>ERZ780067.435-NODE-435-length-15395-cov-2.52314_pt1 | contig 15395 bp, 9 predicted proteins | sample MGYA00511841_ERZ780067 | MGnify/ENA primary metagenome ERZ780067 (study PRJEB29588, sample SAMEA2143295) | human gut metagenome | biome: human gut; feature: human-associated habitat; material: faeces | place: Denmark | collected 2008/2010 ... | reverse complement strand
AGTGCCGCACGGTTAATGGTTCCGTCGGCTTTCATGGCATCTTTCCCAACATTACGTGTGTCGGGAACTTGTTTAGCCAATACTACGATTTTCAAACTCATGTTATTAATTATTAGTATTAGTATTTCTCAAAGTGTCAGTGCCGGGAATAGGAGTAGGAGGTACATAGTGTGTCCAGCTACTGAAATTGTCCGGTTAACTAATTATCAGCGTGCAAAATTAGTCAAACTGTTCGTTCTGACAAGAAATGCGGGCAAAAAATGCACATTGAAAAGGTTTTTGAGCAATATAGAGGCTTTAGAAAGGGAATTAGTTGTGAGTTACAGGCTACAAGCTACAAGTGCCTTTTCAGAATATAGCGCAGCAACTTGTAGCCTGTAGTTCGTAATTGATTTATAATTGTACAGAAGAGAGTTATAAAGATCAGTTTATATATAAATAGTAGGATGATGAAATAGTGGTGAGTGATCATCTATCACTCACCACTAATATCTTTATTTAATACCCAGCTTCTTCAACAGCGCCTTAGGTACTGCATCTTTGTGTACCAGGATGTTGATAGTCTTGTAAGCTACGAAAGGTTTGGAAGCATACCAGGTACCTTTGTATTTGTTGTTTGTACCCCATGAATTCTTCACCATATAGTATTCCTTGCCATTTTGATCTTTTGCGATACCATAGATAAGCATGCCGTGATCGTCGGTTGTTTCCCAATTGTCGAATGCTGTTTGACGCATTTCCTGAGTTACAGTGATTTCCGGCAATGGACGTGAAGTCAGTTCCTTACGTTTGTCGGCAGCAGTAAGACCAGTCCAGCGTGCCATGTCAGAGCCTGTGAGCTCGGCACCACGGTCAGCGTCAGGCATTACAGCAATACCGTCACGGGTGAAACCGCTTTCGCTTACATCACTACCCCAAGCTACGGTGTAACCGTTGTTTACGGCATTGTCGATAACAGACATAAATTCCATTAACGGCAGATTATATGAAAGGCCATTGCGCCAGTTGTCCTGGATTTCGATGTTCATCTGGGTGTAGAACGGATGGTGAGTGAATGAAGTCAGAGATACATAATCATCCGGATTGATGCCGAGAGATTCGGCAAAAGTCTTCGGAGTATATTCTTTACCTTGGTAAGTGAAAGTTTCGGGACATTTGCCGAGGTAAGTATCATAGATAGAGCATAAGCCTTTCTTCCATACCGGAGTCAGTTTTGTCAGTTTCCCTTTGGCAATAGCGTTTACATAAGCACCGGCTACGGCATCCAGTTCATTGTGTACTGGCAGTGTATCACCGTACATGATGCCCGGCATAGCTTCTTGCGGAACAAGACCGTAGTTTCTCAGGCAGAACATGATATCGTAGAAGCTTCCGCCGGGAGAGAAAGAACTGTCGCCGTGATAGCGTACATAATTTACACCGCGGTCTACCATTGTGTGGTGCACTACAAACATTTCTGATAAATCATACTCTCCCTTGCCCATGCGCAGCAGTTCGCTTTCGAGGAAACCAAGTGCTGAGAAGCTCCAGCAAGTGCTCGAGCGGTTTTGGTTTTTAACAGAAGTAATCGGGTTTTCTTTGACGGTGGTGAAGATAAAGCCTTCTTCTGTCTTCGGAGTGTCTTGTGCTGACACATTGAAACTTAACAAGCCTAAAGCGGCAATAAGTATTGACTTTTTCATCATGGTTAAATTGATTTTAATGGATTGTTACTGGCACAAAGATAGGGAGATTTCGGAAACAAAAGCTATCTTTGAAGCGTTTTATCAGATAATTATGGAGAAAAAGATACATATCAACCCAAAAACAGGATTGGTTCTTGAAGGTGGCGGCATGCGCGGAGTGTTCACTTGCGGTGTGTTGGACAGCTTTATGGACCGTGGCATCCGCTTCCCCTATACTATCGGAGTGAGCGCTGGAGCCTGTAACGGACTTTCTTACATGTCCGGTCAGCGCGGTCGCGCCAAGTACAGCAACATTGATTTGTTGGAGAAGTATCAGTACATCGGCCTGAAATATTTGTTGAAGAAACGTAATATCATGGACTTCGACCTGCTGTTTCAGGAGTTCCCCGAGCATATTCTGCCTTATGACTACGAGTCCTATTTCAGTTCTCCGGAGCGTTATGAAATGGTCACCACGAACTGTGTGACGGGCGAGGCAAACTATTTCGAGGAGAAACAGGATAAAAAACGGGTGATTGACATTGTGCGTGCTTCGAGCAGTCTTCCGTTCGTATGTCCTATTGCTTATGTGGACGATGTGCCGATGCTCGATGGCGGCATTGTAGACAGCATCCCCCTGATGCGTGCCCGGAATGAGGGTTTCACACATAATGTGGTGGTGCTTACCCGCAACCGTGGATACCGCAAAGAAGCGAAGGACATACACATTCCCTCTTTCTTCTACCGTAAATACCCGAAGATGCGCGAGGCGTTAAGTTGCCGTTGCCGTGTGTACAATGAACAACTGGAGATGGTGGAGCGCATGGAAGAAGCGGGAGAAATTATTGTAATCCGTCCACAGAAACCTGTAATGGTAGACCGCATCGAACGGGATATTCAGAAGCTGACTGATTTGTATGAAGAAGGCTATGCGTGTGCGGCGAAGTATGATTTTCAGTGATTAATTAAGGTATTGTAAACGCATTGCCAAATAATGATTGCCGCTTTATGGCAATCATTATTTGGCAATGCGTTTCTTTATTCTTATCTTTGTCGGACTACAAACTTTAGGAGGTCTGATATGAATAATCCATTTGTAACCAACGGTTATGTTTCTCCGAAGTATTTCTGCGACCGGGAAACAGAGACTAAAGATATTACTACGTTGTTGCTTAACGGAAATAACATAGCGCTTATTTCTCCCCGTCGTTATGGAAAGACGGATTTGATTCGTCATTGTTTTTCCCAACCAGAGGTAGCGGAACACTATTATACTTTTATAGTAGATATTTATGCTACCCGTTCGTTGCGTGATTTCGTAAATAAGTTCGGAAAGGTTATTCTGGATGCTTTGAAGCCACGGGGACGTAAAGTCTGGGAGATTTTTGTGAATGCTATTGCTTCTTTACAGGCAGGTATCACTTATGATATAGGTGGAGTTCCTTCCTGGAACATAGGACTTGGTGACATCACCAATCCCGCCGCTTCTCTTGATGAGATATTTCATTATTTGCAGCATGCCGACCGTCCCTGCCTGATAGCTATTGATGAATTTCAGCAGATAGGGAAGTATCCGGAAGATACCATTGAGGCTACATTACGTACCTATGTGCAATATTGCAGTAATGCCCGCTTTGTCTTTTCCGGCTCACAGCGTCATTTGATGGGGACTATTTTTACCTCTCCCTCACGGCCGTTTTACCAGAGTGTCACTATCATGAATTTGCCTCCTATCCCTCTTGAAAAGTATACAGAGTTTGCTATCCGTCATTTTCGGGAACATAAAAAGGTACTTTTGCCTGAGGTGGTGAATGTGCTTTACGACCGTTTTCGTGGTGGTACTTTCTACTTGCAGAAAATAATGAATATCCTTTTTCTGAAAACTTCTGAGGGAGCTACATGTGGTATGGAAATGATAGAAGACGCCATCAACTACATTGTTAACTTCACGGCAGATACTTATGCCGAATTACTATACCAACTGCCCGAAAAACAGAAACAAGTACTAATTGCCATCAATCGGGAAGGACAGGCGCGCAATGTAGTTTCCGGTGCCTTTTCTAAACGCCATGGATTGGTATCTCCCAGTTCTGTGCGCTCAGCGTTGGCAGGATTGCTTGATAAGGATTTCATCACAAAAGAGCGTGACTTTTATCAGGTGTACGACCTTTTCTTTAGTATATGGTTATCTAAAGAGGAGCATTAATTCATAAGCGTACGAAAATTACACAAAACATAATGCTTCTCCGGCATTTGTAAGTTCAGTGCTGGATTGAATGGGATTCAGTATACGACTGAATAGGGATGAGTATACGACTGAACCCTATTCAGTCGTATACTGATTATACCCCCTCTCAGAATATATTTCAGACGGTCTTCGGGGAAATATATAATGAAGGTAAAAATTAGCTACGTTTCTCCGCTTAGTAGTGGCTGACCTTCACGTTGCTGACTTCCACACTTCCCGAATAGCTGTTGATAGACCACAGATTCTTCTGTATCCCGTAAATGCGATTCGTATAAGCCACATTGTCATTGATATAAACCACGCAGACAGAGTTGTCCGTACAGATAGTTACATTATAAGTATTATCAGCAGGTCTGTCGAACAGATAACCGTCTATTCCGTCAATGAATCCTTTACCATCTTCACCTTCTTCTTCGAAGTTTATCTTCCGTTTATTGTTGTTGTCTTCCGGGTTTACGACGATGGTATAGTACTTCTTGGAGTCCGTGCCGCGTACCAGAGAGATACCGAATCTATCTGCATTACCTGCCGTCTTTACGGTGAATGAAATCTTGTTGTTTACATTTAAGCGATTGAATAGGATATAAGCATTATCCGTCAGAGTATAGTTACCGTTGCTTTCTGATACTCCGTTACTTTTTTCCATCACTTTTACGGCAGAGGCAGTGGTATATTTCTGGCTGATACCTTCTACTAAGCCTAAAGTCAAAGTACCATCCGCATGCTGGATGACTTTGTGAGCAACCAGGCTTCCTGCCCATTCCGGTTCGTTCGGAGAGGCTCCTACGGCAGTATTGTCATTGCCCGAGCGAGTAGGGCACCATCCCCAAATGTAGCGGTTGGTTCCGTCCGAAGCCGTCTTGCCTGCATAGAAACCGCGGGAGTCAAGGAAACCTTCGTGGCTGTCGGGCCAGATGCCGGCATCATTGGCGGTAGTTGCTTTCAGCTCTTCCAATGTACGCCCCTTGAAATATTGAACTTTGCGTATGGCTGCATGCATCTCCGAGTAGACCAGATACCACCAGTTTCCCATCTTGAAGACATCGGGACATTCGTAAAAGCGATCCCACATCATGGTCATGAATACACCTGCATGTTCCCAGCTTTTCATATCCGTAGAAGTATATTCGGCCAGCACACCTTTACCGCTTTTGGTAGTGGAAACAAGCATGTGGTATTTTCCATCTTCACCTTCAAAAACGAAGGGATCGCGGAAATCATTCTTGCTATATCCGTCAGTGTCACCTTTCAGATAGAAAGTGCGATTCTTGGTCCAGGTCTTGAAGTCAGGTGAAGTAGCATACATCACTACCTGACCGTTCTCGGAAGAAGTAGGCTGATATTTGTTACCTGTGTAGAAAGTATAGTACAATTTATCCGAAGGATTATAAATAGTACTACCCGTTCCGATAGCAGCATCCTGTTCCGCCAGTCCGCCGCAGGAAATCAGTTCACCCATAGAGGTGTATGAGGCGGCATCTTGGGTACTTACCGCCCATATCGGGTGGTAAGTGCCTGCCTGGTTCGGACGGTATTCCTGTAGATACATAATCTTGAAATCTTTAGCCTGCGGATCATAGAAAGGCATCGGATCGCCTACATAACCAACAGATGGCTTGTAGTAAGTATCAAACTTCATGGCATCTGCCGAAGCAAAATAAGTGGTGGTTCCGTCCCAGTCCTTCTGAGTTAAAACCGGATCATTGTCATCGCTACAGCTGCTGAAAGAAGTGATCATCAGAGCAGCCAGTGTGAGTGAATATATCATTGTTTTCATATATTAGTTTTATTTACCAGTTAAATAGTCAATTGCATTCTCTGTCAGTTTGGCCACATTGCCGTGGTATTTGTCCGCTGAAGCGTCTATGCCATAGGCATACCAGTCGTAGCATCCTGAGCCGATACATACGATGCCTCCGCGAGAACCTTCAGACAGATATTCCCATGCTACGATAGCACCATCACCACCATAACCCAGATCAACACCGCCATGATTGGTACGCCATACTTCATTTGTGGCGTAACCGCCCCAGTCGGAACCGATGTGCCATTGTGCTGTACTGTTGGTGGTCCGGTAACCGGTATCGAAAGTATAAACCTTGTCTGTTTCACCGCTGTTCATCACCAGGTTCTGGTAGAGAGCATGCGACTCGTGTCCCTGGATAAAGAAGTTCCATGCACCACCTACTATTTCACCGGATTCTTCCGATTGTCCCCAACAGTTGTTCGGGTTGTTGCCGTCCAAGGTAGCCCCCAGCTTGGCGGCATAATAAGTGGCATAGCGGGTAAGCAACAGGTTCATACCATTGTTATAAAGTTCTTTCATCTTCACCAATGCACTGATTGCCGTAGGCGCTGCCTTTTCAAACTTATCCATGCTGTCGATGCCGCCGTCTATGTGCAGATGCCACCACATGATTTCACATTCGCTCAGGTCTACTCTTCCTGCCTGCACATCTTCGAATGAGATATATTGTGAATTGGCAACATTGTTCAGCATCCAGGTTGCTGCTTCTTTTTCTTCCGGATTTAGTTCATTCAGTGTAGCTGCCAGACCTACATATACGGCACTCGGTGCATCGGTCGGGATAACCGTTACCGTATAAACGGCGGATGCAGTGTTGTATGAAACAGTGAATTCTACAGGATTACTGAAGTCAATAGCTTGGCCGGATGCCGGCATTACGATGGCTCCTGCCGAAGTTGTGATGATCGGAACCATATTTTTGATATTGACTGAGCTTGGCACACGTACGGTGATGGTACGTTTAGTCTGGTCGATAACTCCGGCATACGCATCATTCAATTTGAAGGAGAGTATCCGCGCTTCATCATGCTTGATATTGACGGTATAGTCCAGGAATACGTTTCCATTAGTCACTTTTATCACTTGGGGGAATGAGAAGTTCAGCACATCGCCTGCTTTAACAGAAGCCTCGGCACCTTCGGATACTTCGATACCGGTGACTTTCATTGCATCAGTATCGTATATTTCGGGCACTGCAACGGTCACGGTCTTATTGGTCCGGTCTATCCCTCCCATATAGGCGTTATTCAGTTCAAAGGCGGTAAGCCATGTGTCTCCGTCCAGTTTCAGTTCGGATGTATTATCATCGCTGCATCCCGGGAATGCTAACAGCAGGACGATTCCCAGTACAAGCAGATTTAGTTTATTCAGTATTGATTTCATAATGCTCTTTTTTTTATAAGGTTACCAGTTACCACAATTCTGCGTATAATTCCCGTTGCTGGCACTCATCTGTGCAAACGGAATAGGAAGATATTCGTTTTTATTTTTAGTGAACGAGGCATTCGTGTAGATGGTGCAGTCGGCAGCTTCCTCGGCATAAAACTTATTCAGTACCTCGGCGGCTTCACCCCATCTTACCAGGTCAAAGAAGCGTTCTGATTCCAGAGCCAGTTCTACACGGCGTTCAAACTTCAGCAATTTCAAGGCATCTGCTTGTGAGTAGCTCCCCGTATAGGGCTGAACGTTGAAACGTACGCCATATTCCATTTCGTAGTCGGCAATCATGGCTGTACTTTGTTTGGCACGGTTGCGTACTTCGTTAATCAGGCTGATAGCTTCGGCGATACGTCCATCGTTCAGTTGGATCAGTGCTTCGGCACGCATCAACAATACATCCGAGTAGCGCAGTACGATACGGTTCATTGGAGAACCCCACCAGGCACCCTTTATCAGGTAATCGCCATCCGGGTCTACATTGTGTTTCAGGGTTATGTAGTATCCGTAAAGTCCGTTGCTACGACTCCAGGTAGTCGACTGATCCATCATATAGTTCTTATTGAATTCATAAGGGAATCCCGGCATACCTACTGTCAGGAAGAGGCGTGGGTCAGCATAATCGGATTGTGAATTGTAATCAGTATTGTTAAAGGAATCCAGCAGGGGGTGTCCGTTGGCATCTGTCCTGAATGCGTTCACCAGATTCTGGCTCGGTTTGTAGAAGTCGCAACCACCATCGGTAACTCCCGGAATGTTGGGAACAATCAGACCGTAAGACCAGTTACAATTACCGTTATTAGTACCGTCGTTCATGGAGTATTGCATGGCCCACAGGGATTCTATACCATTTTCATATTGAGGTTCCGGGCGGAAGTTGTTGTGGAAATCCGATTCCAGCCCGTAGCCGCCTGCCGACATGATGGCATTGTCCGTGTATTGCACTACTTTCACCAAGTCTTCTGTGCTGAGGCTTGTCACTTCGTGGCTGTCTGCATTATCCTGATGATAAGCTTTGTACAGATAAGTCTTTGCCAGATAGGCAGCTGCTGCGGCTTTGGCGGGACGACCTTTGTCTGCCTGCTTCACGGGAAGGTTATCATAAGCAAACAGGAAATCGTCTGCAATTTGTTGCCAGCCTTCGTCATTGTTGTAAGTAGTGTTGGAGAGATAGTTGTATTCTTCCGGTGACAAGTTGGCATCGTTGGCAAACGGGATCTTCTTGTACAGGCGTTTCAGCAAGAAATGACCATGTGCACGGAGGAATCTCATTTCGGCAATGCGTTGCTGCTTCAGTGAATAGGTGTGTTCATCCACTTGTTCCAACAGTTGCAAAGCTGTATTGACACGTGAGATACAGTTGTAGAGACGCTGCCACATATCGCTGATGTTCCATGCCGTAGTCATAATACCTTGCGAGATATCCAGTGAGTGGAATACATCACCGTCTTCCGTACCGTTTCCGCCTTTATAAGCGTCATCCGAACGTACGTCATAATTCCACATGGAGAAGGAAGAGTTGATATCTTCGGCGGTAATCCATACTGCATAAGCAGAGATCACCAGATTGTCGATGTATGCCGGGTTCTTCAGCTGTTCGTCGCTGATGGTTCCCTGGGGGAGCTGATCTTCCAGAAAGTCGGTACAACTGCCGCACATCAGTGAAAGACCTAAGATTGCTGTATATATTAACTTTTTCATAAGTAACTGATTTTATTGTTAAAAGCCTACATTAATACCGAAAGTTATATTTATCGGGATGGGGTAGCCATAGTTGGCATTTTCAGGATCTACTCCGGTGAATTCCTTACTCTTGATGGTGAATACGTTCTGTGCACTCAGGTAGAAGCGCAGACGCTCCATCTTCATCTTCTGGGCAAAGGTTTTCGGAACGTTGTAGCCCAACTGTATATTGCGTAACTTCAAGAATGAACCATTCTCAACGAAATAAGTGGAAACACGCTTCTCATTGTTTGTATCGCTGCGCGACAATGCAGGAATGGTAGAGTTCGGGTTGGTGGGCGACCATGCATCGAGTACTCGCTTACCTTTGTTCAGGAAACCAATGTTGAGTCCACTCCAAAGGTCTGTCTCTTTCTTCAGGTCGCTGATAACGTCTACTCCCTGAACACCTTGCCAGAACATGGTGAGGTCGAAATTCTTGTATTCAAGGTAGATGTTCAGACCATAGCTGAAGTCTGGTGTCGGATCATAAATCCATTGTTGGTCTTTCTCGTTGATGATGCCGTTGTGATCCAGGTCGCGCCAGCGGATACGGCCTATTCCGGCACCTTCCTGAGTGGCGTGGTTATCAATCTCTTCCTGTGATTTGAAGATGCCGTCGGCTACATAACCAACTTGTGAACCATTGGCATGTCCGATTACGCTTTGTACACCATTACCTCCGAAAGTACCATTGGCTGCTACTGTAGTAGGCAGTTTTGTAATTTCATTCCGGTAAGTGGCTATGTTGGCATTCAGGTCATACTTCAATCCGAATGCAGTTTGATTACGATAACCGAGATTCAGTTCAACGCCCACGTTCTTCATTTCTCCAGCATTGATCCATTGGCTGCTTCCTTCGCCCATAGCGGCGATACCAGCCATCTGTACCAGGATATCCGTTGTCTTTTTGTAGAACCAGTCGAATGAGCCGTAAAGAGATTGTTTGAGAATTGAGAAATCAAGGCCCAGGTTGATCTGTGTGGTTGTTTCCCATTTGATGTTATCGTTACCAATTTGGTTACGTTTGAATCCGGACTGAAGGATACTGCCGCCATTGGTTCCGGCAATGTCATAGGAAGTACCGTAGCTTTGACCGCCTGATTCTGTCACACCGTAGTTGGGAACGTAAATAGTATAGCGGGCAATGTTCGAGATTTCCTGGTTACCGGTCTGGCCCCATGAGCCGCGGACTTTCAGGTCGTCAATCCAACTGAGGCTCTGCATGAACTTTTCACGGTTCAGGCGCCATCCCAGTGAGAAGGAAGGGAATGTGGCATAGCGGTTATTCTTACCGAAACGTGAAGAGCCGTCACGGCGTACTGTCATAGAGAGCAGATATTTATCATTATACGTATAATTCAGTTTTCCGAAGAAAGAAACCAGTGAATAACCTTCACCCGAGCCATAAGCTTGAGCCGTACCGGAACCGGCATTCGGCCACATATAGTCAGGCGTCAGGATGGAATAGTCTTCTTTATAACCCGAAAAATTGATATCGTCTTCGCGGTTCAACTCCATACCGACCATGGCGTCACCACGGTGTTTGCCAATTTCCAGATTGTAGGTAGCGATGGCATTCCACATCCATTTCGTCCAGTGTTCTTGCTTGGCTTCTACGGCATTCTTATCATTTGTCACATTACCTTCGGCGATGGGATAGGTGAAGATGCGTTGTGATTTTTGTGCATAATCCAATCCGAAGGTGGAGCGTACATTGAATCCTTTGAAGGGATTGAGATTAATGTAGGCATCACCAAACATACGCCAGTAAGTATAGCGATTATCGGAGTTACGATCCAGTCTTGCCACGGGGTTTTCGCGGTCAGGGTATCCACCTACCGGACCGGCATATTCTCCATTGATATCATAAACCGGCAGTGAAGGATTGAATTGCAATACATTCTGCAGGAATCCGCCCGGTGCCTGTACTTCCGAAGTACGGTTCAGGGTGAAATGTTCTCCTATGGTCAAGAATTTGCCAATCAAGTTGTAATCAGAGTTCATACGGGCAGAGAAACGCTCGAAGTCGCTGTCCTTGATGATACCTATATTCTTATAATAACCCAGGGAAAAGAAAGAAGACCCCTTTTCCGAACCATTGTTTACTGATACATTGTACTGCTGGATAATACCTGTACGGGTGGTTTCGTCAAACCAGTCAGTATCGGCAGCCGGCACAGTGTTGGCGGAATCCAGATATTTGGACATGCTGATGTTGTTCAGTTGAGGATAACCGTTTGCATCGTAGCCCCAACTGTACTTATAGCCCAGTGCATTGGTATTGGGATCCTGACCTTCGTTTACGTAAGCCTGCCACATGGCACGACCATATTCTTCTGCATTCAGTACTTCCATCTTATTGGTATACATGGAAGCGGCGATAGAAGCATCGAAGTTAATCTTTATCTGTCCTTCTTTACCTTTCTTCGTAGTGATGATGATAACACCGTTTGCAGCACGCGAACCATAGATAGAAGCAGAAGCTGCGTCCTTCAATACCTGAATGGATTCGATGTCATTACCGTTCAGTTCGTGCATACCCGATTTGGTAGGGACACCATCAATAATATAAAGAGGGTCATTGTTGTTCAGAGTTCCGATACCGCGGATGCGTACTGTAGCATTTCCACTGGGATTACCGTCAGCTGTGATGTTCATACCCGGCACACGTCCCTGTAATGCCTTGATCGGATTGTTTTCATTTTGCTTGGCAATTTCATCCATGCTGACTACGGAGATAGCTCCGGTCAGGTCAGCTTTGCGTTGAGTGGTGTAACCAGTGACTACAATTTCCTGCAGTAATTCGGATTCTTCTTCCAGAGTAATGTTCAGTGTAGCTTGTGCTTTCACATTCACTGTCTTGAAGCCGATATACGAAATAGTAAGTTCCGCACCTTGTGGTACAGATAGTGTAAAGTCACCGTCAATATTAGTTATGGTACCGTTGCCTGTCTGGTTAGTTTCTATGACGGTTGCGCCAATAATAGGCTCTCCGTCAGTCTTGGAAATCACTTTTCCTTGTACAGTCAGGCGTTGGGCCTGAACCATTGTACATATAATAAGAAAGAGTGCAAATAGAAGTGATCTTTTTATGCCTTCCATGTTTTTAGATTTTAATTAGTATGCTTTTCATTTTGTAATCGCTGTGGATTACCTCTCAAAACATGCTTTCCCGAGTGATGTTTTGATGTTGCAAAGAAAAGGAATTCTATGACAAGAGCCTGTAATTTATGTTTCATAAGCTGGTATATTTGTAACAAAATAGAGGGCAGGTATCAAAATTACCAGCTTATGAAACATAAATGGCAGGCTATTTCTGTTTTATTCGCTTCCTTTGCAAAGTGCTTTCCCGAGCAACCCATTATTAATTAAATGTAATACCCAAAAACATCATGAACTTAAAAAATAATTTGTTGACCGTCCGATGGACCCTTACCTTTATAATAGGTACAATTTGGTCGGTCTTTTCGTGCCAAGCTATTAACCCTCCTTTCGTGATTAAACATTTAGGTGACGGACAGAGCATTGTCCAGATTGAAAATCAAAAGAAATTCCTGTTGCTTCCCGTAGAGGAGGCTTCTCCAGAAGCAAAACTGTATATGATAGCAGACAATGATGTAGTACGCAACATGAATGTTCGTCTGGCTACAAATAAAGTAGACTACTTTGTTCCGGTAGATCTCTCCGGATTTGATAATAAATCACTTTCCTTTAACTTCCAGTTGATTCCTGATACGGCTATTTGCTGGGATGAAATGAAGCTTTCTGATGAGTTCGATACGACAAACCGTGAGAACTTCCGTCCGCTTTATCACTTTACTCCCCAATATGGCTGGATGAATGATCCGAATGGCATGGTGTATAAAGATGGTGTTTACCATCTGTTCTATCAATACAATCCTTATGGTTCAATGTGGGGAAATATGCATTGGGGGCATGCCACTAGTACAGATCTTGTAAGTTGGGAACATCAGCCGGTAGCCATTGCACCCGATGCATTGGGAACCATATTCAGTGGTTCATGTGTGGTTGATAAAGATAATACGGCAGGCTTTGGTGCCGGTGCAATCGTAGCTTTCTATACTTCGGCCAGCGATCGTCAGGTACAGAGCATGGCTTATAGCCTGGATAATGGTAGGACATTCAAGAAGTATGCACGTAATCCTATCTTGACCTCTACCCAGCGTGACTTCCGCGATCCGAAAGTATTCTGGCATGATGCTACCGATAAATGGATTATGATTCTTGCTGTGGGACAGGAAATGCAAATCTATTCTTCTGCTAATCTGAAAGACTGGTCTTATGAAAGTAGTTTTGGTGAAGGCCAGGGTGCTCATGGCGGCGTATGGGAATGTCCTGATCTGATTGAATTGCCCATCGAGGGTACTGAACTGAAGAAGTGGGTATTGATTTGTAACATTAACCCCGGAGGGCCTTTCGGTGGTAGCGCTACCCAATATTTTGTAGGTACTTTTGATGGAAAGAGATTTGTAAACGAATCACCCAAAGCTACTAAATGGATGGACTGGGGAAAGGATCATTATGCTACCGTGACCTGGAGCAATGCACCCGAAGGGCGTCATATTGCATTGGCGTGGATGAGTAACTGGCAATATGCCAACAATGTACCTACTACTCAATATCGCAGTGGTAACTCTATTCCCCGTGACTTGAGCCTCTATACTTCGGCCGGTGAAACATATCTGAAATCTTCTCCAGCTAAAGAACTGCTGGAACTGCGTGGAAAAGAAGAAAAGAAACGTTCCTTCAAAGTGGACCGCACCTATAATCTGGATAAGTTGCTTTCCGATAATACGGGTACATATGAAATTGAAATGACAATTAAGAACCGGAATGCTGAGATTGTAGGTTTCCAACTATTCAATTCAAAAGGAGAAGAAGTGGATATCTATTATAATCTGGTTGAGAAGAAATTTGCGATGGACCGTAGTAAGAGTGGAATCGTATCATTCAGTCCGGATTTTCCGATAGTGACTTTTGCTCCAATAGAGGATAATTCGGAAATGACATTATGTCTTTTTATTGATAAATCGAGTATTGAAGCATTTGGAGATGACGGACGTTTTGCAATGACAAACCTTGTATTTCCATCAGAACCATATAACCGCATCAGTTTCTATGCTAAAGGTGGAAGCTATACGGTAAGTTCGTTCAAGGTTTATAAACTGAAGTAAAATTAGTCTGTTTTACCTCTTTTACCAACCCTAATCTACACCAAAGCCGTACCAACTCCGTGTTTGCTCCGTACCTAAGCGCTTGGACCAGACACGGAGTTGGTACGGCTTTGATACGGAGTTGGTATGGATATGATGGGGCGATTGGTCTATTTCTCTTTTATTCCTCTATTTCAATAGTGTATTTTCCTCTGAATATTTCTTCGGGTTGCAGATGCTGCATCCAGTCCTTTTCTTTATATTCTCCTGTATAGTGTGCTCTGTCACAACGACCATACCACGGTTCTATACAGACGAATGGAGCATTCTTGGAAGGAGGTGACCACAAACCGACTACAGGTGCATTGAAATGCAGGCTGAGGTAGGGTTGTTTATCCTTATTATATAGAGTAACCTGCCGTACCTGACTGTTTTCCAATATCAGTGCATCTTTATCAAAGGTATGTATATCTAAAGGTAACAGTCCATCAGTTAATTTCAACGGATATTTGGTGTCCGGATCAGCGCAGCCTTTTTCGGAAATGAGGATATATTTCAGGCTGTTCTTTTTTCCAAAGCCAAAGAAACCCCGCTCTTCTGTAGCTGCATCGAAATCCGGATAACAGAATGCCGGGTGTGCCCCAATTTGGAAATGCATTTCTTTTTCTCCGGTATTCTTTACTTCCCATGTTACGTCGATTTTCTTGCCATAGATGCGATAACCAATTTCAAGACAAAATGGAAAGGGATATTTCTTGAGTGTTTCTTCGTTGCTGACAAGTTGATAACGCACTTCGTCGTCATGCTCTAATATGAGCGTAAATTCCATGTCGCGGGCAAATCCATGCTGTGTAAGGGCATAGGTTGTACCTTCATTGCGATATTCATTTTCCCACACACTTCCTACGATAGGAAAGAGCACCGGTGAATGACGTTTCCAAAATGCGGGGTCTGCTTGCCACAGATATTCTTTTCCATTAGAGAAAATACTGCACAATTCGGCTCCATGTGCAGAGACCTCGATACTAAGTTTTCCGTTAAAGAGTATTTCCATAATGATTTATTTATGAGTTTGCTGTATATACTTATACAAAAGTAGCTAAAATGGATGATAATAGGGCTCAAATACGGCTAAAAAACAGTCCTGTATCATAATTGATATTCTTTGTAACAAAATTGTTATCCCGTTGTCGTGGTATTCGCTTCCTTTGCAACGTGCTTTCCCGAGCAAGAAATACTTAAATTAATACCATACAACCATGAAATCAAATTCTTCGTTATCCAAGCTCTTCCCGGTGATGCTTTGTTTCTTCGCCATGGGATTTGTTGACCTGGTAGGC
>ERZ780067.433-NODE-433-length-15485-cov-3.82366_pt1 | contig 15485 bp, 15 predicted proteins | sample MGYA00511841_ERZ780067 | MGnify/ENA primary metagenome ERZ780067 (study PRJEB29588, sample SAMEA2143295) | human gut metagenome | biome: human gut; feature: human-associated habitat; material: faeces | place: Denmark | collected 2008/2010 ... | reverse complement strand
TCGGAAGAACCCGGACCGGAGATGGCGGCCTATGATATGGAAGGGCTGAGTGCGGAGGATGGAATTGCACTGCAGGCAGAAGATGCAGCGGCTGTTGCTCCGGATGCGGACGAAAATCAGGGGGCGGCAGCCGACCAGAATGCGGTACAGGGACGTATGGCCAACAACGCAGAGACCTGTTTCGCAGAAATTTATCTTGAGGTTGCAACGGCAAACTCCGGAAAAATTACCTGGCGGATTGTCAATGAAAGCGACACAGAAACCGTCGGCTGGGGAACAGATTATACGCTGGAACGTTTTACAGAAAACGGTTGGGAAATCGTTGAAAATTCCGACGCAGATTTAGAAACACAAAAAGAAAGCAGTCAGGCGGTCGCAGGAGAAACCAAAGAAGGAACACTGGATTTGGCTGCTGATGGTATCCGGCTGGAGGCAGGGCAGTATCGTTTGAAAAAAGAATGCCGGATTTTTGACGACGAAAACAGCCGCCAGACCGAGCTGACCGCAGAATTTCAGGTTGAACCGTGACCTTTGGCTATAAAGATTTTATTGTGTGCCACAGGTTGTTTTCGAAACCTGTGATTCTGACATCATGATTGTCACAGAGCTGATTTTGTGGTAAACTGATAACAGTTTAGACACAGCGGTGGAGAACTCTGTGAAGCAGGCTTTAAGGCCGGGGCTTTTGACTCAGACATCATAATTCATGACAATAGAATGCTCGCAGAGCGTGCATCCCATTGTTTTACAGGCAGGAAAAGGAGGACAGACGGAAGATGGACGGAACATTTTTTCTTTTGGCAGGCGGACTGCTGATCATTCTTTTTGCAGTAATTGTGGCGGTTGTTTCCTCTGTGACATCGGCAGTAGCGGCGGATGTAGACGATGAGGAAGAATGATTTTCCTGAGAAAAGCGGCAGAAAAGCGGCGATTCAAAATATCAGACGAAGATAAAAGGGCAGCAGGCGCAATAAAGAGCCTGACTGTCCTTTTTAAAGTTTATGCCCGGATATGTTTAAAAAGCAGAACGAATAAATTTTACGGCAAGACGAGCTTTTTATCTTTCCATTTCGATATCTATACAAATAGTTTGTAAAATCTTGACAAAATACAAACTAACTGATTGTAAAATACTGGAAAATACAAACAGTTAGTTTCTCTTCATCTGTGCAGTCAGAAGGTATGATAAGAATATCAGACTAAATTCTGGAGGTGGACATCATGGAGAAGGATGTTTATGTCAAAATTGGTGAACGGCTCCGAAAGCAACGCAGGATAATGGGCCTGACGCAGGAACAGGCAGCAGAGCTTCTTGGAGTATCAACCACCTATTATGGGGAGATTGAGCGTGGAAACCGCAAACTGACAATTCCGCGGATTCTGACCGTTTATGAAAAGATGAACCTTGAACCTACCTATCTTCTGACCGGAGAAATCCTGACAGACAAGGTTTATGATGAAATTTTTGATGGTTGTCCCAGAGAAAAGGAGCAGGCCCTGGAGGAGGTACTTAGAAGTATTTCACGCCTGTACTGAAGACCGACTGTTTCGAGACAAAGGGGGACCATGATGAGTGGGGAGAAAAATTCGTTTGATAACTTTGAAGAACTGTATACAAACTGTTATTGGCTTGTATACCGATATGTCCGTCATATGATTGAAAAAGATCTGGCGGCAGCAGAGGATGTGACACAGGAGGTGTTTCTGGTTGCATATCAGAAATGGCAGGAGGTGCGCAGACATCCGAATCAGAAAGGTTTTTTGCTGCTGACAGCTAAAAATAAATTGAAAAAATGGTATGAGCGGCAAGGAAAAATACAGACAGAAGGCCCAGGGCAGGAAGAAAAAGCTGCCCGAAGGCTGGATTCCGGTCAGGAAGGATATTATGTACAGGCAGAATGGAACGCCTTTCTGGAGCAGATTTTTTCCATGCAGGAGCTTTTGATCTGGAAGTTTTATTATGAAAACGGATTTTCCTGCGCGGAGATTGGGGAAAAGATTGGAATATCGGAAAGCAACACAAAAGTCAAGCTGTTCCGAATGCGACAAAAATTAAAAAGCTGTATGGAGGAGTAATCTGACAGGCAGGGGTATGAAGAATCCGGGGATGATTTTGGAAGGATAGCTGTTCGCAACGTATGACTGGCAACAAAGAAGGAGGACAGAAACGTGTCTGAAAAGAAGAATTCACTGGAAGAGAAACGTATTCTGCAGAAAAAGCTGCAATGGTATACGCTGGAAGCGGAGGATGGGGAGTTTAACGCGACGGAAGTGGAGGCAATGTTGGAGCGTTTGGATGAGCTGGAATCGCTGCCGGAAAAGGAGGACGGAGCAGATTTTTCGGAGCCCAAAGAAGCTTTAAAGCGGTTTTACCAAAAATATGCAGGGGAAAATGTGGAAAATTGAGTAAAAAAAAGAGGGCGGATGTGGAAATCCGGTCTCTTTTGTTTTGACAACGTATAGGCGCTATGTTAAACTTAGGAAAGTAAAAAGTGGGGCAATATACCCGATTTTGAAAAAGTATAAGACGGAAAAATGGAACATTCGCGGAATATTTTGAAATTCTGTACCGAAGACACAGCTGCGGATACCTGACCGATAAGATAAAATCATGAGGTGAGTACCTTGGATAAGTACGAATATAAGCTGCGCCTTGAAGAGATCAAGACGCTGAACAAAAAGGGCCGTTTTCAGGAGTCCGCACAGATCGCGGATACGATCGACTGGAAAAAGGTCCGTAATACCTCCACACTTGGAATTATCAGCGATGTTTATAAGATAAACCGAAGATTTGACGACGCCAGGGAGATCCTGCTTCTGGCAAATGAAAAAAGTCCGCAGAACAGGCGGATTGTCTATGCGTTGTGTGATCTGGCGATCAAGACCGGACAGGTTGTGGAAGCTGTGGAATATTATAAGCAGTTTGTACAGCTTTCGCCAAACGATAACAGTAAGTATATCCTGTTGTATAAAATTTACGAGGCACAGGATATCAGCCTGGAAGAGCGGATCGCTGTTTTGAAAGAGTACAAAAAACGCGAATATAATGAAAAGTGGGCATATGAGCTGGCATTTTTGTATCACAGGGTCGGACTTGCCACGGAGTGTGTAGAGGAGTGCGATCAGCTGATCCTCTGGTTCGGTGAGGGCAAATATGTGCTCAAGGCGATGGAGTTAAAGCGCCTGTATGTACCGCTTTCGCCTGCACAGCAGCAGCTTTACGACAGTCAGTACGGCGGCAGAAACGCAGTAGAGGAAGAACCGCAGGAAGCGCCTGCACAGGAACAGACTCAGGCAGTCCGGTCTGCTGAAAGCAAAGAAAAAGCAGATCTGGATATCCATGTAAAACCGATGGATATGGGACAATATAATACGATCAATTTACAGGAAGCGCTTGCCGCGAGCATGCGTGACGTGTTTGCGGTTGACAGGGAAGAGGTAAAGACGGCTTCTCCTGAGCAAGAAGAACCTGACCTGATGAAAAATCAGCAGACCGTTTACGCTGCAGAAAATGGAAATGGGGAATATCAGGAAGATATTTCCCGTGTCCTTGAAGAATCTGACCAGTGGGACGCACAGGCAACGGGACAGCTTGATACGGAAGAGACGAAGCTGGCGGCAGATGCAGTGGACGCGGCAGAGTCCGTCAGCGTGCAGCCTACACAAAGCACACCTCAGGTGTATGCTGACGTAGAACCGACATTACCTGTCGCATCGTCCAGCGAGGCATGCGCTTACGTTGCCGAGCCGGTAAACGCGCAGCCTGAGGCACCCATCCTCGCGGCGCAGCCCGCGCCGGAACAGACTCCTGCGGTGACAGATCCTGCGGATGCCGGAATGCAGGAAATCCATCCGGCGGTGGTGGAGACTCCCTGGATGCCGATGGAAACCGACAAAATCGAACACATACAGGGCGTGGAAATACAGGAAAAGGTTGCGGCAGTCCCGGAAAGACAGCCGGAAAGGAAGGCTGTTGTGGGAAACACTAAGATAGAACGCCAGACGACCGGCCAGATGAACATCGAAGAGGTGCTCAAGGAATGGGAACGGCTGAAAAAGGAAAATGAAGAAAAGAGAAAACAGGAAACCAGACAGTGGATGCTCCAGCAGACAGGTTCCCTGTTTGATGATTTTGATGAAAGCTCCAGAAACGGCGTGCTGGAACAGCTGCAGAGAGAAGAATCCCTGCCGGTAGAAGAGGAAAAAGCTCCTGCAAATGCTGAAAATCAGGAAGCGCCTGTAGGAGATAGAGATGCTGTAGAGACGACTGCAGCAAAAGCACCGCTTGTCGATCCGTCCAGAGAAACCGAGACGGAAGAACTCGAAGAGATCGAGGAAGCGCCGCCGGTGGCGGATGCTGCACAGGGCTACACAGAGCAGAATGCAGAAACAGAAGCGCAGGATGCAGAGCCGGTACAGCGTTATACGAAACAGGCCGCACCGGAAAGGATCGGAGCACCTGCAACAGAAGAAACCAAAGCACCGCGTCAGGAAGCACCTACACCGCAGCCGGAGACCTCCGGAGAAGAAAAGCAGCTGCAGGAGCGAGTATCTCAACAGCAGGCAGCCGAGCGTGTGCGCAGCATGACAAAGGCAGAACGCAAGCTTTTTGCCCAGTTCATCCCGACCAAACGCGCAATGCGCCAGCTGGTCGCAGCGCTGGATGAAATCAGCCTTTCTGCGTACACCGGAAACGTTGTGATTACCGGTATGCCAGGCTCCGGTACACTGAAACTGACAAAATGTATGATCCGCGAAATTCAGGCGTCCGACGGAAACTTCTCCGGCAAGGTTGCCAAAGTGAACGCGGAGCTGATCAATAAAAAAGATGCAAAAGCGCTTGTGGAAAAGGTTGCAAACGGCGCGCTCGTCATTGAGAAAGCCGGAAAGCTTTCCAACGAGGGATGTGAGAAGCTTGCAGACGCATTGAATCAGGAACATACCGGCATCATTGTATTTGTATTGGATGAAAAACGGGCGATCGACCGTTTATATAAGAAAAACGGAAGACTGATGGAAAGCTTTACCGCGCGGTTTGATATCGCGGCGCTGGACAGCGCAACGCTGGTAAAATACGGCTGTCAGTACGCATATACACAGGAGTATTCGATCGACGAGCTCGGCAGGCTCGCCCTGCATACCAGAATCGAGGATATGCAGACCAGTTCGCATGCCGTTACGGTGGGGGAAGTGCGTGACATCGTGGATGAGGCGATTGCTCATGCAAACCGTAAGACGATCGGACACTTTATAGATATTGTGCTTCGGAGACGCTACGATGAAGATGACATGATTATTTTGCGGGAGAAAGACTTTATCTGAGCGTTTCAAATATATCCAAACAGGGGGTTATTATGGCAAAGGCAAAGACAGCGAAAGCAGTAAAAGCGGCGAAAGTGCCGGAAACGGTATACATTTCGGAGGCCGACCAGTATCTGTTTGCTCAGGGGACGCATTACGATATTTACAAAAAGCTGGGCGCACATCAGTCTGTAGAAGACGGGAAGAAAGGAATGAGCTTTGCCGTCTGGGCACCGCACGCAGCCAGCGTTTCTGTGATTGGAACGTTTAACAGCTGGAATGAGACTGCAAACCAGATGGAAAAGCTGGGACCCGGCGGAATTTATAAGACGTTTATTCCGGACGTTGGTCTGGGAGAGCTTTACAAATTTCTGATTATCACGCCGGACGGCAGAAAACTGTACAAGGCAGACCCGTTTGCAAACCAGGGGGAGGTACGTCCGGGAACTGCTTCTGTTACGACAGATATTACCAATTTTAAATGGTCGGACAGCAAGTGGATTGAAGAAAGAAACGCGCAGGATCCGGAAAAAGCGCCGGTTGCAATTTACGAGTGTCACATCGGTTCCTGGATGAAGCATCCGGATACGGAGGATGGATTTTATAATTACAGAGAATTTGCGGATCGTATCGTAGAATATCTGAAAAAACTGAAATATACCCACATCGAGCTGATGGGAATCGCGGAGCATCCGTTTGACGGCTCCTGGGGCTATCAGGTAACCGGCTATTATGCACCGACTTCCCGTTACGGAACGCCGGAGGATTTTGCATATCTGGTCAATAAGCTGCACCGCAATAAGATCGGTGTCATTTTGGACTGGGTACCCGCCCATTTTCCCAAGGATGCCCACGGTCTGGCAGATTTTGACGGTGAGGCGCTGTTTGAATATCCCGATCCCAGAATGGGCGAGCATCCTGAGTGGGGAACTAAAGTATTCAACTATGCCAAGAGCGAGGTTAAGGGCTTCCTGATCACAAATGCCCTGTACTGGATTAAGGAATTCCATGTAGACGGACTGCGTGTGGATGCGGTTGCCTCTATGTTGTATCTGGATTATGGCAAAAAAGACGGCGAATGGGTACAGAACCGTTACGGCGGCAATACAAACCTAGACGCGATCGAATTTTTCAAGCATTTCAATTCCGTGATCCGTGGAACTTATCCGGGTATCATGACGATCGCAGAAGAGTCTACGGCGTGGCCAAACGTGACCGGAAAAATCGGCAGTGACAGCCTTGGATTTACGTTTAAGTGGAATATGGGCTGGATGCACGATTTCTGTGAATATATGAAGCTGGATCCTTATTTTAGGAAGAATGATCATCATGCGCTGACCTTTGCGATGTCTTATAACGATGCGGAGGACTATATTTTACCGCTGTCTCACGATGAGGTCGTACATCTGAAATGCTCGATGGTCAACAAAATGCCCGGCTACAAGGTGGACAAGTACGCAAACCTGCGCGTCGGCTATACTTATATGCTCGGACATTCCGGCAAAAAGCTTTTGTTCATGGGACAGGAGTTCGGACAGGAGCGCGAATGGAGTGAGGCCCGTGAGCTGGACTGGTTCCTGCTGCAAAATGAGCTGAATCAAGGACTGCAGGATTACGTGGCAGAGCTTTTAAAGCTTTATCGAAAATATCCCTGTCTGTATGAGATCGACAACAGCTGGGACGGTTTTGAGTGGATCAATGCGGATGATGCAGATCGCAGCACTTACAGCTTTATTCGTAAAACCAGTGGAGAAAAGACAAAGAGACTGCTTTTTGTATTGAATATGACGCCGGTAGAGCGTAAGGATTACTGCGTTGGGGTACCGGAAAAGAAGAAATATAAGCTGGTGTTAAACAGCGCGGAAAAACGCTTTGGCGGCAGTGGAGAAGAGCTGAAAACCGATTATACAGCAACTGCAGAGCCCAGCGACTACAAGCCGTACCGGATCACCTTTGACCTGCCTGCATATGGCGCACTGGTATTTGCATTCTGAGAAATGCGTTGTGCGGGTATTCTGATGCCGCAACCAATAGAATACACGCATTGCAGATATTGTTAGAGAGAAAAAAGGACCAAGGGTTCCAAGGGGAATCCAAGGTCCTTTTTTACAGAAAGCGCATCGAAAAAGAGGCCCCTTTGTTTGCTCCTGTTTTCCACTTTTGTATCGTGTGAAAAATACGGTCATGAAGGATCTTATGCGCCAAATTACACGTCTCCTGCAGAGACTTTATCAAGTCCATTCCACTGATTGAGGAGATAACGGTAACGTTTCATGGCGGCATTGAGCTGAAAAATGTAGCAGTCGATCAGATCGGGATCGGTCGCGTATTCGAACCCGGCATAGGCATTGTCCAGCTCCCATTTGGCGAGCTGCAGATTGTTTCTCAAGGCTTCTTCGGGCGTTTTTGAGGCAAGCTCAGCGGACGGTCTGCCGCCGATGCGAAAAGAAACTTTCATGTGTGTTCCTCCCGGACAGATAAAGTGGTAACGTTCGAAATCCCCGGTATTCTGACAGCTTTGGCAGGGGAGTTTGTTACAGTATAGAGAAAAACTGGAAGAAATATACATCCGGACAATGAATATCCGGGCAGGGAGAAAAAATATCTGCGGTTGTTTCCATCGTATGATACGAATATCTGCGTGACAGGCAGGAATATATATAGATCAACGAAGTCCGGGCGGGAGGGCTTATGAAAAAGGGAGCGGAGCTTGCGCTGAATTTTATGCTGCGGCTGGTTTTTGGAATGATCGCCATTTGTTTGATAAACGGATATCTGCAGGAAAAAGGACTGGATGCGTGCGTCGGAATCAATGCGCTGAGTGCGTTGACGTCTGGATTTCTCGGACTACCGGGTGTTGCATTGTTGTACGGCGTGCGGGTGTATTTGATGGGGTAAAAATACATAAAGATTGCATACCGGGTTTGTCAAAATGTCACAAGTAACATTTAAGGTACTATCTTGCGCTGGACAGTACAGAAAATCCGGTCTATACTTTGTCTTACCATCAGGCGGGATCAATGCAGAGGCATCTGATCCCGGTCCATACCGCTGATTAGCGGTTCTTATATTTTCTGAATTCTGTATTCTGTTATTTAGGAAATTACCAGGAGGAATACGAACAATTGAATAGACGGACATTGGCGATTTGCGATCCGGAGGAGGCGTATGCATGCAGGCTGATGGATGCGCTGAGCAGACGGGAGGATTTTCCGTTTGAGGTGTTGGCTTTTACGGGAGCAGAGCGTTTACAGGATTCTCTCGCCCGAAAGCCGGTACAGATTTTGCTGATCGCGCAGGGGCTTTTTCGGGAAGAGATGAAGGACTGGGTACGGCATGTCATTTTGCTGCAGGAGGAAGAAAACAGCCCGGTACAGGAGCTTCCGTGCGTGAGCAAGTACAGCAGTGTGCTCCGGATTGCCAAAAAAGTCACGGAGACGGCGATGCAAACAGAGAAATTGCCATTTTTGCAGACGGCAGGGAAGGCTTGCGTGTACGGATTTTATACGCCGGTAGGACGCAGCCTGCAGACAACGCTTGCGCTGACGATGGGACAGCTTCTGGCGGCAAATAAGAGGGTGCTGTATCTGAATTTTGAATGCTGTGCAGGGCTGACCGAGATGCTTGGAAAACAGGCGGATAACACAGAGTTTGCAAGTTTGCTGTACTATTTGCAGGAGTCTAAGGAGCAGTTTTTAGGCAGACTGTATCAGGCAGCGGAGTGCATCAACGGAATGGATTTCATTCTTCCGGCGTCATGCGGGTACGATCTGTACGGAATCGCCAGAGAGGAATGGCGGCGTCTGCTGGATTTATTGGATGACGGGCAATATGACGTCATTCTATTGGATCTGTCGGATGGGGTGCAGGGATTATTTGATGTCCTGCGGCGTTGTACGAGGATTTACACGATCGTACGGGAGGACGGCTTTGCCGCCGCGAAGCTTGCTCAGTATCGGGAGACGCTGGAACGGACGGATTATTCGGACGTCTGGGAGCGCTCGAAAAAGTTAAAATTGCCATTTTTCTGCCAATTGCCCAAGGACATCGGAAATCTGTTGACCGGGGAGCTGGCGGAATATACGAAGAAAGTGTTGGATGCAGATGAGCAGGGCGGTGTATGAACAGTTCCGCGTGCAGGTGAAGCAGGAAATTCTGCAGAAGCTGGACTGCGGACTGGATTTTTCGGACGGGCAGGTACGACGGCTGATAGATGAAAGGCTCTGCAGAAGCGACTGTATCGGCAGGCTGGACGTGGCAGAGCGAAGAAAACTCGGCAGAGAGCTGTTTGCGGCGATTCGGGGTTTCGATGTGCTACAGGAGCTTCTGGAGGACAAGCGGATTACGGAGATTATGGTCAATGGGCCGGATCGGATTTTTATCGAAAAGGACGGCAGGCTTACGCAGTGGCAGGGACGGTTTGAAAGTCCTGCACGACTGTTGGATGTGATTCAGCAGATCGCGGCGGGCTGCAACCGGGTTGTCAATGAGGCGTCTCCGATTCTGGATGCAAGGCTTTCCGATGGCTCACGGGTAAACGTCGTGCTTTCTCCGGTTGCGTTAAACGGTCCTGCGATGACAATCCGGCGGTTTCCGGAAGAGGGAATGACGCTGGAAAGGCTGGTGGCGCTTGGGTCGATTACAGAAGAATGCAAAAGCTTTCTCGAACTGTTGGTAAAGTGCCGGTACAACATTTTTATCAGCGGGGGTACGGGGAGCGGAAAGACGACGTTTTTAAATGCGCTGTCGCAGGCGATTCCGCCGGAGGAACGAATCGTGACGATCGAAGACAGCGCGGAGTTACAGTTAAAATATGCGCAAAATTTAGTTTCTCTCGAAACCAGAAACGCCAACATGGAGGGATGCAGAACGATTTCCGTGCGGGATCTGATCCGCAGCAGTTTAAGAATGCGGCCGGATCGGATTATCGTCGGGGAAGTTCGCGGTGCAGAGATCTGCGAGCTGCTGACCGCCTACAATTCCGGGCACGCAGGGAGTATGTCGACCGGGCACGGAAACACAGCGCGGGACATGCTGCTTCGGATGGAGACCATGCTCCTGATGGGAATGGACATTCCATTGTCTGCCATACGAAGACAGATCGCATCGGGAATTGATATTTTAGTGCATCTTGGAAGGATGCGGGACAAAACCAGAAAGGTACTGGAAATCGCAGAAATTACAGGATTTTCGGAAGGGGAGATTACGACCAGGACGCTGTATGCCTTTGAAGAGGACGAAAACAGTACGCGGGAAAAGGTCAGCGGCAAACTGGAAAAGAAAGGAGAACTTTGTCATGTGGAAAAGCTGGAAGCGGCGGGCTTTGGCTGAGAATAAAACAGACTATTCCAAATACCGGTTTTCCTGGCAGGAATATTTGCTCTGCTTTTTCAAAGCATTTTTTGCAACAGGCGCTTTTACAGGGATGTTCTACCGGTCATGGCTTGGAATGCTGGCGTTTCCGGCAGTATGGAAGGTTTTATACGGACGCGACAAAAAGAACAGAATTCAAAAAAGAAAGGAAAGACTCTCTCTGCAATTTAAGGATACTATCCTGATGGTAACGGCAGGTATCCAGGCAGGAAACTCCATAGAAAATGCGTTCCTGGATGTGGAACGCGAAATCGGCGTCCTTTACGGACAAAATAGCGAGATGGGACAGGAGCTTGCACTGATTCGCAAGGGACTGACAAACCGGGTGGCGCTGGAGCAGATGCTTCTGGATTTTGGCAGGCGCAGCGGCATCGAAGAAATCCGGGATTTTACAGAGGTGTTTGCAACAGCGCGGCATCTGGGCGGCAACTTAAAGGAGATGATTCAGAGAACGGCAGACCTGACGGGACAGCGGATGGAAACGCAGCGGGATATTGCGACGATGCTGGCATCGAGAAAATATGAGCAGAAGGTGATGATGCTGATTCCGTTTTTACTCTACGGCTATATGCAGGTGTCGTCGAAGGGATTCTTTGACGGACTGTATCATAACCCGGCAGGAATCGCGATTATGACGGTCTGCCTCGGGCTGTATCTGGCGTCGTGCGTGCTGGCGGAGAAGATTATGGATATTCGGGCGTGATAGAGGACATGTGGAAACAGAAAAAAGGAAAAAAAGTTGGACTGTTTCATTCGTGTGCGCTGCGGCTGGTAGTGTTGCAGAAAAAAATGGAACGAAACCGAGGCGGCAGGAAAACGGGAAACAGGCAGGGACAGGAAATTTTGTGCCGGATCTGGGGACGGGAAACAGGCGCTCTCAAATATCGGGAATTTCAAGTTCAAAAAACAGAGCGCCTGCTGGCGATCCTGTCCGCCGGGCTGGCGATGGCACTGCTTTGTCAGATTTTTTTGACGACAGGAGGCTTAGAGCCATTGACAGAACTGCTTCGCCCGGACAGCGGGGAAGGAGACCGGACGTATGTACTGGATGCTGAGGTCGGAGACGAAAAGCTGCGGAAGATTTCGGTATCGGTGCCGGAGCAGGAGCTGTCAGAAGAAGAGGCATCAGCGCTTCTGGATCAGGCACAGGTAGAGCTGGAGCGCTGGGTAGCGGCAATTCCAAACCCAGACAGCGTGGAAGACGATCTGGACGTGCCGTAGAGATTCTGCGGCGGGCTGGTGACGGGAAGCTGGCAGAGTGACTGCTATGACCTGATGGATGCTTCCGGACAGATTCGGAAACAGTGGGTGGAGGAAGGCGGAGAACTGGTAGTGCTGAGCGTCCGACTGCAGTGTGTTGAGCAGGAGCGGGAATGTTCCTTTGCAGTGCGGATTGTGCCAAAGGGAGACAGTCTGGCAGATCGACTGATGCGCGAAACAGGACGGCAGCTGGAAGCAGAGCGCAGTCTGCAGCAAGCGTCGGCAGCGCTGCCGGAAACACTGGAAGAGCAGCCTGTAAAATGGCGGCTGCATCAGGAACCCTATGGGCTGTGGATTTTATGTCTGACGATAGCAGGGACAGTTTTGATTTCGTTTGCATATGATCACGATTTGGAAAAAGAAGGGGAAGCGAGGCAGGAAGAGCTCGCATTGGCCTATCCGTCCTTTTTAGCGCGGTTGACGCTGCTTGCGCAGACTGGAATGCCGATCCGACAGATTTTTGCGAGACTTTCCAAAGAAAAGAATGGTGTTGTTTACGAAGAGGTGCGCCGGACATTTCGGGAAATGGAAAGCGGAATGACGCAGACCGAAGCGCTGGAACGTTTTGGAAAACGCACCCGTCTGCCACAATATAAAAAGTGCGCGGCATTGCTGACCCAGAACATCCGCAGGGGAACAGGCGAACTGATCACTGCACTCGGACAGGAGGCAGAGAATGCGTTCGAGGAACAGAAAGCTGCCGCGCGGAGAAAAGCAGAGGAAGCACAGACAAAATTGTTATTTCCGATGCTGCTGATGCTGAGTGTGGTGATGATTCTGATTCTGGTACCGGCGTGGCTCTCCTTCGGAGGACTGTGACGGTGCCTGGGAAACGTTGCATCGGACGCGCAGTAAAAAACGATAAATGACAGGAAGACGAGGAGGAACAAATATGCTGATGTATTGGAAAAACCGTGCAGTGAATGGAGTATGGAAGCTGCAGAGAAGAGTGTATGAGGTGCTCAGAAATGAAGATGGAGTCGGAACTGTGGAAGTCGTGTTATTAATTTTAGTCGCAACTGGACTTGTGCTGATTTTCAAAGACAGAATTACCGAGCTTGTGACGAATATTTTTGGCAAAATCACGTCCCAGGCAGGGAAGATATGAGGCAGAAAGCAGAAAAGTACGCAGACGTGTATCGTGCTGTATCCTGTGTAGATAAGCCCTGGAGCGAGAGAAAGCAGAGTACGCCTGGCTATATGACGGTATATCTTGCACTTGTTATGGGCATTTTGCTTTCGCTGATTCTGGCCGTCCTGACGGCGGTCAGAATCTCCACGATTCGAATGTATATAGAGTGCTGTGCGGATATGGCGTTGGATTCTGCGCTGGCGGAATATCATCGGGAAATGTTGGATCAGTATGACCTGTTTTTTATCGATACGGCGTATCAGACCGGCGATCCATCCTATCATCGGACGGAAGAACATATTTTCCGTTATATGGAGCGGAATCTGCGTCCACAGGAGGAATTTCCAACAGCAGGAGCAAAAGACCTGCTGGGGCTTTCGACAGAAGATGTGGAGCTTTTGCAGGCGGGCGTTGCAACTGACGATGGCGGGACGGTGCTGCAGTATCATATCGTCCAGTATATGAAGGATATTTCCGGGCTTTCTTTGGCGGAAACGTTGCTGGAGCAGGGAAACCAGCTGGAAGATTTGCAGGGACGCGATCTGGAAGCAGAGTGGGATGCTGCCGAGGAATCGCTGAAAGAAGAGATTTTTCGCCGGAAAAAGCTTCAGGATAAAGACTGGGACGGAGAAATTCCGGAAACACCGTCGGATGCGGTGCGGGCGACGCGCAGCGAGGGAATTCTGGGAGCAGCGGCGCAGGGAATGCAGCTTTCCAGTGCGTGTCTTTCCGGGGCGGGCAGACCGTCTGTGCGGCATTTAAACAGTGGAACCGGTTTGTCGGATGGAAAGGAAGCTGCAAACAGCCTGGTCGATCAGGGGCTTTTGTATGCTTATATCCTGAAAAAATGCGGCAGCTTCGGGCAGGAGAAAGAAAACAGCGCGCTCGCTTACGAGGTGGAATATATTTTGCAGCAGCAGACGCAGGATCGGGAAAATCTGAAAAAGACGCTGCAGGAGATTTTGTTGCTTCGGGAAGCTGTGAACGCAGCCTTTCTATTTGGAAGCAGCTTAAAAGCGGAGGCGGAAACCGCAGCGGGCGTTATTGCCATACTGCTTGGCTTGCCTGAGATAAAAGACCTTGCAGCGACCGTGATTTTATTTGCCTGGGCATACGCGGAAAGTGTCAAGGATGTCCGAATTTTGCTGCGGGGGGATAAGATTCCGCTTGTCAAAAGCGAGGGAAGCTGGAATACGCCGTTTTCTCAGCTGTTGACCTACAGAAGCCATCTGGATTCCTATCGTTCGTCTGCGGACGGGATGAGCTATCAGGATTATCTCGGCGCGCTGCTGGTATGTCATGGTGCAAAAAAGGCGATTGCAGGACTGATGGATGTGATGGAGAGCGATATCCGGCAGACGCCGGGAAACAGCAATTTTCGGCTGGATGGGCTGATCGACGGGATGCAGGCATGTATCCGGGTAGTCAGCGGCTATACCGGAAGCTATGAAATCACAAGGCGGTACGAGTATGAATAAGCGATTAAGAGGGGAGGGTCGGGCCGGATGCCTTTTTGGAGAAACCTATTATCGAATGCGCTGCTGTTTTCTCTCCAGGACAGCAGTATAAAATACGGACAACATGCTCTCAATTCCCGGAAGCCCAAAGACCGAATTGCCGGATGGATACGCAGGTGGATCTGTCCGGGGCGAAAAAAGGCATCTCGCCGGGCGCTTCCGGCTGGCATGACGGTGGAGGCAGCAGTTGTACTGCCGGTTTTCCTGTTTGCAGTTGCCAATCTTTTATCGCTGTTTCTGGTATTTTGGACGTATTCCTCAAAAGAAGCGCAGCTGCATCAGACGGCCCGTCAGCTTGCGCTGTATGCCTATGGGCAGGAGGATGGAGAACCGGATGTACGGCTGATGCGGCTGACGCCGGTCTCTGCGCCATTTGGGACAGCCGCTTTTCGGAGCAGCTATGTCGTAAACGGGTGCGTGATGCACAAATGGATTGGCTACAGCGGGGACGGGACGGGAGAAGACTGGGAACGGCAGGAAGAAGAGCTGGTTTATATTACAAAATCAGGAGAAGCCTATCACCGGGAACGGAGCTGTCTCTATTTGAATCCGTCCATCCGCCTTGCAGACCGGGAGGAAATAACAGCAGATTATACACCATGCAGCGTATGTGTTGGCAGGGGACGGTTAGAAAATCGGCTGATTTATGTGACGGACGGAGGAAGCAGATATCATAATACAGTAAACTGCAGCGGGCTCAGACGGACGATTGAAAGCGTCACGCTGATGCAGGCGCTGGAGATGGGCAGACATGCCTGTCCACGGTGCGGATGACAGAGAGAAAAATATGGAAACAGGATTGGCGGTTTTATTTGGAGTGTGTTGTTCGGTAACGGACTGCAAAAGGCGGAAGATTACATTGTCGGTGCTTTTGGCTGGCGCGGCTGGAGGATGTTTTTTGT
>ERZ780067.431-NODE-431-length-15561-cov-5.69663_pt1 | contig 15561 bp, 6 predicted proteins | sample MGYA00511841_ERZ780067 | MGnify/ENA primary metagenome ERZ780067 (study PRJEB29588, sample SAMEA2143295) | human gut metagenome | biome: human gut; feature: human-associated habitat; material: faeces | place: Denmark | collected 2008/2010 ... | reverse complement strand
AAGCTGCTCGTCGAGCATCAACAACGTATAGTATCCGTTGGCAATGGTGGCGATGAGTTGCGTGCGCACGGCCTGCTTGTAAGCCTCGGTCTGCATCAGCATGGCCTTGGCATTGCGCTTGGAGTTGAGCAGGCGGCCGAAAATGTCAATCTCCCAACTGGCCGAAACGGGGGCATTGTAGGTCCAGGTACCCTTGCTGCTGTCGAAGCTGCTCACGCCGCCTTGCGGAGTGAGGCTAAGCGACGGCAGGAATGCCAGTTGAGCGGCGGTGAAGCTGGCCTGAGCAGCCTCGACCTGAAGCATGGCCGACTGCAAGTCGCTGTTCTTCTCCAACCCCGTGCGAATGAGGTCTTGCAGGATGGGGTCGGTGAAGACCTCTTCCCACGGCAGGTCGCCGAAGCTGGCCGTATCGGCTGCAAGGGGGCCGGGCTTCGGGGCCGCGTCTTATCGGCTGCAGTGGTGTCGGTATCGGAGACCGTATCCCGGAACAAACCCTCGACCATTACATCGTCGGGCCGATGGTATTTATTGTATATGTGGCAACTGTTTAAGGTGGTAGCCATAGTCAAACCACATACCGTATATAAAAGGATTCGTTTCATATATTCTCTGTTTTATATCGCGTTCTATTTTATTTGGAATACTGCTCAATCTCCGAGCGTACCTCCGAGTTGTCCAAATCATCCCATTTGAGCGGTTTGATCTTCTCTTGAATAATCTCGAATACCACAAACAAAGCGGGCACGATGAATATCTGGCAAATCATACCGATGAGCATACCGCCCACAGCACCGGCACCCAGGGTACCGTTACCGTTGGCACCTACACCCGTGGCAAACATCATAGGCAACAGACCGATGACCATGGCCAACGACGTCATCAGGATAGGCCGCAAACGGGCGGCGGCTCCGTCGATGGCGGCATTGATGATAGGCATACCGGTACGACGGCGGTCGAGGGCGAACTCGACGATAAGAATCGCATTCTTGGCCAACAGACCGATAAGCATGATCAAGGCAATCTGCAGGTAGATGTTGTTCTCGACTCCCATGATGAGGGCGAAGATGAAGCTACCGGCCAGACCGAACGGTATCGAAAGGATTACCGACAGAGGCAGCACGTAGCTCTCGTACTGGGCACTCAACAACAGGTAAACGAATACCAGACAGAGCACGAAGATGATGGCCGTGGTACCGCTGCTCGAGCTTTGTTCCTCACGGGTCATACCCGAGAACTCGTAGCCGTAACCTACGGGCAGGGTCTCGGCGGCTACCTCCTCGAGGGCCTTGATGGCCTCACCCGAGCTGTAACCGTCGGCGGGGTTACCGTTGATCTTGATCGAGGTAAACATGTTGAAACGGTTGATGTTATCGGGACCATAGACCTTGCGCAGGGTAATGAAGTTGGTAATGGGCGCCATCTCGGAACCGTTGCGAATCTTGATGTTGTTGAGGCTCTCGGGGCTTACACGGGCACTGGGCTCGGCTTGAATCATCACCCGGTAGAGTTTACCGAACCGGTTGAAGTTCGACGAATACATACCTCCGATGTAACCCTGCATGGCCGTGAGCACATCGCTCGGGCTGATGCCGGCCTGTTTACACTTGGCCACGTCGACATCGACCATGTATTGCGGGAACGAGGGGTTGAACGTAGTCGAGGCCATGGCAATCTCGGGTCGTTTCATCAACTCGGCCAGGAAGTCCTGGGTCACCTCGTAGAAGCGGTCGAGCGAACCACCGGTCTTATCCTGCAAGTTCAACTCGAAACCGTTACTGATACTATAACCCGGAATCATAGGCGGTGCGAAGCAGAGCACACGGGCATCTTTTATCTCGGTAGCGAACTTCGAGTAGAGGGCACCGATTACCGAGTTGGCATCCATACCCTTGTCGGTACGCTCGCTCCAGTCTTTCAGCTTGACAATGAACGAACCGTAGGTATTGCCCTGACCACCGATGAAGCTGAAGCCCACAATCTGCGTACGGCCCTTCACGGCGGGGTGCAACCCGATAATGCTGTCGACCTGCATGAGCACTTGCTCGGTGCGCTCCTGCGAAGTACCCGGCTGCAAGTCGGCCGTAATCATGATGGTACCCGTATCTTCGTTAGGAACAAGTCCCGTAGGAGTAATATTCATCAGCAAGACCAGAACAACGATGGCCACAATCACACCGAGGAAAGAGAGTTTCTTGTGGTGAACGAAGTGTTTTACACCGTTCTTGTATTTGTTCAACAACGTATCGTATGCCGTATTGAATGCAGTGTGGAAACGGTCGATGAAGGTCGATTTCTTATGACCCGCGCCGCTCTTGTCGTGCGGTTTCAGCAAGATGGCACACAGGGCCGGGCTCAACGTCAAGGCGTTGATGGCCGAGAAACCGATGGCGAAGGCCATGGTAAGACCGAACTGACGGTAGAAGGTACCCGATGTACCGGTCATGAAACTAACGGGGATAAACACCGACATCATCACCAGCGTAATCGAGACGATGGCTCCCGAGAGCTCGCGCATGGCATCGATCGAAGCCTTACGCGGCGACTTGTATCCCTGGTCCAACTTGGCATGGACACCCTCGACGACCACGATCGCATCGTCGACCACAATCGCAATGGCCAATACCAAGGCGCAAAGGGTAAGCAGGTTGAGGCTGAAGCCTATCAGATACAGGGCGAAGAAGGTACCGATAAGCGATACCGGGATGGCGATGGCGGGAATCAACGTCGAACGGAAGTCTTGCAGGAAGATGTATACCACGAAGAACACCAGAATGAAGGCCTCGATAAGGGTCTTGATTACCTCGTGAATCGAAGCGAACAGGAAGTCGTTGGCATTCAGCGTAGTCTCTATTTCCATACCGGCCGGGAGGTCTTTGCGAATATCGTCGAGCAGGTCGGTAATATCGCCGATAATCTCGGTAGCATTCGAACCTGCCGTCTGGTAAATCATGGAGCTCACGGCGTTGTGGCCGTTCTGGAAGTTCTTAAACCCGTAGGTCAAACGGCCCAGCTCGATGTCGGCTACATCTTTCAGATAGAGAATCTGACCGTCGGCATCGGCCCGAATGACCATGTCGCCAAACTCCTCGGGGGTTTGCAGACGGCCCTTGTAGGTGAGCACATACTGGAACGACTGGTTACCCTGGTCACCGAACTGACCGGGGGCGGCCTCGATGTTCTGCTCGGCCAGCACGGCGGCTATATCGGTAGGCATCAATCCGTATTGTGCCATCACGTCGGGTTTGAGCCAGATACGCATCGAGTAGTCGGTAGCCATTACGTTGGCATCGCCCACACCCGGGATACGTTGTACCAGAGGGATTACGTTGATTTTGGCGTAGTTCTCGAGGAACTCGAGGCTATACCGGTCGTCGGGGCTGTAAAGCGAGAATACCATCAGCATACTGGTCTGTCGCTTCTGGGTAATCACACCCACCTGCGTTACCTCGGCCGGCAGCAGGTTCAAGGCTTTCGACACCCGGTTCTGCACATTCACGGCAGCCATATCGGGGTCGGTACCCTGTTTGAAATATACGGTGATGGTGGCCGAACCTGTGTTGGTGGCGGTCGACGTCATGTACATCATGTCTTCCACACCGTTGATCGACTCCTCCAAGGGAGCGATTACACTATTCAAGATAGTCTGGGCATTGGCACCCGTATAGGTTGTAGAGACCTGTATCGTAGGCGGTGCAATATCGGGGTATTGCGTGATGGGCAAAAATACAAGTCCGATAAGGCCCAGTATAACCATGAAGATGGATATCACGGTCGACAATACCGGGCGATTGATAAATCTGTCTAACTTCATAATTTCTTCCTATTTTGAAGTTGAGGGTTATTATTTGTTTTGTGCTTGAGCCTGAGCCTGACCTTGAGCCTGAGCTCCGGCTACCTGAATGGTCATACCGTCCTTGAGGGTATTGACACCTTCTACCACGATGCGGTCGCCGGCCTTAAGGCCCGAGAGCACCATGTAGTCTTTACCGTTGTCAATCGACGAGATGGTGATTTCGGTCGATTTTACCGTAGAGTTGTCGTTGACTACGTAAACAAACTTCTTGTCCTGAATCTCATAGGTAGCTTTCTGGGGCACCAGCAGGGCGCTGTCGCTCTTCATCGGAATCATAATCACACCCGCGCCGCCGCTACGCAGCAACTTGTGCGGGTTGGCAAAGGTGGCACGCATGTTCGACGAACCGGTCTGCGTGTCGATGATACCGCTGATGGTCTCGATTTCGCCCTTCAGGGGATAGATGCTGCCGTCGGAGAGCTTGAGCGATACGGCCGGAAGTTTCGACAAGAAATTGTCGGCACCGTATTGGGCGGCCAGTTCCAGAATCTGACGCTCGGTCATCGAGAAGTAGACATACATCTCGGCGTTGTCCGACACGGTGGTGAGCGGCGTAGCCGACGAAGGCGATACCAGGCTACCTACCCGGAAGGGAATCTCGCCTACCACACCGTCGAGCGGGCTGGTCACGCGGGTATACGAGTCGTTGTTGCGGGCATTCACCAACTGAGCCTCGGCCTGAGCCAGTTGAGCCTTGGCCGACGCGTAGGAGTTCTCGGCCATCTGCAAATCGTACTCGCTGATGATGTCGCGGCGTTGCAACTCGCGCTTGTTTTCGGCCGTCAGTCGGGCAGTCTCGGCGTTGGCGCGAGCCACCTCGACATTGGTCTCGGCTACCTTCAGAGCAGCCTTGTAAGGCACCGTATCGATTACGAAGAGCACCTGGCCTTTACGCACGACCGAACCCTCGTCTACCCGCAGTTCGGTAATAAAGCCGCTTACATTCGGCCGTATCTCAATATCCCGTTTACCTTTGATTGCGGCAGGATAGTTACTATACCACTCCATTGAGTCGGGCTCCAATGTCATCACGGCATACTCACGAGCCATTCCACCTGTCTGAGCATTTTTCCCTCCACAGGAAAACAAAAAAATACAAAGCATCGCACCTGCGATGGGTTGAATAAAATTTTTGGTCAGTTTCATATTCATAAGTAACAAAATATTATTGTCGACGTTGGTACTCTGTTTAAACTTTATATTAACAAATGTTAATCAATATCCTATTCATAGACTCTCTCTGCTCCTATAAAATGACTTACTACCCCAATAAACAGGGACTTTTGCCAGCTTTTTCAAATGCCACAAATTTAGGAATAAAGTCTGTATAATAGCTGGAAATAATGAAAAAATAAAATAAAATAAAATTTATATATTTCACCATACAATCTTTCTTATACCTATTCGACTGCAAAGATAAATTCTTCCTACTGTACGAACTGGTTCTTTATCACCGATATTTAGTTCTATTTTTCCGATTCGAATACTTTCCGGCCAAAAATCTGTCCATATCAACACGCTTTGTCAACCGGTCGAGGAATTTTCGACGAATATATCGGATTTTTGTACCATACTTTACTGGATACCAACCGATATGCAACGGCACAAAGGGAAATGAATCGGACGACAACGGCTCATGCACCAATACAAAATCGGAAGAGAGCCTATTGCCTGCCAGCCTCCAAAAACAGAGGCGACCGCTCTCCTCGCCTCGGTCCTGTCCCCCTGACCGGTCGTGCACACTTTCGCACACAACCCGTTCGCAAGAAGAGAGAACTTGGAAGAAGAGAACGGCCGCCCGCCAAAAGAGCGAGGTATCGCCTTAAATCTCCTTTATCGAAATGGCATATCCTCCACCGGGAGCGACATACTGTTTCAATTTCGATTTCGAAGTAACCTTGATTTTTCTGATTTCATACTTCTGAGGATTCGTCAGGTAGTGAGTCTCTTTCGTATCGCTGTAAACCGTTGCCTCATATTTCTTTCCCTTATCCAGGAAATCGAAACTGATTTCGGAGACACGGGCGTTGTAACCGCCTACACTACCGACAAACCACTCGCCCGTCTTTTTAGCCTTGCGGGCTATGGTTATATATTCGGCCGGCTCGGCTTCGAGATAGACGCTCTTCTCCCACTCCATGGCTACATCCTTGATGAACTGAAAGGCATCGGCAAACCGCTCGTAGGTCTCGGGCAGATCGGCCGCCATCTGCAAGGGGCTGTACATGGTCACATACAGAGCCAGCTGATTGGCGATAGTCGTGTTGGCATGCGAGTGGTTGTTGGGGTTGTACTTGCTGATGTCCATTTCGAAGATACCGGGCGTGTAGTCCATGGGGCCACCGATGAGCCGGGTAAAGGGCAAAATGGCCACGTGGTAGGGCTTGCTGCCGCCGAAGGCCTGATACTCGGTACCCCGGGCCGACTCGTTGCCGATAAGGTTGGGATAGGTACGGCATATACCCGTAGGACGCACGGCCTCGTGAGCATTGACCATGATTTTGTACTGGGCCGCTTTTTCGACGGCATACTGGTAGTGGTTGACAATCCACTGGCTGTAATGATTTTCACCGCGCGGAATGATATTGCCCACATAGCCGCTCTTCACGGCCGGATAACCGTTGTCGACCATAAACTGGTAAGCCTGGTCGAGATGGCGCTCGTAGTTGCGAATCGAGGCCGAGGTCTCGTGGTGCATGATCATCTTCACCCCTTTGCTCTTGGCATAGTCGCGTATCTCCTCGAGGTTAAAGTCGGGATAGGGTGTTACGAAATCGAACACATAATCTTTGGAGTTTCCGAACCAGTCTTCCCAGCCGATGTTCCACCCCTCGACCAGCACGGCGTCGAAGCCGTTTTCAGCCGCAAAGTCGATGTATCGCTTCACATTTTGGGTGTTGGCCGAGTGACGACCGTGGGGTTTGGCCTTGGCATAGTCGGTCACACCCAGTTGCACCGAGGGGAAATCCCACGTATAGGACCAGTCGCCCATGCCGGTAATCATCTCCCACCACACGCCTACATACTTGCAGGGTTTAATCCACGAGGTATCCTCGATTTTGCAGGGGTCGTTCAGGTTGAGCGTGATGCGCGAGGCGAGGATGTCGCGGGCATCGTCGCTGACGATAACCGTGCGCCAGGGCGAGTGACAGGGTGTCTGCATGTAGCCCTTGTCGCCTTGCGAATCGGGGGTAAGCCACGAGGTGAAAATCATGTGCTCGTCGTCGAGATTGAGGTGCATGCAGGCATAATTGATAAGCGCAGCCTCGTGCAGGTTGATGTAGAGGCCATCGTCGGTCTTGAGCATGAGGGCCGTCTGCACGCCTGTAGGCGAGAAGCTGGTTTGCGAGAGGTTCTCGGTGATGGCACCGGCCTGCAGGCCGCGGATCTCGGAGAGGCGCGATACGGTGTAGTCATACTCCTGCGTATCGTAGTCGCCCGGAATCCAGTAGGCCGTGTGGTCGCCGGTCATGGCAAACTGGGTGCACTCTTCCTTGATGACAAAATAGTTCAGGTTCTTCTGTTGCGGAAATTCATAACGGAAGCCCAACCCGTCGTCGAACAGACGGAAACGCAGCACCATTTCGCGGTCGGTATTTTTCTGACGCAGAGTCACCGCCAACTCGTTGTAGTGGTTGCGTATCGAAGCCTCTTCACCCCATACGGGAGTCCAAGTTTCGTCGAATGTGGAACAGGCCGTATCGGCTATGCAAAACCCGGTCATCAGCGAATAGGGTGTACCCTCGTTCTTCTCGTCCAGGTCGTTGAAGTCGCGCCGCTGCGACTCGCCCTTGAGTTCGATACCCAGATGGCTGGGTGCAATTACCGTTTTTCCCTTATATTGCAATGTATACGTAGGACGACCTTTCTCTATCGAGAAATCCATCTGCAACTGTTTGTTGGGCGACAGCAAGGTCTGTGCCGAAACGGCCATGCTGCAAAGTACAGCCGCCACCCCTATTTTCAAAGCTTTTCGATTCATGATTTATATTTATCTGTATATTTTATTCATTAGTCTTTCAACAGTTTGCACACTGTCATTTGCCCTTCTTCCGAGATTCTCACCAGATAAGTACCCTTGTTCAGTTGGGCAATATCCAGAGTCGATACACTACCGTTCAATCTTTGTTGCATCACGCACTGGCCGTTTATCGAAAAAATCTCTATTTCCCCTTCGTTTGAGGCCAGATGCACATTGATCAAATCTTTGGTCGGATTGGGATAGACATAACTCTGATCTGCAACCGGAGTCTGCACACCCGTGCTCTCCTTGCTTATGCTGTAAACCAGAGTCTGGTCGTTGAACCGTATCGTATAATCGCCGGTAGTCTCAATGGTAAATTTGAGGTTGGGCTTGCCGCCTGTGGTCTCGACGGCCGTTCCGGCCAAGCCTTCTACACCACCCCAGTCCTTGTCGCTCCAGTTGTTAGTGTTGGCAAATTTCAACTCCCACTCTCCGGCCGGGATATTCACGTCGGTTACCTCCCATTGGTTGTCGGCCACCAGTTCCATGTAACCGGCACCCAGAGTCCAGTTGTTGTAGGTACCGCCTACATAAATCTCCTTTTGTACCGAGTCGTATGTGCGAACGACAGCATACTGCAGGGTGTGAGGATTAAAGGTAATGTAATAGTTTCCGCTCGTCTCGATGGTAAACTTGATGTTCTTGCAACTCTCGTCGGGGCCCTTCACGGCAGTACCCGTCAGGCCGTTGTTCCCGTCGGGAGCACCCCAATCGGTATCGCTCCAGTTGTCGGTATTGGCAAACTTCATTTCATAGGTACCGGCCTCGAAATAGAGGCGGTCGCTCGTGAGTGTTCCGTCTTCTGAGGGGTCTTTGAGCATGAGGCGTTTGTCTTCGTCGCCATTGAACCAGTTGGTAAAGGAACCGGCAATAAAGTAGGTGCCGATCTTGCTCAAATCGAGCGACTCGGAAACATCGGCTACTTTCGGTACCCGAATCGTATTGCTGCTCGTCCAGTCGGAGTATTGAGTTTGCTCGCCACCGACAACAGCTACCCTGAAATAGCGGGCCAGACGTTCAAAACTGCCTTCGGTTTGGGTGATGCTTACCAACAGCGAATCGGCATTATACTCCGTACAGGAGAATTGCAACAGGGCATAGTCGCCGTTCCGGTATTCAAAGCCTTCGCCCTCGTCGTCGTACAAGGCACCTTCGGCCTGACCGTTGTCAAGCGGATTTACATACAGCGTAATGGAGTCGCACGTGTACTCGGCCGTGCTCTGAATGTCGTGACCCAGATAAGGCAGAATGGCACCCGAGCGAAGTGCTACGATGGCTTGATAACCGTCGTCCTCGGCTTCCAGTGTCAGCTCGTCCCAGTCGCCACCGGGCAAGGTGGGGTTGACAGCCCAGCGCGGAATCACGAGCAGGTCACCGCCCAACAGGAAGGCTTGTTGCTCTTCGCGCAAACTTTCGTCGGTCAAATCGGCAAAGAATACCGGGCGCATGACGGGCATGCCCGTTTGAGACGATTCGCGGAACAGCGTATAGAAATAGGGCAACAGATGGTAACGGCGGTTCACGGCGTTGCGGGCCACCTTCTCTATCTTGCTGCCAAAAGCCCAGGGCTCTTGAGCGTGTTCCGACGTGTGATTACGCGAGAAGGGGTAATAGGGAGCCAACGCAAACCAGTGGCCCATCAGGTCGGCATTGCCGATGCGGCCGTATCCGCCAACGTCGGGGCCGCCGAAAGGTTGTCCCGAGAGGCCGAGGTTGAGCAGTACGGGAATCGTCAGCTTCAAATGTTTCCACGTGTCGAGATTGTCGCCGGTCCACGTAGCGCAATAGCGTTGTGCACCCAGGTGATTGGCACGGGAGAGGAGGAAGGGACGCTTGTCGGGGCGGCTCTGCATGAGGCCTTCGAAAGAGGCTTTCGTCATCAACGACCCGTACAGATTGTGATAGCGCATGTGAGGCCCGGCAGCCAAATCGCCGCCACCGCGATGCCAGTTGGTCGTGAGCATGGTCCACTCGGGGGTATTGAACACGCCCGGTTCGTTCATGTCGTTCCAGGCACCGTCCATATTGTTTTCCTTGTAGAACTCGCCATAGAGGCCGGCCCACCATTCGCGAGTCTCGGGCCGCGTGAAGTCGGGGAACTTGCACATGCCCGGCCACACTTCGCCCTCGTAGTCGGTCACCTTGTCTTCGGTTTTCACCCAGTGATCGCCCTCTTGTCCTTGCTGATAGACAATGTAGCTATCATCGATTTTCACACCCGGGTCGGTAATGTAACCGGCCTTGAAGTTACGGCTGTGAAGCGAGTCGTTCATGGCCAGCGGATTGGGAACTCCGGCTGCCGAGAAGTAGTCGGAATCGTCGTAGGTGAAAAGACGTTTCCCATCCATATAGTCGATGTCGAACCAGATGACGTCGCACGGGTGATGGCGACGACGCATCTCGCTGGTAATCCACAGGACATCGGCCGGTTTGTACGAAGGGTTATAGCGCGACTGGTGGTACCCGATAGCCCACAGCGGCGGCAGGTTGATGGTACCCGTCAGTTCACCCAAGGCCTGCATCATCTCGGCCGGAGAGTTACGCTCGATAACGACCACCCGGAAAGAGGGACCTTCGCTGGTGATTTTCATCGGGTTCGTCAGGTTAATCTCCGAGCGCCAACTGTTATCGGCAATGATACCGAAGGTTTTGCCATCGGGACGTACCCCCATAATCCAGGGGTGCGACTGATAGAGCCCCTCTTTGTAATAGCCATAGTTGTCGTTGTTCCACAGAGGAATATCATAACCGTTACGGCGCAAATTGCCGTTTACAAGCCCCGTTCCGTACAGGTCGACATTGTCGCTGTAAGCAATCTCTACCAGGGTTTTCCCGTTATCGTCGGTTTTGAAAACCGGACGTATCTCCCAGTCGGACGGCACATCGCCCTGCCGGGTCAACTCTTTCTGTATGGCAAACGAGGCCAAAGTTTGTGTCGAATCGAAATCGGCCGGATAGAATACCGCCATTCGATCGCCACACAAAAATTCTTCTTGAGCATGCACGCCGATAGAGGCACACAGCATCAAAACAGACAGCAATTTGTACTTCATAAAAAACTATATTTCAAAATAAGCAATCTTGTAACTTCTTTTCTATTCGTCGCGGCAGAGCCGGCCGGGCCGAGGCAATCCCCTGCAGGACTCCTCCCCCAGCCCGCTTCCGAGATCTCAATATTCCACGACAATCATGTCCCAGTATTTCAAGGCCGGGAGGGTTGTGGTTATCTTGCCGCCGGCATATTCATACTCGAGCGGTATGGCCACACCGTCTTTCACATCGGGCGAAGCCACCCATACGGCTTTGGGATTCTGTTTGACGGCAAAGCTCACATTCACGGCTTCCAGCAAATCGGGCTCACCCTGGTTGGCATTGGTATCGCACCAATCGAGGTGTGTGGCATTGCGATAGCTCAACAGGTGTATCACATCGCGGTCGTCGAAGCGTTTGCCCACGGTGGCAATCTGGCCTCTCACGGGGCCCCACTGGTTGAATGCAATATCGCCGGACGTCGAGGTGACATCGATACCGTACCATTCGCCACCGTCGCGCAACAGGTTCTGGTAGGCGGTGAGGAAATCGTAGTAGTGGATAAGCGCAATCTTCAACTCACCCCGCATCGAGAGGTTGTTGTTGGGGAAATACTCGTTGCAAAGCAGATGCTCGCCCAGTTGCAGAATAGAACCGCCCCAGGCAAAAGCGGCCGCACTACCCATGAGGATACCGGGCGTATTGAAATAGCTGCGTCCCTTGCGTCCGTGCTCGTAATTCATATAAGCGGCCAGAACCGTCTTCTTGCCATTGGACCACTTGTCGTTGTTGGTAATGATGTCGGAGAAGATGGTATATCCGCGGTCGTCGCTGTGGTCCCACACCTCGGTGTAGAGGAAGTCGACAGGAGCTTTCGAAATCTGGTTCTCCTGGCCATACTGGCCCACGGCATTCATCACGAGCGACTTGTCGGGATTGGCCTCTTTCATGCTCTCGATAAAGTGCTTGAAAGTCTGGTCGAGATAGACCCGGTTGCCATAATAGTCATAGGTTTCGCCCCGGTCGCCCAACTGGTCTATCTGATAGCCGTCGAAATCGAACACGGCATATACGTCGCTGTTCTGCTTGGCTATGTAGTCGATCCAGGCTTCATTGCCCGAATTGACAATATAGATGCTGCTCTTGAAAGGCGATCCCAGCTCGTGGCAATCCTTACGCACATGGCTGGCATCCTTGAAGAGATACCACTCCTCCTGCACGCCATCTTCGGCGGCATCGGCAAGGGCACCGTAAGCCAGGTTGTAGAACAACGACTTCATGCCATACTGATGCGATTTTTCGATATATCCCTCTACCGTCTTCTTGTAGCAGTCGCGGTTGATGATGTCGGTCCACACCTCCATCGGTGCCGACGGCGTACCGGCCAGGGGTTTGTGGTGCTTGTAGTGCCAGTCCTGGAATTGCACGTAGTTGATGTGATGGCGATTCAGCTCGGACATGACGTCGGATATATCCTGGTCGGTCATGTTGCCATAGGCCGAGAGGAAACCGTTGCGCGGGAACCGGGCGGGGGTCGACGATACATCGACGGCAATGCTGCCATAGACGGTCTCTACCCCGTCGGCATCCTTGCTGTACAGGTCGACCATATAGCCCTGATAGTCGGTGGCAGGCGGCTGCCAGCTCCAGCTGCAGCTACTCAGCGGAGCCTCCTCGAGGGTGGTACCCAAATGACGGTAACGTACCATCACGTTGGAAGCCCCTTGAATGAGCTTGTTGAGCGTGAAATTCACAGCCTCGCCCGGAGCATAGCAGGCTTTATCGGTATTGAGTTGTACCTCCATGTAACCATCGCCATAGGTGATGGGATCGTTCTCTATGTCAAAGCGGTTGCAGGCCGAAATCGACAGGAGAGCCGAAACGGAAAGGTAGGCTAAAAACAGCTTCTTAATCATATCTTTTGAACTTTATAATTTTACGAATGAGATGGTTTCATTTTCCACGTCGATAGTGATGCGGTAATTCCCGGCTTCGCTTATAATCCATTTGTTGTCGGGCTGGTTGCCGATGACGTAGGATCCGTTTTCCGAGATGGGACAGTTGGCCTGCGGAGCCAGTATGAAATCGCCGCCAAAGCTGTGGTCGATTTCGAGCGGGAACTTCAGTTCGCCCTCCGACAGATAGCCTTCATAGGTGAACACGTTGGGATTGGACGAGCTGCGCTGCATCTCGGTGATGTTGTCCCACGACCAACCGCCGGGGGCAGCCGAGCCCATGATCCATACATGCTCGTATCCTACGTAGTTGCCAATCTCCAGAGTATTGCCCCGCAAGTCGAGTGTCACGCTGTACTTGTTGGCAGCCGGTATGTTCCACTGCTTGCTGGCCGTGCCTATATCGTCGACGAGTTGGATGGTCGTGGTACCCAGCCCGTTGTTGTCGAGAGGCTGATAACCGGCACAACCCGTGGTTGCGGTCGTGCTCGAGATGAGCATATTGCCGGCCGACAAGGCTCCGTTGTAGGTAAAGATAAAGGAGTCGTCGCTCGACTGCTCGAGTTTGATGGCCGAGGGTGCAGCCTCGCCTACCAGATAAAGGGTCGAGAAGGGTACCTCGCCGTCGAGGTTGGTGAAGCTGACGGTAAGCAGGTCGAGGTTCACATCGATCAGGTAGTTGCCGGCCTCTTCGATTACCCACTTGTTGTCGGGATAGTCTTCCTCTTTCTCCCGGTAGTGCATCCTGGTGGGGTCGTCGTTGTCGCGCACGTAGCACGGATACCAGTCGCCCAGCTGGGCATTGAACTTGATTTCGCCCTTCTTGAGCATACCCTGCCAGGTGAAGTGCGCAATGTTGTCGTAGTCGCTCGACATGATGGTGGCCAACTGATTGTCCCAACCATTGGGGGTAGCATCGCCGATGATATAGAGGTTGAGCACCCGCCATTTATAGGGAGCGATTCTTACCTCCTTCACAGGCGATACCTGCATGGGGACGGTGGGGTCTGCGACGGTAGCCGTTACCCGCATTTCAAAATCGGTGTATTGCTCGAGGGGAATGGTGGGGAAATAGTGGAGCAAGGTATCGGTAAGCTCCTTGTTGGTAAAGGAGATTACCCGCGAATCGGTCTTGCCGATGTTGTATTTGATACCGTTTTCGAAATTATCGCCCTTCACATCCATCTCGAAAAAATACGAGATAGCTGCACCCGTACCTTGGTTGGTCCCGCTGGTCCAGGTAATTTGCAGAGCCTCCTGGGCATCGCTGCGCTGGTCGCAACGTACCGAATCGGCCGAGAGATTTATCATCAGGGGCGACTCGCCCTTGTCGAGCACAATCTCCTCCTCACACCCGACCAGACCGACCGAGGCGAGTAATGTCATACCTATTATAGTCTTTGCTTTCATTGTTTTTCAGTCTCTTTGATTAGTAACCCGGATTTTGCGTTAACATCGGATTGGCCTCGATCTCCTGCTGGGGAATCGGGAGCAACAGATGCTTGGAGCTGGCCGATGTCTTCCCTATCGAGTGGAGGAAGTTGAGGGCATAGTTGTCCTTGTAGCGAATCATGTCGAACCAACGGTGACCTTCGAAGGCGAGTTCGATGCGACGCTCGTGGATAATCTTCTCACGCATCTGGGCTTGAGTAAGCCCCTCAATGGTGCTTCGGTCGGTGAGGCCGGCACGTTTGCGTACCTCGTAGAGCGGATCTTCGGCCTGTACGGTGCGACCCAGTTCGTTCAGCGCCTCGGCCTTGAGCAGCAAGATGTCGGCATAACGGGTAACGACCCAGTCGGCATTGCTCGTGTTGTAGTCGGGCGATTGAGCTTTGGTAAGCAGGAATTTGCGCACGTTGTACCCCGTAGTCGAGTAGGACGAGCTGTATTGTTTGCCGTCGAATGTGGGGCACCCCATGTAGAAGATGGTCTTGTCCTTACGCAAGTCGCCCTCTTCGTATTGGCTTACAAACTCGGCCGTAGGCTGGTTCCAGCCGTAGCAGCCGGCAGCCATGTCGGAGTTGCGGGGCCCCATGAAGGTGCTGGTCCACGAACATTGGTTCTCGTTGCTCCAGAAATCGTAGTTGGTCTTGCCATAATACTGCACCTCGAAGATAGACTCCACGCCGTTCTTTTTAGCGGGGTCAAAAATGTCGGAGTAGTCGCTGGCCAGCTCGTAACCCATCGAGCCTATCTCGTCGCACATGCGCACTACCTCTTCGTACTTGTCGTTACTGGGCTCGTAGGTCATGTATACCCGGATGAGTTCGGCCATGGCGGCTTCGCGGGTAGCACGGCCCAGATCGGTAGTGGAGTACTCCGATTTCTTGGGAAGCAGTGAGATGGCATTCTTGAGGTCCGATGTGATGAGTTCGTAAATCTTGCTTACCGGGGCACGCTCTACCAACAGATTGGTCTCGGAGGTTTGAGGCGTGATTATGTAAGGTACACCGCCGAAAAGCCGTACCAGAATAAAGTAGTAGTGAGCTCTCAGGAAATAGGCTTCGCCCAGGCAACGGTTCTTGAGCGTCTGGTCCATATCCATACCGGGTACATTCTGCAACACGAAGTTGCACCGCAAGATACCGGGCGAAGGACCGCGCCACAAGTCGAGGGCGGCAAAGTTGTCGGCCGTAGCGATAAAATTGGCCAGGTCGACCGTCTCGATACCGTCGGTACCCCCACCGGCACCCACGACC
>ERZ780067.429-NODE-429-length-15689-cov-5.39197_pt1 | contig 15689 bp, 11 predicted proteins | sample MGYA00511841_ERZ780067 | MGnify/ENA primary metagenome ERZ780067 (study PRJEB29588, sample SAMEA2143295) | human gut metagenome | biome: human gut; feature: human-associated habitat; material: faeces | place: Denmark | collected 2008/2010 ... | reverse complement strand
ACCCCTGCCGCCCGCCGAGGCCGACACGGAAGCCGGTAACAACCTCATCGAAGATGAACAGGCAGCCGTACTTGTCGCAGAGCTTTCTGACTTCCTTGTTGTAGTTGAAATCAACAGGTCTTGTGCCGCTCTCGGGGCCGACAGGCTCAACGATAACAGCAGCTGTGCCGCCGCGCATCTTGTTGAGCTTGAGCATCTTCTCGAGCATGTCAAGATCGTTGGGTCTGACCTCGTCGGTAGTGCCGTAGCAGCTGTGCGGAATACCGTGGGACTCAAGGAAGAATCTGGAGCCCGGAATCTTCAGACCGTAAACCATCTGATCGGACCAGCCGTGATATGCGCCGCCGACCTTGATGATGCGCTTTGCCTTTGTGGCACAGCGTGCAACACGGATAGCAGCCATAACGGACTCAGTGCCCGAACCGAGCATACGGAACATCTCGACGTTGGGCATATGTTTGTTGATCTCCTTAGCGAGCAGGAGCTCACCCTCGTGAAACAGACCGGTTACAGGGCCGCAGTCATTAAGAAGCTCAATGACCTTCTCTCTCACGGGAGCATAGTTGCTGCCGAGGATTGTCGGGCCGCCTGCCTGCAGGAAGTCGTAGTACTTGTTGCCGTCAAGGTCATAAAGGAACGCGCCTTCAGCCTTGGTCACGCAAATCGGGAAGGGATAGTTGAAAGCGAGGTTGTGCTGAACGCCGCCGGGGATATACTGCTTTGCTTCGGTGGTGATCGCCTTCGACTTTGCGCACTTGGTCTCGAAATAATCGAGAACGTCTTTAAGTGCCTCTTCGGAAACGCAATAGATCGGCTTAGAAGTGAGCTCGTGAAGCTCATTGTAAATGGTCTTTGCGTCTTCCCATTTGCTGATTCCATATCCGTTGCTCATGATAATTCCTCCTGATTTTTCAGATATTTTATGAATTTCTGGATAGTCACGCTTGTTTCATCGGGGTTTGTGAAGCTCTCGTCGTTTATCATCTTCTGGAAGATAAGACCGAAGAAGGCTCCGAGAATGAGAGCGGAAAGCTCTTTTGACGAAAACTCCTCGAGGGTGTTCGCATAACTCTTGTCGGTCACTATCTCCTTGCGGAGAAAACGGTCGACCTGCGCGAAATTCGACTCGCCTTTTGAGAGAATGCCGCGCATGAGAACCTCTGCGGAAAGATACGGATACGGATACGTGTCATCGTTGAGCTGCTTCAAAAGTGCACTGACGGTAAGCTCGCCGTCGCCCTTTCTTGCCGCTTCAAAGACGTCGTTTATCTCCTCGTCCGAAATCTCCTTGAGAAGATCGTCAACGGAAGCAAAGTGCGAAAAGAATGTGGAACGCGAAACATCGGCACTCTCGCTTATCTGCTCAATTGTGACATTGCCGATACCCTCTTTTTCAAAGAGTACCTTTGCCTGATGCAGAATAGCTTTGTGAGTGTTCTGCTTTTTTCTCGAACGCCTGGAGGGCTCCGCCTCCGCGGTGTTCTTCTGTTCTTTTTCTTTCTTCTCTTTCTTTTCCGACATTGGAAACTCCTAACTAAAGGCTATACGCCTTTTTCTGTATTATAGCACGAAAAAAATGCATTGTAAATACTTTTTGTACTTGAGTTCAAAAATAAATTATAGGACACTCAAATAGAAAAAGTAGAAAAAGACAAAAATATTTATCTGTTGGAATACATTTTTTCGTAATAATTTTGGTATTCGCCGTTGATGATGTCTTCCCACCACTGCTTATTGTTCATATACCAGTCAACAGTCTTCTTTATGCCCTCATCAAAGGTGGTCTCCGGGCTCCAGCCGAGCTCGTTGTGTATCTTTGTCGGGTCAATGGCATATCGCAGATCATGACCGGCTCTGTCCTTGACATAGGTGATAAGAGTTTCGGGCTTGCCCATGATGCGCAGAATCGTTTTGACAACATCTATATTGCGCTTCTCGTTATGACCGCCGACATTGTAGACCTCGCCTACCCTGCCGTTATGAATAATGAGATCAATAGCGCGGCAGTGATCCTCAACATAGAGCCAGTCGCGGACATTGAGTCCCTCGCCGTAGACAGGCAGACTATCGTTGTTATAGGCTCTTGATATCATCAGAGGTATAAGCTTCTCCGGGAAATGATAAGGGCCATAGTTGTTTGAGCACCTCGAAATAGTTACAGGCAGTCCGTAGGTTCTGTAATAAGCGAGCACAAGCAAATCTGCGGAAGCCTTTGACGCGGAATACGGGCTCGAAGTGTGTATAGGCGTCTCCTCCGTGAAGAACAGATCGGTTCTATCGAGCGGAAGGTCTCCGTAAACCTCGTCGGTCGACACCTGATGATAGCGCTTTACGCCCGTTTTTCTCGCGGCATCCATGAGAGCCGCAGTGCCCATAATGTTCGTTCTGAGGAACACTTCGGGGTTCTCTATCGAGCGGTCAACATGGCTTTCCGCCGCGAAGTTGACAACTATATCGAACTTTTCATCCTCGAACAGCTTGTCAACAAACTCGCGGTCTGCGATATCGCCCTTTACGAACTTGAAATGCTCGTTTTTCATTGCCTCGTCGAGGGTCTTGAGATTGCCGGCATAAGTCAGAAGGTCGAGGCAGACGATATCATAATCCGGATGCTCGCGGAGCATATGATAGATAAAGTTGCTGCCGATAAAACCGGCGCCTCCCGTAACGAGAATCTTCATGTTTTTGTCCTCCATATCAAATGATTATCCGATTAAAACGGATATGTATTGCATAAGGCGTGCCTTTCTTCGCCTTACAAAATCCTGTTTAAAGTTTTATCTTCGCTTTCTTCCACTTGCCGCTTTGTATGAATATAAATCCTACAACTATCGACGCGACAGAAGCAAAGCCCATGGCGATTCCGATACCGTTGAAGCCGAGATCAAGCACGCGCACAAGCAGATAAGCGAGCGGGACTCTTATAACTATCGAACTGAAAACCGCGTTGAGCAGAGCGATATTTGTATATCCCGCGCCGATCGCGAGACCGTTCATGCAGAACACGGGAGTGACTATAATATAATCAACTGCGGCAAGTCTCAAAAATGTTATGCCCGTTTCGATAACATCCGTTTCGCTTGTAAACAGCGACAGCAGCTCTCGCGGGAATATCTCGACTATAACAAACACGAGCACCGAAATGCCCATCGCTATCGCGAGTCCTGTCGTCATTGTCTTCTTGGCGCGCTTGAATTCGCCTGCACCGATATTCTGACCCGCCATTGAAGATATGGCGCTGCTCATCGCGAGTCCGGGCAAAATGGCAAACGAATTTATCTTACCGACGATTCCCTGACAGGCAGACGCAGCAGCCGCATTCGGCAGAGAATTGACGAGCGCCGTCAGCGTCAAAAACGAAAACGAGACTATAACCTGCTGAACAGACGACGGCAGACCTATTTTTATTATGCTCAAAGCTTTCTGCCTGTCTATTCTGAAATCTTTTATTTTGTAGCCGGAGAAGAATCCGCTGTTGAAGAGATAGATGAGCGAGAGAATAACGCTTATCCCCTGAGAGCTGATAGTGGCTATTGCCGCTCCGGCCGCGCCCATTTTCAGCGGACCGACAAGAACTATATCTCCGACAACATTTACCGCGGCGGCTATCGCCACGAAATAGAGCGGACGCTTCGAGTCGCCCATGCCGCGCAGTATCGCGCTTATGGCGTTATAGAGGAACATGAACACCGTGCCGAGCATGCAGATAGTCAGATATCTGACCGCTTCTTCAAATGCGTTGTCCGGCGTTTTGAGCAGGCGCAGTATCGGCTTTGTGAGCAGAACCATAACGACGGTGAGCACTGCGCTGAGAATAATATAGAGCGTAGTCATTGTGCCTATCGTGCTCTTTTGATCATCGTATTTTTTAGCTCCTCCGTATTGAGCTATGAGCACCGTTCCGCCGATGGCGAGACCGAGAGCTGCACCGGTAACGAGAATATTTATCTGACCGCCTATCGAAACTCCGGTTATTCCGGATTTTCCGCAAAACTGGCCGACAATCACCATATCGGCGACCGAATAAAGTGCCTGCAAAAGGTTTGAAAGCAGGAAAGGCACGGAAAATTTGAGCAACTGTTTTGTGACGCTCCCCTGCGTGAGATCTTTTCTGAATTTTTCTGACAAAACTATTTACTCCTTAGGTTTCTGAACGTTATCTTTTTTCATGGTCAGCGATATGCGGTTCTTTTTGACATCGACCGCCAGCACCCACACCGTGACGATATCGCCGACTTTCAGCACCTCAGATGGGTGCTTGATATATTTATTAGTTATCTGCGAAATGTGAACGAGTCCGTCCTGATGCACTCCGATATCGACGAATGCGCCGAAATCAATAACATTGCGAACCGTTCCCTTCAGCTCCATGCCGGGCTTAAGATCGTTGATATCCATGACATCGGTGCGCAGAAGCGGAGGCGGAAGCTCGTCACGCGGATCGCGTCCGGGCTTCTGGAGCTCTTTGATTATATCCTGAAGAGTGGGCAGACCTATCTCTAATTTTTCCGCAACCTTTTTCTCGCCTCCGAGCAGCTCGACGGTCGCTTTAAGAGCACCGGTATTCCCCTTTGCGGCATCTTTTACAGTAAGTCCGCAGAGCTCAAGCAGCGCTTTTGCGGCATCGTAGCTCTCAGGGTGAACGCCCGTGTTATCAAGGACATTCTTGCTCTCCGGGACTCTGATGAATCCGGCGCACTGCTCATAGGCTTTTGCACCGAGCTTCGGCACTTTCTTGAGCTGAGCGCGGGAAGTAAACGCGCCGTTTACTTCTCTGTAAGTGACTATATTTTTGGCAACGCCGGAGTTGATTCCGGCTATATGCGAGAGCAGCGACGGAGAGGCGGTGTTGACATCCGCGCCGACGGAGTTGACGCAGTATTCGACCGCGCCGTCAAGTGTTTCGCCGAGTTCTTTTTTAGGCATATCGTGCTGATACTGACCGACGCCGAGTGCTTTCGGGTCGATTTTGACAAGCTCGGCGAGCGGGTCCTGAAGTCTGCGGGCTATCGAAACCGCACTTCTGAGCGAAACATCGAACTGCGGGAATTCTTCCGCCGCAAGCTTTGAAGCGGAATAAACCGAAGCGCCCGCCTCGCTGACCATCATATATGACACCTTGCGGTCGAGTTCTTTTATAAGATCGGCGGCAAATATCTCCGTCTCTTTTGAAGCCGTGCCGTTGCCTATGGCTATTACTTCAACGGCGTATTTTTCTATGAGGCGTTTTACCGTCTGCTTTGCCTTGAGCTTCTGCTCCTCGGAATGAGTAACATATATAACGCCGGTATCGAGAACTTTTCCGGTTTCGTCAACAACGGCGACTTTGCATCCCGTTCTGTAACCGGGGTCGAGTCCGAGGGCGCGCTTGCCCTTGACTGGCGGGTGGAGCAGAAGTTCGCGCAGGTTCACATAGAACACCTTGAGTGCCGATTCAACCGCGCTGTCGGTTATCATATTGCGTATTTCGCGCTCAACCGACGGGAATATAAGCCTGTCGTATGCGTCGGCGGCAGCGTCACGCACAGTATCGGTGCAGGCTGAGCCGTTGTCACTCAGGACATTTGCGTTGATTATATTCAGAGCCTTTATGCGGTCAACATCTATGCCGACTTTGAGGAAGCCTTCGTTCTCGCCCCTGTTGACGGCAAGCACGCGGTGACCGGCAATTTTATTGACCGGCTCGTCATATTCATAATACATCGTATAAACGCTCTCTTTTTCGCTGTCTGCGGCGCGCGACTGGAGCACACCGGCAACGGTGAACAGCGAGCGCAGACGGCGGCGGATATCTGCGTCATCCGATATGTTTTCAGCAATAATATCCATCGCTCCGTTTATCGCGTCTTCGACGGTTTCAACGCCCTTTTCGGCGTCTATATAGTCCGCCGCAAGCTCTGTCGGCAAACCGCATTCGCCGGCCTGAGCAAAAATCGCGTCGGCGAGCGGCTCAAGTCCCTTTTCTTTGGCTATCGAAGCGCGTGTTCTGCGCTTGGGTCTGAACGGGCGGTAAATATCCTCGATTTCCGCGAGAGTTGAAGCCTTTTCGAGAGCGGCTTCGATTTCCGGAGTCATCTTCTCCTGCGCGGTTATTGATGCACTGATCTCTTCCCTGCGCTTGTCGAGGTTGCGCAGATATTCGAGCTTCTCGGAGAGCTCACGCAATACCTGATCGTCAAGTGTGCCGTGCGCTTCTTTTCTGTATCTGGCAATAAAAGGTATCGTGTTGCCCTCGTCGATAAGTTTCACTGTGTTTTCGACCTGCCAGCGCTGGAGACCGAACATTTTTGTCAAGCTGTTTATAATGTCCATATGGGCATATTACTCCTGTTCCATAGTTTTTATCTGTCTTATGTCTTTTCCGCAGAAATAGAGCGAGATATAATTGCCTATTATTCTTGAAGTTATTCTCTGTGTATATTTCTGCTCGAGCCCATCGGGAGTGAGATTCGTGCTGATTATGACAGGCAGGCGACTCATAATGCGGGTATTGATTATATTATAGAGCTCCGCAACGGTGAACTGGGTTGAAAATTCCGCGCCGAGGTCATCAATAACGAGAAGATCGCATTCGAGTATAGCCTGCTCACTGCCCTCGTATTCGTTATCCCGTCCGCTTGAAAAATGTTCCTTTTCAAGACGCGACATAAGATTCTGCGCCGAGCCGTATATAACTCCGTAACCCTTTCTGATAGCCTCGGATGCTATCGCAAGCGAGAGATGGGTCTTTCCGAGTCCGGTTGCGCCGTAGAGCAGAAGGCTCGGCGAATCCGTTCCGAAATCGGCGGCGTAATCCTTGCAGAAGTCGAGTATTTCTTTCATTCTGCTCCGCGGGTTGACTCCCGTAACTACGTCTGCGGCATCGGGATAATAATTGACATTGAAGCTCTCGAAAGTCGAGCGTGAACTCGGCGAAAGCTCATTGAGTTCCGCAAGAGCAGTGTCGCGCAGAAGTTCTTTGTAGCAGTCGCACATCACGCCGCTGACGAATCCTGTGTCGCGGCATTTTTTGCAGGTATAGTCCGCGTCAAGATAATTCTCGGGATAACCGTTTTCTTTGAGGATATCCTTGCGGCGCTGCTGGGCGGCAAGATTTTTCTTCGAGAGCTCTTCGATAAAGCGCTGAGCATTCTCGCCCATGCCGATGGCGCGGATTACTTCCGCACCTGCCGAGGATATTTCGCGGTCTATTGATATAAGCTCGGGTATCTTTGCATACGCCTCTTCGCGGTGCATGCTCTGAGTGCGCTCGGCTTTGCTGCGGCGGCGTTCAAGCGCCGATGCAGCTTTCACATATACCTTGCGGCTGTAGCTCATTTGTCTTTCCCCTCTCAATCCTTGTTTTTCTTCTTATAAACTATCGGTTTCTGCATTGCATTGCGGTTGAATTCGTTGAGGTCGTATGAAGAAGCGTGTCCCGCATTGGCTTTACTCTTATTCTGCGGCAAATTCGGTGAAGATACGGGTTTGTTTGCTTTTTCAACATCAGACGACGTTTTTATTCCGTTCGTGTACCACGACTCAAGCACCTTGTTCATATACGGGAAGCTCATTTTCTGACAGTGCTCCGCCATCTGCTCATATGCCAAAAAAATCATCTCTGGAGAGAAACCCCATTCGCGGTTCCATGTGACAATATATTTTGTCTGCGCCTGAGTCGGGCGTGAGTTTGAAAGCCCTGCCATCGCGGCAAACGATGCCCAGACGCGGTTGACTGAATTGAGCCTGCTTATCTGCTCGTCCGCTTTTTCAATAGTATCTATTTCGCGCTCGCCCCAGTCTTTTCCGATCGAGGCTATATAATGAAAGCTTGATTTGCCGATCGAAACGGCGTATTCAATTATCATGAGTATGACTTCGACCGGTATTCCGTATGTATCGTGCATCATCAGAAGAGTACACTGTCCGTCATAGCCTATGGTTCTTCCGAGCTTGTTCTGCGTTTCGAGAAGCAGGAATTTTATATCCGCCGATTCCTCTGCACGCTGAGCTATCTCGGCGGCGGTCGGTCTTGACGGGACGATATCCGGCAGCTCTTTTTTTTGCGTTGCAGGCTCTTCTTTTTTCTCCGGTTTGGTGGGCGCAAAAGCAGATACCGCTTTGGTATTTCCGTCTGATACAAGTATCCCGGTCTCGACCCAATATTGAAGATAATCCTGCGCATCGGGGACTGAAAAATTCAAGTCCCTGCACATTTTTTCCATATCAAAGCCCTCGCCCGCATGGCGGAGAGTCCAGAGCAGGACCTTCAGCTGCTGACCGCCGGCAAGCTTGATATGCTGATCGACTATCTGCGACGGCACCATAAACACCGCCGAAAGAGAGTCCGGGTTGACCTTATAATTCATCAATATATCTCCGTTCCATCGAGAGCTTCACTCTTCACATAATAAATCAGCTTATATTATACACACTTCCGGAGTAAAATGAAATATGTTATTTCAAAATAAGTCATTTTTTTGCGCAATGCGTACTTTATGTCCCATTTATTTAATCGACACATATAATTTTTGGCTGAAAAATATTGCTTTTCACTTATAAAAAGTTTATAATATACAAGATAATTTTGTACATATTGTGCAAAGTAAAACTTTTAGCTTTCTGAGAGGAGATAAAGCATGAGTGCTTTAGGAACAGTCGGCAAAATGCTGCAGAATTCGCTGTCACGCGGCGGCGCAAAGAGGACAAAGAAGAATCCCGCGCCCGAGCTTGAAAAAGGCACGTTTGATTATATCAGCGAGCCCAAGAGCGATTATTTCAGCGTAGGTTTTGCCAAGACGGATGTTATGCCCGACGATATGGACAAGACAACATACTATGTCGCAGGCTATAAGATCAACAACCCCGCAAAGGGCGCGCTCGATCCGATGACCGCGAGCGCCATATGGATAGACGACCAGTCCGGCAGAGGCGGCGTCATTTTCGTATCTATCGACGATATCGGACTGACTAACTACGATGTCGGCATAATCAGAGCTCTGCTTGCGGATTTCAAAAAGGAGACCGGCTGCCGTTCAATTAATATCATGAGCATACATAACCACGCGAGCATCGACACTGTCGGCTTCTGGGGTCCACTTCCGAGAAGCGGACGCAACAAGAAATATATGGAGATGCTCCGCCAGAAGGTCAAGCAGGTCGTTATCGACGCTTACAACGACCGCAGAGAGGGCGACCTTTATTACGGCAAGAAGGAAGCGGAAGAGATTCAGCGTGACTCCCGTCTGCCCGAAGTCTATTCGAAAGATGTAACAAGATTTCGCTTTGTTCCCAAGGACGGAAGCCGTGAAGTTTGGATGATAAACTTCGCTTCTCATACTGAGTCGCTTCTCGGCAAGAACTCCTATGTCAGCGCAGACTTTGCGGGATATCTCAGAAACGAGATACTTGAAAAGACCGGCGCAGAGACGATATATTTCGTCGGCGCTATCGGCGGACTTATCAGGCTCAAGGAGCTTGACGAGGACAATGTCAAATCGACCATGATGGGCGGTCAGTCGATAGCACACACCGCAATGGCTATTGAGGACGAGAGAAAGCTCCGCCCCATACTTAATTACATGCGCCAGGAATACTATGCGCAGTGCGACAACTATGTTCTCGCTCTCGTTCAGAGAGTCGGCATCCTTAAGTCCCACGCCGCATACACCGGCAAGGGTTCGCTCAATATGTCGATACACACCGAGATGAACTATTTCGAGCTTGACGGTCTCAAGCTTCTGTTCCTCCCCTGCGAGCTGTTCCCGGAGCTTGCTTACGGCGGATATCTTGACGCAGAGGGTTCAGCTGAGGGCAAATCGCCCGACATCAACCCGACTCCCCTGCTGCAGATCGCAAACGATGACAATATGCTCATCTTCTGCCTCTCCAACGACTTCACAGGCTATGTCGTCCCGCCGAACGATTTCTATCTCAACCCCAACGAGCCCTATATCAACGGCGCGCGCGACAGACTTGACAGAAGACATTATGAGGAGACAAACTCCCTCGGTCCCGAGACTGCACCTATAGTTGCAAGCGTATTCACCGGCATAATGGACACTGTCAACAAAACGAAAGCAGAAGCCGAAAAGGCTGTAAAATAAACTAAGGAGTGTTAAACGATGAAATGTAAAAAGCTGATAAGCGGTATCGTGGCAATTATGCTCGTTGCCGTACTCGCTTTCGGTTCCACCGCTGCCGCAGTCGGCGCACAGACCGACAACAGCGCAGACCTCGCGCTGGCTTCGCAGAATGTTTCCGAGCTGACAGCAACGACAGACAGCTCCGCATCGTCCCGCGCAGACTCGCTTGATGACATCAACGAAGCTATCAGTGTTATCAAAGTTATCCTCGGTGCGTTCTCATCTTCGGATAAGCTCACCTGGGACAGCTTCAAGACAGGCGTCAGCAGACTTTTCTATATGTCCGTTGACAAACTCATCGACAGTCTTGTGGTCGGTCTGAGCAAAGTTTTCCCGCTGATGAGCAGACCTGACGAAGCGGACTACAAATTCACAAACTCAAATGTCGGCAGCAAGTCTTTCAACGACAAAGCAGCTGACGGAGCCCGCTGGAATGTCGGTTATTCAAGCGCAACGCTTCTCACTGGCAACGAGCTTGACGGCAACCACTATGTCGGCGGAAGCCTCTCCTATCCCAACCCCAAGCACCCCACCGAGATACTTGACGACCTCAGAGTCAGAGTATTCGCGATGAGCGACGGCACGGATAACGGAATCGTTGTTTACGCGGTTCTCGACGCATATGGACTTGCGGCAAAAGACGTCCGCGAGATCAGAAGCAGAATCGCAGGATTCATAAAGAACAAGAATATCGTCAGCGTCAATATTTCCACTCTTCATCAGCACAGCGCCATAGATACTCTCGGTCTCAACGGCGACCTCAACAAGGTGCTCTTCGGAAATACCTTCAAGAACGCCGTCGGTATGGATCCGAGCACCCTGCACAACGGACAGAACAAGGAATACATGGAGCACCTCTATAAGACCACTGCTGATACTATTGTTGCGGCAGTCAACAACATGGAGCCCGGCGAAATGTATTTCTCCCAGACCGATGTTCATGAATATATCCGCGACAAGCGCGATCCTCAGACCTTTGACCCCAATCTCAACCGTCTCTGCTTTGTTCCCGACAACAGAGAGTCAAAGCCCACATGGATAGTCAATGCCGCTATCCACTGCGTCGGACTCGGTGCAGGTACGACCAACATCTCCGGCGACTATCCCTATTTTATAGAGAAGCAGGTCAATGCGGCGGGCGCCAACTATGTTCAGATTCAGGGCGCAGAGCTTGCAATAACCTCGCAGACCGCCCCCGTGGCAGTTGAGGGCAACACAAGATACCAGAACGTCGAAGCATACGGCAACAAGCTCGGCGAGATACTCGTTGCGGCCGACAAGGGCTCAAGGGTCGAGCCTATACTCAACATCGCCCACAGAGATGTCTTTGTCACCGTTGACAACCATGCGCTCGAGTTCATCGCGTCCACCGGACTTCTCGCTAACGAAGCGGTCAAAGCCAAGGACGGCTCGATGAGAATCCCGACCGAGATAGGCTATATGGAGATCGGAACGAACCTTGCGTTCGCACTAATCCCCGGCGAGCTTGCTCCCGAAATCGCATTCGGCGGCGGCACCGAAGCAAAGGACTCCTGGACCGGCGAGGATTGGGAGTATCCCTCGATGCAGGATATCGTAGGCAGCAGAAAGCTTATGGTGCTCGGCCTCACGAACGATCAGATCGGCTATATCATAGCGGACAATAACTATCACTCGATACTCACCGAGAATGAAGAGCTTCTCTCCGTATCGAAGCACGAGGGTTCGAGAATTCTTCTCGAGTTCAAGAGCCTCTATGAGAGCGTCAGATAAATAAAAGCAGCAGAGCAGGTCTTGATGATCTGCTCTGTTTTTCTGCGAAGAAACGGGCGTTATGATTAAATTGCATAACGCCCGTTTTGCTGTATCTGTAGTTTTACAGGTCGAGCTTCATGTAGATGAGCTCCTGATATCCGCTTATACGCGAATTGAAGCCTTTCGGGTTTCTCCCGTATTCAACGAAGCCCACTTTTTTATAAAGCGAAATCGCGCTTGCGTTATCAGAGACAACGTCGAGCTCCAGCTGAGTATATCCGGCTTCTTTGGCACATTCTATGCATGCCTCGGTCAGCGCATGCCCTAAGCCGAGCCCCCAGAATTCCTTGGCGATGCCTATTCCAAACTCTGCTCTGTGTTTTGTCTTGTATTTGTTTCCGACAGCGTCAATTCCGGCGGTTCCGGCAATTTTACCGTCAACGACCGCAATGATTTCTATCTCATTGCTGTTCTCGGTTTTTGCCTTGAGGAACGCGCCCTCCTGTTCAACGGTAAAACTGTTTTCATCGGGATAAGTGAGCAGATAATCCGTCTCGGCATGTGTTAGATTAAAGACATCGAGAACTTCCTGTGCGTCGTTTTCCGTTCCGTTTCTCAGGCAGCATTCCCTGCCGTCTTTGAGCAATATTATTTTATTATATTTCAGACTATACCCTCCGTTTTAGGTGGTTTCCTCATCCTCAACCGGGTCTACAGAATACAAATACGACTTGAGGAACTGTATATTTGCATCAAAATCGGTGACTATAACCGACTGTCCCCTCTTTGTCTGCGATTTCCAAGTATTTTCGTGCGGCACACGCTCGGATTTCACATCATAGCCGATATACTTGGGCGCGCCGAAGACAAACTTCGTGAGCTCCATGGGCGACATATCGGTCTGAACCATCGGCAGCACTGTATTCGCAAGCTTCTTAAGTGTCATCGGATTTGAAGTTTTTGCCTTCTTGATAAGAGCCGTTATAACTTTTCTCTGGCGATAAGTGCGCATGAAGTCGGAATCAAGCTTTCTTATGCGGCAATAGACAAGCGCCTGCGCTCCGTTCATATGAACGCTCTCGCCGGACTGTATCTCTCTCGTCGCTCTCGCTGTGGCGCGCATGAACTGCGCCTCTTTTTCAGTCACTTCAACATCAATGCCGCCGACCGAATCGATTATCGTCTCAAACATATCGAATCCGACGAGCATATAGTGGTCTATCTTGACATTGTAGTTATATTCTATAGTGTCCATGACAAGCTGCGCTCCGCCGTAAGAGCAGGCGGCGTTGAGCTTGTTATAAGACTTTGTTGACGGAATAACAGCCCATGTATCGCGCAGGAAAGAAGTCAGCTTTATCTTCTTGTTGTTGCGGTCTATCGACACCATAAGCATGGTATCGGAACGCAGCGAAGTATCAGAGCTTGAACCGTCGACACCGATAAGCAGGATATTTGTCACCTTGCTGTCGTGCATCAGAGTTGACGAATCGACATAGACATTGTCCTGATGTGTCTCGGGCTTATAGTCAATCTTGCTTGCCGTTGAATACACAACACCAAACACGCACGAACCGATAAGCACAAGTACGAGAAGAACTATAAATATATTTCTCGCGGCGCGGCTTTTCTTCTTCGGCTTTTTGGGCGAAGGAGCGCTATTCTGCTGCCCGCCGTTCGGATTCTGCCTGGGCTGATTATTGGGATTCGGTCTGCGCTGTTCGCGGCGCGGATCATATTGCTGTCCCTGCTGAGGCTGGCGTCTCTGCCCCTGTGGCGGCACCTGCTGAGCGTTTCTGTTCTGTGCACCGAGGTCATTTACATTGACTCTGCGCGGCGTTATCGGGATATCCTGAGTATCCTGATTTCTTCTTCCGTTGCCGGATATGTAAATATCTCCCATTTTCCTTTACCTTCCTGTCAAAGTGTGCTCAAGTCATAAGGTGTACGCTGATACACGAAATAATTGAGCCAGTTTGAAAAAATTATATTGGCGGCACTGCGCCATTTGACCTCCGGAGTCTTCAAAGGGTCATTGTCCGGAAAGTAGTTTTCCGGAAGATCAATATCCAAGCCCTTTTCAACATCGCGGAAATATTCTTTTGCAAGCGTATCGCGGTCATATTCTGAGTGACCTGTCGAGAAGAAATTGCGGCACTCCATATCGGATATCAGATGCACACCCGATCTCTCGGAATAAGAGAGTATCTGAAGATCCTTTATCAGCGCGATGTCGCCGCGCCTGACTTCCGTATGCCTTGAATGAGGCACCCAGAATTTGTCGTCGAGTCCGCGCATGAGCGGATGAAAAGTATCGAGCGAAACATGCTCAAAAACACCGAACATCTTTTTATCGAGCTGATACTTTTTCAGACCGTATTTATAATAGAGCGCCGCCTGAGCGCCCCAGCATACGAAGAACGAGGAATAGACATTGGTCTTGCTCCACTCGAATATGCGGCAGAGCTCGTCCCAGTAGTCGACCTGCTCAAACTCCATGTTTTCAACGGGAGCGCCGGTGACTACCATGCCATCAAAGCGTTCGTTCTTTATATCATCAAAAGTTTTGTAGAACTTGAGCATATGCTCTTTGGAAACGTTCTTTACTTCATGCGTGGCGGTCTGAAGCAGCTCTGCCTCGACCTGAATCGGCGAGTTGCTCAGCAGACGCAATATTTGTGTCTCTGTCTCGATCTTTGTCGGCATAAGATTGAGAATAAGTATTTTCAGCGGGCGTATATCCTGCGATACTGCCCGTTCCTCGGTCATAACGAAAATATTTTCATTCTCCAGCAGCTTATGTGCCGGCAAATTGCTGTCTATTTTTATAGGCATGATTTTCTTCCCTTTACCTTACTATATGTGTCATAAAACGCTTGTCTTATATAATACCCCATTTGAAAAAGAAAATCAATCTAAAGGGCATAAAAAGCGGATATGCGACACAGGTTTATTTTGTCTTGCAATACATCCGGTTTTAATATATAATACTTTATGGTTTTTAAATAAAAATTTCAGATTATAAAATATAGATTTCAAAGGATGTTTCGATGGATTTTATAATAATGGATCTCGAATGGAACAATACATACGCCCGCAAAACCAAAGGTTTCATCAATGAGATAATAGAGATAGGTGCCGTAAAGCTTGACGAAAATCTCAATTTCAAAGACAAATTCTCCTGTCTCGTCAGACCGCAGATAGGCAAAAAGCTGCGCGGCAGCGTCAAAGAATTGACAAACATAACAAATGAAGAAGTCAGAAGCGGCGAGCCGTTCACCAAAGTTTTTTCGAGCTTTCGCCGTTGGATAGGCTCAGAGTGCGTGCTGCTCACATGGGGCGACGGAGATATCCGCGTGCTCATCGACAATTATAAATATCTGAACGGTATCAATACAGTCCCGTTTCTGAGCTATTATGCCGATATGCAGGCGTATATTCAGTCTGTACTCGGAACGCCGAAATCGCGTCAGATAGGTCTCTCAACCGCGGCGCAGGAGCTTGGGATCGACGAGAGCTGCTTCTCGCATCACAGAGCCTATGATGACAGTCTTCTCAGCGCTGAATGCCTGAAAAAAGTCTATTCAAAAGACGCATTCAAGCCTTATATCAGAGAGTGCAACGACGAGTTCTATGCGCGGCTTACATTCAAGGCGCACCCGATAAGCAATATTCACAGCCCGCTTATTGACAAAAGCGTTCTCGATTATAAATGCGAGATATGCTCCGGTAAATGCGAGCAGACAAAGCAGTGGTCATATTCAAACCAGTATTTCCGCAGCAAATATTACTGCCCGCACTGCGACAGAACGGTCAGAGTGGCGGGGGAGG
>ERZ780067.428-NODE-428-length-15712-cov-5.1103_pt1 | contig 15712 bp, 6 predicted proteins | sample MGYA00511841_ERZ780067 | MGnify/ENA primary metagenome ERZ780067 (study PRJEB29588, sample SAMEA2143295) | human gut metagenome | biome: human gut; feature: human-associated habitat; material: faeces | place: Denmark | collected 2008/2010 ... | reverse complement strand
ACCCGCCGAGCCGAGCCGGTGCGCGACGAGACCACCCACGGGTACAAGTTGATACGATGCGCCAGTTTTTACTACTGGAACGACATGATGCGGCGCATCGTGCTGTCGGAGGTGTGTCCCCGCATGCTCAAGGCCGGCAAAACGACCCGGGCTCTGCAACTGGCCAACATGGCCGACAACCGGCTGCTGGGGCTCGTCGGCAAGCATGAGTTGACACTTGTCACAACCGACGAAAACGGAGATTGCCAGTTTGTGCAGCAGGTTCTGCCGCTGGACAAATACCGATACTCGGGCGAGTTCAACTCATACGATTACAGCAACCACTTTTTCGAGATGATCGACAGCCTCGGGGCCGATCCCGCCCCCCCCTACGTGCGGCAGGTACAACGGCCGCAAACGGCATTCGACCGTTTCCTCAACGCCCGGGGCTACACGGGCAGCGACTACCTCAACGACATAGCGGGCACGCAATGTCTGCGCGCCATGCGATACGGCGAGGCCATCGGCTACCTGAGCGACGTGAGCGAGGCCTACAAGCACCACCTCAACGTCGAATCGAAATACGACCCCTTCGCCATACGGGCTACCCCGACCGAGAATCCGACCGACTTCAAATTTGCCTTTGCCCGGGAGATGCTCTCGCTGGAGCAGAGCATGAAGGCGACCCGGGAACCCAACCGCAAGGCCCGGCTGATGGTGCGCTATGCCATCGGGCTGCGCAACTCGTTCGACCGCTGCTGGAGCCTGACCCAATACTACCGGGGCAGCTGCTACTGGGGACAGGTGTGCGAAAAGCGCGACTGGGAGAACGACCGGCATACCCGCACAGCCATGGCCCGGGCCGCTGCCCTCGTACGGCAGGCTACCAACCTGATAACCGACGACGAAACGGGAGCCGACATACACTACACCCTGTGCAACTTCCGTACCGTGGCCCGGCGATACCCCCACACCCGAAAGGGGAAACTGGTCCGGGGCAGTTGCGACCATCTGGTTGACTATCATGCCGAAAGGGAAAGGCGTCGCTGATGCCGGTCTTTTACGCACCGGGTCGTACCCCTCGAGACAAAATGCAGCGAAACACGCAAAAAAAATATATCGGGATATAGGATTTCCTATTTTTTTAATGTAAGTTTGTTGGGTAATCGAATCTATACACGACCACATGAACAACAACCTCATCATCACCATAGGCCGGCAATTCGGCAGCGGCGGCCGGGAAATCGGCAAGCGGCTCTCCGAACTGTTCGGTATCGCCTACTACGACAAGGAATTGATAAACGAAGCCTCGAAGTCGAGCGGACTCAGCACCGAATATTTCGAGAAGGCCGACGAACGCGCCCCGAGCGCCCTGCTCAATTCGTTCTCGATCAACTGGCTCACGGGGGCCGGAGGCTTGTGGGGCGACGGAGGTTTGTCGAATGAATACATCTTCAAATTCCAGTCCGACGTAATCCGCAAACTGGCCGAGACCCAATCGTGCGTAATCGTAGGACGATGTGCCGACTATATCCTGCGCCAATATCCACGATGCTACAACGTGTTCATACACGCGCCGCTCGAGGATCGCATTGCCCGCATACTGAGCCGCTCGCAAGGAATGACACGCAAGGAGGCCATCGAACTGGCCGAAAAGAAAAACAAACTGCGCGCCGCCTACTACAACTTCTATACCGACAAGGGTTGGGGGGTATCGTCGTCGTACGACCTGTCGATAGACTCGTCGATACTGGGCAGCGAAGAGACGGCTCTCTTCATACGCGACTTTATCCTGAAGAAAGACCAACGTCCCAAGTGGGAGAAGAAGAAAAAATAGAAGCCCTTACTTTTTGTGCATCTCCAGATAATCGGAGCAGAGCGAATAGATGATACCGTCGACGATACCGATGGTAGGCACCCATATCTCCTGCGCGCCGATGTGTGTGGCTATCTGCAGATAGATGTCGGCTGCAGGCACAATGACGTCGGCACGGTCGGGCTTGAGGCCGAAACGCTCGATGCGCTCGACAATGGGATAGCTGTTGAGCTCGTTTCTCAACTCGAGCAGGCGCTCTACGGTGAGGGGCTCGCGAGCCGGTATTTTGGCCAGATGGTGCAGCTTGTTGATGTTCCCGCCCGAACCGATGATGGAGATTCGGGGATATGACTCTTTCACCCGCCTCAAGTCGCGGTACATGCGGAAGAGTTCGCTGCGGCTCAACTTCTTGTTGAGGATACGCACCGTACCGATGTTGTACGACTGGGACTGCAACAACGAGCGGTTGCTGATGATGCTCACCTCGGTACTGCCACCACCTACATCGACATAGACAAAATTGCCCTCCTGCTAAACCTGGTCGACAATGTGGCTGTCGTAGACGATACGAGCCTCTTCGAGACCGTCGATAACCTCGATGTGAATGCCGCTCTTTTCGGAGATATAGCGCACGATTTCGGCCCCGTTCGACGAGTCGCGCATGGCCGAGGTGGCACAAGCCCGGTAGGAGACTACGTTATAGACCTGCATCAACTGCGAGAAGGCGTGCATGAGTCGCAGCAGCTTCTCGGTCTTCTCGGTAGAGATACGCCCTTTGGTAAAGGTATCTTGCCCCAACCGCAACGGCACACGCACGATGAAGACCTTGGATAAATCGGTTACGTTCTCATCCGGATTGATACCCTTGATAAGCAGTCGCACGGCATTGGAGCCAATATCTATTGCAGCAAAATTGAGTTTGTCCATAAAGCCTATCTCCTTTCTGAGCGAAGATACGCATTTATCCCGTATGTTGAACGTCGCAAAGGCAAGAATATCGCCCCCGCCCCCCTATTTTTTGCATGTACGGCTCACCCCCGACTCAACCATTTGCCCCGCTCGCATGTTATACTCAGGTACAAACTCAGGCGCAAAACAGTGATTGGTTATGCTTGGGCAATGCGCCTTCTACCCCGCACCAAGGGGGCAAGGAGGCCCCTCCTGTTTTATTATCAGGCATTTATCAATAGTCGGGAAGGGCCTCCTTCTTTCAAAGAGTATCATCATGCCACAAGTCGAGAGAGAGCCGGCATTACTTTTACCGGAAATTTTTCTGTCCTATGAAATCGAGAATTATCTTCAACGGCATGAATCGCCATGCTTCGCCTGCGACTGCCCAGCCGGGCGACTGCTCGTCGGTGGTCAATCTGCGCAAACAATCGGGCCACCTGATTCCCGTGGGCACCCCCAAGTATCTGTACAATACCCAGGAGAAAGACCGCCGACTGCTCTATGTGCATACCTGCTACGACGGAGAGCATCACATCACGGCCAACGACTATGCCCTCTACTACGAGGTGAATATCGACCGGGATAGCGAAAAGATAACGCCTGTCGAAAAAGAGCTGTTTACCCTCAACGGGAGTACCGCACTGTCGGTTCAGTCGATCGGCAACACCCTCATCGTCATCTGTGCCGAGCATACCTACTACCTGCTCTACAAAGAGGGCGAATATATATTTTTGGGCGAGCAACCCGACTTTCCCGAGATTTCGTTCTCGGCCTATACCCGCTATACCGACGCTTATATCGTGCCCGAGCACACCTTCTCCGAGACCTACAACAACCCGACCTACCTCAAGACCGAAGAGACCAACTTCTACAACGGGGCCTACTACGATGCCTTTTTCCAACTGCAGGAGCAGGCCTGGAAACGGCGTTATTTCATTCAGCCCATACTCATTCGATATGCACTCACCCTCTACGACGGCAGTCGCATATTCTCGTCGACTCCCGTCATGCTCTCGCAGGCCAACCCCATACAGCCTTCGCAACTGAGAATCCGCATCAAAAACTCGAACAACATCTGTACGGGAACCTACGAGGGACAAATTATTGCCGAAAACTTCATCGTCAAATATTTCATTCACAGTCTGAACCTCGAAAACTGGAAGGACATCGTGAAGAGCATCGACTTCTTCGTAACCCCCGAAGCCACGATTTTCGAGACGGGTGAAACGCTGCAAGGCATGGACTTCAAAATCGAGCGTACCCAAGAGAACGGCAACACCGTCTTTTACGTCACGGGCGACATCTCGTTTCTGGACCGGAACGAAATCAAGAAACAATACATGCAGAGTTCGCTCTTCTACAAAATAACTTCGATCGAAGACTGGAGCAACCTGAAGATGGGCGAATGGTACGACTTTTACAGCGACATACGCCCCGACATGCTGGTACACGAAGAGGTGCTATCGCCCGACAATACGACCCTGCTCTCAACCGGAGCGCAAGTGAGCTACGTGCTCAACAAGCGGCTGCACCAGGCCAACCTGAGCCGCAAGATGTTCCCGGGGTTCCCGCTGATCATGCAGACTACGGGGCGAACCAATGCCGAACCGGCCGAGGCCTATATCTGCACCTACCTCAAAACCGAGCGAGGCGAAAGCATGGTGGTGTGGAGCGGGACGACCGACTACTTCTACAACCAGCTCTCGCCCTTCATCTCCTACCCCGACAGCAATGCCTACCTGATGGAGATTGTCGTGAAAAGCGCGTCGGGACTGTACCGCAAGCGCATCGAGCTCACCCCCTCGGAGTATGAAAACCGGGCCGACTACCTCGACGATTCGTTTGTGGCAGCACCTCTGGAGGTCGATTCGGCAGCGGGCTCGAGTGCCCTGACCATCCCCTCGCCCAGCAACGACGTCTATACGCAGGACAATATTCTGCGGGTATCGAAGTATGAAAACCCGTTTGTCTTTCCGGCCGAACAAACCTACTCGGTATCGAACGGAGCCATCACCGGCATCGCGAGCATTACCACCGCCCTGTCGGAGGGACAGTTCGGCGAGTTCCCGCTCTACCTTTTTACCGAAGAGGGCATCTGGGCCCTGCAAAGCGGCTCGGGCGAGGTGTGCTACAGCAACCAGCACCAGTTGAGCCGTGAACCTATTTCGAGGGAATATCCCATCATTCCCCTCGAAGAGGCTATCCTGTTTGCCACTCCAAAAGGGCTATCGATTTTACAGGGTGCGACCACGCAGCAGCTCCTGGCATTCGACGAACTGCCCTACGAAGACAATTCGAAGCTTCAAGACTATCAGCTCTCGAGCAATATATTACAGGCAACCTGCGACACGACACCGCTCTCCGACTTCATTCAAGGGTGTATCATCGCCTATAACCCCATCGAAAAAGAGTTGCTATTCTGCCAACCTCGACTCGGATATACGGTGGTTCTGCATCTGCCCTCGATGTATATGTACCGCACGACACAAGTCTACACCTCGTATCTTTACGATGCCACACATCTGTTGGGTCAGGATGAACAGGGGAATATCTTCGATCTGCAAAAAGAGATACGGAACAATACGGCACAGATTGTACTGCTCACCCGTCCCATCACGCTCCAGAGCGAGAGCTATCAACGGTGGAGGGAACTTTCGCTGCGGGTCTCGTCGTCCGGGAAGAAAACGATTCTCTCGTTATGGGGAGGCAACGATGCCGAAAACAAGTTTGTCACCGTGGGGCAGCTGTCGAACAGCGGAAAAATACCGGGGAAACTGACCCTGCGCATTACGGGCCCGGCCTACAAATATTATCGGATTTTCTTTTCGGGCGACGTGATGCCCGACTTCCATCTGTGGGCGGCCGACACGCTCGCTATTCCTCTCGACCTCAACTCCCGACTGTACTGACGGAAGACCGACGTGAAGATACTCGCCTCCGTCCGGCTCCTGATGCAGACTATTTCACCAGCGAGAGGCGCACCGAGATACCGTAGTTGCTGTTGGTTATCGGGTAGGACGACGAGGATACCAGCGGGGTGTTGATCTGGTGGTCGAAGTAGGCTCCCACCGTGATGCGCTTGCTCAGCACGTAGTTGGCCGTGAGCTCGATCATGGTGGTGCGGGTGCCGCTGGTGGCCTGGGTAAAGTTCTGCTCGATGCGGCGGATGAGCGACTGATTCTTGCGGAACGAGAAATCGGCGTTGATGGTGAGGTCGTTGCTGACACCCGTTTGCGAGCCCCGCAGCTTCAGGATGGTGTTGAAGTTGGCAATCTTGTACCCGGCCCCGATAGTGAAATCGGTAGTCGTGGCCTCTACAATCTGGCCGGCGGCCGAGTTGAGGGTGAGGGTACGGGAGTCGTTGAACTTGATATTGCCGGTAATGTTGTTCTTCAGCGTGACCGAGAGACCTATAAGGGGGGCGAAACGCTCGGTAATCATCACCGACGAGATGTCGAAGGGCGACGAGGGTATGGGGTTGCCCGAGAGTTCGTCGCGGATGAAACCGAAATCGCCGTCCGACTCCACCCAGTTGAGGTACGACGAGTAGGAGCCCACCGAATAGGTACACTGGTAGGTGTGCGACAGGGTGAAGGCCTTGAAATACTTCTTGATCAGAGGCACCTGCATGAGGCCGTCGTAGGTGATGCGCCAGTTGGGCAGAATGGCCGTAATGTCGGGGAAGGGCGAGAGCCCTACCTTGTTGGCATCCATACCCGAATAGGCGGCCAGGAGGGGGGGTATCATCGCGTCGGCCGAACTGCGGTTCACCCCGCCGTTGGCAGCATCGTAGGGCTGCCCGGCCAGGCCAGTCGAAGCGATAAATCCCCGGTTGGGATAGTTGCCCTGGGCATAGCGGGCCTCGAGACGCGAAGCGATAATCTCGCGGTTGCGCAGGAAGTCGTTGAAGGCTTGCGACGCATAGCCGTCTTTCGACGAGCTGCTGCGGAAGGCGGTCTTCAGGGCGATGTGGGTCTTGGTATAGCTTCCGCCCCGGGTGGTAGGCATGTCGGCATACATGAACTGCATCTGCGAGCTGCGCGTGTCGGTGCGGTTGCCCGTGAGGTTGATTTTCAACCCCCGTATCGGCTCGAGGGCAATCTCGATGTTGAACTCTTCGGTACGACCGATTACGGCGGGGCTTATCTGGGTAGAGTCGCACAGCAGCCAGCCGCGCTCCTTGGCCCGGTAGACATAGTTCTCGTCGGTGAACCCGAAGGCAAAGTCAAGACCGGGCGACATGGGACCGTAGGAGTTCGACTGCCCGAATATGTCGCCGATGTTGGGCGAGAAGAGGGGCAGCGAGGTGGTGTTGGTCTTGCGGTAGCGCACACTGGCGTTGCGCACCATCATCAGCCCCCGCAACGAATACTCGGCCGCCTCCTTCCAGAAGTTGGGCTTCTCCTTGCCGGGGGTAATCACCACATTCAGCCGCTGGGTACCCTTGTCGAGAATCATCACGCTGTTGGCGTCAATGACCTTGGTGCGCAGGGCCACCCGCTTGCCGGCATCGTCGCGGGCCACCACCTTCACCTTCTTGTTGTTGAGGTTGTGCCGCAAGGTCACCGTGGTGTCTTCGCGCAGCAGAATGGTGCGCTCGAACTTGCGCTCCTTCTTTTTAATCGACTGTCCCCGATTGCTCGACGAGAAACGGCGGTTGATCTTCTGCAGATATTTCGACTTGTTGTAGAGCTGCTCGAAGTTGAAGCGGCCATCGAGGCTGAGCTGTCCCTGGTTGCTGATGGTGTTGCCCAGATCGATGTCGCTCGATACCTGAGCTCCGCGGTCCCAGGTATAGGTGGCGTTGTACTTGGCCGTGAACGACATGTAGTCGATGACCGGTATCTTGCTGAACGGCGCGGTATACGAGGCGTTGAAAGTCTGGTTGTAGTTCCAGGGCGTACCCAGGTTCTTGATGCTGGTCATCACGGTATCTTTCCAGGCCCTGTACTCGTCGGGGAAAAGCTCCTTGTTGACAGCCCCCACCGGCTCCTCGATATGAGCGTTGGTCATGGTCTGCAACGAGAAATTGAGCGACTTGGTGAGATTCCACGACAGCGAGAACTGGCGGTCCCACAGGAAGTTCTTGCTCACGCTGATGGGCAGGGCCATACCGCCCGAACCGCTCACGTCGCGAATCTGCTGCTCGTAGTAGTAGCGCGACATGTTGGTATTGAACGCGATGTTGCTGGGCAGGTAGTAGAGTTCCCACTCTTTCAGGAACTTGAAGTGCTTCGACTTGCTCTTCAACCCCTTGAAGGGAACCCACGGTTTCACAAACGGCGTGTAGGAGTAGGTGAAGCTGCCCCGGTAGTCGTAGGTATTCTCGAACTCGGTCGTGGGGTCCTGGTTGGACTGCCGGTTATAGGAGTAGCTGATCGAGAAGTTACCCGGGTCGTAGGGCATGGGGTTCTTGCTGCGGATGTCGAACATCACGCCCGAGAGGCTGAGGCTCTCGACCGTCGACCGCTCGATAGAGGCGTCGTTTATGGAGTCGCGCTCGTGCTGGCTGCCGGCATTCCGCAAGGCATCCTTGAGAAGAATATCCTGGTCGAGCGGGTTGTACTTGGGCGAAGTGCGCTGCTCGGTGAGCGAGTAGAACAGGGGGGCTCTGAGCTTGACCTTGTCGGGTAGGAAACGGCCCAACTCGACCATCGTGGCGATGTTGTACTGGTAGTAGTCGTCGAGACGCCGCTCGGTGAGGCTCTGGTCTATGCCGCCGAAACCGGCCGTCTCTACATGGCCGGCAATATTGAGCGTGGCAATATCGGACAGTCCCAGGTTCATGTTGGCCTTGGCCGCCCAGCCGCCCGACTGGTCGAAGTCGGTCAGGCGCATTTCGTTCACCCAGATGGTAATCGACTTGGTGGCGTTGGAGTTGTTGCGCACACCGATCATCATGGTGCGCACGTCGCTCAACGAGGGGTTGCCCACGATGGTCACCTTGTTTTGCGCCTTGTCGGGGTCGTAGATCGAATAGCGGGTTTGGAAGGTTACGCCCGAACTCTCTTGCCGTTTCTTGGCATTCCGCTCCAGCTTCAGGTCGGTGAAGACCGAAAGCGGAAAGTCGAACATGTTGGACGAGGGCCAAACAGCCTCCTGGTCCTGCGTATTGTAGGTGCTGTATGTACCGGGCTCGGTGAGCGAGAGCGGTATCTCGTATTCGTAATAGTTCGATTTGTTGTCGGAACCCAACCGCAGGAATACCGACACGTCGCCATCGCGCAGGTTGGTGTTGTCGTCGATGAGTTTCTCGGCGTGGACAAACATCTGCAACCGCTTGTAGGTACGCATGTCCATGCCGCTGTTTTTGTAGACGGCACGGCCCTCGCCGGTAGGCAGGTCGGTCACCTTCAACGACATGGCCTGCTCGTTGAGCTGGGTTATCTGCGACTGTCCCGGGTCGATGATACGGGTTACCCCCGGCGGCAACACATAGTTGACGGGCTCTTGACCGGCATTCTCCTCGATATTGACTACCGAGACGTCCAGGTTGCCCTGGGCCGGCGAGTTGGTGGCCTTGTCTACGGCGTAGTCGTAGGTACGCCATTCGCCCCGCACCAGCTCGAGGGTGGCAAAGCGCAAGTGGGTCTCGACCTCGAAACCGGTCATAAACATACGGATGAAGCGGATGGTCTTGAAATCCTGAATAGAGCCCACCTTCTTCTGCGGTTGAGAGAGGGGCACCTTGAACTGGTACCACACGGCCTTGCCCTCCTGTCCGTTGCGGAGGGGTACGGTAGTCTCGCGCTTGTCGGTGATGTAGTTCTTGCCCACCACGAGGCTGTCGGGACAGAGCGAGATGCGGTATTGGTAGTAGCGTTCGTACTCGTTGAGGGTATTGTCCTGGTTGATGTCCTCGACGTCGGGCACACTCTTGGACGACTGGTAATAGGAGTCGGCCACATCCTCGGTCGAGAGCGAGTTGCCCTCGGTACCGTTGTAGTGCTTGTAACGGTCCAGAATCGAGGTCTGGGCATCGTCGTAGTCGTGGCCGCGGTAGAAGTGATAGTTATCGCCGGCGGGGTCGTTGAAGGGCGAGAACTGGTCTTGCCGCATCTCCTCAACCACGGCAGGCGACAATTTGGCCTCGAGCTTGGCCAGATAATCCTTATACGATGAAAAGCTGTACTCCTCGTCGTTGGTCAGACCGTCGAGACCCACATCCTGCAGGGTGCGGGTTCCGCTCGTGTTGTCGAAGGCGTAGGTAAGCGACTGCCGCTTGGAGACCTTACCCCAGGCCGTAGTGGCTATTTGGGTGGTGTCGCCATCGATGGGCAGACCGTTTTCGAACGACTTCATTCCGTCTTTCAGAATATCTTCCGACACCTCACCCAGGTTGAAGTAGAGTTCTCCGCCCTTGTGGTTGGTCTGGTTCTCGTCGAGGAAGGGGTCCATGAGCCAGAACTGGATATACTCGATGTTGGACGATTCGAAGTCGGTATAGTCCATCTTGCGCATGATACCGCCCCACCGTTTTTCGGGATTGAGCAACCGGCCCTGCTCGTCGAGGTTGTCGGCATCGAGGTTGTAGGGGCCCCGCTCCTGCGGATAGTACGAGAGGTTGAGTGTCTGCTGCGTCGTGGATTCGCCGTAGTTGATCTCCTTGTTGGGGAAAATCTCGCGTACGCTCACCTCGCGCACGTAGGGGTTGGAGAGCTGGTCCAGGTCGTTCTTCAAGTGAGCGGGTATGAGGCTCGAGGTCTTCTGCGTGAACATGCGGTCGATGTAGTACCACGACAGCAAGGCGCGGTTCTGCCCGTAGCGCACGTCGTTGGAGTAGCGGGCTTCGGGGAAAAGCGCGTCGGAGGCGGCATCGTAGGGAGTCGAAGCCAGCGTCCACGAGTAGGGCGACTTGAGGTCGAGGCCCGTCTGGGTCGACTCGAAGTCGTCGATATAGGAGGAGCCTTGCGAGCTGCCGGTCTTGGACTGGTGGGGAATGAGCTGGGCAAACTCGGCGGTGAGGGCCAGAGTCGACGGCGCCGTAGCGTTGACGGTGGGAATCTTGTTCATCCAGTTGGTGAGCCACTGGAAACTGGTGTTGTACGACAGGTTCACACCCCACAGCGTGTTGTTGAGCACCTCGTCGCCCATGCTCACCTTCTCGGTCAGGGGCTTTTCGCTCAGGTGCATGATGGTGGCCCCGATGTTGAAGTCTTTGGAAAAGGCGTAGTTGAGGTCGAGGCCCAACATGGTCTTGCGCTGCATGTTGAACATCGACTGGTTCTCGAGCGAAACGCTGATGGGGGTACCCGACTCGATGATGCTCTGGTTCAAGATGGTAACGACACCCATGGCATAGTCGACAATGTAGTCGGAGTTCTCGACCAGCGTCATACCGCCGGCGGTCACCACCACCGACCCCCGCGGCACGTTCATGGCGTTGAGGCTTATCTCGGCACCCGACGAGGCCTTGTATTCGCCAGTCATAATGAACTTGTTCTTCTCGGAAACCTGCTGGGCCACGGTGAGGGTCGAGTCGTACAACTCCTGATAGACATACTTCTCGGCAATGGCCGCGTTGCCTATCTGTTCGGCCAGGTGGCTGCCGAAGGGCTCGATGACCGGAAAGATGATGCGGCCGTTCGACGACTGTACGGTATAGCCCTCGATGTAGTCGAAGATTCCGTCGGAATACTCGGTTTCGTTGGCATCCAGGCGGTCGAGGTTCATCACCTGCAAGAGGGTCTTGTTGGCAATGTTGCCCTCGGGTATGTTGTTGACGGCCACGCCGGTGGAGTCGCTCATATACTTGATATAGAGACGGAACTTGTCTTTCTGCACCTGATAGGCGCCTAACGAATAGACGTTTTTCATCATCAGGTCCCAGATGGGCAGCGCGGTCGATACGGTCGAACTCTTCAGCATCTTCAGGTAGAGGCACTGGTCGGTATCGGTCACATCGCCCGAAAACTCGCCCACCTGGTAGACCTGCCCGTTGTAGGTATACTCGTAGGCCACGGCCAGCATCTCGTCGGCATTGAGCTTGCTCTTGAGCGAGATGTAACCCAACTGCGCATTCAACGTATACTCCGACGAGGAGAGCTTGCGGGCACTCTCGATCTTCACATAGTCCTGACCGCCCTCGATTCCGTAGGCCGAGAGGGGCTCCAGCGCCTGGGTCACCAGGTTGATGTTGCGGGCATCGGGGTAACCGTTCTTGATTTCGGAGTAGAGCGAGTTGGAGTTGTTCATCGGGTTCTGCTGGGCCGTCGTCGAAATCCAGTGCGAGTTACCAATGCGGTTACTCTCGGCCAAATCCATGAAGCCCACGATGTTACGCGACTCTTCGTAGCTGCCCTGCTTGTTGGTAATCCACACCTCGATGCGGTTGATGCTCACCCCCGACGATACGTAGGGCAGCTTCGAGGCAAACTTGTCGTAGTTGTCGCGGAAGAAGTGGGCCAGGAAGAAGTGGCGGTTCTCGTCGTAGGCATCGGCCTGAATCTCGAAGGGGGTAGTCTGGGCACCGCCGCTGGCGTTGACCGTCTTCGACTCGGACTGCTGCTGCGAGACCAGGGCCGTGGCGGTGAGCTTGCCAAACTGCATGGTAGTCTTGATACCGAAGAGGGCCGTGCTGCCTCGTATGAGCGACGACCCAGTAGTCATGCTCACGTTACCGGCCTCGATGTTTTTGATGATTTCGTCCTCCTTGCCCTCGTATTGCAACTTGAGGTTCTTGGAGTCGAAGTCGAAGGTAGCATCGGTGTTGTAGTTCATGTTGAACGACATCTTGTCGCCCACCTTGGCGGTGACCGATGCCTGTATCTTTTCGTCGAAATCGAAGTAGGTCTTTTTACGCGAACTCATCGGCAGGGCCGGGTTGTCGAGCTTGTTGTACTTCAAGCCCATATTCAGCTCGATAGAGCCCTGGGTGGTCAACTGCACGCCGCCGGGGCCGAAGACCTTCTCGAGGGGCCCGAGCGAAAAGTTCATGTCGAGGAAGTTGAACTCCGACTTGCTGTTCTCGGCAAAGTTCTGGGCATTGCGCTCGCGGTAATACTGCTGCATCGACTTGCGCAGCGTGTACTCGTTGTACTCGTCGGCCGAGAGCATGAAGGGGGTAGTGACATCGACACCGGCTACCCGCGTGTGAATCACATAGCAGTTGGTCTCGGGGTCATACTCCACCTCGGTCTTCAGGTTCGACGGGTTCTCCAGGTCCACGGGAGCCTTCTTGTCAATCTCGTCGTACGACTCGGGCACCGTTTTGGCCACGGGGAAACGCATCTCTATCGAGTCGGAAGCCGGACGATCGGCACTCCCCGCCTGCGCCGCCTGGGCGTTGCGCGCGGTATTCTGCGGCTCGGCCACCTGCAAGGCAGCAAAAGCGGAATAGACACCTAATCCGCTCAAAGCCAAAGCCACTATCGTTCCAATCCTTATCCGTCTTCTCATTCGATACTCCTGCACATAATCCCCGCTCGCCTTTCAAAGAGAAAAGGCACTGCGTCGGTATCAGAGCATTTTCAGAGCCTGTTTGATGACCGCCTCGACCTTCATCGAAGGGGTCTCGCGCAACAGTTTCTGCACCGCCTTTTGCGATTGAGGCTGCGAAAAGCCAAGCATCACCAACGCCGCCACGGCTTCCTCGTAAACCTCGGAGGCTGCGGGCGTACTTATTACTAACGGATTGTCGGTAGGTTTTATTTTATCCTTCAAGTCAACAATTACACGTTGTGCCGTTTTCGCCCCGATTCCCTTCACCGATTTCAGCAAATTCAGATTCTCCGAGACGATGGCCTGCTCCAGTTCGGCCGGATTGAGCGACGACAGAATCATGCGCGCCGTGTTGGGCCCCACCCCCGAAACCGAGATGAGCGACACAAACAGCTCCCGCTCGTGACGGTCGCCGAAACCGTAGAGCTGGTAGGCATCTTCGCGGATAGCCTCATACACATAGAGCCGCGCCGTTTTCCCCTTGGCCAGACCCGAATAGGTGTTCAACGAAATATTGAGCAGATAGCCTATGCCCATGCACTCGATTACGGCCGTGGCAGGAGTCACCTCTACCACCTCGCCGGTAATATATTCGATCATAATCCTCTCTTTTTCAAATTATTCATATTCAATAACCCGGACCTCGACCGGGATGCTCCCGGCATCGGCCCCTGCCGCTTGCCGGCCACGGCGGCCCTCGCCCGTATCGGATTGCAAACTTAGCAATTTATCGGGAATCGGGGAAATATCGCCCCGCCAAATCGCACGGGATGCACCCCCGCCGACCGGCCTGTGGCCGAAATAATTTGGCCGGATTGTACGTTTATCGATATAGAAATAGTTGTCTTTGTGGTATTTTTTCTACTTTTGTATAGATAAACGGAGCGGCCGCCGGGCACCCGGGCAGGAGTTCTGCCGGAGGAGCTGCGGGCGTTCCATGGAGTTACGAATCTATCATCACTCTCGAAATGAAAAGAATAGCATTTACCCTCATGTGCGCCATCGCACTGATTTCGTTCCGGGCCCAGGCCTTTACACTGGAAGATATTACGTCCGAAAAATTCCGTCCGCACGATGTGGCCGAGACCTACCCCTCGACCGACGGGGTGCACTACTACGCCGCCACCAACGGCAACACCCGCATTGTCAAGTGCGAGTACCGCACCGGCCACGAGGTCGACACCCTTTTCGACGTGAAGACGGCCCGCGAGTGCAACCTGAAGAGCTTCGACGGCTTTTCGCTCAGCCCCGACGAGAAGCACCTGCTCATCTATGCCGACTCCGAACCCATCTACCGCCGCTCGTTCAAGGCTACCTACTACACCTTCGAGATACGCCGCAACCTGCTCAAGCCGCTCTCCGAGGGGGGCAAGCAACAGGTGGCCGTCTACTCGCCCAACGGCCGCATGGTGGCCTTCGTGCGCGACAACAACATCTATATCAAGAAACTCGACTACGGCACCGAGGTGGCCGTGACCCGCGACGGCAAGCGCAACCAGATTATCAACGGTGTGCCCGACTGGGTCTATGAGGAGGAGTTTGCCATGACTTCGACCCTGCAATGGTCGCCCAACGACGAGACGCTGGCCTTTGTCAAGTTCGACGAGAGCCAGGTGCCCATGTATGCCTTCCAACTCTACGAGGGCTACTGCCCCGCCTACCCCGAATACCGCTTCTACCCGGGCAGTTTCACCTACAAATACCCGGTAGCGGGCGAGACCAACTCGCGGGTATCGGTCTACTCCTACACCGTCGACACGCGTGCCCTGAAGGAGATGAAGCTGCCGATTTCGGCCGACAGCTACATTCCCCGCATCCAGTTTACCCCCGACCCCGACCGGCTGGCGGTGGTCACCCTCAACCGCACCCAGAACGAGATGGACATCTACGCCGTCAATCCCAAATCGGGCGTGTCGAAACTGCTGTTGCGCGAGACCGACAAGGCCTGGATCGACGAGCCCATTCTCGACAACCTCGCCTTCTACCCCGACTTCTTCATCCTGGCCAGTTGCCGCAGCGGCTACCAGCACCTCTACCGCTACAACTACAACGGCACGCTGGCCCGCCAGATTACCCGCGGCGAGTGGAACGTGTCGAGCTTCCTCGGCTACGACGCCAACAGCGGCTCCTATTTCTACGAATCGAATCAGGAGGGCCCGCTCTACAAGGCCATCTACAAGATAAATGCCAAGGGGGTGGAAACCAAGCTCTCGACCCTGAAGGGCACCAACACCGCCGTCTTCAACCCCTCGTGCACCTATTTCATCAACCGGTACAGCAGCAGTAGCGAGCCGCTGGTGGTGACGGTGTGCGATGCCCGCGGCAAGACGCTGCGCACCCTCGAGGACAATGCGGCTCTCAAGACCTTTGCGGCCCAGAGCCAACTGCCGGTGAAGGAGTTTTTCACCTGCCCCAATGCGGCGGGCGAACCGATGAACGGCTACATGCTCAAGCCGCTCAACTTCGACCCCTCGAAGCGTTACCCGGTGGTGATGTCGCAATACAGCGGACCCGGCTCGCAATCCG
>ERZ780067.426-NODE-426-length-15744-cov-3.42112_pt1 | contig 15744 bp, 9 predicted proteins | sample MGYA00511841_ERZ780067 | MGnify/ENA primary metagenome ERZ780067 (study PRJEB29588, sample SAMEA2143295) | human gut metagenome | biome: human gut; feature: human-associated habitat; material: faeces | place: Denmark | collected 2008/2010 ... | reverse complement strand
TCACGCAGGGGCTGTCGGGATGGGCGAGCAGATAATCGCGGATGCTGCGGTACTTGTCCTTATCATGGCGAACCTCGAAATAGAGATTTTTTCGGTCAAAACCGGTTACAGCGACATGGGGATCGGAAAGCTCCAGCATCCGGATGATGTCTTCGCGAACTTCCTTGGTTGCCGTCGCGGTAAAAGCACCGATGACGGGACGGATGGGCAGCGTGCGGACAAATTCCGGGATTTTTAAATAGCTGGGGCGGAAATCCTGTCCCCACTGGGATACACAGTGGGCTTCATCAACTGCCAGCAGCGAAATCGGTGTGGAGGCTGCAAAATCCAGAAAATCTTCCGTCAGCAGCCGTTCCGGCGCAACGTAGATGATCTTATAACGGCCTTCTTTGGCATAAGCGAGGGCCTTTTTATATTGATTCCAGGAAAGAGAGCTGTTTAAATAGGCTGCGTGGACCCCCATCTGATTCAGGGCACGAACCTGGTCCTTCATCAGGGAAATCAAGGGGGAGACCACGAGGGTAACATGAGGCAGCAGCAGGGCTGGAACCTGATAGCAGACGGATTTCCCGGCGCCGGTGGGCATAATGCCGCAGACATCCTGCCCGTTTAACAGACAGTCGATCAGCTCCTCCTGTCCGTCACGGAACGTATCATATCCATAATAGGTTTTTAAAATATCGTATTTGTCCTGCTGTTGCTTCATAATAAAAGTCCTTGTCTCGTTTCGCTCCTGCTGTAATGGAACCTATCCTGTGAATCGTAATGGATTGATTTTAACATGGTTTTGAAAACAGGGCAAGTGCTGCAGTGCCACGCACCATTCGGAATGATGCGAGGAAACTTCAGGGTTAAGAAAAAGGGGATAGAATATGAGTTTTTTATATCTTGACAGACTGGGAAAAACCCAGCACTATAGAAGTATCTAAGAAGAGAGGAGTACATACCAATGAAAGAGAATTTACCGGTATCCCTGCAGAAGCTGATTCACAAGGTGGAAGAGAACTTTGCAGAGGATCCTGCAATGGTAGAACTGTTTATCAACTGTTTTTCCAACACCCTGGATACAACTGTGAAAAAGATGGAGGACGGCACAACCCATGTTATCACCGGTGATATCCCGGCGATGTGGCTGCGGGATTCCGTTGCACAGGTGCGCCCCTATCTGGTAGCTGCAGCAGAGGATCAGGAGATTTCCGACCTGCTGGCTGGTCTGTCCAGAAGACAGTTTTTCTTTGTAAACCATGATCCCTATGCAAATGCCTTCAATCAGGAAGAAAACGGCAACTGCTGGGATCACGATGAGACGGAAATGAGCGATTGGCTCTGGGAACGCAAATATGAGATCGACTCTCTGTGCTATCCCGTTCAGTTCGCATATCTGCTCTGGAAAAACACCGGACGTACAGACCATTTTGATGACAATTTCGTAAAAGGCCTGCACACCATCCTGAACGTATGGAAAACCGAACAGTATCACGAGGAGAAATCCCCTTATTCCTTCCAGCGTAAGGGCTGCTACTTTACAGATACCCTGTCCAGAGAAGGCAAGGGCGCTCTGGTAAAATCCGGCGTAGGTCTGACCTGGTCGGGCTTCCGTCCCAGCGATGATGCCTGCATCTACGGCTACCTGATCCCGTCCAATATGTTTGCAACAGTTGTTCTGGGCTATATGGAAACCATTGCACACGAAGTATTAAAGGATGAGGCTCTGGCAGCAGAAGCAGCTTCCCTGAAAAAAGAGATCCACGATGCCATCGAAAGCATGGCGATCGTAGATAACTATTACTATGGTAAGGTTTATGCATACGAAGTAGACGGCTACGGTCAGTATATGCTGATGGACGATGCAAATGTACCCAGCCTGCTGGCGATGGATTACCTTGGCTATGAGGCGGATGACCGTCAGGTTGTGGAAAACACTCGCAATTTTGTGCTCAGCTGTGCAAATCCTTATTATTATGAAGGCAGCTGTGCAAAAGGTGTGGGAAGCCAGCACACCAAGCCTGGCTATATCTGGCATATTGCTCTGGCGATCCAGGGTCTGACCAGCAAGACAAAGGAAGAAAAGCTTGCGATCCTGAACACCATGAAAAATACCGATGCCGGCAAGCACATGATGCACGAGGGCTTCGATGTCAATGATCCTGCAAACTACACCAGAGAGTGGTTCTCCTGGGCAAACGCTATGTTCTGTGAGCTGGTTCTGGACTACTGCGATATCCGCGTAGCACGGTAAAATATACGGGACGTGTGAACTTCAAAAAGTCGATGAGACGGCAAGTCTTCTGCAGTGATAAAAACTGCAAAAGATAAATCGTTAATCTGACAGCACTAAGACTCAAAAACCGGGCAGAGAAAATCTGCCCGGTTTTTGAGTCTTATCCGCAGCCCTTAGTGGAACGTATCCACGGAATAATCATGATAATGGAAGCCAAACCACCGTCCGGGTACATCACCGGGGAAATGGGGCGCTTCGTAGGTAAGGAACTGACCGTTTTCGTCCAGCGCCTCAGGCGTGTACTGTGCGGTGTGCTCCAGCAGAAGCTTCCAGAGCTTTGCCTTGCGCTCCTGCCAGGCAGGGTCCTTTGCGAGATTATGCTGCTCCATCGGATCGGTGTTTAAGTCGAAGAGCAGAACATGATCGCCGACTGCAGAGTAAACCAGCTTCACCTTTTCCTCCATGACACAGAAGTTCTTGTTTAAAGAGTTTCCAAAGAACATACGATCCATGGGAACTGGCTCAAGCAGGTTTTTGCCGCTGACAGAAACAGGGGAAGAAAGTCCTGCCATTGCAAGGATCGTAGGATAGATATCTACAAGGTCAGCCGGGGCCTCTACGCTGATGTTGTGAGGAAGGCTGCGTCCCTGGGGAGGCATGATCAGAAGCGGTACATGGGCGCTGCCCTCAAAGAACAGATTCTTCTGGGACATATGGTGGTCTCCCAGCATTTCGCCGTGGTCCGCCGTGAAGATGACCCAGGTGTTTTTGAACAGGTCATTTTCTCTCAGACAGCCAAAGATGCGGCCCAGTGCATAGTCGACCTGTGTAATGCATGCATAGTAGGCGCGTTTGGAAGCAGCGCGCTGCGCTTTGCCGAGCAGATACAGGTTCGTGTTTTCATAAGCGCCTGCAAGGAAGCCCTGGGGGGTCTCTTCAACGGTTCTGGACCAGTCGCCTGTAACTGCGTCCGGCATCGGGATGTTGTCATACAGCTCCCAGAAGTCACGGCAGGGATCGAAGGGCGGATGGGGCTTGGTAAAGCTTGTCCATAAAAAGAACGGACGCGTCGTGTCACGGGTCTCCAGAAAATCAATCGCTTCCTCCGCGATCCAGCTGGTAATGCTGTCCTTGACCTCTACCGTGGAGATCACAGGCTCTACCTCACACTCGCCGACACCGTGAGCCTTGGGATGTGCAAGAACCTGCTTCTTGTCATATTCGCGCATGTAGTCAAGGGGCAGCTTCATATGCTCGAAACCATAGTGGGCGCGGGCGGGCTCAAAGTGCATTTTACCCTTTGCACAGGTCTGATAGCCAGCGTCTGTCAAAACGGCGGGAAGGGTAGAGCGTTCCTCGGTACAGGCACGCATAAAGGTCTCATGTGTTTCATTGGAAATAACACCGCTTTCGTAACCCTGACGTCCGGTCATGATGGTTGTACGGGACGGAACGCAGATTGGGCAGCTGGCATAGCAGTTTTTGTAGCTGATGCCCATTGCCGCCATATAGTTCAGATGCGGTGTAAAGATACTCTGATTCCCCCATGCGTTCAGAGTGTCGAAACGCTGCTGATCCGTTGTGATCAGCAAAATATTATCCTTTGCCATAATATAAGATAACCTCCTCCGGATGGCAATATTGAGGCAGAGCATGTCAGGATTCTGCCGAAGAACGGACAAAGCCGTTGCCATTATGCACAGTATAAGCCATATAAAAGTGTGGTGTCTATCCTAAAAAAGTGAGATGGCGCATTTCAAAACACACCCTTTTTTATGCGTAACCACAGTGAAGCAGCAGAACAAAAAGTAGGGAAACATACAAAATGCACAAAAAAGAGCTCTGCTTTTGTATATTGGAGATAATATTTTTATACTGGTATATAACATATTTTAGGTTGTGCGGACAGATTTGCTAATATATAATAAATACATCAGTTCGGAACATAAGAATGTATACCGAATGACGGACGGAACGATTGAATCGGCCCAAAACGATTCAAATTGTTCAAAAATATTCCTGAGAGGGAATTAAAAGTGCAAAAGTGCACAAAAGGAGGAATGTATGAAAAAGAAGAACGTAAACAAGCTTCTTGCGCTGGGCCTCGTTTCTGCTATGACAGCTGGTATGCTGGCAGGCTGCGGAAACACAGCATCCACAACAACAGACAATGGTGCTGCTGACACAACCGTTACAGAAGCTACGGATGACAAAACTTCCACCGATACTGCGAAGGCAGACAATGGTGAAGTGCCTACTCTGATCTGGTGGAGCATCGGCGGAACACCTCCCGATGATTTCGATAAGACCATCGCAGAGATCAGCGACTATACAGAAGAGAAGATCGGCGTAAGACTCGATGTTAAGATCGCAAGCTGGGCTGACTGGTCAACCAAGATGAACAACATCGTTAACACCGGTGAGTATTTCGACCTGATGTTTGTAAATAATACAAACTACACCAAGTTCGTTAACCTGAATGCACTTGCTGATATCACAGATCTGGTACAGTCTGAGACACCTGAGCTGTATGATTTCATTCCCGAAGACCTGTGGAAGGGCGCTACTATCAAAGAGAAGATTTATGCAGTTCCTACTTACAAGGATTCTTCCATGACCCAGTTCTGGATGCTGGATGATTCTATCGTACAGAAGTACGACATTGACATGGAAAGCATTAAAGATTTTGCAACTCTCGATCCCGTCATCCACACCATCAAAGAGGGTGAAGGCAAGTCCGTATATCCGATCCATCTGGCTCAGGGAGCTACCTTTAATGGTTTCTTCAACGGCTACGACGGACTGACGGCAGGTGTTACTGTCATGGGCGTTAAGTATGACGATGAGAGCCGTAAGGTTGTAAACCTGCTGGAGCAGGATGATGTAAAAGAAAACCTGAATTACCTGCACAAATGGTATGTGGATGGTATTATCAATCCTGATGCTAACGTTGTAACAGATGGCGGCAAGGGCGCTATCTTCAGCACAGGTCAGGGCTGGCCTGCAGCAGCAAAGTCCTGGGCGTTTGGTCAGGGTATTGAAAAGTACGATGTAACAAAGGTGTTTGGACCTCTGTATACTACTGAAACGATTCAGGGTTCCATGAATGCGGTTTCTGCAAACTCCAAGTATAAAGCAGAAGCACTGAAGGTTCTTCAGCTGATGAACACCGATGCGAAGTTCCGTAATATGTGTGCATTCGGTACCGAAGGCAACTTCATGCAGTACGAAGAAGACGGCACTGTTACAAAGCTTCGTGATGACTGGGTATGGCCTTCTTATACACAGGGTACCTTCTTCATCCTTGCTACAGAGGCTGATGGCGATCCGGATGCTTGGGAGCAGGTAAAAGAGCAGAATGAATCTGCAACCTCTTCTACATGCCTGGGCTTCGTATTCGATCCCGAACCGGTTCAGAACGAAGTTGCAAATGTAAATACTGCTTGGGAAAAATACAATAACGACCTGTTGACAGGTGCGATTGATCCTGAGACAACTCTTCCTACAATCATTGATGAACTGAATGCAGCTGGTCTGCAGACTGTTATCGATGAGGCTCAGAAACAGCTGGATGCTTTCTTTGCTGAATAATGATTCTGTCATCATAAAAAGACCCTCCGGGTTTCCCGGGGGGTCTTTTCCATGGGGAAACAGCGTTCCTCACAGACTGTATTCAAAACGTTAGGTGAGCGATATATAACCTTATACAGCTTTTACACTCCAATGCGGGCAGGGTTGGGTGGCCTCGGATAGAACTGTGTAAAAAGTGCACAAAAAAATAAAAAGAAATTGTACACCTGAACTGGATTTTTTATACCAATATATAATAAATTTTAGGTTGTAGAGTCAAAATAACTAAGTTATAATGGCAATATAGTTTCCAAGTAAAAGAATTTACGTGAGGAATCTGCGAAGAAGGAGGAAAACGGAAAATGAGTAACGAAAAGACTGGCCGCAGAGGCAAGAAACGCATCTGGGGTAAAGACGACACAGAGCTGTCGTTATTGGCACTGCCGACTACCATCTGGTATTTGCTGTTCTGCTTTTTGCCGATGTTCGGTATTATCATCGCATTTAAGAACTACAAGGTATACGGTGGATTTTTAACAAGCTTTATTAAAAGTGAATGGGTGGGATTTAACAACTTTAAATTCCTGTTTTCCTCAAAGGATATCTGGCTGATCCTGCGTAATACGCTAGGATATAATGTCATTTTCATTATCCTTGGCATTGTGGCACCGGTTGCTGCAGCAATCGCAGTTGGACAGCTCCACAGCAAGAAACTTGCAAAAGCGTATCAGACTGCGATGTTCATGCCTTACTTCCTGTCCTGGGTCGTTGTAAGCGCACTGGTTTGGGCATTTTTGTCTTATGACAAGGGTCTGATCAACGGTATGCTGGAGTCCTGGGGGATGGATCGCCAGCAGTGGTATATGAAGCCTGCTATGTGGCCTCCGTTCCTGGTATTTATGAACCTGTGGAAGGGTCTTGGCTACGGAATGGTCGTTTATCTGGCAACTATCACCGGTATTGACAAGACCTATTATGAAGCAGCCGGTATCGACGGCGCTACGATCTGGCAGCAGATCCGCTACATCACTCTGCCTCTGATGAAGACCGTTATCATCATGATGTTTATCATGGCAGTAGGACGTATTTTCTACTCCGACTTCGGTCTGTTCTATCAGGTGCCCAGAGATTCCAATACGCTGTACAATTATGTATATACTCTGGATGTATATGTTTACAAACAGTTGAAAACTTCGACCACCGGTATGGCGTCCGCTGCGGCCTTTGTACAGTCTGTTGCCGGATGTATTACGATTCTGACGGCGAATGCGATCGTTCGTAAGATTGACCGTGAGAGCGCAATGATTTAAGGGAGAAGAACAATGGAAACAACGAAAAAAATTAAAAGAGTAAACAAAGACGAGCCTACCGGGTTCGACCGGTTCAACCGGGTATCCAAAGGCGCCAACGCTGTACTGAATATCATTTTCATTATTATGTCGCTGCTGTGCGTAATACCGATCCTGCTGGTTGTTGCGATTTCCTTTTCTGCGGAGGATTCCATCACAGAATACGGATATCGCTTCATCCCCAAGATCTTCTCTCTTGAGGGCTACACATTCCTGGCTTCTCAGAGCACGATGCTGCTGAGAGCACTGGGTGTCTCTCTGTTTGTAACGATCGTTGGCACGGTTCTGGGTGTTATGCTGACAACTCTGATGGGCTATGTACTTTCCCGTCCGAACTACAAATTAAACGGTTTCCTTACAATGGTGGTATTTATCCCCATGGTATTTAATGTCGGTCTGGTTTCCACCTACTTCGTAGTCAGTCAGCTGCTGGGCTTAAAGAACACGATATGGGCACTGATCCTGCCTCTGGCAGTTTCGTCCTTTAACGTTATCATCTGTCGTACCTTCTTTAAGACAACAGTTCCGGAATCCCTGATCGAATCCGCGAAGATGGACGGCGCATCTCAGTTGACGATTTTCAGCAGAATCGTTCTTCCGATTTCGCTGCCGGTACTGGCAACCATCGGTCTGTTCCTTTGCTTCGCATACTGGAACGACTGGTATCAGTCCATGCTGTACATTGATAACACCAAGCTCCTTTCCCTGCAGGCTCTGTTAAACCAGATCCTGACCAATATCCAGATGCTGGTACAGAATGCAGCAACACTGGGTGCATCTGCAGCAGAAATGCTTGCAAAGATGCCGAAGGAAGCGGCTCGTATGTCTATCGTAGTTATTATCGTATTGCCTATCGCCTGCGCATATCCGTTCTTCCAGCAGTACTTCATTTCCGGTCTGACGGTTGGTGCGGTTAAGGGCTGATATTCCCTATATTATCTGTGTGTTTTAATTTGATATCCTGCCGGAAGAACCGGCTGTGGTATAGAAACGGGCTCTCTGCATACAGGGAGCCCGATTTTAAGGAGGAGACATTATGAAAAACAAGAGCATGAACAAGATTCTTGCCCTGGGCGTTGTTGCCGCTATGACAGCTGGAATGCTGGCAGGCTGTGGCAGCTCTGCGTCCACAACTGACGGCGCTGCAGCCGGAACAGAAGCTGCTTCTAATTCTGCAGCAAGCAATGGTGAAGTGCCTACCCTGGTATGGTGGACTGTAGGCGGAACACCTGCAGACGATTTCGATCAGGCTGTATCTCAGATCAGCGATTACGCAGAAGAAAAGATCGGCGTAAGAATCGATGTTAAGATCGCGGGCTGGGCAGATTACGACACCAAGATGAACAACATCATCAACACCGGCGAATACTTCGACCTGATGTTCGTAAACAACACAAACTACACCAAATTTGTAAACCTGAACGCTCTGGAGAACATCACAGACCTTGTTCAGTCTGAGACACCGGATCTGTACAACTTCATCCCTGCAGACCTGTGGGAAGGTGCCAAGATTCACGGTAATGTATATGCAGTACCGACCTACAAGGATTCTTCCCTGACACAGTTCTGGATGCTGGATGATACTTATGTACAGAAGTACGGCATTGATGTAGACAGCATCAAAGATTATGCAACCTTAAATGATGCTCTGCAGACCATCAAAGAGGGCGAGGGCAAATCCGTATATCCGATGCAGCTGGCTCAGGGTTCTACCTTCAACGGCTTCTTCAACAACTATGACGGTCTTGCTTCCGGTCTGCAGCCCATCGGCGTAAAATATGACGATGCAAGCCGCAAGGTTGTATGCACACTGGAGCAGGATGATATCATGGACGGCTTAAACTGGCTGCACAAATGGTATCAGGACGGCATCATCAATCCCGATGCTAACGTTGTAACAGACGGCGGTAAAGGCTCCATCTTCGGTTCTGCACAGGGCTGGCCTGCAGCAGCAACCACATGGGCATTCAACCAGGGTATTGAGAAGTATGACCTGACTCAGGTATTCGGACCTCTGTACACAACCGAGACCATTCAGGGCTCTATGAACGCAATCTCCGCAAACTCCAAGTATAAGACAGAAGCGCTGAAGGTTCTGCAGCTGATGAACACAGATCCCAAATTCCGTGATATGTGTGCATATGGTACAGAAGGCAACTACATGGAGTACGCAGAAGACGGCACAGTACAGAAGCTGCGTGATGACTGGAACTGGCCTTCCTATACACAGGGTACCTTCTTCATCCTGTCTACTCAGGCGGATGGCGATCCGGATGCATGGAATCAGGTAAAAGAGCAGAACGAATCTGCTACATCTTCTACCTGCCTGGGCTTTGCTCTGGATGTAACCAATATCCAGAACGAGATCGCAAACTGCAACACTGTTTGGGATAAGTACAAGAATGACCTGCTGACCGGTGCATCTGATCCGGCAACTGCAGTTCCTGCTTGTATCGAAGAGCTGAAGGCTGCAGGCCTGGATACCGTTATCGAAGAGGCTCAGAAGCAGGTTGACGAGTTCTTTGCAAACTAATCTGCAGGGGAAGGATGCTGGACGCAGAAGAAACTGTAAAAGGTGAAGTAACATTTCCCTGTCATATTGATTGGATAAGGAACTAAAGACAGGCCGTCCGAACTTTGGTTCGGGCGGCTTTTTCCATAACAGCTCCTTTGTGTTTTCCCATGTACAGATAACCTGTCCCCATGCAAATCTGTGCATGGGAAAGCATGAAGAACACAGCGTCCGCAGAGTGGTCACGCTTGCAAAGTCTATATAGACAGGATATAATCGAGCTAGGAATAGGGATCGGAAAGCTGCGGCTTCGCAGAAGATGTATGACACAGGAGAAGACAGCAAATGGGCAAAGGCCACAGTACATTTTTGGAATATCGGATCTATCGGAAAAAATTTCTTGGGACAATCATCGTAGTCATTGTGCTTTGCCTGAGCGCGTTTTCGGGCGTTCTGTTTTTCTTTATCCGCAACTGGGTCAATGATGTGCAGATCCAGTCTCAGTACCGCTTCCAGCAAAAGGAGCGCCAGCTGGAAAATGTTCAGACCTGGACACGGTCCTATGTGGAAGGCTTGTACACCGACGCGGCGCTGATGGAAGATTTAAAGGCATTGTTTGGCGCTGTGAACAATCAGGATTACATCGCGAAGCGCCGGGAAAACAGTTTGAACAGTGATTCGGAAATCCGGTATGTGCCGGCAGATATCAAGAAGCTGTTTTTAGATGGCAGGACGAAGATTTGCGGTGTAACGCTGCGGTCGGATAACGGTATAAAAGCTCTGCGAATGACGAACTATGATCTGTGGGTGGATTTTGAATGCCGCACAATCGAGGATGTGAAGACAATTCCAGGATTTGGGGATATTATGGCGTCCTCTTATTCGGTTCGTGACCCGGATACCATGAGTATTTCAATGGGAACGATGGATTTCTGGATCAGCGCGGCGGATTTTTATGAGGTCAATGATGAGATCAATGCTTCCTGGGGGATTTTCGATGCAGATGGGAATATGCTTGCCCACAGCAGGAAGCAGAGCTGTTCCAGGCGGCTCTGCGGGGGGTGCAGTTTGGCTGGCTGGAGAATACCGGCAGCCGGAGGACTTTTTTTACAAAACATACATCCAATCAGGGAACGTTCTCCTATGTTGTCATAAAAAGTATCGGAGAGCTGGTGGCGGATAATCGTTATGTCGTTGGCGTGATAGGGACAACACTGTTTCTGATAGCCTTTGGGATCATTCTGTTTACAAATATGCAGCTGAAAGCGGATTATGAGTTTCTTTCCAAGATCATCCATATGCTTTCGCACATGGAATCCGGTGAGTTTGCGGATGTTCAGGAGGAAGATTTAAGCAGCGAGCGGCGCAAAAATGAATATGGCATGATCGCAGTTGCCCTAAAGGATGTGGGTGCAAAGCTGCAGGGTCATATCCAGCGGGAATATGTCTGGAAGCTGAAGGAGCAGGAGACTCAGATGCGTGCACTGCAGCATCAGATCAACCCGCACTTCTTATATAACACACTGGAAACGCTGCGCTCCAGGGCGTTGCTGGAAGGAGACCGGGATACGGCGGATGCGATCGCATTGCTTGGGGCACTGTACCGTGCCAGAACCCATACGAAGGATACGATCACGCTGGGAGAAGAGTTTAAGCTGCTTGAAATGTATCTAAAGATCATGGAGCTGCGGTTTGGAGATAATTTTTTCTATCAGGTCGAGCTGGAAGATGCACTCAGAGAAATCCCGACGGTGAGTTTTTGGCTGCAGCCCCTTGCGGAAAATTTCTTTACTCATGGCTTTGACCGGGAGAGCATGTATAATCTGCTGATCATCAGCGGACATGCACAAGGCCCGGACACCGTGATCGAAATCATGGACAATGGCTCCGGTGTTCCTGCAGATCAGCTGGAGCAGGTACAGAAGACGATGCGCGAAGGAAATGACGATCCGGAAGCGGATATCGGACTGAGAAACGTATATATGCGTTTGAATTATTTTTATGGAAATGGTTTTAAGATGGAAATCGGGAATAACCCGGAAGGGGGATTTAAAATTTCTATCCTGATACCGGGAAAGGTGGAAGAAGATGTACACATTGGTGATCGTGGATGATGAACCTGCCATTGCCGAAGGCATTTGCAGGCTTCTTGACTGGAAATCTCTTGGCTTTGAACGAATCCGGACCGCCAGAAGCTGTTTTGAAGTGGTATCCCATGTGGTGGACTGGAAACCGGATGTCTGCCTGGTGGATGTACGGATCGGCAATGAATTTGGTTATGAACTGATTAATTGTTTAAATGGAATGGGTGTCAAATCCAACTATATTATGATGAGCGGATATGACGATTTTCAGTATGCCTGTGAAGCACTGCGTTGCGGCGCAGTGGATTATCTGTTAAAGCCCCTTGATAAGGATCAGCTTCAGAAGCGCATTGAACAGGTTGTGGTAGAAAACCTGCACGGAACTGTGCAGCCGGAGGTGCGTAAAAACGAAGATCCGATCCTGCGGCGGCCCTATGAGGAATTTTCCCCGCTGATCCGTAAGATCGTTATGATCGTGGCAATGGAATATGGGCAGCATATTTCCTTAAAAAGTATAGCCGACCGATTCCGGATGAATGCGACCTATCTTGGTCAGATTTTTATCAAGGAAACAGATATGAAATTTTCGGAATACCTGATGGCATACCGGATGTATGTCGCGCGGGAGAGGATTCTAAATACCGACGACAAGATTTCTTCGGTAGCCGCGGAAGTCGGATATTCCAACATGAATTATTTCTATCAGCATTTTCATAATTATTATGACAGCACACCTTCCGAAATGAGAGCGGGGAAAAATTGAAAACTGCAGAAAATGATTTTCTGTTGTTATAAAAATGGGGAAAAGGAGCAACTCACAAATGAGAGTATTACTGTTTGACATTGATACGCTGCGGGCGGATCATATGGGCTGTTATGGCTATGGCAGAAATACCACACCTGTAATGGATGAAATTGCAAAGGAGGGAGTGCGGTTCGATGATTATTACTGCCCGAATGCACCGTGCCTTCCGTCCAGAGCATCCATGATCAGCGGACAGTATGGAATTCATAACGGAATTGTAGGGCATGGCGGTACAGCTGCGGATATGCGTCTGCAGGGAACCACCAGAAGCTTTACGGATGACATGTCTGAGAACGGATTGTTCATGCAGTTTAGAAGAGCCGGAATGCATACGGTTTCCTTCTCTTCCTTTGCAGAACGTCACAGTGCATGGTGGTTTAATTCCGGTTTCAATGAATGCTACAATGTAGGCAGGAGAGGCAGTGAGTCCGCAGAGATGGTAACTCCTCATGTTCTGGATTGGCTGGAGAGAAACGGCAAGAAGGATAACTGGATGATGCATGTGCATTACTGGGATCCTCATACACCTTATCGTACACCGGCAGATTATCCGAGCCAGTTTGCGGATACGCCGCTTCCGGATGACTGGATCGACGAGAAGACCTTTGAAGAGCACCTGCTGCACATCGGACCCCACTGCGCAAACGAGATCAACATGTGGAATGATGATACGTTTCCTCAGTGGCCAAAGCACCCCGGTAAGTTGACAACTCTGGAAGAGGCAAAGCACCTTCTGGATCTGTATGATGACGGTGTAAAATACACAGATGATAACATCGGTCAGATTATTGATTGGTTGAAGGAGAATGGTCTGTATGATGACGATCTTGCGATCATTATCACAGCGGATCACGGCGAAGACCTTGGAGAGTTCGGTATTTACGGAGAGCATGGCACCGCGGATGAGCCGGTTTGCCGTATTCCTATGATCGTTCGCTGGCCCGGCATGCAGAAGGGCGCAGTGGTTAAGGGCTTTTATGACAATACAGACCTGACACCTACCGTGCAGGAACTGCTGGGTACACCGATGTTTTCGGATCGTTATCATTATGACGGCAGTTCCTTTGCAAAGGCATTAAAGGATGGCACAGACTGCTCCAAGCCCTATGCGATTCTGACCCAGTGTGCCCATGTGTGCCAGAGAAGTGCCCGGTTTGATGACTATGTATATATCAGAACCGTACACGGCGGGTATCATCTGTTCCCGGAGGAAATGCTGTTCAATGTAAAGGAAGATCCTCACGAGCAGCACAACCTGGCAGAGGAGCGCCCTGACTTGTGCGCAAAAGGTGCGAAGATGATCCTCGACTGGAATGACAGGATGATGAAGACCTCCCATTACGATGTAGATCCCATGTGGACCGTGATGCGGGAGGGCGGCCCCGAGCATTGCAGAGGACAGCTGAAGTCCTATATGGAGCGGTTGAAGGGTACTCCGAGAGAGTACGGAATCGAGCTGCTGAAAGAAAAATATGGAGATTGTGAATAAATGAAGGCATATCAGGATGCTTCTTTAGCTCCTGCCAGGAGGGCGAAGGCTCTCCTGGAGGAGATGACGCTGGCAGAAAAGGTTGGTCAGCTCAATCAGCGTCTTTACGGATTTCGGATTTATGAGCGGAAATGTGTAAATGGTGAGGATTCCATCGAGCTGTCGGAGGAATTTCGTCAGGAGGTTGAAAAATACAGCGGTCTGGGAGTTCTGTACGGTTTATACCGTGCGGATCCCTGGGCGGATAAGGATTACGAAACCGGTCTGACCGGCGTGCTTTCCAAAAAAGCATATAATCAGGTACAGCGCTATGTTCTGGAGCATTCCAGACTCGGTATTCCTGTAATGATGAGCTCGGAATGCCCACATGGACATCAGGCGCTGGACGGCTATCTGCTTCCGGTAAACCTTCTGGCCGGAGCGACCTTTGATCCTGCAATGGTACGGGCAGCGTACCGGGTAAGCGGCCGTCAGCTGCAGAACATGGGTGTGGATTTTGCTTTAATGTCGATGCTGGATGTGTTGCGGGATCCCAGATGGGGACGCAGTGAGGAATGCTACAGTGAAGATCCGTATCTGTCTGCGCGGATGGCAGAACCTGCCGTAATCGGTATGCAGGAAAGCGGACCTGAGGTTGTAGCCAAGCATTTTGCAGCACAGGGCGAAGGAACCGGCGGCGTCAATGCGAGCGCGGCAAGAATTGGAGAACGCGAACTTCGGGAAATTCATTTTCCTCCGGCAGCGGCTGCAATCAAGGCAGGAGCCAAGGGCATCATGGCTGCCTATAATGAGATCGACGGCGTTTACTGTCACGCAAATCGCTGGCTGTTAAACGATGTCATCCGCAAGGAGATGGGCTTTGACGGTATCGTGATGTCTGATGGTGTTGCCATCGATCAGCTTGACAGCATGACTGGTGATAATGTGGTGTCCGGTGCGCTGGCCCTGCAGTCAGGCGTGGACGTCGGTCTGTGGGATGAGGCGTTTGGCAAACTGGAAGAAGCAGTACGCAGAGGTCTTGTAAAGGAAGCCCAGATCGATCAGACAGTGCTGCGTGTGCTGACTCTCAAATTCGAGAGAGGACTGTTTGAGCATCCTTACCTCGAAGAAGAGGGAGAGATCCATATGGATTATGCACAGAATCCGGAGAGTGTACAGCTGGCGCGGGAAGGGCTTGTGATTCTGCAAAATAAAAACCAGGTGCTTCCCTTTTGGGAAAACCAGGCATCCGGTAAAAAGATCGCTGTGGTCGGACCAAATGCAGACGATCTGTATAACCAGCTGGGTGACTACACGCCTCCGCTGCGCAGGAACGACGGTATCACGGTATTGGACGGCATGAAGCTGATTTTCAAAGAATCCGATATCCGGTTCTCACAGGGATGTTATCTGAGAAAACGAGATGAAAACCTGCTGAAAGAGGCAGTGGATACTGCGAAAAACAGTGACATTGTGATCTGCGTGCTGGGCGGTTCCTCGAGCCGGTTCGGCGGTGCAAGTTTTGACACAAACGGCGCGGCGCTTTTAGATAATGCTGCGGCCGACGACAAAGGGACGCTGATGGACTGCGGAGAGGGAATGGACTGCAGCGGCCTTGAGCTTCCGGATGCGCAGCTGGAGCTGTTAAAGGCATTGAAAGAAACCGGAAAAACTGTGATCGCAGTTGTGATCTGCGGTCGCCCGCTGGTGCTGACCCAGATGTGTGAGAGTGCGG
>ERZ780067.424-NODE-424-length-15814-cov-5.92189_pt1 | contig 15814 bp, 10 predicted proteins | sample MGYA00511841_ERZ780067 | MGnify/ENA primary metagenome ERZ780067 (study PRJEB29588, sample SAMEA2143295) | human gut metagenome | biome: human gut; feature: human-associated habitat; material: faeces | place: Denmark | collected 2008/2010 ... | reverse complement strand
GCAACGACGCCCCCCGCCCCGGTGAAGGCAAGAACAGCTGGCTGACGGGAACGGCTGCCTGGATGTGGTATGCCATCACGCAATTCATACTCGGCATCAAGCCTTCGTATGAAGGTCTGGAAATCAATCCTTGTATCCCGTCAGACTGGAAAGGCTTCAACGTGAAGCGCAAGTTCCGCGGAGCGGAATATCATATTACCGTGAAGAATCCCGATGGTGTGTGCAAAGGCATCAAGTCCGTCACGGTAGACGGCAAGCCGGTAGAAGGCAATGTAGTGAAGCATCTGCCGGGCACGCATACAGTAGAAGTAATAATGGGATAACCCACAAAATACAATATCATGATAAACCCTATTTATTCTCCAACGCCCGAACGCTATGACAACGGCATGAAATTCCGCCGTTGCGGGCAAAGCGGCATCCTGCTGCCAGAAATATCGCTCGGATTGTGGCACAACTTCGGCGACGTGAACACATTTGCCAATTCCCAGGCCATGGCGCACTATGCCTTCGACCGTGGAATCACGCATTTCGACCTCGCCAACAATTACGGTCCTTCCTACGGTTCCGCCGAAGAGACTTTCGGAATGATTATGAAGAAATCCTTCATGCCCTATCGGGACGAACTATTCATCTCCACCAAGGCCGGACACGACATGTGGCCCGGCCCCTACGGGGAGTGGGGCTCACGCAAGTACCTGATGAGCAGCCTCAACCAAAGTCTGAAACGGATGAACCTGGAGTATGTGGACATCTTCTACTCCCACCGCTACGACCCGGATACTCCGCTTGAAGAGACCCTGCAAGCACTGGTTGATATCGTACGGCAAGGCAAAGCACTCTATGTAGGAATCTCCAAATATCCCAAAGAGGCGGCCGAGTTTGCCTACAAATACCTGGAAGAACGGGATGTACACTGCCTGCTCTATCAAGGCAGATACAATCTCTTCAACCGCGAACCGGAAGAAGAAGGTATCCTGCAGCAAGCCAAAGGGAACGGAACCGGCTTCATCGCCTTCTCCCCGCTGGCGCAGGGCCTGCTGACCAACCGCTACCTAAATGGTATTCCCGAAGATTCGCGCATGGCAAAGGGGGCTTTCCTGAAGAAAGAAGCACTGACCGACGAGACGCTGCAAAAAATCAAGGCACTCAACGAAGTTGCTGCCTCACGCGGGCAAACCCTTGCCGAGATGTCACTTGCCTGGCTGTTGAAGGACGACCTGGTGACAAGCGTCATCATCGGAGCGAGCTCCGTTACCCAACTGGCAGATAACCTGAAAGCGACTGAAAATACAGACTTCTCTGCCGAGGAACTGGAGAAGATAAAGAAAATCATTCAAAAATAAATCAACATGAAAAGCCTCCTTATTCAAACCTTTTGTTTATTATTCCTTTGCTTGGGCACGGTCCGTGCACAGCAATACCAACTTGTATCACCCAACGGAAAACTATCCGTTACGGTAGATGCCGGAGAAGCCCTCACCTGGCAGATTGCACACGACGGCACCACAGTGCTGCAACCCTCTGTCATCGCCCTGCAAGGCAGAGATGAAAAATCAGCCAAGAAAGCAATAACTTTCGGTAAAAATGTAAAAGTAATCCGTGCAGAACGCAAGTCTGTGGAGTCCTCCTTCCCCACTCCCCTCTACAAAAAGGCAAGTGTGGAGGATGTCTACAACCAGCTGACACTGAAATGCCGAGGAGGCTACAGCGTACAGTTCCGCGCATACGATGACGGCGCTGCCTACCGCTTCATTTCCGAACAGAACAAGCCGTTTATCGTCCTCAACGAAACTGCGGACTTCAATTTCGACAAGGATTACCAGGCATTTGTACCTTACATAAACGACAACCGCAACGGTGAGCGCTATTGCTTCTCCTTCGAGTCTTACTACGACGAAGCCCCGTTGTCCAAAATGCACACCGACTCACTCTCCATCACCCCACTGATGGTTTGCCTGGACGGAGGAAAGAAAGCCGTTATCATGGAAGCCGGATTGGAAAACTATCCCGGCATGTTCCTCACTGTAAATCCCCAGACACGTCAAGGAGTGCAGGCAGCATTTGCCCCCTATCCGCTGGAAGAAATAATCGGCGGACACAACCGGCTGAACCTGATACCGACCAAGCGTGCAGACTACATCGCCCGTTGTGCCAAGCAGGAGCTCCCCTGGCGTGTGGTGCTCGTCACCGAAAAGGACACGCAGCTTGCCGACACCCCGCTTGCCGAAAACGACATGGCACAGCGTCTTGCCCCCGCCTGCCGCATCAAAGACATTTCCTGGATTAAACCCGGCAAAGTGGCTTGGGACTGGTGGAACACCTGCAACCTGACTGGAGTAGACTTCAAAGCCGGCATGAACACTCCGACTTATAAGGCATTCATCGACTTTGCCGCCGACAACAACCTGGAATATATCATCATCGATGACGGCTGGAGCGGAAACGAATCCTTATTGAAAGACCTGAATCCGGATATCGATTTAAAGGAACTGGTAGCCTACGGAAACCAGAAGGGCGTCGGCATCATTCTCTGGGCAAGCTGGCGAAATTCTGCCAAAGATACGGAAGCCGCATTCAGCCACTATGCACAGATGGGTATCAAAGGCTTCAAGATAGACTTCTTCGACCGTGACGACCAGCCACTGGTACAGTCCGTAGAACGCATTGTAGCCTGCGCCGCCGAGCACCGCCTGGTATTAGACCTGCATGGACTCAAGCCATACGGTATACAGCGCACCTATCCCAACGTCCTAAACTTTGAAGGTGTAAAGGGACTGGAGAACGCCAAATGGGAACCGATAGTGAACGGAGCCCCCCTCCACAACTTCCCGCGCTATGACGTGACTGCTCCCTACCTGCGCATGCTTATAGGTCCGATGGACTACACACCGGGAGCCATGATGAACGCAACCCGCGAAACCTTCCGTGCCGTCAACGACCATCCGATGAGCCAGGGTACACGCGTCCACCAGATGGCGATGTACACCCTCTTCGAAGCCCCGCTGCAAATGGAATGCACGGACTTCATTGCCAAAGTGCCTACCGTTTTCGACGAGACCGTGGCACTGGACGGTGAAGTAGGCGAATACCTTACACTGGCACGCCGCAAGGGAGACGTCTGGTATATCGTCTCCATGACCGACTGGACACCACGCGACTGTACCATCGACCTTTCCTTCCTTGGAGAAGGAAGTTACGAAGCCGAAATCTTTTCCGACGGCATCAATGCCGACCGGGAAGCAACCGACTACAAAAAAGAAGTACGCACCGTGACCTCGGGGGACAAGCTGAACATACACATGGCACCCGGAGGAGGATGGACAGCACGGATATGGAAAAGATGATAGGGTGATAAAGTAATGACATGATAAGTGCAATAGGGTGACAGTTACGTTAAAAGTGCTGTCACCCTATTCCTTTATTACTCCATCCCCTATCGCCCTATCATTTTATGCCCTTTATCACTTTTAACATACCTCTACGTGAACCTTTTATATCCTATCTTGTTTTTTCTCACAAAAGCCTAAGGTACCATAGGGCAGGAATTTATATTAAACCTAAACAATTATAAAAGTATGAAGAAATTTATTCCCCTATTATTAGCGGTCTTTGCAGTGACGCTTGCATCTTGCGAAAAAGACCCTGACATGGATAAGCTGGACAATAATTATCTGGTTTATACCAACTATGACAAGAAGGCGGATTTCAAAACCTTCGAAACTTATTACTTGCCGGACAGCATTCTGGTTATCGGTGATAAGGAAAACGCCGAATACTGGAAAGATGAGAATGCCCAGGAAATTCTCAGCGCTTATGTTGCTAACATGAACAGCCGCGGCTACACCCGTGTGGAGGACCGGGAAGAAGCCGACCTTGGCTTGCAGGTAAGCTATGTCAGAAGTACCTATTACTTCACCGACTACGGACGTCCCGAATGGTGGTGGAACTATCCAGGCTACTGGGATGCTCCTTACTGGGGCAACTGGGGCGGATGGTATTATCCCTATGCCGTGAACTATTCCTACAGCACCGGTTCCTTTATCAGCGAATTGTTGAATCTGGAGGCGCCGCAAGGCCAGAGCGAGAAACTTCCTGTTCTGTGGACCAGCTATATGAGCGGCTTGCTGAGTGGTTCTACTTCTGTCAATACCAAACTTGCCGTGCAAGGTGTGAACCAAGCTTTCACTCAATCAACTTACCTGACTAACAAGTAGTGACAAGCTACGAGCTATAAGTGACAAATGACGGGTTACCCAATATTAAGGTAACAAGAATAATACGGCAGCATCCTTTCCGGACTGGGAAGTTGCCATTGAACCAAAAAACAAGAACAAAGTATGAAAACAATAAAATATCTTTCCTTGAGAGTATTTGCGGTTGCCGCTCTTGCTCTCGTCTTCGCCCTACCGACGAAGGCACAGATGACCGATAACGGCTATGCCAATATCGACTGGCAATATAACTTTCCTCTCAGCAACAACTTCGCCGACAAATCAAGCGGCTGGGGTATGAATTTTGAAGGCGGTTACTTCCTGACAGACAATTTTGCATTGGGAGCTTTCTTGAACTACCATAGCAACCATGAGTATTTCGGTCGCCAGACACTTCCCGTAGGCGAAGGCGGCAGTCTGAATACCGACCAGCAGCACACTGCATTCCAGTTGCCTTTCGGTCTGGCCTCCCGCTATGTATGGAACCGTGGAGGTGCATTCCAGCCGTATGCCGGTGTAAAACTGGGTGCTGAATATGCACAGTTGAAGTCAACTTTCAACGTATTCGAAGCCAACAAAGATACATGGGGTTTCTATGTATCTCCTGAAATTGGTTTCAATGTGTATCCTTGGGCTTATGGACCGGGCTTGCATTTCGCAGCCTATTACAGCTACGGTACGAACAAAGGTGACCTCTTTACGTACAGCGTAGACGGTTTGAGCAATTTCGGTCTGCGCGTAGGTATTGCGTTCTGATAAGACACACACTTAAAGCTTAACAGATAGAATTTAATTGTTTCAAAATTGAAGAAGAAAAGAGCCTTTCCTGCGTGAGCAAGGGAGGCTCTTTTTAATTCTACCAGTTATTTTTTTCCTCCCAGCATCGCCTTATATACAGCTTCCTGAATCCTCGTCCTTATATCCAGCCTCATCAACTTGTTATTCCACACATCCGGATAGGTGCGGTTGCTCAAAAAGACATAAACCAAGCCGTTCTCCGGGTCTGTCCAGGCGCAAGTACCCGTGAAACCGGTATGACCGTAGACAGAAGCAGGGGCAGACTCTGCGCAGGGACTCTTCTGGGGATTACGCCGGTCGGGCTTATCAAATCCCAGCCCCCGGCGGCTTATCCTTGAGACGGTGGTAGTAAATACCCTGCAGGTCTCCTTGCTCAAATAACGCTTACCGTCCAGTTCACCCCCATTCAGCAACATCTGATAGACTTTTGCCACTTCTCCGGCAGTGGAGAACAGCCCGGCATTACCGGAAACACCACCCTGAAAAGCTGCAGATTCATCATGTACAAATCCTTGCAAGGTAGTCTTACGCAAGAAAGGGGCTGTTGATGAAGGTACAATATCTTCCTTCTTCAAGAAGCGCAGAGGAAGATACCCCGTACGCTCCAATCCCATCGGAGTATAGAATTCCTTGGCCAAATATTCGTCCATAGACATGCCGGTGCGCGCCTCGACCAACTGCTGCAACAAGATAAAGCCCACACAACTATAACGGTAACGTTTATCTCTAAGCGGAGTATCCACAATCTTCTGCAAGTACTCCTGCTTGAAAGAACGGTTCAGCCAAAGGCTGTCGGACACGTCGGACACTTGCATCGTATATTCCGGTGTCTGCACCTTCGACGTCAGTCCCTGACGGAAGCGGAACTTAGGGTTCGCCCAAGTCTGCCGTCCGATGCGTGCGGAATGCCGGGCATCGGGACGCGCCTTGAACAAAGTGCCGGTGTAGCTCTCTTCATCAATCGCTTCCTGATAGAATAGCAAGGTAGAAGGTAGACCGGATTCATGCATCAGCAGTTCGCGTACCGTAATATTCTTCTTGTCCGTATCCTGCAGGAAAGGCAGATAGGTTGACACCCGGTCTGTAAGGCTGAGACGTCCGCCATCGTACAACTTCATCACGGCAAGCAGTGTGGCCGTGGTCTTTGTCAGCGAAGCGATGTCGTATACATCCGTCTTCTTTACGGGAAGCGCCTTGCTTCCGGCCTCGTTCCAGACGTGGGTACCGAAAGCTTTATTATACATCTCCCTGCCATCCTTCAGCACCACCACCTGGCAGCCGGGGTAAGCCCCTTCACGAATGCCTTCTTCAGCTATCTTGTCTATTTCAGCCAGCAGACGGGAATTCATACCATGCTCTTCGGGTACAAAGCGGGGGGCGCTTTGAGGAGTCAGCGTCACTCCCGCACCGGCAGCAAACCGACTACCGATACTGGCAGACAAGCGTCCCTCTGAACAAGCGCTGCCATAAACAATCCGGGCAACCTGCCGCTGTACCTCCTCGTTGGAGGAGTGTGCCAAAATCACCGCTTCAGCAGCAGCGTCCCCTTGTTTTATCTGCAATACCTGCTTGCCAGGAATAAAGAACAGATAAACCACCGGTACGTCAGGAGCGAACTTTGCAAAGAAATTCTGATAGGGCGTCAAACGGTGTTCGGTGACACAGACCAGAATACGTTTGTACTTGGCCAGCGCATTTCTCAAACGGTTCCCGTCAGCCTCCGGCAGATTCTTGCCCAAACGGAACTCCACAGGACGGGTATACTGCGACAGTTCCTTGAGGAACGGCTGGATTTCCTGCGCTTCTCCCACATTGAGCACGGCAACTTCACCGATGGAAGGGTCCAGCGGAAGTACCTCGTCCCGGTTATCCAGCACAGTGATGGCCGCCAAGTTCAGCCGGCGCATCAAATCACGCGTTTTCGGAGTATTGATGCGGGTCCCCAAACCTGAAAGCTGTACACGGGGTTTCTTTTCCAACCCAAGGGCATATTTATATTTCAGCACTTTACGGCATTTCGCCTCTATCTCTTTCTCTGTCAGCTCCCCTTTTTTCACAGCGGCAAGCACAGCCTCCACTTCTTCCTTAATGCGCCGGGGGACAAGCAGCAAATCATTGCCGGCTTTCAGCGCCTGCAAACAGATGCTTTCATTGCCCGATACCCCTTTCATAGCAAGGGCATCCGTAAAGACAAGCCCCTGAAAGCCGAGGTCATTCACCAACAGACCGGAAACTACCTTACGCGAAAGCGAAGACGGGAGCCCCTTTTGCGGCTCTATGGCAGGCACCTCCAAGTGCCCCACCATCATACCTCCCAGTCCGGCACGAATGGCTTTTCTGAAAGGATAAAGCTCTATACTGTCCAGACGGGCACGGGTAAAAGGCAGCACGGGCAACGCCTTATGAGAATCCACATCCGTATCCCCATGCCCCGGAAAGTGCTTGCTGACAGAAAGCACACCACCATCCTCCAACCCTTTGGAGTAGGCAACAACCTTGTTCGCCACATTGAACGGACTTTCACCGAAGGAACGGGTATTGATAACCGGATTCTTGGGATTGATATTCACATCCGCTACGGGAGCAAAATTCACTTGCACCCCCAGTTCACGGCATTGGCGGGCCACCTCGCGCCCATATTCATAAATCAGTGTATCGTTCTGTATGCAGCCCAGCACCATGTTTCGCGGAAAGTTCGGAGTACCGCGAAGGCGCATAGCCAGCCCCCATTCACCGTCAAAGGTAATCATCAGCGGAACTTCCGCCATCCGCTGCGCCTCATTGGTCAACATCACCTGGTTCTGCATCAATCCGCCGGAGAATAACAGACCGCCTACCTTATAGTCCTCCACCACCTTACGCAGCAGTTCCTTGTTGGCCTTGTCCTGCTGGGGGGCAATCGTATAGATGAACAGTTGTCCGATGCGTTCTTTCAGAGTCAGACGCTGCATGACGGAATCCACCCACTGCCTGCACCGCACGTCACTGTTCAAGAGACGTACAAGCGAAGGGTCGTTCGGCGGCACCGGAGTAAACGGCATCGGGCCAAGCTGCGCTTTCAGAAGCGGACAAAGACAACACAATATAGTGATATAGGCAAGCAGGTATATTCTCTTCATTCCTTATAGATAGATTGTTTTTAGGGGATTTGCGGAATCATACTTTTATAAATCAATTCCTGGATATCTCTTCTTATGTTCATGTCACCCAGTTTCGTGTTCCATACATTGGGGCACAAGCGGTTGCTGAGGAATACATACACCGTCTTGTTTTCCGGGTCCACCCAAGCACAAGTACCGGTAAATCCGGTATGTCCATATACCGCTTCCGGAGCGGAAGGAGCACAAGGGCTGCGCTTTACAATGGATACATCCGGCTTGTCGAATCCCAGACCGCGACGGCTGATGGCAGATTTCTCCGTCGTAAACAAACGGCAGGTTGCCTCACTCAAGAAACGCTTGCCATTGAATTCACCGCCGTTCAGCAACATTTGATAAACCTTTGCCACCTCTTCGGCCGTAGAGAAAAGTCCTGCATTACCGGACACCCCACCCATGCAGGCAGCAGTCTCGTCATGCACATATCCACATATATCCTGGCGACGCAGGAAGTCATTGGATGCCGTGGGCATGATTTCCGCTTTGGTGAACTTCGTCAAAGGCAGAAACATAGTACGTTGCAATCCCATCGGGGCATAGAACTCACGGGCAAGGTACAAATCCATCGGCAGCTCCGTCACCTTCTCCACTACCTGCTGCAACAGCACGAAGCCGAGGTCGCTGTAAACATAACGTTTGCCGTCCAACTCGCACTTGGCTATTCGCTGAAGGATGGAATTCTTGAAACTCTTGTTCAGCCACATGCCATCTGCCATGTGCAGGGCATGGACCGGTGTGTTCTTGTCGGACACCATCCCTTTGCGGAACTTGAAGTCGGAACAGTAATAGCTATGCTCGCTTACCTGCGTACGATGCCACTCGTCCACCCAACTCTGGGAGTACGGGCCGTGCACCGAATTCGGGTCTATGATGTCCAGGTAGAAACGGATATAGGGAGGAAGCCCCGATTCGTGGAACAAAAGTTCGCGGATAGTAATGTTCCGCTTGTTGCCATTGCGCAAGAAGGGCAGATAAGCGGAAACCTTGTCATCCAGTTTTATCTTGCCCTCATCATACAGTTTCATGACGGCAAGCAACGTAGCCGTAGTCTTGGTCAGCGAAGCCAAATCAAAAAGGTCCGAAGAACGGACAGTAGTGGTATCCTTATCAGAGTGGGTTCCGAAGCCTTTGTCATATACCGGCAGTCCGTCTTTCCACACCAGCACGCGGCAACCGGGATAAGCTCCCGCTTCCAGTCCCTTTCGGGCAACGGCATCGATACTTTGCAGCACATACGACTTCATGCCGTAATCTTCCGGAACAGTCTTCCCCGGTTTCATGCCCGGCTCAATCATACAGCCCGTTCCCGCTGGAAACAGTTTACCGATACTCATCGACATTCTGCCACTGGCCGGCTTTTTGGCAAAAAGAACATCAGCCACGTATTGCTGCAAATCCGTCTCTGCCGAATGTGCCAGCACCACAGCACTGGATTTGGCAAGTGCGGGCATCAGAGGTTGCAATGTACGGTAAGAGGTAAAAAAAGTATAAACCAGCGGAGCACGCAGGTTCAAGCCTTCCAGAAAGGCCACATCACGGTCGCTGACATAAGCCGAACCGGTGATGCTGATAACCACGCGACGGAAAGCAGCCAACTGCCCCTGCACGTCCTGCCAGAGAGCCTCATCGGCATTCCAAGGCAAGTGGAAATGACTGATGCCTGCATTCTTTTTCATAGCTTCCACAAAGGGAGCATCCGCCTCCTTCTCTCCGATGCTGAGCACGGCAATATCACCTTCCACCGGTGCCAGTGGAAGGACATCGAAATAATTGTTCAATACAGTCACTGCCGAACAGCGCAACTTGGCAGCCAACACCTGCGCTTCCTCCGTATTGATGCGATAGCTCATTCCGCTGACCCGAAGTTGCGGCTGGCGGTTTCTCAAACCAAGCATATACTTGTACATCAATACCTTGCGGCACTTGGCATCGAGTTCGTCCTTACTCAGTTGTCCCGATTCCACTGCATCTACCAGTTCCTGCACCGCATTCTTCGTATTGAACTGTACCAGCACCATATCATTTCCCGCCAGCAGCGCTTTGGTAGTTACCTGCGGAATGGCAGACACACCCTTCATGTCCAAGGCATCGGTAAACACCAGCCCTTTAAAGCCGAGTTCATCCTTCAACAACCCGGTCACCACATTCCGCGACAAGGAAGAAGGAGTCACCCCGTCCGGGTCCAGCGCCTGCACTTGCAGATGGCCTACCATGACACCCCCCAATCCGGCACGTACCATTTCCTTGAAGGGATAAAGTTCCACACTGTCCAGGCGTGCACGGTCGTAGTGCAAGGCGGGAAGCGCCTTATGAGAATCCACATCCGTGTCGCCATGCCCGGGGAAATGCTTGCAAACGGAAAGTATGCCCCCGCTTTCGAGCCCACGGCTGTATGCCACCACCTTTTCCGCCACCCGCTGTGGGTTCTCACCAAAGGAGCGTACGTGTATCACCGGGTTCAGCGGATTCGTATTGACATCCGCATCGGGTGCAAAATTGACGTGTACCCCCAATTCGCGGAACTGGCGGGCCACCTCACGTCCATATTCTTCAATCAGACCATTGTCCTCGATACATCCCAAGGCGGCATTGCGGGGATAGTCCGGAGCGCCTTTCAGCCTCATTGACAGTCCCCACTCTCCATCGAAAGTAACCATAACGGGAATCTTGGCATCCTTCCGGGCCATATTGGTCAAGATAGCCTGCTCTTCCGGAGTACCTTCGGAAAACAGCAAGCCACCGACCTTGTATTTCTTTACCAGCTCGCGCATCTGCTTTTTCGTGGCCTTGTCTGCTCTGGCCGGAATGGTGGCAACGATGAGCTGCCCCACTTTTTCGTGTACATTCAGGCCTGACAACACGGAGTCCACCCATTGCCGGCACCGGTTGTCTGCAGCCGAAGGAAGAAACGGGCCTCCGGTCTGGGCGTGAAGTGAAGATAATCCCAATATAAACAATCCTGCAACCCATAAAAGGAGGGTGAGTCTTTTCATCATGCTATTTTTCAGTTAAAGTAAGTACCATTTCTCCTACATAGATGCCACTCTTTCCGGTGTGCAGCACGGGAACGCTCTTGCCATCCGCATTCAGATAAACGGCAGGCTTTTCCATAAAAGTATGCGAATGTCCTCCCAAAATGACATCAATGCCACGCGTCTTGCCTACCAGGTTCTCGTCGGAAGCGCCTTCGGGATTTGCACTGCGGATACCCAAATGAGACATGCAAATCACAACCTCGCAATTCTCCTTCTCCCTGAGAAGGTCTGTCATTTCCTGGGCCACCTTTATCGGGTCGTTGTAGACAATGCCTACGCATTTATCCGCCTGCACCAGCCCTTCCATCTTGGGGGCCAGGCCGAAGATTCCGATTTTCACCCCTTCGCGCACCAAGGTGATATAAGGCTTCACCAGTCCTTCGAGTACCGTACCCGTCACGTCATAATTGGAACAGACCACGGGAAAATCCGCCATACGGAACAATTCCGCCATATTCTCAAGTCCGAAATCAAATTCATGATTACCTATCGTCATGGCATCATAGCCCATGAGGTTCATCATCTTGACCTCCAGCTCGCCTTTGAAAAAGTTATAATAAGGGGTACCTTGCGAGATGTCTCCGCAATCCAGCAGCAACATATCCGGATGCTTGCCGCGAAACTGCTTTACAAAACCGGCACGGCGCACCACACCGCCCATCCCGGCATACTCGTCGGCAGCCCCGGCGCTGATGGGTTCTATACGGCTGTGCGTATCGCTGGTGTGCAGGATAAACAGTTGTTTTCCGGATTGGCCGGACGATACAGAATCGGCGGACACCAGGCAAAGGGGTTCTTCAGTAATGACACGCTCCTCTTGCTGTGCCGATGCGGGGAGCATGAAAAGCAGCAGGGCTGCCAAGGAATACATATATTTCATAGAACTTCTGTTTTTTTAATGCTTACTCTTTAACGACCACTCTTCCCTCCATGCGCGAAGTCACCTTCTTGCCGGCTGCCGTCTGCTTCTCCACATACTTCATGAACAGACCGCGCAGTGTAGCCCCATCCGGGCACTCCCTTTTATCCGCCTGCAGGAAAGCCGTCATTCCATCGTTTCCATCAGCCAGATAATCAATCGTGGCAACCGTATAGTCACGGTCATCCTCCACCGGCTTGCCGGCAATGGAAGCCTGGAGCAGCTTGCCATCCTTGCTGATTTCCAACTGTATACCACTCACCCCTTCACCAAGTCTCACCGCAATGTTTTCAAACAAGTGCTTCATGGCAGAGCCTTTCATCGTCAGCACACAGAGCGAATTCTCAAAAGGCAATATCTCATAGATGTTTTCGGTAGTGATGTCTCCTTCCGTCAGGGAGTTCCGGATTCCACCGATATTGATCAGCCCCATATCGGCCGGTTTGCCCAGCACTTCCACCGCAGCCTCACGCAGTACATCTGCAATCAGATTGGATAAAAGGCTTTCGGGCCGGAATCTGTCCATCGACATTTCTGCGGTTCCCACCACATGATACATAACGCTGTCCATCCGGGCCTTGTAAGGCGCCAGCAGAGCCACGGCTTCGGCATCCGGCTCGGCATCCCAGACAGAGTTCATGGGAATTCTGCCTCCCTCTACCTTGGTCACTTCGTAGGAAGAATGGCAGGAAACCAATAGAAGCGCAACCGCCAACACTGCCCCCGCAAGGAGACTGAAAGTTTGTTTCTTCATATTCATTTAGTTTTAAATTGCTACAAATATACTTTTCTTTTGCGACTGAGCCACACAATTAACCGATTATTTAGACTTGCGTTTAGCAGAATGAAACGCTCAAAAATCATCCCAACTGGCGAAAAAAAACTTGAAGCACTTGTGTATCTGGCAAATAATTCGTTTCTTTGCACCGCTTTCGCGCAATCGCTGTCAGGACACCAAGAGAGAAGCCTGGTATGTTGCGTTGTAACGATGAAACAATTTAATAATAAAAACAATGGATTTAATTAAAATTGCAGAAGAAGCATTTGCTACCGGAAAACAGCACCCGAGCTTCAAGGCAGGTGACACTGTAACAGTAGCATATCGTATTGTCGAGGGTAACAAGGAACGTGTACAGCTGTACCGTGGTGTTGTTATCAAGATTGCCGGACATGGAGACAAGAAACGTTTTACAGTACGTAAGATGTCAGGAACCATAGGCGTAGAACGTATTTTCCCGATTGAATCACCGGCTATCGACAGCATCGAAGTGAACAAAGTGGGTAAAGTTCGTCGCGCTAAACTGTACTACCTGCGCGCTCTTACCGGTAAGAAAGCAAGAATCAAAGAAAAAAGAGTTAACGGTTAATTCCAGACTCCTATTTCGAAATAAAAAAGGGAAGTTGACAATGTCAGTTTCCCTTTTTTAGTAATATACACAGTATGCATACACCATGCAATACTCTACTCCTACGACCTCATTCCAAACACTGTAAGCCTGCGCTCCTTTCCTTTCACATAAGCCTTTCTTCTTGCTGATACGTTAGTTTATCAGCGGCGCTCTGCTAACGACCGTCAACAAAGCGCTTTATGGCCGTTAGACGAGCGCCTCACGGCCGTTAAACAGCTGTCATAGGCATAGCTTTTCCATACTGAATACCTATCTTATCCATACCGAATGCCTGGCTTCCACCTATTATCGCACGGGCTTTTACAAAGTTAATACCGTGTTTGCAGGAAACCAATAGCTTGTTTACACGATATTGGCAAATTGCTCCATATCCTATTAATTTATTGTACTACAATATATTAATAGATTATTTGGTGTAAATTTAAGGTGGAAGCAACTTTTGCTTCCACCTTTTCAAGTTGCTTCCACAGCATCCGCAACCCCGATGAATAAAGGGATACAGAGAATGGGTGGAAGTGTGGAAGCAACTTGTGACATAACTTTATTGCTGAGGAATATGTGCCACTAAAGAAAAAAGGTGTGTCGAAACTCTCCTAAACTAAAAATCACCCTCGCCACAGGTAGTTGTAGCGAGGGTGATTTCGAGAAAAGGGGAGTTTTGACACATCCCCCTCCTTTATCAGTTTCCCTGATATCGATTACTTGGTATCTCTCAGCTCCCAGCCCAATGCACTGGCACCCAGCACAGCGGCATCAGAGTCCTTCAACTCGGAAGCCAGCAACTTAGTCTTGCCTTTGTAGATATTCAATACATTGTCATCAATGGCTTTCTGGATAGGCTTGAAGATATAGTCGCCCGCTTTTGCCAGACCACCGAACAGTACGATAGCTTCCGGGCTGGAGAAAGCAATGAAATCGGCCAAAGCCTCACCCAAGATAGTTCCGGTAAACTCAAAAATGTCTTGAGCAATCTTGTCGCCCTTCACAGCTGCATCATACACATCCTTGGAAGTAATGTTTTCTGCTGGAATGTCGCGCAACAAGCTTGGCTCGGTACTCTTGGTCAGGAACTCACGGGCAGAACGTGCCACACCCGTAGCCGAGCAGTAAGTTTCCAGACAACCGTGACGTCCGCATCCGCAGAGACGACCGTTTTCACGACGGATAATAGTATGTCCCAACTCTCCGGCAAAACCGTCATGGCCATATACCATCTGACCGTTAATAACGATACCGCTACCTACACCGGTGCCCAGCGTAATCATGATAAAGTCTTTCATACCGCGAGCCGCACCGTAAGTCATTTCACCGATACCGGCAGCATTGGCGTCGTTTGTCAAAGCGGTAGGAATACCCAAACGCTCCTCAAACATGGCAGCCAAAGGAATTACGCCCTTCCAAGGAAGATTCGGAGCAAACTCAATGGTACCGCTGTAATAGTTTCCGTTAGGAGCGCCGATACCGATACCTTTTATCTTGTCTACACCGCCATTGGCAATAATGAGCGGCAACAGATTCTTGCAAACTTCGTCTACATAATCATTGACGTCTTCATAAGCTCCGGTTTTGATGGAACTGCTTGCAATAATAGTTCCGCGTGCGTCTACAATACCAAAGACGGTGTTCGTTCCGCCTATGTCAATGCCCACTACATAGGGCTTTTCCATGTTTGAATTCATGATACTACGTTTGTTTAAAGGGTTAGTTAATCATATTCATGGTTACAAAAATCACAAAGAAAAACGACACTGCAAAATCTTTTTTTAAAAAAGTTTGCAACTTTTGCAACTTTTCGTAGCATAGCTGCGTCTAATAGTGAAAATTAATAAGAGTAAAGCAAAAAAACAGGGAAAACAGTGATACAACTAAAAGACATTAACAAGACCTATTACAACGGAGCACCACTGCACGTGCTCAAAGGCATCAACCTCGACATTCAGAAGGGTGAATTTGTTTCCATCATGGGCTCATCGGGTTCGGGAAAGTCCACTTTACTCAATATACTGGGCATTCTGGATAATTATGACACCGGAGAATACTATCTGAACGGTACTCTTATCAAAAATCTCAGCGAGACGAAGGCTGCCGAGTACCGCAACCGCATGATTGGCTTCATCTTCCAGTCCTTCAATCTGATTTCATTCAAGAACGCAGTAGAAAATGTGGCACTTCCCCTCTTTTATCAAGGAGTGAGCCGACGGAAACGCAATGCGATGGCATTGGAGTACCTCGACCGCCTGGGCTTAAAAGACTGGGCACACCACATGCCCAACGAAATGTC
>ERZ780067.423-NODE-423-length-15830-cov-5.1922_pt1 | contig 15830 bp, 14 predicted proteins | sample MGYA00511841_ERZ780067 | MGnify/ENA primary metagenome ERZ780067 (study PRJEB29588, sample SAMEA2143295) | human gut metagenome | biome: human gut; feature: human-associated habitat; material: faeces | place: Denmark | collected 2008/2010 ... | reverse complement strand
CGATGTCGACGGTGAGTCCCGTGAGACCGGCCGGGTCGCTGCTGGTGATGTCGACCACCACTTTCAACCCTTCGGTGATAGTGACAGGGGTACCCAGTTGTATGGTTTCACTCGTAATTTGGGGAGCCTCGCCCGGTGTGGGTTCGGGGTCAGGATCGGGGTCGGTGCCCGGGTCTACGGGATTGGGGTCGGGGATAATCTCCTCTTCGATGGTCACGTTGCCCTCGTGGTCGATGGTCTCGCACGAGGCGTCGAGGGTCACCGAGGGAGTTACGCCGCCCGTCTCGCTGCCCGGTTCGGGTCGCTTGATGTCGTAGTGAATCTTGCGCCAGTCGCCGGCCTTGACGTTGTCGACCTGGATGCGGTTCACCTCTTCATACCCGTCGATGGTGCCGGTGAAGGTGGCGATGAGCAGGTTGCTCTCACCGTCGGAGCGGAAGTATCCGGCGCGGGTTTCGGTCTGCGAGAAGTCGAGCGAGCCGGAGGAGCCTGACGCGATGTCGACCGTCACCTTGCAGTCGTCGCCCATGAACGATTTCAGGTCTTCGGAGTAGGTCACCGTCACCTTGATGTTTTGCAGCGTGCACACTACCGTGTCGAGTTGGGTCACCCGGTTCTCTTCGATGGTGAAGGCCTTGTCGGCATAGTAGTAGGGGTGTTCCCATTCGGCCGGCTGCACGCGGTGCGAGAATACGGCCACGTTGTAGTCGCCCACGTTGAGGGTGACAATCTCGGGCATCTCGTTATATTTCCATTCGAGGGTGTCGGTTCCCTGCGAGGGGTATATTTGCACGGTGAAGTCGCCCGTATCGACGGCCCGGCTCACCGGTGCTTTTTCTATCACTTGTGTGTCGTTGTTGGGTATGGCTCCGAAGGTCGAGAGGTCGAGTGTCCCGGTTTTTCCCGACGGGGTTTCTATACCCAGGTCGTAGGTGAATTTCTCCCGGTCGCACGAGGAGGCGGCCACGGCCAGAACTACGGCCAGAGAGATGCCTAATATATTTCTCATAGGGTTATGCTTTATCTTATTCATAGGTGAAAGTTAAGTTGTCGATGGTAAGGGTTGCACCTCGCGAGGCCGATTCGTACTGGCCGTTCGAGACCGAAGTCTTTATGGCCGCACTCTCTTCGCTCTGGTTGTAAGAGGCGTGGCTCGACGAGGTAATCATGATGCGCAGCGTGGTAGCCTTCTGATTGGTTACCGAATAGGTGACGGGCACCGAGAACTCGGTGTAGTGAGAACGGGGGGGGGTGGGCAGCGGCCGAGAGACGAGCCGTGCCGGTGGCAATCACCTTCTGCCCGTTGAGCAGGGTCACGGTCACTACGCCCGTTTCGGTGGGGTCGTTGCCGTCGTTGGCATATTTGTACCACCCTTTCAAGGCCGAGGGGCGCGAGGCGAAGCTCACCCCTTCGGTGTAGGTTTCGCTGCCACCCGAGTAGGAGTAGCTGCCCAGAAACAGCTTGCCGGCCGAGCGGTTGGCTATGTTGGGCACGTTGGTGTTGTAGTAGGTGGTATTGAAGGCACCGCCCGAGGTCCCGGGAGTGGTTCCGTTTTCGTCCCAGGCTACGTTGCGCACCACCATGGCGTTGCTCCCGCTCTGGGCCGTGAGGTCGCGATAGAGGTCGGGCGTCACGGTGCTCATGCCGAAACTGCGGTAGGCATCCCAGGTGAGGGTGGTATTGTAGGTCGAGGGAATGACAAACCACGAGTTCTGGTTGGCAGCCGAGAGGTTGCAGGTCTTGGCGTTGACACTGGCCCAACCCGTAGGCTCCTGTATGGTGAAGCTGCAGGTATTCTGATAGTTGACCGGCCATACCGAGTATTTGCCGCCCTGGTTCATATCGGTTACCGAGATGGTTTGGGCTATCTCTTCGAAGTCGCCGTTGGGCACGGCGGCTGCCGGTGGTCCTGGCCGCTGTTGCACGAACCTCGCAACTGGTAGCGGGTGTCGGGGTTGAGGCCGGTGATGACGCGGCGGCCCTGGCTCAAGGTCGAGGCGACGGTTTCCCACTGGCCGGTACTGTTGGCAAAGAGCACGGCATAGCGGTCTACGGCCTCTTGATACTGCGAATCTTCGGCAGTGAGTTTGACGGTGGCGCGGCGGGCCCAGATGTCATACTCCTCGGCGGTGATGGTGAAGGCCGGGGTCTTGACCGGTATCGAGATGGTCGAGGTCTTGGCTCCGTTGGCATACGAGCCCTCGACTACGACGGGCTTGTCGGTAGCTTCGATCGAAATCTTTATCTGGTAGAGGTTGCCTTCGCTCGAGACCACGGTCGAGTTGCTGTTTACCTTCGCACCTTCGGCGTTGAGGTAGCTGAATTTCACCTGGTCGATGTAGGCTCCATCGAACTCGATGGGAATCGTAACCGATTTGCTGCCCACGAATACCGGTTCGGGGGTCTGCAAGGCAAAGGTGATGGGTATGCTCTTGACCGACAAGGTGATGGGCGATTCGCTCACCTTGCCATACATGTCTTTGGCCGAGAGGGTGAAGGTGTGCTGGTCGCTCCCGTCGAGGGTGTGCAGGTGGGCAAAAAGTTCGGCAAAGTCGATGAATCCCATCTTGCTGCCCATCTCGGTAAAGCCTTTCAACTTCAGTCCCAGACGGGAGAGCAGGGCGTGGTTTTCGCTGCTCAGGTTCACCAGGTCTATTTCGCGGGGCCACCCTTCGCTTTCGAGGCAGGCCGACGAGGTGGTGAGTGTGCAGGCGGAGAGGCCGGCCTTGGCTGTGAGCGAGATATTTGCCTGCCGGTTGTCGGGGTAGCTGTTCTCTTTCACTTCGAGGGGCGTGCCCGGCTCGAATCCGGCCGGGAGGAACGAGGGGGCCGGGGCTACCATCACCTCGTCGGAGTCGTCGGAGATGTCGATGGCGATAGGCTGTGTCTCGGTTGTTTCGTCAAAGCTGATGCTGAGTTGAGCTTCGCCCGCGGCATTGTCGGCAATATCGAGTTTGATGCGGTAGTGCTGACGCGGTTGCGCATTCTCGATGGCGGCCGGTTCGAAGGTCGACTCGATGCCGTTTTGTTTCTTCAGATAGGTCTGTATGGTTATCTTGCCGGGTTTCACATAGGCGGCACGGGTCTCCTCTTTCTCAAATTTTATATAGTCACCCTCGGCCGCATGTATGGTGGTGGCATAGTCGGCAAAGTATTTCTTGAAGGCATCGGAGTATTCGACCGTCACCTTCACGTTGGCCAGGGTGCAGAGTATCTCGACCGGCGTATTCTCGCGATAGCGTACGGCTACGTCGGACTGCCCCAGGTAGTAGGGCTTGTCGAACCCCTCCTCCTCGAGGTTGCCGTAGTAGGCGCTCATGGTGTAGGTGCCTACGGGAATTTTTTCGGCCGGGTCGAAGTCGGCCAGACTGTCCCAGGCGCGGGAAAAACTGCCGTCGGCAGATACCAACTTTAGGCAAATTCACTGACATCGGGATTGGTGGTTTCGGTAATTTCGGTGGTCGAGCGAGTGACAGGTACTACTTGGTAATCGGCTGAAACTTTTACGTTTATGGAACCGTATCCCGAATCGACCTGATTCTCCTCGTTTGCGCAAGATACTAACAATAGCACGGTTGCGCCACATAAGAAAAGATTCTTTACATTCATGTTTCTCTTTTTTAATTTCCGTCTATTCGCAGATGGATTAAGTGCGTGGGGAATCCCCAGGAATCGCCCTCATACACTTTGAGTATAAGTCGAAAATCGGCTCAAAGATAGTAAAAATTTTGTAGATAGAACAGCCGAACCGAGGTTTTTGTTAGCTTTCGTGGTGTAAATAGGAGAAGTAATGACCTTGAAATGAATGCTTTTTGTGTGTCTCTTGGCTCGAGTGGAGTGCGTTTTAGAGCTCTTTTCTCGACGAAATCGACAGAAAAGAGCGCATAGCTCGAAAAATGTCACTATCTTTACCCCACGAAGATAGGGCGGGGATTGTTCAAAGGCTGAAAACCGAGGGTTTACGCCTCTTTCTGCTCTCGTCTTTTCGTATTTTTTACGGTACAAAAAAAGATATATATGAAAATAGCGGTAGTAGGTACAGGTTATGTAGGCCTCGTTACCGGAACATGTTTTGCCGAAATCGGTGTCGATGTGGTGTGTGTAGACATCGACGCCGAGAAGATAGCCCGCATCGAGCGGGGCGATATTCCCATTTATGAACCTGGACTCGACGAGATGGTTCTCCGCAATATGAAGGCGGGGCGGTTGCGCTTTACCACCGATTTGTCGACTTGTCTCGACGGGGTAGAGATTCTCTTCAGTGCTGTGGGCACGCCGCCCGACGAAGACGGTTCGGCCGACTTGCACTATGTGCTCGACGTGGCCCACACTGTGGGTCGCTACATGAACGACTATCTGGTGGTGGTTACCAAGAGCACCGTGCCGGTGGGTACGGCCCGCAAGGTGAAGGCGGCCATCCAGAGCGAGCTCGACAAGCGGGGCGTGTCGATTGAGTTCGATGTGGCTTCGAACCCCGAGTTCCTCAAGGAGGGGAGTGCCATTGCCGACTTCATGCGCCCCGACCGTGTAGTCGTAGGCGTGGAGAGCAAACGGGCCGAAGCTTTGATGCAGAAGCTCTACAAGCCGTTTATGATTAACAAATACCGCATTATCATCACCGATATACCTTCGGCCGAGATGATTAAGTATGCTGCCAATGCCATGCTGGCAACCCGTATCAGCTTCATGAACGAAATTGCCTTGTTGTGCGATGAAGTGGGTGCCGATGTGGTTGCGGTGCGCAAAGGCATCGGCATAGGCAGCCGTTTCCTCTATGGCGGGTGTGGCTACGGGGGCTCGTGTTTCCCCAAGGATGTGAAGGCTCTCATCAGGACCGCCGAAGAGAATGGCTGCCACATGCAGATACTGGAGGCCGTGGAGCGGGTGAACGAGTCGCAGAAGGAGTTGCTCTACCATCGGTTGCACGACTACTTCGGGGGCGATCTGGCGGGCCGCAAGTTTGCCGTGTGGGGGCTCTCGTTCAAACCCGAGACCGACGACATGCGCGAGGCTCCGGCCCTGATTCTGATCGATAGGTTGTGTGCCGCCGGGGCCAGCGTGCGGGTGTACGACCCGGTGCCGCGTGCGCATGGGCGACCGGGTAGAGTATGCCGAAAATATTTACGGGGCGGTAGCCGACGTCGACGCCTTGCTTATCGTTACCGAGTGGAAAGAGTTCCGCATGCCCGACTGGACTGCCGTGCTTCGTGCCATGAAGTCGCCCGTCATATTCGACGGTCGTAATATTTACGACCCGGCCGAGATGAAGGAGTTGGGTTTTGTCTATCGCAGCATAGGCCGCCCCTTGCATTGAGTTTTTTGTCGATAGCAGAAGTGTAAAAAAAGGTAAGGCAGGGAAAGGGGCTGGAGCGATATTCGTCCACTCGCAATGGCTGCTCCTCCTTTTACCGTTACGTTGTGGAGAACCTCCCTCCCGGGCGCCCTTTCTGTCTATAATAACATCGTTTGCCGATTTTGGTTCAAAGCCGATGCTTTTTGGTAGAAAAAAAGAGACGAGGAGACTATCTGCTCACACCCTTTCGCCTCGAGAAGGTGTAGGGCACACGGTTCATATTTCCCGATAAAATTGTATATTTGCAGAAGTAATACCATATAAAAGAAACAAATAACAGAAAATAGGATTGGTTTATGAAAAGATGGATTTTGGCCCTGTGCGGGCTATGTTTATTCGGGAGCAGTGCCCACGCGCAATTTTCGCTGGGCGATTTGTTAAATTCGTCGACGGTCAACAAAGTGGTAGGAGCACTGACCAATAAAGATGCTACACTCACGGTAGCCGATTTGGCCGGTACGTGGCGTTATTCGGCTCCGGCCTGCAAGTTTGAGAGCGACGATCTGTTGAAGTCGGCCGGAGGCGAGGTAGTCGCTTCGAGCCTGAAAGACAAACTGGCTACCTATTACGAGAAGGCCGGCATTACCTCGTCGCGCGTCTCCTTCTCGTTTGCCGATACGACTATGGTGATGAACTACGGCAGTGCCAAACTGAACGGCTATATCGTGAAGGATGAGCCGAGCGGCAAGTTTGTGGTGACCTTTACGCTGGTAGGCGGGCATATCCCGGTGATGGTAATGGATGCCGATATTACCAAGAGCGGCAATACGATGGAGATACTTTTCAATGTCGACAAACTGGTCGATGTGCTGGTTTCGATTGCCTCGAAGACACAGAGCTCTACACTGCAGACCATCAGTAACCTGCTGTCGGAATACGATGGCGTGTTGATGGGATTTGAACTGACAAAGCAGTAGCGCATCCGGCATATCGGTCGGCAGGAACCGTATCGATTTGACTCTGCGGTTTATCTATTTTAACAGCTCTGTGAAAAAAGAGAGGTTAAAAATAGGATTGTTGGAAACAAATTCTTATATTTGTTCTTACAATTTAAACTAAAAAACACGTAAAATGAAAAAATTAGTTTTAACCTTAGTGCTTGTGTTTGGCATGTTGACAGCCAATGCACAATTTTTTGTGGGTGGTCAATTTGGTTTGACTTACGACGGTGATACCGAAAACACGACATTCCGTATTGCCCCCGAGTTTGGCTATGCGTTTAACGATGCGTGGACCGTTGCCGGATCTATCGGCTATACACACATGGACAACTACAATTCGTTTTACATTGCTCCTTATGCTCGTTGGACCTTCTTCAACCAAGGTATCATAGGGCTGTTGGTCGATGGTGGATTTGGTATCTCTACCGGGAAACACAAAGGTTTCGATTCGGAGACTGGTTTTGAAATCGGTTTTAAACCGGGCTTGGCCTTCAACCTGACCGAGAACTTCTCGTTGGTAGCTCACTATGGCTTCCTGGGTTATCGCGACAAATACAACGGCAACAGTGTTTCGGGTCTGTCGCTGAGCGGCAACGACTTGAGCTTCAGTCTCTACTATAAATTCTGATATTCTATTTCGTGAATCATATGGAGTGCCCGGTTGTGCCGGGCACTTTTTTTGTGTCTGCCGGTCTGGAAACTTCCCTCGGTCTCTGGTCTGCGGAGTAGTGGCCGGGGCAGGCCGAGCCGGTCTTGTTTGGATAAGGAGTATCTCATTAGATTACGGATCTCTATCATCGAGGAATATAAAAAGAAGAGTGTGGTTCCTCTCCATCGGGAACCACACTCTTCTGTATGGTGTGCGACCGATTACGGTCCCGGTTATTTCTTGAGGGCGGCGATGCTCTCTTCGAGCGATTTTATCTTCTCTTCGGCGTCGGCTTTTTTCTTGCGTTCCAGAGCTACGACAGCCTCGGGGGCGTTTTGTACGAAACGTTCGTTGTTGAGTTTGCCCATGACGGTTTTGAGGAATCCTTGGGCGTGTTGCAACTCGCCTTCGAGTTTCTTCAGCTCGGCCTCTACGTCGATGTTGTTGCCCAGCGGTATGGCATATTCGGTGGCGTGTACGCGGAACGAAGCGGCGGCGGGGTCTTTCTCGTCGATGGCTTCGATGGCCTCGAGGTTGGTCATCTTGGTGAGTATGCAATCGTTGGCGTGATCGTGGGCTCCGATGATTTGCAGCGTGAGGGGCTCTTTGTTGGCGATACCCTTTTGCAGACGTATGGTGCGCACACCGGCCACAATCTGCTTGGTGGTCTCGAAGCGGTCGATGATGGTGTCGTCGACGGGGTGAGCCTCGGGCATGCGGGCATACATGATGCTCTCGCCCTCTTTACGCTCGTAGAGGTGTTGCCACAACTCTTCGGTAATGAAGGGCATGAAGGGGTGCAGCATGCGCAGCAGGGCATCGAAGTAGGTGAGTGTGGCGTCGTAGGTGGCGCGGTCGATAGGCTGCTGGTAGCCGGGCTTGATCATCTCGAGGTACCACGACGAGAACTCGTCCCAGAAGAGGCGGTATACAGCCATGAGGGCCTCGGAGAGGCGGTATTTGCCGAAGAGGTCTTTTACCTCGGCCAGCGTGCGGCTGAGCTGGGCGTCGAACCACTTGACGGCGATTTGTGCCGTTTGCGGCTGCTCCAGACTCTCGTCGACGTTCCATCCTTTCACCAGACGGAAGGCGTTCCAGATTTTGTTGTTGAAGTTACGGCCTTGCTCGCACAGGGCATCGTCGTAGAGAATGTCGTTACCGGCAGGTGCGGCCAGCATGAGGCCCATGCGCACACCGTCGGCACCGTAGGTCTTTATCAGTTCGAGGGCGTCGGGCGAGTTGCCGAGCGACTTCGACATCTTCCGGCCTATCTTGTCGCGCACGATACCCGTGAAGTATACGTTCTTGAACGGTTTTTCGCCGGTGTATTCGTGTATTCGTAGCCGGCCATGATCATGCGGGCTACCCAGAAGAAGATGATGTCGGGGCCTGTCACCAGGTCGCTCGTGGGATAGTAGTAGTTTATCTCTTCGTTGCCGGGGTTGTTGATACCGTCGAAGAGCGAGATGGGCCACAGCCACGACGAGAACCAGGTGTCGAGGCAATCTTCGTCCTGACGCAGGTCGCTCAGTTGCAGCGAATCGTCGCCGCTCTTTTCGCGGGCCAGTTTCAAGGCCTCTTCGGGAGTCTCGGCTACGACAAATCCGCCCTGGGGCAGGTAGTAGGCCGGGATGCGGTGTCCCCACCACAACTGGCGCGAGATACACCAGTCTTTGATATTTTCCATCCAGTGGCGGTAGGTGTTCTTGAACTTGTCGGGGTGGAACTTGATGTCGTCGTTCATCACGGCTTTGAGGGCCGGCTCGGCGAGTTTGTCCATCTTGACGAACCACTGCATCGAGAGTTTCGGCTCAATGACTACGTTGGTACGCTCCGAGAAACCTACCTTGTTGTTATAGTCCTCGACCTTTTCGAGCAGCCCGGCAGCCTGCAGGTCTTTGGCAATCTGCTTGCGCACGTCGAAGCGGTCCATGCCGATATAGAGGCCGCCGGCCTCGCTGATGGTACCGTTGTCGTTGAAGATGTCGATGGTGGGGAGGTTGTATTTCTCGCCCAGCATATAGTCGTTTACGTCGTGAGCCGGAGTCACTTTCAGACAGCCGGTACCGAACTCGATGTCTACGTAGTCGTCCATGATGATGGGCACGGCCCGGTTGACCAGCGGCACGATTACCTTCTTGCCTTTTACCTTCTTGCCTTTGAGGTAGGTGTAGCGGGGGTCGTTGGGGTTTACGCACACGGCCGTATCGCCCAGAATGGTTTCGGGACGGGTGGTGGCCACGACAATATATTTGTCCTCACCCTCGATGTAGTAGCGCAGGTAGTAGAGTTTGCTGTGCTCCTCCTTGTAGATAACCTCTTCGTCGGAGAGGGCGGTGAGTGCCTTGGGGTCCCAGTTGACCATGCGCACGCCGCGGTAGATGAGCCCCTTGTTGTAGAGGTCGACAAATACCTTCAGCACGCTCTTGGAGCGAACCTCGTCCATGGTGAAGGCGGTGCGGTCCCAGTCGCACGAGGCTCCCAGCTTCTGCAGCTGCTTGAGGATGATGCCGCCGTGCTCCTCTTTCCACTCCCAGGCATATTTGAGGAACTCCTCGCGGGTGAGGTCGCTCTTCTTGATACCCTGGGCGGCGAGTTTGTTCACCACTTTGGCTTCGGTGGCAATCGAGGCGTGGTCGGTGCCGGGTACCCAGCAGGCGTTTTTGCCCTCCATGCGGGCCCGGCGTACGAGAATGTCTTGTATCGTGTTGTTCAACATGTGCCCCATGTGCAGAATACCGGTGACGTTGGGGGGCGGGATGACTACGGTGTAGGGTTCGCGACCATCGGGCTTCGACTTGAAGAGCCCGTTTTTCAACCAGTAAGCATACCATTTCTCCTCTACGTCGGCGGGATTGTACTTTGTGGCAAGTTCGTTCATAAAGCGATTCTTTCAGATTTTCTTATTATTGTGGTGAGGTACAGAGGTATCGGTCTCTTGTACCAATTGGGTGCAAAAGTATAAAATATTTTCCGAAAACGATACTTCTTTGGCGGCAAAGTGGCCCGTAACCTCTCTATCGGTCGAGATGGTTCACGGCCTCCTCCAGTTGCTCGAGTGCTTTTTGCAGTACGGCCCGCGGTGTACCCACGTTGAGCCGCATGTGGCCTTTGCCTTCGGGACCGAACATCTCGCCGTCGTTGAGGGCGGGGGCGGGCCGAGCCTTGTCGACGAAGAGGTCGATGAGGGCGTCGTGGTCGAGCCCCAGCCGGGTGCAGTCGAGCCAGACGATAAACGAGGCCTGCGGTCTGATGGCCTTGATCTGGGGGATATGTTGCTGGAGGAACTCCTCGACAAAGAGGATGTTCTGCTCGACATAGGCGAGCATCTGCTCGCGCCAGTCGCGGCAGTGGTTATAGGCGGCTTCGGTGGCGATGGTGGCCATGAAGGTGGGTTCGTTCAGCTCGTTGGCCGTGAGCCAGTCGAAGAACCGCTTGCGGATGGTCTCGTTGGGCACGATGGCATAGGAACTCACCAGCCCGGCGATGTTGAAGGTCTTGGAGGGGGCGCCGAACGAGATGCTGTTCTGGGCGGCCGTCTCCGATACCGAGGCGAAGGGGTGATGCTTGGAGCCGAAGATGGGCATGTCGGCATGGATTTCGTCGGCAATGATGAGGATATGGTGGCGGGCACAGATGTCGGCCACACGTTGCAGCGTGGCGAGCGGCCACACCACACCGCCCGGGTTGTGGGGATTGCAGAGTATCAGTATCTTGCACTGCGGGTCGATAATCGACTCGAGGTGGTCGAAGTCCATCTCGTAGTGGGTGCCGTTCCACTGCCCGTTCCCCCCGGGCACGGCCATAAAGGGAGTATAGACGGGAGTCTGTATGATGATTTTGTCGCCGGGGTTGCTGAATACGTTCACGGCCAGGCCGATGCCTTTGACAATGCCGGGAATGTAGGTAATCCACTCGCGTTTCACCTCCCATCCGTGCAGGTATTTGAGCCAGTCGATAATCGACTGCCAGTAGCTGGCTGGAGCTTCGGCATAGCCGTAGACGGGGTGTTGCAGACGTCGCACGAGGGCTTCGGTAATCGGGGGAGCTACGGCGAAGTCCATGTCGGCAATCCACAGGGGAATGAGGTCTTCGCGACCGTATCGTTCGCCCAGCACATCGGTCTTCATTGCGCCGGTGTGGTGGCGGTCGATAATTGTGTCAAAATCGTACTGAATGGCCATGATCTATATTGTTTAGGTATTAGGTTTCGTCGAATGGACAGAGCGGGTCAGAATCCCTCTGCCGAGACCCGCAACTGCCAGCGGCTGTAATCCGAGGCGGTGAACTCGTCCTTGTAGTTGTAGGAGAGGTCGGCCTGTACTTTGAGCCGGTGGTCGATGAGGTATTTGGTTACGCCCAGGGTCGACTGGTTGTAACAGCGGTAATTGGTGTAGGGCTGTACCTCTTTGTCGGGCTTGATGGTCGAGTTGCGCAGAGCTATTTCCCAGTTGGAGGGGAACAGGTAGCTGGCCTGCACGTTGAGACCCATGCCGGTGAGGATATATTGCTCGACGGTTTCGCCCGATTTGATGAGGGGCGATGAGGTGCATGTGCGTCCCATGAAATCGGTATAGAAGGCAAAGCCTCGGTATTTGAAGATGAAATCGACGAAATAGGACGAGAGGTTGCGTGCCTGGTCGAAGCGGAGCAGGTCGCCGTTGGAACCTTGGGCTCGCAAGGCCCGGTCGTTGTAGCTGTATGCTCCGGCCAGGAGTATCTTGGGCGTCTGCTCGCGTTCATAGTCGCCCTCCATGGCATCGCCTTTGCCGGTAAAGCGGCCCAGGGGGAAGAACTCTATGCGGCCCGTATAGGCGAGTCCGCTGCCCTTGTTGTTGCCCCAGTTGCGCCCTTCGCCCGTAGTAATCGAGGCTTTGGCTGCCAAATCGAATGAGCCGAACAGGTGCTGGTTGTACTCGCCGAAGACACCGAAATCACGGTCGAGGTTGAACTCGGAGTTGACAATCGATCGGTCTACAAACTGCAAGGCACTCGATGAGTTGATTCGGGCCCGGTTGGCACGTATCTTGGTTTGTCCGAAACCGATGTTCCATGTCGCATTGGGCACATAGTAAATCATGGCGTCGCGCACGATGTTGCTGTTGCCGTTGGGCAGGGTTTTCGTGTCGTATGGCGAGAATCCCAGTTGTACGAGATAAGTGAGCTTGGGAGTATAGATATATCCGTCGAATCGCAGACGCAACCGTTTCACGCGCGCGTCGAGTTCCTGAGCTTCGAATTTTTCGTTGAAATCGACGTCGACCATGTTTTGCATTCGTATCCGCATGGTGAGCTTGTAGCTTTTGTTTTTGGGCTGGAACGAGATACCGTTGCCGACCTCGATGTCGGGCATGTGCATGCGTATCAGTCTCAGCTCGTCGGAGTAGTCGGTATCGGGGAGAGTGATATTGAGCGAGTCGTTTTTGAAAGCCGGAGTTTTGGCGGCCGCCGACCACGAAAGAAGCATGAAAACCAATACCGATAAAAAGAATTTTCGATGAGTCATAATGTTTTGAATTTTTTTCATGAGTAAATTTTCATGCAGCAAAAATGAGGTCTAATTTTGAATTTAAATTGAAATGTTACAAAATTTTGTTCGGGATAGAGTGGCGCATAAATTCACCCCGATTCCTGTTGTGGGGTCTCTCGGGGAGTTCGTTTTGTGCAAGACTCTATACTCCTTTGTCTCCTGTCTTTTATTCGGGTCAAAAATACAACCAAAGCGGCAATATTCCAAAGTTGCGGGGCTAATTTTGCGGGATGGAAGAAAGAAAAAAGCCTGCTTCGCTTCGACGATGCAGGCTTTTTGAAGCGTTGGCGGAAGGAGGGGGATTCGAACCCCCGGTACCCATTCGAGTACGTCAGTTTAGCAAACTGGTGGTTTCAGCCACTCACCCATCCTTCCAGAGATGGTGCCGTTGTTGAACGACGTTTTTCCAAACGCAGCGCAAAGATAAGGCGAATATTTGAATCTGCAAATTTTTTTGGCCTATTTTATTTCGCGAATATTCTGTATTTTTGTCGCTCCTATATAAATGAATCACGTAGTAGTATCGATTGTTTATGGCAAATGTAAAGAAAACGAGAGGGATAAGGATATGGATCGTGTCGCTGATATGCATCGTCCCCCGCCCAGCCGTAGCGGCCGTGATTGTGTGTGCCGTCTTGTGGCTGGGTAAGAGTTATGGCTACGACGCGGTGGTGCACACGCGGGCCATGGTGTATGTGCGCGGGTCGTGGAGTGCGGCCCAACTCGACAGTGCCCTGTATGCCGCCTTGGGCGACGACCGGGCGGTGGCTCGGGTGGTGCGTATGCTTTCGCTGTGCGGCTTCGATGCGGCTGAGCGCGAAGGGGCCTATGCCGTAGAGCCCGGCATGAGTGCCTGGCGGGTGGCTCTGAAGCTGTCGCGGGGCAGTCAGACACCGGTGCGGGTGACCTTCAACAATGTGCGTACCCTCGACCAGCTGACCGGGAAGATTGCCGACCAGCTCTGTTTCTCGAAAGAGGAGCTGTCGGCTCTGTTGCAAAGCGACAGCGTGTGTGCCGAGCTGGGGTTCACGCAGGCTACGCTGCCGGCTCTCTTCCTGCCCGACACCTATGAGTTTTACTGGACCGTCTCTCCCGAAGATTTCTTGAAGAAGATGGCGCGGGAGTATCGACGCTACTGGACTACTGGAACGGCAAGCGCGAGAAGCAGGCCGAGGCCTGGGGGCTGACTCCCGTCGAGGTGGCTACGCTGGCCTCGATTGTCGAGGAAGAGACCAACAAACCCGACGAGATGGGTACGGTGACCGGTCTCTACATGAACCGTCTGCACAAGAATATGCCGTTGCAGGCCGACCCCACGGTGAAGTTTGCCTGCGGCGACTTTGCCTTGCGGCGTATCCTCAAGAAGCATCTGGCTATTGAGTCGCCCTACAATACCTATCGGGTGACGGGGCTGCCGCCGGGTCCCATACGCATCGCCTCGAAGCAGGCTATCGACGCCGTGCTGAACCACCGGCCCAACGACTATCTGTATATGTGTGCCCGGGAGGATTTTTCGGGGTATCACAATTTTGCCACGACGCTGGCGTGGCTGGTTGGAGCGGCGGGGCATACGCTGACCGCCGGGTTGCTTCTGGGTACGTATGGATTGAAATCGGCAAGGATTTAAAATAGCAAAGCCTCGTCTCACGACGGGGCTTTACTACTTGAAATATATCAAAAACAAGAAAGAGGATAATGTTTATACAGGATAAACAAAGGATAATATAATACCAATGAAACACACAAAAAACAAGAATATTATCGTATAAATCAAACTCTTTTGAATCGGGCTCCCGGCCTGTCTCCGGCGGGGCGACGCTTCGCTTCCCGAGTGGGAGGGGCTCTGTGGGGGCCGTTTTCCGCGGGGGGGAGAAAGGTTTCGGCGGTTGTCGATTTTAACGTGCGTTAACTATCGGCAATCTGTTCGGTATGAGGTACGATGGCTGCTTCGGGCTCATCGTCTATCCAGATAGCCAGGGTGAGCCAGAACAATAGCAGGACAATGGCCAGGGCTACGCCGATGGCCATCCAGATTTTTTGTCGTTTTTGTCGTTTGTTTTCCATACGTCGATGTTACTTCGATTATTTTGGTAGAGTAACATCGTCGAGGAAATAAAGTTCGGACCCTTAGAAGGGTAATTTTTCGTCTTTCCCGGGATTCAGAAAGTCGGTGTTCCCCGGCAGGGGTGCGCTACCGGGCAGCGGTTCGCCGGGCAGACCGCCTGCCATCTGTCCGACAGGTGCGGCGTTGAATTTCGAGGTGACCGGCGCGCTGAGGTCGGAGAGGCGGGTATCCTCGTCGTAGTTCTGGAAGCGGGCCAGGTAGGAGACGAACTTGAGGTTGACGATGTCGGTGGCACCGTTACGGTGCTTGGCGATGATGAACTCGGCCAAACCCTCGATGTTGTTGCCGTTGCCGTCTTCCTTGGAGCGGGTGTAGTATTCGGGACGGTGGATGAAGCAGACCATATCGGCATCCGTTGCCACTCGACTCGACGCTACGGTTCAGCTGCGACAGGGCGATGATGGGTATCTGCAACTCCTTGGCCAGCTGCTTGAGCGACCGCGATATGGTACTCACCTCCTGCTCACGGCTGCCGAACGACATGCCGCTGGCGTTCATCAGCTGCAGGTAGTCGATGATGATGATTTTGATGCCGTGCTCGCGTACCAGCCGGCGGGCTTTGGTTCGCAGTTCGAATACCGACAGACTGGGGGTCTCGTCGATGTAGATGGGGGCATTTTGCAGAATCTCGATGCGCGACATGAGGCGCTCCCATTCAAAGGGGCTCAGCTGTCCGCTCTTGATTTTGTCGCCCGGAATATCGCAGGTGTTGATGATAAGACGGTTCACCAGCTGGATGTTCGACATCTCGAGCGAGAAGATGGCCACCGGGGTGTTGTAGTTGACCGCCATGTTCTTGGCCATGGAGAGGACGAAGGCGGTCTTACCCATGGCGGGGCGGGCGGCGATGATAATCAGGTCGGAGTTCTGCCACCCCGAGGTGATTTTGTCGATGTCGTGGAATCCGGTTTGCAGACCGCTCAAACCGTCGGTACGGTTGGCTGCCACCTGTATCTGTTTGATGGCTTCGCTCACGACGGGGGCAATTTGCACCACATCCTTTTTCAGGTTGCGTTGCGAAATCTCGAAGAGTTTTCCCTCGGCCTCTTGCATGAGGTCGTCGACGTCGTTGGTTTCGTCGAATGCCTTGTTCAGGATTTCGCTCGAAAACTCGATCAGCTCGCGGGCCAGGTATTTCTGGGCCACGATGCGTGCATGATACTCGATGTGTGCCGCCGAGGCCACCCGACCCGTCAGCTCCGAGATGCGCAGGGCACCGCCTACCCCGCAG
>ERZ780067.422-NODE-422-length-15850-cov-7.70009_pt1 | contig 15850 bp, 8 predicted proteins | sample MGYA00511841_ERZ780067 | MGnify/ENA primary metagenome ERZ780067 (study PRJEB29588, sample SAMEA2143295) | human gut metagenome | biome: human gut; feature: human-associated habitat; material: faeces | place: Denmark | collected 2008/2010 ... | reverse complement strand
TATCCGCACCAAGATACGCGACATCCTGGGTGCCTTCATGTTTGGCGGCGAAGCGTCGGACAAGAAGGTGAAGGTGCTCTCGGGTGGCGAGCGCACGCGGTTGGCCATGATACGGCTGTTGCTCGAGCCTGTCAATCTGCTCATCCTCGACGAGCCTACCAACCACCTCGACATGCGCACCAAGGATGTACTGAAACAGGCCATCCGCGACTTCAACGGTACGGTCATCGTCGTGTCGCACGACCGCGAGTTTCTCGACGGGCTGGTGTCGAAGGTTTACGAGTTCGGTGGCGGACGGGTGCGCGAGCATCTGGGCGGCATCTACGATTTCCTCGAGAGCCGCAAGCTCGAATCGCTGCGGGAGCTCGAGCAGCGCAACCCGGCTACGGCGGTGACCGACAAGAAGGTAGCTTCGCCGAAGGCCGAGTCCGGCCCGACCCCCCACCTGCCATTCCGGCCGCACCCGAGGGTTCGAAACTCTCGTATGAGGAACAAAAGGAATTGGCACGGCGTTTGCGGAAGGCAGAGAAGGAGGTGGCCGATACCGAAAAGCGGGTGGCCGACCTCGAGGCGCAGATTGCTTCGCTCGAGGAGAAACTCTCTACTCCCGAAGGGGCTGCCGATACCTCGCTCTACGAGCAGCACGGGCAGTTGAAAAAGCAGCTCGACGATGCCATGTGGCAGTGGTCCGAGGCTTCGGAGATGCTGGAGCATCTGCAAAAACAGGGTAAATGAAACACATAAATATATATTGTAAAATGAAAAGAGTAATGATTTTATCGTTTGCAGCAGCTTTGATAGCCACAGGCTGTACAAACAAATCGGTCACCAAGACTCCGGGTATCGACCTGACCAACCTTGATACGACGGTGGCTTGCGGCGACGATTTCTATGAGTATGCGTGCGGCGGATGGATGCAGAAAAATCCGTTGAAACCCGAGTATGCCCGCTATGGCTCTTTCGACCAACTGCGGGAGAACAACCAGGAGCAAATCCGTCTGCTCTTCGATGAGTTGGGCAAACAGAAAGCCGAGCCGGGCAGCGTGGCCCAGAAGATTGGCGACCTCTACAACATGGGGCTCGACAGCGTGCGCCTGAACCAAGAGGGGGCCGCTCCTATTGCCGACGAGCTCAAACGCATCCAGTCGCTTTCGGGCAAAGAGGCCGTGAGTGCCATGATCGGTGAGATGCACCGTACCATGTCGGCTCCGTTCTTCGCCATCTATGTCGATGCCGATGCCAAGAACAGTTCGATGAATATCGCCGGTTGGTACCAGGCCGGTATGAACATGGGCGACCGCGACTACTACGTATCCGACGACGAGAACAGCCGCAAGATTCGCGACAGTTACACCAACTATATCAAGACCCTCTTCACCCTTTCGGGTTATACGCAAGAGGCTGCCGAGCAGGCTGCCGCTACGGTGCTGAAGGTCGAGACGGCTATTGCCAAGGCCGCTTTCACGCGTGAAGAGCTGCGCGACCCGCAAGCCGGTTACAACGTGATGACGGTTGCCGACCTGAAGAAACAGTACGACGGTCTCGACTGGGATGTTTACTTCAAGACCGTAGGTCTCGACAGCATCCAGAAAATCAACATCGGCCAGCCCCGTACGCTCAAGGCCGTGAACGAACTGCTCAAGACGCTGAGCGAGCAGGAGATGCGCGACTATCTGGCCTTCAACTGCATCGACGGTGCCGCTCCCTACCTGAGCGACGATTTCGTAAACGCCCGCTTCGACTTCTATTCCAAGACGCTGTCGGGTAAAGAGCAGATCGAACCCCGCTGGAAACGGGCTCTCAACGTGCCCAACAGCCTGCTCTCCGAAGCCGTCGGCGAAATGTATGTAGCCAAATACTTCCCCCCCGAAGCCAAAGAGCGCATGGTACAGCTCGTAGCCAACTTGCAGACGGCTCTGGGCCAGCACATCGACAGCCTCGAATGGATGAGCGATGCCACCAAAGCCAAGGCTCACGAGAAACTGAATACCTTCTACGTAAAAATCGGTTACCCCGACAAATGGCGCGATTACAGCGGCCTGACCATCGACCCGAAAGAGAGCTACTACGCCAACGTGCGTCGTGCTGCCGAGTTTGAAACGCTCTACTCGCTCAAAGACGAGGGCAAACCTGTCGACAAGACCAAGTGGTACATGAGCCCGCAAACGGTGAATGCCTACTACAACCCCACCTCGAACGAGATTTGCTTCCCCGCCGGTATTCTGCAACCGCCCTTCTTTAACTTCGATGCCGACGATGCCGTGAACTACGGTGCTATCGGTGTGGTTATCGGTCACGAGATGACTCACGGATTCGACGACCAGGGCCGTCAATACGACAAGGATGGTAACCTGAACGACTGGTGGACGCCCGAAGATGCCGAGCAGTTCAACCAACGGGCCGAGATTCTGGCCAAACAGTACGACAATATCATCGTGCTCGATACGGTTCATGCCAACGGTCACTTCACGCTGGGCGAGAATATCGCCGACCACGGCGGTCTGCGTGTAGCCTACACGGCATTCCGCAATTCGCTCAACGGGGTAGAGCCTGCCTTGATCGATGGCTTCACTGCCGACCAACGCTTCTACCTGTCGTATGCCAACCTGTGGGCCGGCAACATTCGCGATGCCGAGATTCTGCGTCTGACCAAAATCGACCCCCACTCGCTGGGCCGCTGGCGTGTAAACGCTGCCCTGCGTAATATCGATACCTTCTTCAAGGCATTCAATATCAAAGAGGGCGATCCCATGTATCTGGCTCCTGCCGATCGGGTAATCATCTGGTAATCATCCGAGATTGAGATATGGCAAAGGGCCTGCCGATTGTCGGCAGGCCCTTTGTGTTTTGTGATGGGGCTTTATCGGGAGAGTTGATTCGCGGTGGCGGTGTCGTAGACGATGCGGGCAATTCGGGCAATGAGGGCGGCGTTGGTGGTTTCGCTTTCGCGGGAATCCTTCACCAAGACGACCAGGAAACAGAGGCGGCCGTCGGGCAGGCAGAAGAAGCTGGCGTCGTTGTCGGCAATCGTCAGGCCATTGGGCAACTGTCCCGAGCTGCCGGTCTTGTGCCCCAGAACAATCTCCGGGGGAAGGCCTGCCCTGATTTTATTGAGCCCTGTCGAGGTCTCGACGAGGGTCGTGCGCATGAAGCGGGTATGCTCCTCGTTCAGCAACGAGCCGTCGAGAATCTTTTGCAGCAGTTGTACCACCGACGAGGGGTGGGCCCAGTTGCGATAGCAGGCGGGTATATCGGCGTGCATCGAGGCCTCGGTCTCGGCGAGGTCGTACCCTGTGATGCCCGCCCGGTCGATACAATGCTTTATCGCCCCGATGCCGCCGGCATAGTCGATGAGGATGTCGCAGGCATTGTTGTCGCTCAAGGCTAGGGCATAGTGCAACAGGTCGGTATACGAGATGCGAAAGTTGCCCGAGGGATAGAGTCCGAGCAGCGGGCTGTAGGTGTCGCGGTGCATTTGGGTAGAGTCGATGGTCAAAGCTTCGTCGAGCCGGGTCCCCTCGGCCTCCATGCGTTGCAGGGCAGCCACGGCCACATGCAGTTTGAATACACTCATGAGCGGGTAGCGCACCGTGTCGTTGAGGGCAAAGTCGTCTCCGTCGATTGAGCAGGCTACACCCACCGTCGCCTTTTTGTCTTGCAAGAGCGTTTCTATTTGTTGCCGGGCAGCCGTAGCCGCCTCGGGCGAGAAGGTTCGGGCCGATACTCCGGCACTCCAGAGGGCTGCTGTTGTGATGAGAATTACAGTTTTTTTGAACATGAAGCGGTATCGATTATTGAGAGGCATAAAGATAGGTCAAACTCGCCTGTCACTGGGGGTGGGTTAGCCATATTTAACAAAAGCAGGCGATGGAATTTTTAATACCACAGCGGCGGTTGAGGCCGAACTTTTTGCCTGTCGTCGGGCAAACGGGTGTCGCGGGAGGAAGAGCGGGGGTGTCTGTATTATGGGAGTTCTGTCTTTTTTGAAGATGAAAAGCAAATTTTTTTTTAGATATTTTCAATAGTATAAATTATATGAATATCAGTAAATTATTCTTGCTTTTACTACCTGTAAAATTGATGAATATTAAAAGTACGGAAGGAAATTAAACAAATAACACTAGGGAAAAGAGTCTGTTTAGGGTTAATGATATAGTGTAGTATGTGAAAAACTATACTGGAAATAACCTTTTGCATAATGATACTATGGAAAAGCAAATACCATGAACAAAGAAACCCAGAAAAGAAGAAAATAGTGGAATATAGAATCAATTAAGTATTTAAATCTAAAAAACATGAAAAAAAATCACAAGTGTAAATTTGGGCTTTTGGTGCTCTTCTTGTCTCTTTTTTTCCCGGTTGTTGCCAGTGTGATGACCCAGGGGGCAGGAGTGGCAACAGCGAAGACAACTCAGTCGGGCAAGCATCAGATCAAGGGTGTAGTCTCCGATGAGTCGGGCGAACCTTTAATAGGCGTGAGCGTATTGGTGAGAGGAACGTCAACAGGTGCCTCTACGAATATCGACGGTGTCTATACAATCGAGGTCCCGAACGACAACGCTGTTCTCGATTTTAGTTATGTGGGTTATCAGAAAACATCACTCTCGTTGGCGGGAGCTTCTTCGTACAATGTAGTTATGAAGGAGGAGAATCGCGTATTGGACGAGGTGGTTGTAACCGCCATGGGTATATCGAGAGAATCCAAGACCCTGACGTATGCCACTCAAACGATCAAAAGCGAAGAGGTGACCCGTATCAAGGAGACGAACTTCATCAATTCACTCAAAGGTAAGAGTGCCGGTCTGACTATCGTTCCTAATAATACCGGTGCGGGTGGTGGTGCTTCTAAGATTGTACTGCGTGGTTCCACCTCGATTCTGGGTACCAACCAGCCGTTGATTGTGATCGACGGTGTGCCTATGCAAGACGGTATGGGTACGCAGGCTACCGACAACATGATTCTGGGTGGTAACCGCAGCGGCGACGACCTCTTGTCGACCATCAACCCCGAGGATGTGGAGAGCATGACCATTCTGAAAGGCCCGAATGCTGCTGCCCTTTACGGTAGTGCCGCCAACAACGGTGTAATCGTGATTACCACCAAGTCGGGTGCTGCGGGTGCCGTGAAGATAAATATCTCGAGTTCCACTTCGGTCGAGACCATCGCCATGTATCCCAAGGTACAACAGATCTATGGTATCAGCGACAACAATCAATGGTCGGCTTGGGGCCCGAAAATCGGAACCCGTTCGGCCGATGAAATCGCCTCGGCTCCCTATCTGATGAATACGGCTCGCAGTGCCGTGAAGGACTTCTTCAACATGGGTCTGACGACCAATAACGGTTTGACGTTGAGTGGTGGTACCGAAAACTTCCGTACTTACTTCTCGTACAACAATACCTATCAAACTGGTCTGCTTCCCGGAAACAAGTTCAGCCGTCACAATGTGATGTTCAAGGAGACTTTCTCCCTGTTCGACAAGCGAATCAACATCAATACCAGCTTGAACTGGATTCACCAGAAAACCGATAACGGCCCGGTTGTAGGTAAGGCGTTGAGTGCCCTCTATGCTCTGTATCGTACGCCGGCCGACATCGATATGCGCTATTTCAAACACAATTACCAACACACGGGTACGGCCGCCGATGATATCGTGAGCAATCCCCAGACCGGTAACCCCAAACTGGCCGGACAGCCGGTGCAAACCTGGTACTGGTACGACCAGTATCTGAATAACCCCTATTGGGTGACCAACATGAATAACGATGTGGCTAAACGGGATCGTTTGCTGGCCAATGTCACTTTGGATGCCAAGATTTGGCAAAACATTAAATATCAGACCCGTTTCAGTGTCGACTATGTGATAAACAACAACTTGAACGAAGAGTATGCCGGTATGTTCCGAACCGCATTTGACTATGTGGGCGGTAAATATTACTCCAGCAATTCTCGCTCGAGCGATATCTATAACGATCACATGCTTACCTGGAATGACCGTTTCGCCGATAAGATCGACATCAATGCTGCCGTGGGCACCAGCTTTACCCGTCATTATAATCGGAATACGAACATTACTACCGCTATCGATACGTGCGGTATCCCCAATGCCTTCGTTCCTCAGAACAGCAAGCACAGCCGTCCCAACAACCCCAACGGTAGTGCCACTTCGGCCTACGACAGCTGGAACAACAACGATTGGAGTACGGCCGTTTTCGCTACGGCATCTCTCGGTTTGTTCGACAAGGTTTATCTCGATGGTAGCTATCGTTTGGAGTGGGCCCAGTCGTTCCAGCAATTTACGCAAGGCAGCGGTTACAAATCGTTCGACTACTATTCGGCCGGTGTCAACGTGCTTCTCGACAAGTTCTTGCCTCGCCGAGACTGGCTCAACCAGTTGAAATGGCGTGGCAGCTGGTCGGTTGTGGGTAACCCCATTCCCAATACGCTGTTTGCCCGTCAGTCTATTGACTTCGGTACGGGAACCGTAGGTACTCGTCCGCCGTTGTTCGACAATCCTCTGCCCGAAACGACCACTTCGTTCGAGACGGGTTTCGATGTATGGATGTTTGAAAACAAATTCAATTTCGACCTGACCTATTACAACTCTACACTTCGCAATCAGTTCCTGTATGTGACTACGGCCAATGGCGAGTCCAAGCCTGTCAATACGGGTGTGATTCGCAACTACGGTTTGGAATTCCAGGCCGCTTACCGGTGGAACATCAACCGCGACTGGCGTTGGGAAACCGGATTCAACATCGCTTGGAACGATAACCGCATCCTGGAAACTTACAAAACGGAAACGGGTGCTCCCTATGAAGTACAGATGGGCCCCAATGCCTTCAAGATTAAATATGTAGAAGGCGGCCGTTATGGCGATATTTATGTAAACTCTTTCGCTCGTGACGAAAACGGTTATATCAAGGTCAACGACGAAGGCGACTATGCCAATGCCGTTCCCGTGATGACCTCGGGCAAATATGAAACCTATGTAGGTAACATGACTTCGCCCATCAACTTCGGTTGGAACAACACCTTCACCTGGAAGAACCTGAGCCTCTATTTCTTGCTCGAGGGACGTATCGGAGGTAAGGTGATGTCGCTGACCGAGGCCGATTACGACTTGTACGGCCTCTCCGAGCGTTCGGCGCAAGATCGTCTGAATGGCGAGCGCGTGATGCAAAACGGCAAGGAGTATGTCCTCAAGGAGTTGCCCGACGGTTCGGGTCGCAAAGTGTCGGTAGAGAACTACTACATGACTATCGGTGCATTCCCCATGGAAGACCACGTTTACGATGCAACCAGCGTGCGCATGCGCGATATCTCGTTGAGCTACGACATGCCTAACCTCTTCGGCAAGCGACAAGGCATGACGGTGCAATTCTCGGTAAAGAACGCCTTCTTTATCTATAAGAATTCGCCCGTCGATCCCGACATATCGGTATCGGCTGCCAACGGTTACTCGGGTATCGACTGCTACACGTTGCCTACGACGCGCAGTTTCGCTTTGACTTTGAAGTTTGATTTATAATGAATTTGGGTTTAAATAATATCAAGATGAGAAAAACAATATATGCAATCGGATTCTTCGTGGTTGAATCCGTATTTTCAGTCGGTCTTTTCACTTCTTGCGGCGACCGCTTTCAGGAGGAGTATCCCTGGATGATCGGACGTCAGGAAGACATGGACAACACTAATGAAGAGGGTGCGGGTGCCACCGATATTACCGTGCTCGAACAAGAGCTTCGTGGAGCCATCCCCTATATGATCAGCTACACCAAGGGCGGTAGCTGGCAACCTCATGCCTATCAATACCAACGGTCCAACAATATCGACAACTACGCCGGATATTGGACGACGACCAAAGGTACCTTCGCCTTCGGTGGCGCTCTGCCTACGCTTTACACCTATCCCAACGACTATCTGGGTGGCCCGATGGATAACTCGATTTTTACACAGTCGTACAATGCCATTCACCATGCCACCGAGTTGGGCAAACCCGAATGGCGTGCCGTTGCCCTGATTATTCAAGCCTATCAAGGTCATGAAATCGTCGATTTCTATGGTGCCGCACCGTTTAACGATTGGCGTAACCTGCAACGTAATCCGCCGTTGACCTATGAAAAAGGTGAGGATATTTACGCACAAATCTTCAACGACCTCGACGAGGCTATCCGTATTTTGAAGGAGCGTCAGCCCTCGCGTGATGAGATTGCCAAGATCGAAGACTTGACCATCAGAACCCTGTCTAATGGCGACTGGCGCATGTGGGTGAAGTTTGCCAACAGCATCAAGATGCGTATGGCCATGAACATCGTGAAATACGATGTCGGTACGGCACAGCAGAAATTTGAACAGGCTGTAACCGACGATATCGGAGTCCTCAGCGAGACCGATGCCCGTGACATCGCCTACTATCAAGAGCAAAATGCCTGTTCGTGGTATGTACTTGGCAACTCGTGGAACGATATTCGCCTGGGAGCCTCGTTGGAGAACATTCTCAAACGCTGCAATCACCCCTTGCTTACCCGCTGGTTCGATACCAACGCCTATACGATTAAAGACAAGTCGTCGGGTATTGCCGCTCCCATCGATGTGTATGGAGTTCGTGCCGGCATCAACATGCGTAACAACAATACCACCGGTAAGGACAAGGGCGGTTACGGTCCTTTTGCCACTCTTACGGGTGAGTTCCAATATATGCACCAGCCCTTCTTCAAACGTACCGAGAGCCTGTTCCTGATGGCCGAGGGCGCTCTGAGAGGTTGGAATACGAGAGGCCGTACGGCTCAGGAACTTTACGAAGCCGGTATACGCCTTTGCTTCCAGGAAAACGGCATCACCGACGAGTCGGTAATCACCCAGTATCTGGAGCAAACCGAAGTGAACGATGTGGATTACGTCGATCCCTATAATGGAGAGAACAATATCGCCGGTCGTGTGAACGTGTGCGTAAAGTGGAACGAAAGCGATGACAATGAGGTGAAACTCGAAAAAATCATTACGCAAAAATATATCGCCAACTTCCCCATGAGTGCCGAGGCGTGGACGACCTTCCGCCGTACGGGTTATCCCCGTCTGTTCCCGGTCAAGGTGAACAACTTGAAAGACCAGAATGTCGATACCGAGTTGCAGTTGCGTCGTATCCCTATTGTAGAAACTACGAACAATACGTTGGAAATCGCTTCGCTCGTACAGGCTCTTGGTCAGCCCAACTGGGGTGGTTCACGTGTCTTCTGGGATATTGCTAACGAAACTCGTGGCGATCAGAGTCCCGATAACGAATATTTATTGGTAGTACCGCACAACTTTTAATCTATAAATCTTTAGGAACAATGAAACGATATAGCATTATATTATTTTTGGCTCTCTTCTTTGGCGTTACCATTTTCTCTGCCTGTGAAGAGGAGGCCACGCTCGATGGTGCGACCGAGGTGTATATCACCCTCAATCCCACGGACATCTCTTTGCGGGTAGGCGATACGGTGAAGATTTCGGCCAAGGTTACCAATGTGAGCGGAAAAATCATCAATACCCCCATCGCTTGGTCGCTTGCCGACGAGACTGTAGCCAAGCTGCTGGGCGATAGCGCTATTGTAGCCGTTAATGGTGGACAGGAGAGAGAGACGACTCTGAAAGCTACGTTGGAAAATGGCAAGTATGCCATTACCTCGGTTACCGTCTTGCGCAACCTGCCCGAAGGGGTGACTTGTGTCGCCAACGACAGCACTATGCCCGAGATGACCACTAAACAAAGTTACAACATGCTGCACGACTCGGTTATGTTTGCCGTTTCGCCCAAGACCTTGCTGTATGATTATGAGCCCCAGGTTACACTCGAGGGTGTTACGGCTTATGACCCCATGACTACCATCAATTACGAGAAAGGTATTGTAACGGTTCACTTCGTTTCGCCTCGTGAGTCGGGTGAGGGAAAAGTAACCGTCACGCTGGGTGACGCCTCGACGGCGAAGTCGGGCTCTTGTACAATTACGATAGCTCCTCAAATATTCGCCACATTCTACGGCGAAGCCTATGCCAATATGCCTTACCTGGAGACTCGTCCCGGTAAGGAAATCCTGCCGATGTATTTTGCCTATACCTACGAGAAGGAGATGGATATAAATACGTCTGACACGATTCGCATTGCCATGAACGTGCAGTCGGGTTTGAAGGAAGACATCGAGAATGCCTACAGTGCCTACCGTTGGGAAATCGCTTCGGGCAGCTCGGTTGTGATTACCAGCAAGACCAACGAATATGTGGAAAACGAAGGTTTCGATGCCGTGCTTTCGGTGCGTGCCGGTGTAGAAGAGGGTGATACCGAGATTCACTGCATAACTCCCGATACAGTATTCGTTGCCACCTTCCGGGTGAAAGATTTCAAGACCCGTTATCCGGTCGACGAAATTACCGTCGACAAAGATCCCATCTCCATGCCTGTGGGGGGTACCGTGCTGTTGACAACGGGTGTAATACCGGCTACTTCTTATGCCTATCATAAACCGGTGGTCAAGGCTGCCGATCCTACCAAAGTTTCCGTAGGGGCATACGATGGCAATATGATTACCTTGCGAGGCCTTGCCCTGGGTGAAACCGAACTGATTCTTACCTCCAACGGTAAAGAAAAACGAGTTCCGGTAACCGTTACCGAGGGCATCCACTCGGTACTGTGGGTTTCGGGTAATGCCCGTACTATCTTTGCCGGCCAATCGGTACAATGGGCTATCGACGCGAAGACCCTCTCGGGTGGCGACAACCCCTATGATGTCACGTGGAAATCGACGAATCCCGAAGTAGTTAAGGCCGAACAGACCGGCAGCGATAACAAGCATGGTACGATTACGGGTCTTGCCGTTGGTTCGTCCGATGTGACGGCCGAGGTTGCCGGAGTAACGTCTGATGTCGCTACGGTACAGGTGATTGCATTGCCGGTAGATCTGAATCTGACGGCTGCCGATATCGATCAACAGAACTCGGCTATCTATGACGAATCGGGTAATCTGGTAGTGCTTGTAGCTCCTACATCGGGATACAGCCTGATTACGCTGACCCTTCCTTATAATGGAGGCAGCAGCTACGATGGTCAATACTCGCTTGCCGGTGCTACCCTTAACATCGATGGCGCTGAAGTTGAAGTGACGTCGGGTAGTTTGACTGTTGCCACGTCGGCCGGACAGACGACCGTATCCTACAACCTTTCGGGTAATGTAGGCGGTAAGGTGTTCTCGATCGAGGTCGTTGATATACCGGTATTGCTCTAAGTAAAAAAGGTTTGGGAGGGAAGGGAGTATGAACTTATACTCTCCTCCTTCTCAAATCGCTTGATAGTAAGGAAAAAGAAAACTGAGATTACATAATTCATTATTAACCTAAAAACAATTTCCATGAAAAGAAATCTATTTTTGTTTTCCGGAATCTTGGCTCTTTCGCTCACGGCCAATGCACAAGAGTTGAAAGAGGAGTACATGACATGGCCCAATAGCCAAGGTCTTGGAGAGTATGCTTCCCAATGGACTCCGGGAGAATACCTGTTTGAAGATGAAAACTTTTACATCTCGCGTGTGAAACCCAAAGCTCGTTTCCGCAATGCCAACACGCAGATTAACGAAACATTGACCGAAGAGACCGACAAGAACCTGGTGTTCTGGGTTCCCATAGGTACCGCTTCGGGAGGTAACCCGAATGCACGGCCTAACGGCAAGTTCGATTCCGAAGTATTCAGTATGTGGTCGTATGTTACCCACTATGGCAACTGGACCGCTCCGCAAGGCTGGGTGCCCGGTGGTTTTGCCGATGCCGCCCATAAAAACGGTGTAGGAGTATCGGGTGTGGCCTCTATTCCCTGGGGCAGTTTGTCTTCCGATTGGGCTACCGCTTTGGATAACATGTCCAAGAATGCGACCATTCGTGAGAAGGTAGCCAAATTCCTTCACTATCACGGTGTAGATGGTCTCGGTTACAACTCGGAGTTCAACACTTCGAATACGACGATGCTGTCTAATGTGCGCGCTCTGAACGAAGAGGTACACAAATATTTGACCGAACAAGGAAACCCCGTAGCCGAGAACTTCTGGTATGATGGTACGAACGATAATGGTCAGATCAATTTTGACCAGGGTCTCGGTTCTCACAACAACGAAACCTTTGGCGATGGAGAGCACATCCGTACGTCACTGTTCTTGAACTACAACTGGTGGGGAATTCCGTTGAGCACGTTCAATGAGGCTACAATCAATAGCCAGGCTCCCGGTCGTAGCTTGCTCGACTTGTATGCCGGTTTCAACATGCAAGGTGGTGACCCCTCGACTTGGACGTTGCTCGAAGACTACAATGTCTCTATCGGTTTGTGGGGCGCTCACGATTTCAACATGTTGTGGGCCGACCGTGCCAACTATGGTAGTACCGATATGTCGAAACAGTTGGGTTATCAAAATGTAATCGAGCAATTCTTCTCGAACGGCCGTCGTAACCCGATTGACAAGATTGCGGTATTCGATCGTGGCAGCCACCACCCCAACGAAGGCTGGTTCGGTATGTCGGCCTTTATGACCGCTCGCAGCTCGCTCAGCTGGGATTTGGCCACCGAGCCGTTCATCACCTATTTCAATCTGGGTAACGGTCAGTTCTTCAACTGGATGGGCGAACGTCAGAACGACAACGAGTGGTACAACATTGGTGTACAAGACTATCTGCCTACCTGGCGTTTCTGGTTTGCTTCCGAGTTCTTGGGCAAAACGGCCGACAAGGTGGTTGCCAATGGTCTGGATGCCAAGTTTACCTTCGACGATGCTTATGTAGGCGGTTCGTGTCTGCGCATCTTCGGTTCGGCAGCCGATGAATATCTGCACCTCTTCAAGACGGCTTTCACGCTGGCTTCGGGCGATAAGATTACGGTTCGTTACAAATTGATCCGTGGTCAGGCCGACATCAATCTGGCTCTCTCTGCCGTTGGTGACGAGACCACAATTCTGCGTGAGTCTGGTTTCAAGGTATTGACGGTTGCCGATAGCGAGGCCGACGACGAAATGTGGGTAGAGAAGACCTTTACAATCAGTGGTACTTTGGCTTCGCTGGCCAACCGGAATATTGCCATGGTTGCTCTCCACTTTGAGAACGCCGAGAATCTGGAACTCTACTTGGGCGAATTCTCGATTACGCGTAACGAGATGACTACTCCTGCCGCTCCTGTCATCAAGATAGCCAAAGTGCTGGCTTCTCACTACAAGGGCGTAGATGCCAAGGTCATCTTCGAAATGAACAACACCAAGCCTCTGGGCGAGCCGGTTTACAACCTCGATGTAAACGCTTCGATGTTCAAGCTCTATGCTCAACAAGAGAATGAAGAGCCTATCTTTATGGGTATCACTACGTCGTGGGCCGGTATGTACTATTCGATTCCTACCAACTTGCAGGGTTCTGACCGCATCCGTCTGGGTGTTGCTGCCGTTTCGGTCGACATGAAGAGCGATTCCGAAATCTCCTGGAGCGAGTATATGGATATGGGTGAGTACACGACGACCGACGACATTCAAATCGACAAGACGACAATCAAACCGAACGAGAGCTTCGAAATCTCTTACGTCGATCCTCGTCACGATCCTGCCGACTGGAAACTGCTCAACAGCGACGGCGAGACTGTAAAACAAGCTACCAATACGACGGTATTCTCGGTAGAAGACGGTATCTCTGAGATTGGTGGTTATGACCTGCAGGTAACTTGCAACGGTCAAACATCTACTTTCGGCTACTATGTACAGATTACGAGCGAGTCCGTAGGTGCTCTGCCCGAAATCTATACGCTGACGGTTGACGGCGAAGAGACTTCGGCCGCCGAAGTGAAGGTAGACCTCGACCAAACGCTCACACTGGGTTATACCGGTAGAAAAGCCGATGGTGCCTCGTCGCGCGGTATCGAAATCAACGACAGCTGGATTGGCGGTAACCTGAATGAAGCAGGTATCGTAGGTGGCAAATCCTTCTCGGTATCGGCTTGGGTTCGCTTTACTACGTTGCCCGAGTCTTCTGCCTTCTTCAGCATCGAGAACCGTGCGGGTGGATGGCCTGTAAACAACTGGGGCTGGATGTGGTCTAACATTACCAGCGAAGGCCGGGTTACCGCCTATACGGTTCGTGGCGACGGTAATGCTTCTCCGGTTGCCGTGAACTATACCTTCCCCAATACGATTGTATCGCCCAATGCTTGGAACCATGTAGTTCTTACCTTCGAGTATAACGATCAAGGTCAATTCCGCTCGCTCTTCTACCTGAATGGTGTTCTGCAAGAGTCTACCTGGACCTACGGTTCTTCTGCAAGTGGAAAAACCGAGGATTGGGTTCCCAAGGCAAGTTACGATGTTTCGGCTTCCGACTGGTTCTGCTTCGCCGGTGGTCGTGGTGAACAACCGGTTACCAACAACGGTATCGTTGACGACCTGTTGATTTGGGACGGTGGCATGACTCAAGAAGAGGTGAATCAAGTGAAAGCCGGTCTCGATGCTTCTGACCTGCCCGACAAGGTAATCGCTTACTGGGATTTTGAAACCGATGCCAACGACCAGAATTATTTCTTGTCGAAAGGTTCGAAAGAGGGTGCAAAAGCCTGCTCGTTCAAACTGGTAGCTTCGACGGCTCAAGGTTCGGGTGTGCAAACTCCGCAAAGACCGCTCTACATCTCGGGTTGTCCGTTTATTGCCGGTACTGCTTTCCAGGTAGAAACTCTCCCGACGTGGACTGCCAAACGTGGCGAGCTCTCCGAATCGACCGGTACCGATACCGAAGGTTCTACGAAGCTGACTTACAGCAAGAGCGGTGATTATACCGTTACCTTGACGCTTGAGAATACGCTCGGCTCAGACACGAAGTCCTATCCGGTATTCCTGGTTGATCAGAAAGATGCCGTAGAAGATGGCGTAGCCGATGAGATGCGCACCTATACGGTTGAAGATCTCCTCTTTGTAGAGTTTGCCGAAGCCGGTGCTTATCAAGTAGGCGTATACAATGTTTCGGGTATGCTTGTGGCTCAGGAAGAGGCTACGGTAGCTGCCGGCCAGCACATGAGCATTACGCTCGGGGCCAAGGGCGTTTACGTGGTTAAGGTGATGAAAGAGGGTAAAGTGGTTCGCACGGTTAAGGTGCTGAATCGCTAAGCCGATAATGCCTTTTCCCCGACGGGTGTCCTGGCTTCGGAGCCGGGTTGCCGCGGGATAAGGCCATAAAGTCCAAGCGGGGGCTGTGTCGTCGTAGACGATGCAGCCCTCTCTTTTTGTATCCGGGTGCATGGGGCGGGAGATGTGAGCGGGCCGCTCGATAAGTGTGCCGTATAATTTTGATTTCTATTCGGCTTGTACTACTTTTGTCCATCATGTCATTGCCCGTCTGTTTTGCCCCGTTGCAAGGGTATACCGATGCGGTGTACCGTTGTGCCCACGCCTCGCTTTTCGGTGGGGTGGCTGCCTTTTACACGCCGTTTGTCCGCATCGAGAAAGATGATTTTCGCCGGAAGGATTTGCGCGATATTGCTCCCGAAAATAACCGGGGTATGACGGTGGTGCCGCAGTTGATAGCCTCGCAGCCCGACGAGTTGTGCCGGTTGGTCGACGGTATAGCGGCCTGCGGGTATCGGCGTATTGACCTCAATCTGGGGTGCCCGTTTCCCATCCTGGCGAAGCGGCACAAAGGGTCGGGCATCTTGCCTTTCCCCGACGAGGTGGAGCGGCTGTTGCGCCCGCTCGAGGGGTATGGCGGGATAGATTTCTCGGTGAAGATGCGGCTGGGGTGGGAGAGCCCCGACGAGTCGTTGCGCCTGTTGCCGCTGCTCGAGAGCTCGCCGGCGCGCCCGATTTAGCT
>ERZ780067.417-NODE-417-length-16173-cov-10.5743_pt1 | contig 16173 bp, 10 predicted proteins | sample MGYA00511841_ERZ780067 | MGnify/ENA primary metagenome ERZ780067 (study PRJEB29588, sample SAMEA2143295) | human gut metagenome | biome: human gut; feature: human-associated habitat; material: faeces | place: Denmark | collected 2008/2010 ... | reverse complement strand
CCTGTCGTACCTCGTATTGCGATTCGAAACGGTCTTCTTCGACTCCATGGGTAATGCTATTCCCGAAGTCTCCGACGGAGCCAACTTCTCGCAACGGCAGAAAGACTCCTTCCGCCGGCTCTCGCGGGGCAAGCGGTTCTACATCTCGAGAGTTCGGGCCGTGGGTCCCGACGGCATAGAGCGCGACCTCTCGCCTATCGAAGTAATTGTAAACTAAGGCTAATAACATGACATACAATTCGATAAACATGAATATCCTGATAAAAAGCTGCCTCACCCTCGGCCTGCTGCTCTCGGTGGTGGGAGGTCAAGCGCAAGTAATCAAGAAAAGCGACTCCAACGACAGCAAAAAGCCCGACACCCAGTTGAGCGTGCGGGCCCAGTCGCTCTACGACACCCAGGATGCCTCGGACGCCGACATCCCCTGGATGCGGGTCATCTATCGTCAAATCGACCTCACCAAAGAGAAGAATCTGCCGCTCTACTACCCCGAAGAGCCACCCGCCGATCAGGAGAACCTCTTCCGAATCATCATGAAGCTGCTGGCCAACAACCAGATAGCCGCATACGAATACCTCGACGGGCGCGAAATCTTCACCGACGAATACCGCATCAAGGTGCGCGAGATGTTCGACCGCTTCCACATACTCTATGCCGAGGCCAAGGGCTACTCCGAGAAGAACCCCCGGTTCACCCTCGAAGAGAGCGACATCCCCGCCAACGAGGTACTCTCGTACTACATTCTGGAGAAGTGGAAATTCGACCGCCGCACCTCGCAGCTGAAACCCTCGATCGAGGCCCTCTGCCCCGTGCTGCACCGCACCGGCGACTTCGGCGGCGAGCCGGTGAAATACCCCATGTTCTGGGTCAAGTACAACGATATCCGCCCCTACATCGCCCGCCAGTATATCCTGGCCAGCAACGAGAACAACATCGCGCAGTATAACTACGACGACTACTTCCAGATGCGCATGTACGACGGCGAAATCTACAAGACCCAGAACCTCCGCAACCAGTCGCTCATGCAAATGTACCCCAACGACTCGACGCTCAAACAGGCTCAAGACAGCATCGAGACCCAGCTGAAGAACTTCAACAAAAACCTGTGGGTACCTACCCCCGAGGAGCTGGCCAAAGCCCGCGAGGCTCAGGAGGCCAAAGAGGCCAAAGCCAACGGCGAAGAGGTAACCGCCAAGGAGGAGAAAGAAGAGAAAAGGACCTCGCGCTCCTCCCGAGCCAAGAAACAGAAAGAGGCCAAAGCCAAAAAGCAAAAGCAACCCAAGCAGCAAAAGACCTCATCGGCTCCTGTCCGCTCGGTACGACGAACCCGATAAAAACCGACCTCCATACACCGCAAAAGTCGCCTCTCACCCGGGGCGACTTTTTTTTTGTATATATCAGAGAATAGATATATTAACCATAAAAATTGGAATATAATTTTGGTAAACTTAAATATATTTGTAAATTTCCGCCGTATTTCGACAGGATTCATTCACACTGAGCTCTTTTGACCAAAATCTAATTTGCCATAATGTTAACCAAAGAAAAACATATTCAACAACTCTATCTACAATTCTTATGTGGAGATGACGACGCATTTTCTCCCTTATACAATGCTCTGTTTGATGATTTAATGCACTATGGTTGGCGCTTGAGTCGAAACCAAGAAGTCGTTGAAGATGCTATTCAAGACCTGTTTCTGAAACTTTACCAGAAGAGTTTTACCCTCAACGACACCTCCCGACTTAAACCTTTTCTATTTAGGGCTCTGAAAAACACAATTTACAATCAACTGATACGTAACGCTAGAAGTACCGAACTCAATATCGAAAATCTGGAGTTTACACTTTCTTATACCATAGAAGAAAAACTATTTTCTCAAGATAAATATGCTCTAACCGATGAAGTAAAGAACATAATGGACTCTTTGACCGAAAGGCAAAAAGAGATTATTTACCTGCGATTCATCCATGATATGACAATCGATGAAATAGCTCAAATCATGGACATAAACACTCAATCGGCTCGGAATCTTATTTCTCGCAGTCTGCAAAAATTACGGGAAAGCTCTACTAAAGTATCCATTATTATCCTAATATAACTTGAATCCTCCACAAAAAATTAGCATCCCTGTGAGTATAAAATAGCCCCTTGCTTTGTCTTCTATATGAAAGGACCTCTCTAAAGCGAGAAAACATAAAAAGATGAACAAGGACCATACATTTACAGATATAGAGAAATTCATTCTCGACGATGAACTTTTTCTGTGGGCAAAGTATGGTCCTCAAAAATCCGATTTTGATTTAGAAGCTTACAAGAAAAAATATCCGGGAGAAGAGAGAAAAATAGATTTGGCTATTTCCATGATACGTAGTATCTCAATAACTCCCGATAAGAACATTTTCATAAATTCTTACAAAAACGATCTACTCAACAATATCTACAAACGAGCCGGGAAAAAGCGCAAAAGATCTCGTAGTTTCAAGAAATGGGGAATTGCAGCCAGTATAGCAATAGGGCTCATACTCTCTACAAGTGTTTGGTTCTTATCAAAAGAGTACTTTGTACAAACTCCCGATGCTTGCCTAGCCCTTCTCTCCGATTCGGTAGAAATGGGAAATAACATTCAAATTATCATTGACGACAATCAATCTATCAATGTCGACAAAACAATGGCAAGTATATCAATTGAAAAAGGTGGAGTAATCATGGTCGATGATGTACAAGTTGCCAACATAAATGCAAAATCCAAAACGACTAACAGCCAAATAATAGTACCCTACGGAAAACGCTCACACATGACGCTACCCGATGGCTCGGCCTTATGGATCAATTCGGGTTCTAGAGTTATATATAAATCCGATTTCGAAGAGAATCGGCACTTATATGTCGATGGTGAAATCTACCTCGATGTGCGAAGAGACGTAAATCACCCGTTCATCGTAAAAACCAATCGCATCGAAGTAAAAGTTTTAGGTACGAAGTTTAATGTTTCGGACTATCATATCGATACACAATCGTCAGTTACCCTTGTAAAAGGGAGTGTAGAAGTTACAACCGGCGAAAGCCGTACCAAACTCTCACCCAATCAGAGACTAGCTTATGAATGCGGACAAACAAATGTAAGGAATGTCGATGTAACACCTTACATCTGTTGGAAAGACGATATCATCAACTTCAATGATATGAAGTTACACGACATACTCAAATCACTCTCGCGCTATTACAATATACCTATCGAAGGTATTACCTCGCTAAATAACGATACCTGCTATGGAAATATGGATTTGAACCTTTCGATTGACGACGTATTGGAAGCAATTGCTTATACAGTGCCTCTCGCCTATCGACGAGAAGGAGAAAAAATAATAGTATATCCCAAGCCCTAATATCCGACACTAATATAAACACAACAATCTACTAATGCCTATGAACAACGAATAATACAGCAAAAACACATAAAAAGCCGGATAATATGGGCTAGATACTATCCGGTTAACAATTAGTAAAAAAACCGTTTTGTTATTCACTAATTTTAATTATCCAAAGATATGAAATTAAATTTGCGGTTAAAAACGACCGGCAATCAGTTAACACTTATTTTAAAGAAAACATTATTATTTTGCTTTTTTATAAGTTTACCTTTCCTCTCCGTTGCCAATGAATCTAAAAAGGGGGTAACATTAAACCTATCGAATGTCTCGTTAGTTACATTTTTTCATGCCCTTGAAAAAGAAAGTGGATATATCTTCTTTTTCAACAAAAGTATCATCGACCCCAATGTCCGCATCAATGTCAAAGTCACGAATGAACCTGTCGTAAAAGTTCTGGATAAGATATTACCCCAACAAAATCTCACCTATACTATAAAAGGGAGACAAATCATTGTAGCTAAAAAGAGCCAAACGACAGCTCAAAGTACCCCTATAGAAACAGAGCCGAACAGATACATTGTTTCAGGTCGTATTGTCGATGAAAACAGCGACCCTCTGCCTGGGGTCAATATCGGTATAGCCAATGGGAAAGAGCGTACCATCTCCGATATCGATGGAAATTTCCATCTTGAAATAGATTCGGACAAAGAAGCCGAATTAACCATCTCTTATGTAGGGTTTGAAACTCAATCACAAAAGGTCTCCCCGTCAAACAACTCTATACACATTACTTTAAAAGAAATATCTTCGTCTCTAAATGAGGTTGTAGTAGTAGGATATGGCACACAAAAAAAGCTGAATCTAACAGGAGCTGTCGCTTCTGTATCTGGTGATATTCTAAATGATCGCCCTATTGCAAATGTAGCCCAAGGTCTGCAAGGTGTAATTCCTAATCTCAATATTACATTCAATAGTGGACAACCCAACCAAGCTGCCAGTTACAACATCCGAGGAAATACCTCTCTGAATGGTGGTAGTGCTCTCATTTTAGTCGATGGGGTCGAAATATCCGATTTGTCCCTTATCAATCCTCAGGACATCGATAACATTTCGGTACTCAAAGATGCCTCTACGGCCGCCGTATATGGGCCAAGAGGTGCTTTTGGTGTAATACTTATTACAACCAAAAGAGGTGACAACAATAAGAAAATACGAATCAACTACAACAACAATTTCTCTTGGAATACCCCGGCCCGACTACCCGATATGCCTCGCGCCGATATTTGGTGCCGAGCCGTCAATCAAATGATGGACTATGAGACTCCGGGAGACTATTACTTCAGCGACCGTTTCTTAGAATTACTCGATGCCCATATCGCCGATCCTGCTAACAATCCCGGCGTAATGGTTGATACCGAAGGGATTCAAGACCCTCGTAATACACCCTCCAACCCAGGTTGGCTATATGTGTCGAATACCGACTGGATGAAAGAATTTTACCGTCAAGCCGCCTTTATGCAACAACACAATGTAAGTTTGTCGGGTGGGAACGAACGGAACAACTACTACGCATCTCTCGGATATAAAGATCAAACCGGAATCTTCCGCTATGGAAACGACTCGTACTCTCGTTTAAATGCGACATTCAACTACAATACAGCCATAACCAAATGGCTCGATTTTGGCGTAAATTTCAAATACAACGACATGAGAAGTGACGAACCCTATAAAGAAGGGAGTTCATCCGAAACTTGGTATTACGAAGTTTATCGCATGTTTCCTACTGTTCCTATATTCCTCCCGAATGGTGATTATGCCGGCATAACCATTAGAAAAGGTGTCAACAGTGTTATTGGCACTATGGCCGAATCGGGAAGGAAAACCAATAAGACTCAAGACTTTTGGTATGGCGCCCAATTTACTTTAAAGCCTATTAAAGGACTCTCTATAAAGGGAGATTTCACTCAAAACCAATACTACAATACTCAAAAGGCTCACAAAAAAACCATTTACCAAACCATGCCCGACCGTGAAGGAGGTGCCATACAAGAAGAAAATATCACCCCTAATGGCGTTACCAATAACCAAGAACACGAAATATATTCCGTATTCAATATCTGGGCTGAGTATCAAAAATCGTTTGCCCAAAATCATAACTTTCAAATAATGGTAGGATACAATCAAGAGAAAAAAAGCTATGAGACCAATCAAGTTATAGTCTCCGATCTCTTCGACAACGAACTACCTATTGCCGGTATGGCCGAAACATTCAAATCGACAACCGAAACCAAAAAAAGTTGGGCTGTACAAGGTCTCTTTTTTCGGGCAAACTACGATTATCAATCGCGTTATCTGCTCGAACTGAATGGCCGCTATGATGGCTCTTCCAAATATGCTGTTGGTCATAAATGGGGATTCTTTCCTTCGGCCTCAATTGGATGGAGAATCTCTGAAGAAAAATTCATGGAAGCAGCAGATTGGTTGGACAACCTTAAAATAAGGGCTTCAATCGGGTCTTTAGGCAACCAGGTAACCGATGGCTACTACCAACACTACAGCTACTTAAGTTCCTCATTACAAAATTACGTAATAAACGGATCTATCATTACAGGGCTCAATCAACCCACACTAGCAAGCACCAACATCACATGGGAAAAAGTAATTTCTAAAAATATAGGTCTCGATTGGAATTTGCTGAATAATCGATTGAGTGGTTCTTTCGACTTCTATATACGCGATGTCAACGGTATGGTACGATCCAAAACATACCCTGCCGTATTAGGCGCCAGTGGTGGAAAAGAGAATATCGCCGATATGCGTACAACGGGTTGGGAACTAGAGATAAGTTGGAGAGACCATATCAATGACCTGCTTGGAAGCCCATTCGGATATTATGTATCGGTAGGCCTTTCCGACTATCAAGCAGAGATTACCAAATATGATAATCCTACGGGATCTATCGCAGGCGGCATGTACTACAAAGGTCAAAAGTTAGGCGAAATATGGGGCTATGTCACCGAAGGATTCATCACAAACGAAGTAGAAGCATCTGAAATGGACTATGTCCAGAAATTCATCTACTCAAATTGGAAGCCTGGAGATATTCGCTACAAAGACCTTAACGGCGACGGGGTAATAGACAGAGGGAGTGTAACTCTCTCTGACCCCGGCGACGTAAAAATTATCGGGAATACCACCCCTCGATACCACTTCAATCTACAGGGAGGATTCAGTTGGTACAATTTCGACGTAAGAGTCATGTTCGAGGGAATAGGGAAACGAGACTTATGGACCAACAGTGACCTGTTTTGGGGATTTTCACGGGGTATATACAATTCAAACATCACCCAATACCATATCGATAATACGTGGAGTTACGAAAATACCAGTGCCTACTATCCACGTCCGTCCTCTCTCAATCATAGCAAACAGGTACAGACCAAATATCTTCAGAATGCTGCATACATCCGGTTAAAAGATGTAACAATAAGCTATACTCTTCCAAAGAAATGGTTCTCCAAATTACGCTTAGAGCAGGTCAAGATATATGCCAGCGGACTCAATTTATGGGAAAAAACGAGTCTTCCTCCATTCATGACGCCCGATATTGTAGATAATATGGTCAACAATACCGGTGTCAACTCTGGAAAAGAATATGCTTTTATGAGAAGCTATTCCTGTGGTATTAACATCACTTTCTAATGTATCAAGTCTTATGAAAAAAATATTTTTTTATTGTTCTGTTTTATTGAGTCCCCTGTTTTCAGGATGTAACGACTACCTTGATCTCAAGCCCGAGGATGTAATCGAAAGTAATCACTATTGGGAGACTGCAAATGCCTCTGCCTTGGAGCAATATTGTAATACATTCTATCCAAAACTTATTATCGGACAAGGAAATCCCAATACCGACGGAGCCATGGAATTCATCTCAATCGACTGCCAATCGGATAATATCTATTCGACCGGCGCCAATAACATCGCTTGGGGACAAAATCTCGTCACCACCTCCGATAGTCAATGGTCATGGTCTATTATCAGAGGGTGCAACGAATTCTTGAACAACTATCAGCGATCTCCAGCAGGGGAATCGGCTAAAAACCAATATGCCGGAGAAATATACTTCTTTAAAGCTTTGGATTATTTCAACAAGGTTGTTCGTTTCGGCGATGTACCTTGGTATACAAAACCTCTGACGACTAATAGTCCCGAACTGTATCAAGGTCGAAACTCTCGATACGAAGTCATGGACTCTATTCTCATGTGCCTAGATAGAGCCGTAGAACTAATGGCCAAAAAGACCAATGTAGCCCGTGTTAGCAAAGATGCCGCACTTGCTCTTAAAGCAAGAGTCTGCCTATTTGAAGGAACATGGCGGCTGTATCGGAATCTTGAGGGATCTGAAAAATTCCTCCGAGAGGCTTACAATGCCGCCGGAGAACTTATGAAACCCGAATATGGATATAGCCTATACAACACTGGGAATAAACCCTATTACAATCTTTTCATTCAAGACAATTACACCGGGAACAGTGAAATTATTCTTTCCAAAGAATATGACGCATCTATCAATATGGGCCATGACATAAGCCGTACTTTACCCTTATCCAATTATGGCATGAGCCGCGACTGCTTCGAAGAATACCTCTGTGCAAAAACAGGATTGCCCATCTCGCAATGTAGCTGTCACAAAAACAAGAGTTCTTCGATAGAGATGAGACTTCGTGACCCTCGCTTATTGCAAACGATCTGCAACCCAGCCGATGGCGAAGACTGCTACTACCTTTGGAAAACTGTCAATGGGAAAAGAGTAGGCGGTGCGCCCAATATCTTCTCTTACATGGAAGGAACCGATGACAGACCCTATTACGGAACCTCCACGACGGGATACTGCATTGCCAAATACTATAATCCCGCCGAATATGTAGATTTACGCTTCAAAGGTAGTGTCGACTCCCCCATCTTCCGCTACGCCGAAATTTTATTGATCCGAGCTGAAGCTGGAGCCGAACTAGGTGAAGATCCCGAACTGGATAAAACAATAAACCTACTCCGAAAGCGAGCCGGGCTGACATTCATGCTATCACCTACTCCCCCGGCAGAGGGTGAAGATCCCGACATGATTGAAAAATATCCCGACATCAAGGGGCCTAACGCCTACCTCATTCGTGAAATCAGACGCGAACGACGTGTCGAACTTTTTGCCGAAGGACTTCGATACATGGATATCTTGCGTTGGCACTGTGGACACTTGTTAAATCGTCCAAGGAGAGGAGCAAAATCCAACATGTATACAGCTAAAGAATTGGCTTATCTCACCGACAAAGTTCCTATCAAAGATGGGTTTATCATGCCTTATGATCTTCGAATAGACTATCAGCCAAATTTCACCGAGAAGAATTATCTATTCAACATTCCTCTAAACGAAATTTCATTGAACCCCAATCTTTTACCTCAAAACCCAGGTTGGGAATAATATATTTCAACCCGAAAATATTCGATTATGAAACAACTAGCAAAACATAGTACCCGTATACTAACAACGCTCCTGATAATTACAACGATAACCGGTTGTGGAGAAAACGACAACGCTCTCGACACCAAAGGAGCCCAATCACCTATGGTGCAAAATATTGCAACTCATGTAGAATATATCCAAAGTATCCAATCGGAAACCTCCTATAATTTATGTGATGGAATAGAAATCACCGACCTCTCTTTTACGTACATGAAAAAACCTACTCGCATGATCATTGCGGTCATCGATTTAAGTAAAAATGTCATAGTAGCAGCATCGTCTCCTAACAATAAAACGACCGGAATCAACGAATTACAAACAATACCCGAACAGGCCATGAGTGCCGAACAGGCCGGATTGAAAGTTTGGTTAGCCATTAACGGGGGAGAATTTAATTCAACCGAAGCCAAAGGTCTCTTCTATAAAGACGGCGTTGCTATCAAAGAGACCGCAGAGAAAGAGTATGACAACTGTGTCGTAGTCACTCGCGACGGTAAAGTACGGGTTTGTTCCGTTTCAGAATTTCTGGTTCTACGTCAGCAAGCAGTACATACCATAGGAGGCAAACAACGTCTTATGGAAGATGGAAATCTTGGTGCATTTCTGGCTGATGACAACACCATGTCCCTCCAAGCTCGCACTTTCGTAGGTACCAATATAGATGCATCCAAGTTCTATATTTTCGTAGTCGAAGGTAGCACTCCCGAATATTCTACCGGAATCAGACTCCGAGACGCCATGCTCATCTGCCAAGGGGCGGGTTGCTATCAAGCGACCAATCTCAGCGATGGTGTATACTCAACTTTTTCAGTACGGGAAGAAACCCCTTCGGGTGTTGTATTCAAGACGATTAACAGGCTTTCTCAAAATACACCTCAAAAGGTTTTGAATGGGTTAATAATTACTCAAAAACAGTAACATATTAAAGCGACAAACGATGAAAAACAAAATATTCTCTTATCTCCTTTTAGGGCTATTCCTCTCCTTTTTTATGAGAGCTATGATTTCGTGCGACGATGACGGAATCGTTCGCCGAGTAACGCCTGAACTCACTATTCAAGACGAAATTTCGGTCGGCCCCATGGCCGAACGGCTAGTGATCAACCTGAAATCGTCGTACCCCTGGTTTGCCGAGACCGAAGCCGACTGGATAAACATTCGTCGAGTGAGAGGCCATGCCCTTAAACCCGACTCCATCATTCTCGAAATTGCCGAGAATACCGAAATGGCCAACCGTACAGGATATATCGAAATACGACTGATGGACCAACTCTCCAAGAGAATACCTGTCACCCAACTGAGCCGGGGCAGCCTCATCACACTCCCCAAGAAGGTTATCTATTTTAACCGTCAGGGCGGTGACGAAATCGTCGACATCATCACCGAACAAGATTGGCAGTTCGAAACCATCTCTGGTGAGGGTTTCTCTATCTCGAAATCGGAAAACGGGAAGATGGTTATCCATGCCGAGATGAATACAACCGGTAATACCCGCCAACAATCCATCAGACTCTTTGACGAAAACCGTACGGTCGAAAATCAGTTAACAATTATCCAAAGTACCCGAGACGAACTGGTGGCATGGGCTCTTCTCCCCGAAGAAAAAGACTGCATCGTACAACGAGCCGGCGAAAGTCACGAATTTCTGGTTACACTCAACCGGGAAGCCGAGACCCGAAGCTCGGCCAACTGGATTAAGGTGAGTGCAATCCCGGCAACAAACAGTACCGAGAAGACAGATGTAAAAGTAACGGTATCAATCGACGAGAATCTCGACTATGATGAGCGTTACGGCTATATCCTTGTCGGAGAGAAAGGGAATATCGACAACTCTTGCGATACTATTTATATTGCTCAACGTGCAGCCAATGAGATAGTATATGTAAGAGCCGATGCCCCGGCAGGTGGTGACGGAAGTTCCTGGGAAAGAGCATTTAATACCATTTCTGCAGGTATGACAGCTGCCGACTATGCCAAATTGAAAGAACTGTGGGTGGCCAAAGGAGATTATCAAATCACCACTACCCTCAACTGGAAAGAGGTTAATGTTTTCGGTGGCTTCGAAGGGAATGAAGTAAAACGCAAAGACCGGGATTTTTCCCAAAAATCACGAATCATCGGAGGTCCGTTCCAGACGATGAATGCCTGGAACAATGAGAATGGAATTCGAGTATTCATCGATGGATTCATTTTTGAAGGAGCCAATAGCCAATCAGATTACATGGGTCCGCTTGAGATATACAAAGGGCGTGGACTTAGAAACTGTATTATCAGGAACAATACATACGGGAAAAACTCCGGTGGATATTATGATAATTGCGAACTTATAAACTGCCTCTTCTATGGAAACACCTCGTTAGGCTCTACCGGAGCCGTGGTTCATGTTGCCAACGGCACAAAACTCTATAATGTAACTATCGTCAACAACCAAGGTGGTGGTGGAGCCGGAGGTGGTATCCGAATGGATAAAGGAACCGAAGCTTACAACACCATTCTGTGGGGCAACAAAGACACCCGACCCAAAGGAGGATACCACCAATTATACTCCGACTCAAATGTAAAACTATATAATTGTGCTATACAGACTGGAGATGCCATTTACCAAGAGCCAACCAAGAGTAATGTGATTTCTTTATCTTCCGACAACGATGCATCCGACGGGCCTCAATTTACTAACATCAATTCAGGAACCGAAGATTTTAGTCTTCGGAGTTCTTCAAGCTGCATAGACAAAGGGCTGAGCAGTGCCATTGAAACATTAAATATCTTCTACGACATCACAGGGAATCATCGTATTGCAGGATCATCAGTCGATATAGGAGCCTATGAATACCCTCAATGATAAATTTCTAAATACTAAAAAACATCGATTATGAAATTATATAAACTGACTTCCATATTGTTGTTCTTATCTCTCATCACCATATCTATGTCTTGTACTTCATCTGATGAAGAGGAAAAAAACTTTTCCAATTTACTCAATACCCTAAAAACAGAGACCGGGATTATTGGTGATATATATAATGAGTCTATCAATTCTTTGCGCAATGGGGTTACCGTACATGACATCGACTTTGAAAGCGAAGGAGAACGAACTCATATGTTCATTGCCCAAATAGACTTGAATCAAGTAACTATTATAGCTTCTACGCCCAACGACAAACCCGAATTGGCTAATCCCGATGCCATACTGCCTGTACATGCCGGATCGGCTGAAGGCAACGGAAAAACCGTATGGGTAGGAGTCAATGGAGATTATTGGGCCGAAAACTCTTCGGTTCCCGGAGGATTGGTTCCTATGGGTATATTTTACAAAGATGGCGTCGCTATTCGAACGACTTATTACAATCAGCATACCGAAGTTATCTACAAGACAAAAAGTGGAGATATAGGTATCGGCACCGTCAACGATATTTTCCCCCAATTAGATAACATGCAAGAGGTAATAGGCGGACGAGGCCTACTCATAAAAGACGACGTTCAACAAACCGTATTCGATGATATTTCACAATCGACCATACGCTATCCCCGGACGGCTGTAGGCATTAACAAAAAAAACAATACTCTCTACTTTCTTGTTGTCGATGGTCGTCAACAAGGATATTCTTCAGGTCTCGACCTAAATGCTATTGCTTCGTTACTTCATTCACTAAACTGTACCAATGCCATCGCATTAGACGGAGGTGGATCATCTACGATGATTGTACGAAAGGTAAAACCCGACGGATTAGTTACATTTCCCATCATAAACAGGCCTTCAGACAATGATGGAGCTCGTACTATATCCAATGGAATTCTGGTTATCGAAAAACAACAATAATACCATGTGTGTACATTACAAAATAGTTCTCTTATCGGGACTTCTTATTTCGTTTATCCTCCCGTCTTTTGCAATTGCTTGTAGTTGCACACCGCAAAACTCCAAGACAATCGCCATTGCCGAACAATCAAATCGGGCTTTTGTCATCGCACAAGAAAATGGTACAATTCTGTGGAAATGGGAGGCCGCCTCATCGTCAATTCCCGCCTCCAAACAAATATGGTTTCATAACCCCAGTGAGGTAAAACCGGTCTACAACGGCAAATATCTGCTTGTAACTGCTTCGGGAGGTGCGGTGGCTCTAATCAGAATTGCCGACAAGAAGGTCATGTTCTATGCTTACGCTGGCGAAAACCCGCACTCGGCCGAGCTGCTCCCCGACGGAAACATTGTCACGGCGTCGTCGACCGACCAACAAATAAGCATATTCCGCACCGACACGGTACTCGGAACCGGCCAAGCTATCAATAGCTACAAGGTCTCGGCAGCCCACAATGTCGTGTGGGACCGTATGAAAAGCCTGTTGTATACAACCGACAATAACTGCCTGGTATCCTATGAATACAATTTCAATCAAGATACCCCGGCCCTCTTCAACCGGAAAGAAATATACCGCCTCACCGGAAACGGGTCGGAAGGCTCGCACGATCTGTTCCCAGTCTATGGCGAGAGCGCTCTCTTCTGGACAACCAACAGCAAGGTATACAAATACGACCTCATTACCGGGCAATGTAACGTCTGCTACTGCCTGAAAGAAATTAAAAGCATCTCGTCGGGACCGGACAACACGTCCACAATGATGCTTCAACCCACGGAGTCGTGGTGGTCCGACCGCCTGATCGATTCCTCTGGAAAGGTAATTTTTCAAAAACCGAATTATAAGATGTATAAAGCTCGCTGGATGGTCGATAATACCTTCAGTTATCCCCCTGTACATCAAATATCGAATAATTCGAAGCGTTCTTACTCCAACTTATCAAATACGCTAAACAAAAAAAGTGGTATTATTGAAAAGATAAATGGCGAATCTGTCCATTTACTACGAGATGGAGTAACAATATTTGACATCGACTGCCAAAGTAACGGTGATAGGACCCATATGTTTGTCGCACAAGTCGATCTCAACCAGGTTACCTGGGTTGCCTCTACCCCCAACGACAAACCCGAATTGGCTAATCCCGATGCCATACTCTCTGTTCACGCTCAAGCTGCCGAAAACAATGGTAAGACCGTGTGGTTGGGTGTCAACGGCGACTATTGGGCCAGAACCACTTCGGTTCCCGGCGGCTTAGTTCCCATGAGTATTTTTTACAAAGAAGGTTTCGCTATTCAAACATCTTATTACAACCAACACACCGAAGTGATTTACAAGACGAAAGACGGGAATGTAGGTATCGGCATCGTCGACGATATACTTCCTCGTCTCTTCGAAATGCAAGATGTAATTGGCGGACGAGGCCTTTTAATCAGAGATGGGATAAAACAAATAGTAAACGATCAGGTTAGTCTGGCAGAAGAACGTCATCCCCGTACGGGTGTTGGAATCGCCAACCATGGTAAAACGCTTTACCTAATAGTTGTCGATGGCCGTCAACCGGGCTACTCTGCCGGTGCCAGTCTAAACGATCTCGCTACAATATTCCAGGCCCTAAACTGCTCAGATGCCATTGCATTAGATGGAGGAGGTTCTTCTACAATGATCATAAGAGAAGATACACCCGATGAATCGGCCTCCTTTCCTCTACTAAACAAACCGTCGGATAGTACAGGAGCCCGGAAAATTTCTAATGGGATTCTCATCATCGAAAACAAACCATAATACTTCTACGATTAAACCATATATAATTGACTTCGATCTATCATAAAAATCATTCACTAAAATTTAACAGCTATGAAAGCAAAACGATTACTTTCTTCTCTTTTAACGGCAGCCATCGCAGCATGGGGTCTCCAAGCTGCTGCCGAAGTGATTTACATCGTTCCTAATGGAACAGGTAGTGGAACCTCCTGGGAAGATGGAGCCAACATCAGTTCATTAGCCAAAAAAGTAGATGTAGAGGCCTGGATTAAAGAAGGCAACTACACTATCGATGCCGGATTCTACTTGGGACAAGGAGCCCAATTATACGGCGGATTCAAAGGTAACGAAACCTCCTTCGACCAACGCGACAAAACCATCAGACCTGTTTTAACGTCAAATTGCACCATGATGTCAGTCGGAGGCAACAGCACCTCCCGCACAGTCTATTTCGACGGATTGGAGATTGCTAACTGCGATTTGCTTAGTGCCGGGAACCGCATAATCATCGAAGTCTACGGTTCGGCTCAATTCAACAACTGTATCTTCCGCAACAACAAAGCCACCGAAACGGCCGGTATCCTGGCCTATGCGGGTTGCGACCTTACCATCTCGAACTGTCTGTTTGCCAACAATACCGTCTCGTCCAAGTTTGGTATCATGCGCAGCCAAGGTGACGTAACATTCTGTAATACCACCATCGTCAATAATGTGGGCTCTGGCAACTTCGACTGGAACCGAGTTGGCGGTATCTTCATCGAAAAAGGCAACGTGCGATTCTACAACACGATACTCTGGGGAAATACACCGGGCAACATCCGTTGCGACGCCACCTCGGGCGCCTCGGTAGAATTTTCAAATACAGCAATCGGACTTACCGAAAATGCCGACGGACGCAATACTTGGGGTTACGACTATCTCATCACCGAATCTCAAAAAGAAGGTTCACAAATTGTCATCAATGATAACTGCATCAAATTGGCAATGGACAATAATCAAGATAATGGCGATGCTAAAGCTCCGCTCTTTGTCGATCCCGAAAATGGAGATTTCCACCTTTCTTCCACTTCTCCGTTAATAGCCGCAGGCGATGACCCTGCTGGCCTTTTAGGCACAGCTTACGATTTGGACGGTAATCCCTGCATCGACGATGACCTCAACATCGACTTGGGAGCCTACCAATATTCCGGCACATCTAGTGCAATCAGCCATATCAATGCCGAAAAATCAGCAGTTGTATGCTACCCCAATCCGGTCAGCGATGTACTCTACATCAGAGCAATCAATGCTTATCAGGCCGATGTTTACTCCATTACCGGTACACTGGTACTCTCGTCAAACATCTTAGCCTCAGGACAGTTGCAAGTAAAAGACCTTGCACCCGGCTTCTACCAAATTGTTATTAAAACGACAAATGGAACCGTATCAAGCTCGATTATAAAACAATAAGTTTCCCTAAAACATAATGGGATTCCCCCCATTCTTTATGAACCCTAAAAGTTGGAATAGCTTTTAGGGTTCTGCTTTTACCGCCCATCTGTTAACTTATCCTTCCATAAAAATCACATCTAATTAGGGACTGTCGTAAAAAGAATAAAACTTTATAACGAATTGATTGCCAATGTAATATAAAATTTGTATCTTAGCTAAAGATAAAAAGAAT
>ERZ780067.411-NODE-411-length-16373-cov-8.28049_pt1 | contig 16373 bp, 19 predicted proteins | sample MGYA00511841_ERZ780067 | MGnify/ENA primary metagenome ERZ780067 (study PRJEB29588, sample SAMEA2143295) | human gut metagenome | biome: human gut; feature: human-associated habitat; material: faeces | place: Denmark | collected 2008/2010 ... | reverse complement strand
GACGACCACATGGGTCTTGTCAGACTTGACATTGGAGGTGATGGAGCCGGCGCCCATGTGGGACTTGTAGCCCAGAATGGAGTCGCCCACATAGTTGTAGTGGGGCGTCTGCACATTGTCGAAAAGGATGACGTTTTTCAGCTCCACGGAGTTGCCCACCACGCAGCCCGCGCCCACCAGCGCGCTGCCGCGGATGAAGGCGCAGTGGCGCACCTCGGTGTCGGGGCCGATGATGCAGGGGCCGGTGATGGAGGCGGTGGGGGCGACGTGCGCCGTCTTATGTACCCAGACCTCCGGGGCAAAGGGCAGGTAGTCGCTGTCCAGCGACGCGCCCAGCGTGCGGATGCAGTCCGCCAGCCCGGAGAGCGCCTCCCAGGGGTAGGTAAAGCAGGAGAGATATTTCCCTGCCAACGTGTGAGAAAGATCATAGAGGTCGGTAATGGTGTACATGGTGTACCTCCTGAGTGTGGTTGGTCTACTGTACGGGAGCAGCATGCCCGTTATTCCACGGGGAAGATGAATTTCAGTGCCAGAAACAGGGCAAAGGCGATAGGCGCGGCGATGAGAAAGCGCTTGCAGTTCTTGTGAGCGCGCTCCGAAAGCGCCTCGTTTTCATGCTCGTTCTTCCAGCGGACGTAGCTCCATCCGGCGCCCAGCAGGCACAGGATGGGGGCAAAATACAGGCCGATCAATGCAACGTAGGGCATAGTGGCACCTCCCTTTTTATCGGATATAGTATACAGGAACGGCGCGAAAAGGTCAAGAGAAAAGGAGCCGCGTCTATTAGGCCGCCTGGCATAAGAAAACATACGCCGCAAAAGGCGCGTTTCGCGCAGCCCCGTCGTTGCGCCGCCTTGACAGACATCCAGTATGCCTGCGGCGACGCGCCTCGGCTCTGCACAAGACGCGCTCTTTTTCGGTGCGAAGCAGTTTTGCCAAAGTAAATTCGAGCTGAAATTGGCTGCAAAAACGCCCACATGCTGACGCATGCGGGCGTTTTTTCGGTCGATTTCAGCCGGATAGACACAGGCAAAACCGTGTGTTTTCTTGTGTCAGGCGGCCTTTAAGCGGCGTTTTTCTTTTCGGCGGCGCAGGGGGGATACGCCGCCTCTTTGTCCAATTTTGAGAGGGGGATAGGGAGAAAATGAGAGAAAAAGATCACTTATCCGTGACCTTGCTGACGATGCCAACGACCACCAGCAGAACCGCCAGACCAGCCAGCAAAATGTTCAGACCCATGTTCAGCGCCTCCTTTCTGATGGGTTCCTTAACGTGTTTTTATTATAGAAACTTATCACAGTCTAATCACTTCTAAATCCCTGCAATTACGCTGTTTTCAGAGTAGTTAGAAGTGGATAAATGTCGAGAAATGTAGGTAACTCGTGCATTATTTCTACACTACCCATACATCTATATTCCTACACAAAGTCAGCCTCCTCGTTGTGCTGAGTGCCTTTGTTGGTGCTCCCACTTCGGGGAGGCTTTTCTTTGTTTTTACAAGCTATTTTATTTTTTCGATTTCATCTTTCAACCACTCAAATTCTCTTTGGGTGTAAACCTTTTCAGTGATGTCAGAAATCTTGTGACCGACCATATATTTGATTGCATACTCATCGACGCCGTACTTCTTAGCCATTGTTACAAAATGTTTGCGACCATCATGCGGTCTATGCTCGGGGTTCAAATTCAATTCATCTCGAATCATACAGAATCCTTTTTGGTATCGAGCATAAGTAAGTGCAGTGTTTTTGCTGCGAGCATCCGGATTAACATAGTTGAGCAGATACAGACTTCCAAGTTCCTGAGCCTCTTTGTATTTTCGTTCGACCAAATGACGAATCTTTGAATGAATTGGAACCACACGATCTGTACCGGCATCTGTTTTGATACCGCCTCGGAAAGTCCAGTTTTCCAAATCCACATTCTTTAATTCCAGCAAACCAAGTTCCTGGGGTCGCCAACCAGAATAGCACTGAATGAGTAGGACATCTACAAGCATTTTATCATCAGCGTGTTTCCAAAGCAAGTCCATCTCTTCGTCCGTAAAAGGAATATGCTCATTCTTAACTGTGACGATTTCTTTGATGGTTTCCTCACTGAGGTTAAAAGTTCGCGAATAGTTCCGGTCAACAAGCTCGTACTCCAAGGCATAATCCAACATCAAGTTAAACAAAGACTTGATTTGGTTCTTCATGGATGCACTTGGTGTCTTCTCTTCGCCTCGAATCTTCGATATGCCTTCGTCCATACAACCTTTTACATGACGAGCGCGGACATCTTTGACTCGCATATCATATACGGCCGAGCAATACCCCCATGCTGAAGCTACCGAACGAGTGCTTTTAACTGTCTTCTCGTATTCGGCAAGCCATTTCTCGTAAAGCTCTTTCATAGTGATAGACGGTTCAAGGTCGTAAGGGTTCTTATTGTACTCGACGAGAGCAGCATATGCGTCGTTGTATGTTGGAAAATAGGACTCCGGTTTAAGAGGCTTGCAGATAGGTCGTCCGTTCGAATCCTTTCCAACACTTATCATAGCTCTAAATGGGTTGCGGAGATTCCGATTCTTGATCTCACTGATCTGCCCGAAGCCGTTTGGCAGTCTACGGCGTTTATTGTTCTTATTTCGAGGTTTTCTTGGTTTTATATTTGGTTGCAATGGAAATCCGCAGTGAGGACAAGAAATTGCTTTGTCACTTACTTGTAATTCACATTCAGGGCATTTTATCAGCATTATTATCACCTTCCCCATTGATTTGCTATTAGTAATCATATATCATAAGTGTAGGAATGTCAACTCCTACACTAAACTTTTTAATCAGAGAAAAGAGAAATCATATATGATTAGTGATAGCCAATCAATCTGCCCCAAATGTGGAGGGCAGCTTAAATACTACGATCACGTTCGAAGATTGGTACGGACGAAATTCGGCAACAAAAGATGGGTAGCTATCAGAAGACTTCGGTGCTGTAACTGCCATGCAGTTCACCGTGAGCTTCCTGACTTTATATTTCCGTATAAACAGTATGAAGCAGACATTATTAAATCCAAACACAAGTCTTATGTTTCGATCTGCCAGTGAAATGGCAGCGAACATTTTAGACCTTCTAAGGGCTATGAAATAACAAAAACATGAAAGGAGAAAAGACATGAGCAAAAACCAAGCAATTCAAAAGTTGCTGCATAAGTCAGGGCTTTGCATCAGGAAATACTCGCCTGTTGCTTTGTCTTTTGTAGCATCAGCCGGCGTTGTGGTTACTGCAATCGCCGCAGCCAAAGTGACCCCACGAGCAGTAGCGTTAGTTTATGCAGACAGCCGCAAAAAGCATGATGGCGATCCATATGCGTACACCAAGAAAGAGGCGTTCATCGCTGCATGGAAATGTTATATTCCGGCAGTGGCATTTGGAGCTTCTACTATCGCTTGCATTATGGGTGCCAATGCACTAAACCGACGCCAACAGGCAGCACTAACAAGTGCGTATGCTCTCGTCCAAAGTTCTTATAAGGAGTATAAGGACAAGCTGAAAGAACTCTATGGCGAGGAAGCGCATAATGCCATTATGGATTCCATCATCAAGGAAAAGTGCAAGGACATCAGCATCTCTGCGAATGGAGGTTGGTACGATTCTTCCCTCGATTTTGGTGAAGGCATGGAACCAGAAGTCTCCCGCACTTTTTACGATAGTTTTTCGCAAAGATATTTTGAGTCAACTATCGAGAAGGTCATTCAGGCTGAGTACCATCTAAACCGCAATTTCATGTTCGCAGGGGTCATCCCACTTAATGACTTTTATGAGTTTCTTGGACTTGAAAAGACGGAACTCGGAGACGCTGTTGGATGGTCAAGCTGTAATGGTGATATTTATTGGATCGACTTTAATCATCACCGACTCACTTTGGATGACGGCATGGAGATCTATGTCATTGACATGGTTTTTGAGCCGACAGCCGAGTGGATGGAAGATCTGTAAGTTCGCAAAAAATACATTTCACTTTATGAAAACGAAAAGGAGGTTTCGCTTTATGAATAATGCAAAATTAGTTAAAATCCTGGGTCTTGTCGCTACCGCAGTAGGTATGGGGGCTACGCTCCTCACTGACTGGGTGAACGAGAAGAAGATGGAAGAAAAAATTGATGAACGCATCAATGAGAAGCTTGCCGCACTTAACGATGAAGAAGACGAGGAGTCCTAACAAGGGCTCTTCTTCTTTATTCGAACGATATGTGTGATGCAAGCACGGCTGTTTCAATTATTCAACGATATGTTGATGAACATCTGTTCAGCCCATCCTTCACATGGCCAAAGTATGAATTCAGAAAAAGGTCATATCAGCAATGGGCTGCATATGAAATCTGTGATCGAATCATGGACAAGCCTTTCGATGATCCAATCACCGTCATCGAAAACTTCATGTTCGAGATGGCTATGTATGCTTGTTACGGCGAGGATGAGCAGCGTAGCTTTATATTTCAGAATGCGGTCGAAACAGCTGAAGAATTAAGTCTACTATTTGTTTAACCGAAAGGAGAAAATCATGCCTAAACAAAGTTTAGCAAGCATTGCCAAGAGTGTACGGACGGCAATGAAAAAACATAGTCCTGAAATTCTCACCGGTATTGGAATTGCCGGCATGATTACCACCACTGTTATGGCGGTAAAAGCAACACCAAAAGCCCTGATTCTGCTTGAAGAAAAAAAAGATGAGCTGGATACGGACAGACTTGAGCCGAAGGATATCATCAAGACGGCTTGGCCTTGTTATATTCCGGCAGCCGTTGTAGGATCCATCTCTGTCTTCTGCCTAATTGGAGCAAGCTCGACTAATCTTCGTCGGAATGCTGCTCTGGCAACTGCGTATACCCTTTCAGAGTCTACTTTGAAGGAGTATCAGGAAAAAGTCGTTGAGACAATTGGTGAGAAAAAGGAACAGTCCATTCGAGACTCTGTGTCGAAAGACAAGATGGTTAAGAACCCTGTTCGAGAAGTGATTCTCACTGAAAGCGGCGGCAACACGATCTGCTATGATGTCTTGTCCGGACGATATTTCAAGTCTGACAGAGACAAAATCACCCGGGTCATGAATGAACTGAATCGTCAGATGCGTGACGAAATGTATGTCACGCTGAACGATTTCTACTACGAACTCGGTTTGGATGGAACTAAGATGGGCGATATACTCGGATGGAACATCGATAAGGGTTACATTGACCTTGCATTCTCATCGCAGCTGGATGCAAACGGTACCCCCTGCCTGGTGATTGATTATCAGGTTGCTCCGGTTTATGACTACCAGTAAGCTACCGCGCGAAATTTACAACTTATTTAATGGAAGAACATTCCACAATTTCACACATTTGAAAGGAGATTTCACAATGAACAACAATGAGATTATGAACAACGAGGTCGTTGAAGCTACCGAAGAGGTTATCGAGAACGCTGGCTTGAGCAAGGGCGTAAAGATTGCTGCTGGTATCGGCTTGAGCGTAGTTGTAGGCGTGGTCGTCTACAAGTATGTAGCAAAGCCGGTAATTGCAAACATCAAAGCCCAGATCGAGCAGAAGAAGATGGCTGCTGAGGAGAAGACGGTTATCTCGGAAGAATCCGATGTTGTCACTGAAGACAACTGAAAATGCGAATTTGAGAAGTTCGGATAAGGGAGAGTACCTGTAACAAGGTGCTTTCCCTTTTTCTTTATCTCTCGAAAGGAGGAAAAAATATGCAGCAGTAAGAGCGTTGATACAAGTGGAATGTCCACATTTGCTCAGAATCTTACGAATTTGGGTAATGCAGGTATCGACGGCTTCATCAATGCCTTTACAAATGCTAATTCTCGTGTAAGCACAGCCGCAAACACAATGGTCACTACATTTATCAATGCCGCCAAAGCACAGCAAGGAAATCTGACAAGCACTTTCACCACCATGATTAACGGTATTGTCACTACTTTTACAAGCAAGTACAGTCAGTTCACAGTCATGGGGCAGACGATGATGACCAACTTTATCTCTGGCATTCGTACCGGAGACGCATCGGCTCGGTCGGCATTTGTCACCATCGTGTCGGGTTGTCTGACCGCAATCCGAAATAAGTTCTACGAGTTTAACACCGTTGGACAGACTACGATGACAAATCTTATTGCCTGTATTCGAACAAAGAACCAACTTGCAAAAGACGCCTTTGTTCAGATCATTAACAGTTGTCTGACCGCAATCCGAAACAAATACACCGACTTCTATAACGCCGGTAAGTATCTTGTTGAGGGCTTCGCTAAGGGTATTGATGAGTACACCTGGTATGCAGAAGCACGAGCCAGAGCAATGGCAAGAGCTGCTGCACAGGCTGCGGAAGCTGAGCTTGACATCAATTCGCCGTCTAAAGTTGGCTATCGAATTGGCGGATTCTTTGGTATGGGCTTTGTCAATTCCCTGATCGACTACACCGATAAGTCTTACGATGCCGGTGCATCTGTTGCAAAGTCGGCTAAGGAAGGACTCCGGAACGCAGTTTCCAAGATTGGTGATTTTATCGAAAATGGAATTGACTCTCAACCGACGATTCGACCGCTGCTTGATCTGTCTGATGTAACGGAGGGTGCGGGCAGGTTGTCGGCACTTTTGAGTCGAAATCAGGCGATGAAGATCAGCGCCGGTATGGAGCGTGAGAGTGGCAGTGTCGTTCAAAATGGCGGTACTACACCTACCTCTGGAAACAACTACAATTTCACACAAAACAACTATTCGCCTAAGGCACTGTCGAGGATTGACATTTATCGTCAGACGAAGAACCAGTTCTCGGCGTTGAAAGGATTGGTGGAAACATGATTCACTCATTTGCTATCACCAATTACTTAGGTGATAGGATCAAACTTGACTTGAGGGAGCCTGAGGTTTCGGGCTTCCTCATCAAGTCTGTAACCGGCTTAGGCCCAGTCAAAGCAACTGTCAACACGACAGAAGTCGTCACTAATGACGGCTCTATGTTTAACTCCGCCAGACTGAGTCAGCGGAACATCGTTTTCCAAATCGTATTCGTTGATACGGTCTACGGAGAAACGATCGAAGATGTACGACAGAAATCCTACAAATACTTTCCGGCAAAGAAAAGTGTTGAAATCATCATTGAAACCGATAACCGATATGTACGAATAAACGGTTATGTGGAATCGAACGAACCAAATATTTTCAGCTCACAGGAAGGAACATCAATCTCGATCATTTGCCCTGACCCGTTCTTCTATTCAGCCGGTGAGGATGGAAACAATGTAACAGATTTCTACAGTATTGACCCGATGTTCGAGTTTCCGTTCTCGAATGAGTCTCTGACGGAACCGCTGCTTGTATTTGGCGAAATCCAAATCAAGACGGAGGGAGTCATCACTTACTATGGCGATGCTGAAATTGGCGTAACGATCTATATCCATGCAATCGGACCGGCAAGTAACATCAATATCTACAATACGGAAACCAGAGAAGTCATGAAGATCGATACCGTGAAGCTCCAAAAGCTCACGGGAAAGGGCGTTGTTGCAAGTGACGATATTGTCATTAACACCTCAAAGGGCGATAAGAGCATTACCTTGATTCGTGAAGGCGTTTCTTACAATATTCTGAACTGTCTGGATAAGAACACCGACTGGTTCACGCTGGCAAAGGGCGATAACATTTTTGCCTTTACTGCTGACAGCGGTGTTACGAATCTTCAGTTCAGGATCGAAAACAAAGTCATCTATGAGGGGGTATAACTATGGAGCTTTTGGTCTTAAACACCGATTTCGAGTCCGTAGCCGTCATAGATACTTATGAATCCATGATATGGACTGACCGGTATAATTCGTATGGAGATTTCGAGATATTCTTCGCTATGGATACACAACTCTTGCAGTATTTGAAAGAGGATTACTATCTGTGGCTGAAGGATTCGGAGCACTGTATGATTATCGAGGACATCAAGATCAATGCCGACACAGAAGAAGGAAATCATCTTATTGTCACAGGCAGATCGTTGGAGTCTATTCTTGAACGCCGCATCATCTGGGGACAGCGAATCTTTAATGGAAATCTTCAAAATGGCATCCAGACGATGTTGAATGAGTGCATCATTTCACCGTCTATTGCCGATCGAAAGATTTCTAACTTTGTGTTCGTGCCTTCTACTGATCCTAAAATCACAAGTCTGAAAATCGACAACCAATACACAGGTGACTGCCTGTACGATGTCGTAAAAGGACTTTGTGAGGAAAACAATATAGGGTTCAAGATCGTACTGACAGATGAAAACAAGTTTGCATTCAGTCTGTATGCCGGCGTTGATCGTTCTTATGAGCAGACAGAAAATCCGTATGTTGTTTTCTCTCCAAACTTTGAGAACATCATCAACAGCAACTATTATTCATCCAGAGCGAGTTTTCGAAATGTGACTCTGGTCGCAGGAGAAGGTGAAGGGGCAGCAAGGCGAACTGCTATCGTTGGCTCAGCCTCAGGGCTTGACCGGCGTGAGCTTTTTACAGATGCTCGTGACATCTCATCCGATACTGAGGACGGGACTCTTTCCGATGCAGAATATATGGCGCAGCTTCGGACAAAAGGTTTGAAGAATCTGGCAGACCATATTGTAACCACTGCATTCGAAGGAGAAGTTGAAGTTACTCGACTTTTCAAATACGGCGAGGACTTCTTTATCGGAGACATCGTTCAAATCGCCAATGAATATGGCAATGAGGGGTCAGCTTACATTTCAGAGCTGGTCATCTCAAACAGTGAGGAAGGATTGTCGATTTATCCGACCTTCAAAACTATTTCAAAGTAAGGAGGGAGAAACTGAATGAGCGTATCAAGCGGATTTTTCAATTCACTTAACGGTGACCGCAAATACAATGCTGCACAGATGTCAGCTATCTTTGACGGACTCATCATCGATGGTGTATTTGCTTCTATCGGAACCGCTTTTGCTGTGAAGGCGGCAGGCGGTCTTACCGTGAATGTCGGTATCGGCAAAGCCTGGTTTGACCATACATGGACGGTCAATGACAGTATCCTGCCGATGACTGCCCCGGAAGCAGAGGTGCTTCTTGATCGTATCGATGCCGTGGTTCTGGAAGTAAACGGAATGGAGTCAGTTCGTGAGAACACCATCAAATTTGTCAAGGGTAATCCGTCCAGTGCACCGTCGAGACCGACTTTGACGAACGAGGGAAATGTCCATCAGTACCCTCTCTGTTATATTTACAGAAAATACGGCACTGCGGTTATTAACCAAGCTGACATTACCCCTATGGTCGGTACAGAGTCTACTCCATTTGTAACTGGCATTCTTCAGACGGTCAGCCTGGACGAGCTGCTTGGCAAATGGCAGGACGAGCTTGATCGGTTTACTGATGCACGATCTCAGGAAGTTGATGACTGGATTGCTCAGGAGGAAAGTGATTTCACAACTTGGTTCGATAAAATGAAAGCTGATCTTCAGCAGGAGCAGACGGTTCTTGACCAGTGGATCGCATCTGAGCAGGCTGATTTCCTTTCCTGGTATAACCAGATGAAAGATCAGCTCAGCGGCGATGTCGCCGGTAATCTGCAACTTGAGATCGACAAGGAAGAGGTCAAGCGGATTTTACTGGTTGGCTTTGAAGATGGAACCAAGGAATTTTCAGATGATGGTACTGTTATCACTTCGACTGCGAGCGATGGTAGAACCCTGACGAAGACTTTTTCTGACGGATTCCTGACCATGACAAATGTGCTGGAAAGTGCAGCGGGGGCAGAAGTGGCGAGAGCCGTCAAGACTTTTGACTCCGATGGCAAGCTTATCAGCACTGTTGTAACTTATTCTTAAAGCGAAAGGAGAACAATCAAAATGGCAGAAGAAGATCTGATTTTCGGTAAAAACCGACACTTCTTCGGCGGCATTGAGCCGTCTAATATGCTGGTGTTCAGTGTGGCTGTTGAGAGTGGCGTTGTGAAAGTTACGGCTACACTTCCCAATGACACAGTCGTGAATAACCAGACACTCTGCACCGTAGAAGGTGCGATTATCCGGAGGAAAACGACTGATTATCCGAAGGATGAATTTGACGGCGATCTGGTCGCCAACATCAAGGCGTCTACTGTCTTTGCGGATAGTGGCGCTTCCCCCACCGGAACTTACTATTATGCAGCATTCCCTTATACCACACAGGGTGTATATAACCGGAATAAGGCTAACCGTGTAGTAGTCAATGAACCGGAGCCGATGCAGGAATTTTCCGCTAAGTCGGTGTATGTTTCTGCGTCTGACACCGTCAAGGTTGAAATCACGGCAAAGTTGCCGAGTGGCGTTGCCGGTGCAGTCATCCGTAGGAGCATGACTGGTTATCCTACCAGTGAGACTGAGGGTGAACTGTTCAAGAACATCACTGCCAATGGCACTTATATGGATACCAATGTGACAGTCGGAGTGGTGTATTACTATTCCGCATTTCCTTACACCAGTACCGGTGCCTATAATCGCAGCGAGGCAAATAGAACCAGTGTTACCCCGAAGAAGAGAGATTATCTGTTCGGTTACGATCTGGTGAAAGCGACTTCCAGCCCCACAGGACGAGTAACTTATCCTTCTGATGTGGATAATGCAGCGTTTACTCCGGCGGCTATGAATTTCAGCACTGGTAAGTTCAACTATGGTGGTTGGGCGTTTGATCCGGGCGAAAAGTTTATGCCGCGCCCCTGTATGCTAACTTACGCAGGTGTTGTAGATCACTATCTCAATCCTAACGACTATACCAAGAAGGTCGACGGCACCACATCCAAGGTTACGGATACTTCTTTCGGCGGCAACGCCATGATGGAATGGCCGAAGATCTATACAAAGCGTTGGGAATCGAATGGTGTTTACCATTTCCGCTGCTCCGATACTCCTCAGGACGATACTTGGGATTGCTGGTGTAACTATGACCGCAATAACAACCAGATTGATCATTTCTATACCCCCATCTATTTCGGTTCCCTGGTTTCCGGTAAGCTGCGTTCTATCAGCGGTGCAGCTAACAGCGTAAACACCACGGCGGCTAACGAAATCGCCTATGCAAAGGCAAACGGCAATGACTGGTATACCGAGGTGCTGGCTGACAGACTGTTGCTCCAGGATCTGTTGGTTATGATGGCTCGTTCTACCGAGTGCCAGACTGCATTTGGCTACGGACGGTGCAAGAGTTCCAATAGCAATGCTATTGCCTCCGGTACGATGAATACCAAGGGTATGTTCTGGGGTTCCAATGACCAAACTTCCGGCGTGAAGGTCTTCGGTATGGAGAATGTCTGGGGTAACCTATGGCGTCGTACTGCTGGCTGGATCAATGCCAATGGAACGCAGAAGGTCAAGCTTACTCGTGGTACTCACGATGGTTCTACTGTAACCGACTACAACACAGACGGAAACGGTTATAAGATGATCGCAAATGCTACCCCGGCTGGTTCTTCCGGTGGCTACATCAGCAGCATGAAGACGGAAGCATTCGGACGGCTGCCTGTTAATGCAAGTGGTTCCAGCAGCACTTATGAGGCTGACGGCATGTGGTACAATAACAGCCAGGTCAATTACGCGTGTGTCGGCGGCTACTGGTACAATGACCTTGTGGTGGGTCCTTTCTCCGCTCTTCTGAACTATACGGCGTCCATTTCGTACTCGAACTATGGCGCGGCTCTCTCTTGTAAACCGCTTGCTGCTGCGTAAGCAGCGAGGAGAGGACGGGAGAACCTTAGGTTCGCCGGGTAAACGAAAACAATTAAATATTAGGGGTATACACTGCGCCCAGCGCGTATGTCGGCGGCAACTGGAACAATGACCTTATGGTCGGTCCTTTCTACGCTAATCTGAACAATACGGCGTCCAATTCGAACTCGAACAATGGCGCGGCTCTATCTTATCCATAAGAAGCTCTCTATAATGCAGTGTATGCTGCCATTTCAAAATGGCAAGAGATATCCGCATCTCTTCCTCACCACTTGGTGAAAATTAACTCGGTGCAAGCATCTGTGAGTAGCTGAGAATAAGTCGAAAGCGGATGAGAGGATAAGAGAGAACATGAAATCCTATAACCACTTGTACGAAAAAACAATATCCGAAACGAACCGACGGTACGCTCTGTCTCAAGCAAAGCACAGCAAGAGATTCCGTAAAATCATGAAACACCGGCACATGTCTGACGATGCCGCAGTTGAACAATCCTTAGACTGGATAGTCAACTACGAAAACGCCGAGCATGTGCCGGTTTACATTTATGATGGGATTACTCGCAAGGAGCGCACTATTATTGTCCCTACGATGGAAGAGCTGCTTGTTCAGCATTGCATCGTAAATGCCATGAAGCCGATGTTCTGCAAGGGAATGTATGAACACAGCTATGCCAGTCTTCCGGGCAGAGGTGCCCATAAAGGAAAGCAGGTAATTGAGAAGTGGATCAGGACTGACCCGAAGAATTGTAAGTATGTCCTCAAAATGGATATTCGCCATTTCTTTGATTCCATCCCACACGATCGTTTGAAAGCCAAGTTGAAGAAGACCGTTCATGATGAAAAGATGCTGGATTTACTATTTCGCATTATTGATGTCACAGAGGTTGGTATTCCACTTGGCTTTTATACTTCTCAATGGCTTTCTAACTGGTATTTGCAGGGTTTAGATCATTTCATCAAGGAGCAGCTTTGTGCCGTGCACTATATGCGCTACATGGATGACATGGTCGTTTTCGGAAGCAACAAGAGGGTTTTGCACCGCATGAGGCAAGCAATTTCCGATTATCTGGAAATGGAGCTTGGCTTGGAACTTAAAGCGAATTGGCAAGTCTTTCGCTTTTCTTATGGCAACAACCAGGGGCGTGATCTGGACTTCATGGGCTTTCGTTTTTATCGTAATCGAACGACTCTTCGAAAATCCATTATGTACAAGGCCATGAGAAAAGCTCGCAAAATCTCCAAAAAGGAGAAAGCAACCATACTCGATGCTCGGCAAATGTTGTCTTATCTTGGGTGGATCGACTGCACCGATACCTATTTGATGTATCGGAAGTGGATAAAACCGTGTATCAATTTCCAGCAATTAAAGCGAAAAGTTTCACGATATGACAAATACGATGAGAAGCGGGTATATCAAAAACTCGTCAGTCTTTACACTGCGAAAGGAGGAAAGTCGCATGGAGTTAAATTACAAGTATGCCGAGAGCACAGTCCAACCGACTGCACTTGAGGTTACGGTTGGAACCGTATATCTCCGCAAGGATATTACGAGTATTACACGAACTTCAGAACAGGGCGATAAAACCACTTACTGGACTTATCAGGAAGCGGCGCTGACCCCTCGGGAGTTCAATGAATACACCAATCTGCTTATGGCTGAAAACGCCATTAAAGGAACGAATGATTCGGACAACATTGTTCAGCTCATGGCAGGTCAGGAAACTGGTGATTCCCAGCAGCTTGCTATCATGGAAGCAATTGCCGATCTGTATGATGCCGTCGCAGCAATGATTCCTGAATGAGGAGGTAGCAAAAATGGCCAATCTTTACGCCACGCTTATCATCAATAAGCGCAGAACCTTCGACCAGGTGCCTGAAAAATTTAAGGCAGATGTCGAGGCAAAATTGTTAGAATATGGCTACGATACCAACGGCGATCTTATCGCTGAGGAGGAGTAACCATGTTTTATATTTTATCCAAAATTTTGATAGGAGGTAACAACATGGTAGCACTGTATGTCGCACTCATCATCGCAGGTCGCCGGACCTTTAATCAGGTTCCGGCAAAGTTCAAGGCTGCTGTCAAGGCTGATCTGGAAGCTCTCGGTCTTGACGAAAATGGTAATCCTGTGGATTAACCGAAATTGGCAGGGAGTCTACTTCACGGTGGGCTCCCTCGCCTAATTAAAAGAGGTTTGGGGTGATATTTCCTACAAGCTTCTTAATTCATTTATGACTTCGAGGAGGATGATGCATGGAAATGGAACCCTGGCTGCAAACGCTATTAACCATTTTGGGGACGATACTTGCTTCTTCTGGATTTTGGGCATATATCCAAGAGCGAAGCAAACGAAAAGCTGCTGAGAATAAGCACAACAATCTTGAAACGCAAATGCTCATTGGTCTGGCTCATGATCGCATTATTTATCTCGGCATGGCCTATATTGAGAGAGGTTACATTACACAGGACGAGTATGAAAATCTATATGAATACTTGTACAAGCCTTATGAAAAATTAGGCGGTAATGGTTCGGCTAAGCGAATCATGACAGAAGTTGACCAACTTGCGATTCATAAATCAACTTACAATGCTTGAATTGGAGGTGAGATTATGAGTTACAACATTACTGGTACGACTATCACTTTGACCCGAGGTGATACATTTGAGGCTCTGGTCTCTGCCACCAAAAGGGACGGGACTCAGTATATTCCGGTTGAAGGCGATGTTATTCGCTTTGCAATGAAAGAGAATTATGATGACCCCCGCCCCCTTCTTGTCAAAGACATCCCGATTGACACGATGATGCTGACGCTTGAACCTCAAGACACAGCAGATCTGAATTTCGGCAAGTATGTCTATGACATTCAGCTCACAAAAGCAAACGGCAAAGTTGATACCTTCATTTCGAAAGCAATTCTGAAGCTTTCGGAAGAGGTTGACTGAGCATGGGTGGAGTATGCGGAATCGGGTCTATTAAAGGTCGCCTTTCGCCCATTGGAAGCTTACAAGGAGCTTTATCTATACCTGTTGGCGGAGGTTTGGACTGTGATATTTATGAGGGCGAATATAACATCACCCCCAGTGACACTGTTCAGGTACTGCCGACAGCCAACAAACTGCTGAAGCATGATATTGTAATCGAGGCAAGTTCCGGCGGCCTTCCTGAAGGGAGTGAGATGGCTACGGACGATGATATTGACGGTTTGATCGATGATATTTTCGGAACCGGAGTCAATCCCGATCCGGACGAGCCCACTTACAGCCCTGATGACATCGCCACAGAAAAAGAGCTGAACGATGCTATTACCGATGTCTTCGGCTAAACACTTTTGTGGTCACAGCAGCGCCAAAACGCTGTGGCAAAAATAATTTTATTCCAATAGGAGGAATGTATTATAGCAGACACTATTAAAATCACTACCCTGGCGCAGTTGAAGGTTGCTCTTCAGGCAGCTAAGACTTATATCGATGGCCAGATCGGCGGCCTGGGTACTATGGCAGGCAAGAGTGAGGTCGCCTATGACGATCTGGCTGCTGCTCTGAAGACTCTGATCGACGGCAAGGCTGCTCAGGCTACTGTCGATACCCTGGTCGGTGCGGATACCGGCAAGTCTGTACGCACCATCTCTTCTGAGGAAGTCGCAAAGATCGTGGCTGGTGCCGACAAGTCTTACGACACCCTGAAGGAGATCGCTGACTGGATTCTGAGTGACACCACGGGTGCCGCAAAGATGGCTAATGACATCACTCGTCTGGATGGTATCCTTGCCGGTATCGGCGGTACTGACGAGGAAGCTACTGTCGTGGCTTATGTCACCAAGATGATTAACGCGCTTGGCATCGGTGACTATGTCAAGACTACCACTATGACTACCGAGCTGGGTAAGAAAGTGGATAAGGTCGAAGGCAGCCGCCTGATGACTAATGCCGAAGGTACCAAACTGGCTGGCGTTGCCGCTGGTGCTCAGGCGAACGTCATTGAAAAGATCAAAGTCAATGGCGTTGAGGTAACCCCTGCGGCTGAGGATAAGTCTATTGCTCTGACTATTCCGACCGGAAAGCTTGCTGGCAAGGACATTGTCGCAGAGGCTGATCTGGACGCTGCTCTGAAGGAACGGTCATTGCAACGGAAACCAAGACACTGTCGGACGATGGACTTACCATCTCTACGGATGTGGTTTACGGCTAATAAATAGCAATACAGGGCAATAGAATGTAGGTTATTTCTGCATTATTCCTACACTTTGGTTCAAAAAGCCAGTGATTACGGGATATTTTGCTTCTAATATAGCATAGGATGTGCAATTTGTAAAACGAATGATTTTCATTGAAACCATGAAATTTTCTTTGCATGTGAGTGCGGGTCGTGGTACAATGGACGCAAAGAGATCGGGAGGTGCCGCCCATGAGCATAGGCAAGTATCAGATATTCCTCAAAACCGTGGAGCTGGGCAGCTTCACGGCGGCGGCGCGGGCGCTGAACTTCACCCAGTCCGGCGTCAGCCACGCCATCGGCGCACTGGAGCAGGAGCTGGGCGTGACGCTGCTGGTGCGCAGTCACGGCGGCGTGACCCCTACGGCGGACGGCCGCGCCCTGACGCCGTATTTTCAGGAGATGTGCGCCACCCAGCACCGGCTGGAGCAGCACGCCGCCGACCTGC
>ERZ780067.398-NODE-398-length-16652-cov-7.11605_pt1 | contig 16652 bp, 12 predicted proteins | sample MGYA00511841_ERZ780067 | MGnify/ENA primary metagenome ERZ780067 (study PRJEB29588, sample SAMEA2143295) | human gut metagenome | biome: human gut; feature: human-associated habitat; material: faeces | place: Denmark | collected 2008/2010 ... | reverse complement strand
CTGCCCGACACGGTGGCCTGGCGACAGAAGGAGCAGTTCAGCGACGGGGTGGGGTACAGTTGGATCGATACCCTGAAGGCCGTCACCGCACAGGCCGTGAGCGACGAGCAGATGCAGCACGCCGCCGAGCGTTTCCCCATCAATCCGCCGCAAAACAAGGAGGAGTATTACTACCGCTCGATTTTCGAGGAGTATTTCCCCAGCGAAAGTGCAGCCCGCAGTGTGCCCAGTGTACCCAGCGTAGCCTGCTCTACGGCCGAAGCCCTGGCCTGGGATGCCTCGTTTGCCCACATGAACGAGCCGAGCGGCCGGGCCGTGACCGGTGTGCACGAAGAGGCCTACGGGAAAAAGTAAAAACCGGAGAATCGTAAAACGAAAGCTATATAAATAACCAACCATAAAATTTAAGACAGTATGTCAACGTTGAGATTTAGAGTAGTAGAGAAAGCCTTTCAGGCAAAACCGGTAGAGGTATCGGTACCCAACGAACGCCCGAGCGACTATTTCGCCAAGTATGTGTTCAATCGGGAGAAGATGTTCAAGTATCTGCCTACATCGACCTACAACCGCTTGGTCGATGTGATAGACCACGGTGCCACCCTCGATCGCGATATGGCCGACGAGGTAGCACGCGGAATGAAGAAATGGGCGATGGAACTGGGCGCAACCCACTATACCCACTGGTTCCAGCCTTTGACCGAAGGCACGGCAGAGAAACACGATGCCTTTGTCGAACATGACGGCAAAGGGGGTATGATGGAAGAATTTTCGGGCAAGTTGCTCGTGCAGCAGGAGCCCGACGCCTCGTCGTTCCCCAACGGTGGTATCCGCAACACGTTCGAAGCCCGTGGTTACAGTGCCTGGGATCCCTCGTCGCCCGTCTTTGTGGTAGACGATACCCTCTGTATCCCCACCGTATTTATCGCCTATACGGGCGAATCGCTCGATTACAAGGCCCCGTTGCTCAAAGCGTTGCGCGCTGTCGACAAGGCTGCGGTCGACGTATGTCACTATTTCAATCCCGACGTGAAGAAGGTGATGGCCTACCTGGGTTGGGAACAGGAGTATTTCCTGGTCGACGAGGGTCTGTATGCTGCCCGTCCCGACTTGCTCTTGACCGGTCGCACGCTGATGGGACACGAGGCTTCGAAAAACCAGCAGCTCGAGGATCACTACTTCGGTGCCATTCCTACGCGGGTAGCCGCCTTTATGAAAGATCTCGAGATACAGGCTCTGGAGCTGGGTATCCCGGTTAAGACCCGTCACAACGAGGTAGCCCCCAACCAGTTCGAGCTGGCTCCTATCTTCGAGGAGTGCAATCTGGCCGTCGACCACAACATGCTGGTGATGTCGCTCATGCGTAAGGTAGCCCGCACGCACGGCTTCAGAGTGCTGCTGCACGAGAAACCTTTCAAGGGTGTCAACGGTTCGGGCAAGCACAACAACTGGTCGCTGGGTACCGATACGGGCATCCTGCTGATGTCGCCAGGCAAGACGCCTGAAGAGAACTTGCGCTTCATCACCTTCGTGGTGAATACGCTGATGGCGGTTTATCGTCACAACGGTTTGCTGAAGGCCTCGATCATGAGTGCCACCAACGCCCATCGTCTGGGTGCGAACGAGGCACCGCCCGCCATTATCTCGTCGTTCCTGGGTACGCAGTTGAGTCGGGTACTCGACCACATGGAAGAGAGTTCCGCCGACGATTTGGTAGTGCTCTCGGGCAAACATGGTATGAAACTCGATATTCCGCAAATCCCCGAATTGCTTATCGATAACACCGACCGTAACCGTACGTCGCCCTTTGCCTTCACCGGCAACCGCTTCGAATTCCGTGCCGTAGGTTCCGAGGCCAACTGTGCCAGCGCTATGATAGCGTTGAACTCCGCCGTGGCCGAGCAGCTCGTCATCTTCAAAAACGAGGTAGACGAACTGATTGGAAAAGGCGAGGAGAAGATTCCGGCTATCATTCAAGTGTTGCGTAAGTATATCAAACTGAGCAAACCTATCCGCTTCGACGGCAACGGTTACAGCGATGAGTGGAAGGCCGAGGCCGAACGTCGTGGGCTCGATTGCGAGACGAGTGTTCCACTAATCTTCGACAACTACCTCTCGATGTCGAGCATCAAGATGTTTGAGTCGACCGGAGTAATGACCCGCAAGGAGCTCGAGGCTCGTAACGAAGTGAAGTGGGAGACCTACACGAAGAAGATTCAGATCGAGGCTCGTGTATTGGGCGACCTGGTGATGAACCACATTGTACCGGTTGCTACCGAGTATCAGACCAAGTTGATTGACAACGTGTATAAGATGCGCGGACTCTTCTCGGAAGAGGAGACTCGAGAACTCTCGGCCGAGAATCTGGCTATTATCCGCAAGATTGCCGAGCATACCAGCTACATCAAGGAGCATGTCGACTCGATGATCGATGCCCGCAAGGTGGCCAACAAGATTGCCGATGAGCGTGAGAAGGCCATAGCCTACCACGACACGATTGCCCCGATGTTGGAACAGATACGTTACCATATCGACAAACTGGAATTGATTGTCGATGATCAGATGTGGACGTTGCCTAAATACCGCGAACTGCTTTTTATCAGATAAATAAGTTAAGTTTGGTTAAATGGACGAAGGCCGGAGCCTCCCTTTCTGCGGGGAGGACCGGCCTTTTTCAGTATCGGGAGAGGGGAGAATGGTAATGCCGGACACGGAAAGCTCTCGTTTTCTTTTTGCCTCTCTGCTTTATGTATATAAGATAGGAGGCGGTTTGGAATAATCAAACTCGAAATTTCATTTTGGTTTGCTTCTCCTCTCACCTTTTGCTATCTTTTTTACATAAGATAGGATGCGGCTCGGCATAGTCAAATGTTGAAAACTTCGTTTTCCATTTGTCTCTGCTCTCGCCTTTCGCTATCTTTACATAAGATAAGATGCGGCTTGGCATAGTCAAATGTTGAAAACTTCGTTTTCCATTTGCCTCTGCTCTCGCCTTTCGCTATCTTTGTTCCCATATAAAACATAAAAAAAGAATAGGTATGATAATACATGTGATACTCCTGCTTGTGGGGTTGGTTTTGATTCTGTCGGGGGCCAATTTTTTGACGGACGGGGCTGCCGCTTTGGCCAAGCGTTTCAACATATCGTCGCTGGTGATAGGTCTCACGATTGTAGCCTTCGGGACATCGGCTCCCGAGTTGACGGTGAGCGTGGTTTCGGCCATCAATGGCAGTGCCGAACTGGCAATTGGTAATGTGGTGGGAAGCAACATTTTCAATATCCTGATGATTGTGGGGGTGACGGCCGTAGTGGCACCGATTCGCATTACCCGGGGTACGCTGACGAAAGAGATACCGCTGGCGATACTTTCGTCGGTAGTCGTGCTCATTTGTGCCAATGACCTGTTTTTGGGTACCGGCACCGAGAATGTCATCAACCGGGCCGACGGGTTACTTATGCTCTGCTTCTTCTTGATTTTCCTGGGCTATACATTTGCTATTGCCCATAACCATAGCGACGAGGAGTCGGCCGAAATCAAATCGTTGCCCGTGTGGCGTTGTGTGGTTTACATCATAGGCGGACTTGCGGCTCTGATATTCGGCGGTCGGCTGTTTGTCGACGGGTCGAGCGAGATAGCCCGTTCGCTGGGAGTAGGCGAGTCGATTATCGGTCTGACGCTGGTGGCCATGGGAACCTCGCTGCCCGAGTTGGCAACCTCGGTGGTCGCGGCTTTGAAGAAAAATCCCGAGATTGCCATCGGTAATGTGATAGGTTCCAACCTGTTCAATGTCTTTTTTGTGTTGGGAGCCAGTGCTGCTATCTCGCCGCTGCCTCTGGGTGGCATCACCAACTTCGACCTGCTCTATCTGTTGGGAGCTTCGGTATTGATGTTCTTCGTAGGAAAGTACCACAAGGAGCGCATGATTACTCGTGCCGAGGGTATTGTAATGATTCTTGCCTATGTGATCTATACCGGTTATTTGATTTATCAGCTGTAAGAGTTGCTCAACCTCTCTTGGAAATGGGAGAGGAGTGAACTCCATCGAAAATAAGACACACGGCCTCCGCGAGAATTTCAACTCGTGGGGGCCGTGCGCTTTCAAAGGGGATTATTCAATCTCGTCGATCGTGGGGCAATGGGTAAAGTGGAACTCCGACTGGGCTTTCTCTTTCGAAAAGCAGAAGTAGGTCAGTTCGCCCTGTGTACAAACCTGGCCGTTGCAACTGATTTGAGCTGCAATAAAGGCAAAGTTGTGTTTGATTTCGGTGAGATGCGCCCGTATCTCCAGAGTAATATCGCTCCCCGTGGGGATAGACTTTTTGAATTTGACATCCAGGTGGGTAGTCATGCCTGAGGTTTGGAGTTTTCGAGCTACGAGCCAGCCGGCAATCTCGTCGATGAGTAGCGATTGAATGCCACCGTGCAGCGTGTGCAGCCAACCTTGGTAGTTGTCGGTCGGAGTCCAGAACGAAACGATGTCGTCGCCGTCTTCAAAAAACTCCATTTTCAAGCCGTAGGGATTGTGAGGGGCACAGCCGAAGCAGTTGTATCCTTCGTTTTCGAGTCGAATCCAGGGGTTTATAATCTTTTTCATTGTAGAGAATTTGTTTGTTCGGTAAAATTTGAGACCAAAGATAATAGTTTGTCGGGCTACTGTAGCCTTCACAGAGAAAGAATTGGGACAAGAGAGGAAAAGAGAGATGTTTCGGGAAGAAAACATATAAATAATATTAACAAAATTAAACTAAATAAATTGCATATGGAGCCTGCCGATTTTGTGAATTAGGTGTATGTTGGTGCTTTGCAAGAAATGGGGGAATTATATAATCTACTATAAATAAGATATTTATGAGAAAAGTGTAAAATAATAATATTTTTATAAGTTTTTTTATGGTGGTTTTTAGAATTGTCCTTACCTTTGCAGCTGTTGGAAATAGGGGAATTAGATGAGATAATTAGTCCTAATTGTTTCACTGTTTGCATCCCTGTTTTGGAGAATAAAGTTCTTATACATCGGTAGATTTGATCGATTTGTCAATCATCAATTGGGTAGATGAAAGAACATACTGCAAAACCCAAATTGCCTCCTCTCTTCTGCGATAGGGAAAGGAGAATTTGGCTGGTGTTGGATTTGTTAGAAGACCGGGAAATTCTCTTCTCGGTGTCCCCAGAGAATGTAAAAGTGTTTAAATAGGCCGTTAAGCCTAACCGTTTGGTTTATAGCGATATAATGGTTGTTTGAAATGCTTTTTATCAGTTAGAGCTGATTCTTTCCTTCTACGATAAGGGGATGATAATAAGTCTATGTCTCATAGAATATTTCTGCATGGAAATTGGGTCAATGTGTTGAAAATATATGGTAGAATGAGGAATTAAATCTAATATTTTTATGGGTTATATTTCGATTTTGTTATTGTCGTTTTTTATCAGTTTGGGATTTTCCATATTTATTATTCCAAGAATTTTATTGATTTCGTTCAAGAAGCATCTGTTCGATATACCGGATGAGCGTAAAGTACACCATGGTGTGATTCCTCGCTTGGGTGGCGTTTCGTTTTTCCCGGCCGTAATTTTTACATTGGCGCTGATGACTGGCCTGAATCGAATTTACGGTCCGGAAGTATTCCCGTCGATAATCAGTAGTGGCGACACGGCTGTGCTTTCATTTGGGTTGAGCAGCTTGTTACTCTTGTATTTGACTGGTATTACCGACGATTTGATAGGCGTTCGCTATTATCAGAAGTTTATTGTTCAGATATTCTGTGCCATACTGCTGGTTACCTCGGGATTGTGGATAAACAATCTGTATGGCATTTTCGGAATTTATGAGTTGCCGGCATCGGTGGGGATTCCATTTACCGTCTTTACGATTGTGTTTATCACCAACGCCATCAACCTGATCGATGGAATCGATGGCTTGGCTTCGGGATTGAGTGGTATAGCTTTTCTCTTCTTTACCGTACTCTTTGCCTATCAGCGAGAGTGGTTGTATGCTTCGCTTGCGATTGTGACACTGGGTACACTTATTCCGTTTTTCTACTACAATGTGTTCGGCAACCCTGCTCGGGGGCGTAAAATATTCATGGGCGATACCGGGTCTTTGACGATTGGCTTTGTGTTGAGTATCCTGGCTATTCGTTTCAGTATGTCCGATGTCACGGTGTTGCATCGTGTTCCTGATGCGATTGTCATTGCCTTTTCGGTATTGATTACTCCCGTATTCGATGTGGTTCGGGTCATTTTGCACCGGGCCCGTTTTCATAAAAATATCTTCAGTCCCGACAAAAATCATATCCATCATAAGTTCTTGGCATTAGGTTTTACACACCGGGCAGCCATGATTACGATTCTGCTCATCTCTGCCGGATTTGCCGCCATGAACTTGTTGTTGCTTACTCATGTAAATATCAACGTCCTGTTGTTCCTGGATATCTTTATTTGGACTGTGATGCAGCTTTATCTGTCCCATCGGATAAAACAGGTAAAGGAAGCTTCCGATTCGAAACACTGATTTGCTAACAGTTATTTTTTATCTGATGAAATATATTTCAAGAGTTTTCATGTGCATGATACTTGTAGGACTGGTATCGTGTGTCCCTTCCAAGAAAATGATTTATCTGCAAGGTGCCGAAGAGATGTCTGGAACGCCTCAAACCATCGCGCAGAATTATGAGTTGAAGATTGTTCCCGACGATCAGTTGCTGATTACGGTCAGTAGCAAAGATGAAGAGTTGTTGGAGCTCTTTGCCAATAGTCAGGTGTTGGGAAGTTCGGGCTCTTCGTCAAATATTCAGGAGGCAATAGGCCTTCGGGTCGACAAGCAAGGGAAAATCGAGGTTCCTATTTTGGGCGAGATGCAGGCTGCCGGATTGACTCGCGGTGAACTGGCCAAGGCTATTGAAGCCAAATTGATTGAAGGTGAGTATCTGAATGATCCGACGGTAACAGTTCAACTTAAAGATTTCAAGGTGACGGTAATGGGTGAGGTAAACAGTCCGGGAGTTCAAGCTATATCAGGCGATCGGGTGACGATTCTCGAAGCTTTGACAATGGCGGGAGACCTTACTCCGTCGGGAAAACGTGATAATATTCTGGTTGTCCGCGAGGAGGGTGACCAGCGAGTAAGCTATGTTGTCGATTTGACTTCGAGCGAAAAGGTACTGACTTCGCCCTGTTACTATTTGAAGCAAAACGATGTTGTGTATGTACAGCCCAACAAGTCGATAGGGGTGAAGGGTAGTGCTACCCTGTCGTTTGTTTCGGCCAGTAGCAGTATCTTATCGGTTATCGCTTCGGTATTATCTATCGTATCAATGATTATAGTATTAAAAGACAAGTAATTTCTCTATATATGGAGCTCATTCAAGAAACTAAAAACGAGAAGAAGAATGAAGGGGGTATAACCCTGCGTGATATCGTCGAGTTGATATTCGACAACTGGTATTGGATTGTATTATCGGTTGCCGTGTGTGTCTCGGTTGCTTGGATTTATTTGTCCATGCAGACACCTCTGTACAAGCGGAGTGCCGTAATGCTGGTCAAGGCCGAAAATAAATCGAATAACGATATGTCGGCTCTCCTGGAGTTGAATGGCGGTATATCGGGTAGCGGTGTAGAAAACGAAATCTATATTTTGCAATCGCGTCAACTGATGCGCGAGGTTGTGGAACGTCTGAATCTCGATGTAACTTATCAAGTAAAAGACTTTTTACATGACAAGCAGTTATATGCCGAGTCGCCTCTTCGGGTCCATTTTCTCGATGCCTATACATCGCCGGTTTCGATGAAAGTATTGCCAATTGATGAGAATCACTATGCGTTGAAGGAGTTGAGTGTAGGAGGAAATAAAACCAACGAAGGCAATCAGCAGATTGCTTTTGGCGATACTATCGTTTCGGATGCGGGCCGCATTGTGGTTGAGTCGGTTCCCGAATTTCTTCCGGCATATTACAATGTTCCGGTTGAGGTTTCCCGTATGGATTTGAATACGGCTGCCAATATTTATCACTCGTTGATTTCGGCCGCCTTGGCTGGTGAGCGTACGACGCTGGTGCAGATAAACTGCATCGATTCAAATATCTCTCGTGCCGAGGCTATCTTGACGGCCTTGATTGACGTGTATCGCGAGACCATCATCGAAGATAAAAACCGGATAGCCACCAGTACGGCCAAGTTCATCAACGAACGGGTTGAAATCATCAGCCGGGAGTTGGGCGATGTCGAGAACGAATTGACCGATTTCAAACAGAAGAATCGTATCGTCAGCATCGATGCTTCTGCCTCCCAGTTCATGAATGAGAATAGCCAGATGCGTAGCGAACTGGTACAACTCGAAACCGAGTATGCCATTGCACAAGCCGTACATCGGGCATTCACCAATGATAAAGACAACAAACAGCTGATACCGAATGTGTCGGGGGTGGGCGATGCTGGTTTGCAAAGCCAGATAGAAGCCTACAATGAGATGCTGCTGCAACGTGAGCGCCTGGCTGCCAATTCGGGAGAGAACAACCCTTTGGTACGTGATCTTGACAAGAACTTGGCTTCGGTTAGAATCAACTTGGCCTCTTCGTTGAGCAACTACATCTCTACGTTGAAACTGAAGCTGGAGAAGGCCCGCAAGGTCGAGGAACAAACTTTGAATTATATCGAGTCGGTACCCCAACAGGAAAAGCAGGCCTTGGGTATCATGCGTCAACAAAACATAAAAGAGGCTCTCTATACCTTCTTGCTGAACAAACGGGAAGAGAATGCCATGCAGTTGGCTATTACCGAAGCCAATATTCGAGTGATAGAAACTCCGTTTGGTTCGTCGGCACCCGTAGCTCCGGCTCGTAGAATGTTCTTGATGGGTGCATTTATCATAGGTCTCATTATTCCCTTGGCTATCCAGTTGCTGCGCCTGATGTGGAATACGAGCGTAAGAGGTCGTAAGGATGTGGAAGACTATACGTCGATGCCTATCTTGGGCGAGATTCCATCAATGAAAGAGGAGAAGGGAGAGCGAGCTATTGTCGTGGCCGAGAACAAGACCAGCAGTGTAGCTGAGTCGTTCCGTCTGTTGCGTTCCAATATGGATTTTGTAGCGCCCAAAGCTCGAGTAATCATGTTCACCTCGACTATTCCCGGCGAGGGTAAGAGCTTTGTCTCTCGTAACTTTGCGGTAACACTGGCCATGACCAACAAGAAAGTTATCCTGCTCGATATGGACTTGCGTAAACGGACCTTGAGCAAGACGTTGGACTTGACTACGAAAAATGGCGTATCTACTTGGCTGTCGGGCAAAAACAACAACGTAGCCGAGCTAATACAACCCAGTAATATTCACAAACAGTTCGATATGATTTCGGCCGGAATTATGCCGCCCAATCCTTCAGAACTGCTTATGAGCGACCGTTTCCCGGCCTTGATCGAAGAGTTGAAGAAATTGTACGATTATGTCATCCTCGACTGTGTACCCGCCATGGTTGTTGCCGATGCTGGTATCATTGGTCGTGTAGCCGACCTCACGATATACGTTATCCGTTCTGGTGTCTTGGATCGTCGCTATCTGCCCGAATTGGAAAAACTCTATCAAGATAATAAGTTCAAAAATCTTACTGTCGTCCTCAACGGCATTGAAATGGAGAGCAAGAAATACGGCTATGGTTACGGCTATGGCTATGGTTACGGCTATGGCTACGGTTATGGAGCCGATCAAGGTCGAAAGAAAAAACGTAATGTTGTCTATAAATGGGCTCATAAGATAGTCCGTATTTTTAGAGGATAATCTTGTTTGTAGTATCACTTTAATCGTAGTTTGTAAGAGAGTAGTAGTCTATGCCTCAACAAGAGTCGCGGGTCAAAAAGTCACTGTTGAATGCGAGAGTCAATCTCATCTTTTACTTTTTGACTCTTATCCTTTCATTCTTTTCTCGGAAAATATTTCTTGATACTCTGGGTGCTGACTTCGTAGGGCTCACAGGAACGCTGCAGAACCTCCTCGGCTTCTTAAACTTGGCCGAATTGGGTATTGGTAGTGCTATCGGGTATGTGTTGTATAAACCTCTATTCGATCACGACGAAACGAAAATCAATGAAATTATCTCTGTCTTTGGGTATCTCTATCGCTGGATAGGATTTATTATCTTGGGCGCTGGTCTTGTATTGGCTTGCTTTCTCCCCTTGATATTTCCCAATACCCAATTCGAGATGGGCATTATCTTCTTTGCCTATTTTGCATTTTTAGCTTCTTCGTTAATCGGTTACTTTGCCAACTATAAACAAACCCTTTTAGGCGCCGATCAAAAGAACTATGTAGTTACCGCCTATTTTCAGACCGCTACTATTATTAAGACTCTTATCCAAATGGCGAGTGCCTACTATACGGGTAATTATTATCTGTGGGTTGCTATAGAGTTGACATTTGGTATTATCTATTCCTTTATTCTCAATTGGAAAATCAACCAAGTCTATCCTTGGCTCCGTAGTGAAGTCCGCTTGGGCAAGCAACTGTTCAAGAAATATCCCGAGGTGATGAGATACACCAAGCAGTTGTTTGTGCATCAAATAGGTACTTTTGTGCAATATCAATTAACTCCGTTTCTAGTTTATGCATTTACTTCTTTAACTGTTGTTGCATGTTATACTAATTACACATTAATAATAGATAAGTTATCTATTTTTATTCGTAATTTTTTAGGAAGTACTCGGGCTGGGGTTGGTAATTTGGTCGCAGAAGGCAATAAGACAAAGATAAAAACAGTTTTCTATGAGTTGTTGACTTGTAGAATTTTTGTTTCTGGAATAGTCTGTATATTGCCCTTTTTTTTAATGGACTCTTTTATTTCATTGTGGATAGGAGACGAATATGTTCTGGATAAAGCTATTCTTGTTGTGATGTTATTAAATACATTGATGGTATATCTAGGAGATGCTACAGAACAGTTTATTTATGGTTATGGACTATTTTGGGATGTTTGGTCTCCAATAGCAAGAATTATATTACTTATATCAATTTCTATTGTTGGTGGTACTTTTTGGGGCTTACCTGGCGTTTTATTGGGAAGTATGATAAGTCAAGCAATAGTAACATGCGTATGGAAGACATTTTTGTTATTTCATTGGGGATTTAAGGAACCTATAGGGCCTTATATATTATCTGTTATAAGAGGACTATGTATAATATTATTTCCTGTTATTCCCTTTTTATATTTTGATATAGAAAATATCTTTATATTAAATACATTCTTTCGTTGGTTCATTTTTGCTATTGCATTACTTTGTTCATATGTAGCAGCGATTTATGTATTATTTTTAATATTTGTCCCATCTATGAGATCATTGACAATAAGGGTTATACGGAATATCTATAAAAGATAGATTATGAGAATATTAATTGTTACAATGCATAGAGGCAATAACTTTGGGTCTGCCTTACAAGTTTATGCCTTGTCCGAGACGTTAAAAAATTTGGGGCACAATCCAGTAGTCCTTGATTATATTCCTCGAAGAATAAATTTCAGATTGAATTTGGGAAGGATGATTAAGAATCTATTTTTGGGAAAGTCTTTGCATGGAAAATATGAGGCATTAAGAGGCATAATGATTTTAGTCTCTTCTCAGAGGCAATATAACCGTTTTTTTAAGGAAAAAGTTAATTTAACCAGACCATATTATTCATATGATGAGTTGGTAAATGATTGTCCTGTGGCCGATATTTATATGACAGGCAGTGATCAAGTTTGGAATAGTTTTCATAATGGCGGAATCGAGTATGTTTTTTTTCTAGATTTTGTTCCTGAGCATGCAAAAAGAATTTCATATGCTGCGAGTTTTGGAAAAGAACGATTGGATGAATGGGAAATTTCAGAAACTACGAGACTATTGAAAAAGTATCAGGCTATTTCGGTAAGAGAAAGTTCTGCTCTTACAATATTGAAAAATCTGGGTATAACAAATGGTGTGCATGTTTTGGATCCAACATTACTATTGTCTAAAGAGGAATGGTTGAAGAGAATCCCCAAGAATAAGGAACAGGATAAATATTTATTGATATATTCGGTGGAACCTAATAAAACAGATTTGATAGAGTATGCAAAATTGATTGCGAACCGATTGAATTTGAAAATATACTTGGTGGAATGGGGATTAAGGAAATATCCAGGAGTAGATAAAATGCTTTCTTTATTGCCTCCATTGGAGCTAATGTCGTATTTTGCTAATGCTGAGTTTATTGTTGCGAGCTCTTTCCATGGAACGGCTTTTTCCATCAACATGAATAAACAGTTTATTTCGGTGGCTCCTAAGAAATTCAGTACACGTGCAAAAAGTTTACTCGATCTAGTATCTTTATCTGATAGATATGTTGAGAAGGGCAGTTTCAAAATAGAGCGAGCTATTTCTACGATTGATTATAAAAATGTTAATGATATTTTATCGCGACAACGTGAAATATCTAAATCTTTTCTAGTAAATGCAATAGGTAAAGAGATATGAAAGAAATATGTATATATGAAGAGTGTACGGGATGTACTGCGTGTGTGAATGTTTGCCCTCGATCTTGTATACAGATGTCCCCCGATAACTATGGCTTTTTACGTCCTGTTATCAATCAAGAATTATGTATCGATTGTGGTCGTTGTGTGAAAGTTTGTCCGAATAATGAAGAAATAGAAAAATCTTATCCTCTTATCTGTTATGCCTCATGGAGTCTAGATGAGATTGATCGAGAAACAAGTACTTCTGGTGGAATCTCTTCTGTATTATCTTCTTATATCGTGAAACAAGGAGGAGTTGTTTACGGAGCTGCCTATCAAGATGGTGTTGTTAAACATATTAGAGTTTCAAAAAAAGAGGATTTATATAAATTGAAGGGCTCTAAATATGTGCAGAGTTATGTGGGTGATATTTTTACTTTTGTCATTCAAGATATACAGGCTGGAAAGATCGTTTTATTTTGGGGTACCCCATGTCAAACAATGGGTTTAAAGTCTTTTATTGAGAATAAACGTATACAGAATACCAGTCATATTATTTATGGAGATATCATCTGTCATGGAGTCCCTTCTCAAAAAATATTAGGGGATTATATAAAAGATTATTTGAAGATAAAAGAACAAATTTCAGATATAACATTTAGGGAGCCTGAGGGATATTTTTTGACATTGAAAGGAAAAGATAAGATATTATATCGAAAAGGTTTTCCAAAGGATAAATATTTAACAGGTTTTCAATATGGATTATTTCACAGAGATTGCTGTTACCAATGCCACTATGCTTCTTCTGATCGAATATCTGATATAACTATTGGCGATTTTTGGGGGTTGGGAGAAACTTCATATCCTAAAAAGAAGGTCTCTGTAATTTTATGTAATACATCGAGGGGCAAAGAGGTAATAGACTCTGTTCGAGATAAATTGTTTTTAGAAGAAAGACCTGTTGAAGAGGCTGTTCAAGGTAATACTCAGTTGCAATATCCATCAAAAAAGCATGAGTTTTATAGCTTATTTCATAAATTATATCCGAAGTATGACTACAATATTGCAATCAATCTTTCTTTGATGAAATTTTATATTAAGCATTTTATATATAAGTTGTTATATAAGAATAAAAAACTGCGTAGATTCCTATAAGGAAGATATATAAATCTATTAATTCCTAAATTTGAAAAAATGGCTTTACGAAAAGATACTCTATATGATATTGTTGTAATACGTTTTGTGGCTATTATTATAGTTGTAGCATTCCATGCCTATGGAATGATGTATGCAGATCATTTTCACGCGTTAAAGCATATATATTCTCAACTGTATTTTACGTGGAACCAATGTATATTTATAAATGTAGCTATGCCCATGTTTGTCTTTGTATCGGGCTATTTATTCGCTTTTTTATGGAGAAAAGGTAAATATCAGAATTTCTGGGAACTAGTAAAAAATAAGGTGAAACGGTTGCTATTACCATATTTTGTTTTTGGTTTAGTTATGATGGCAACAACCAGTAATTTTCATCCATTTAACTTGTTGTATGGTAATTATTGGCATTTATGGTTCCTTCCTATGTTGTTTTGGTGTTTTGTTGTTGCATTCTTTTTAAGTAAATATTTTGTCTCTTTACAATCTCAAGTTATTATTGCTTGTGTTAGTTTTGCTTTAGCTCTATTTTTCCCATTCTTTCCGAAGATATTGGGATTTCAATATATAACAAGATGGTTTTGTTGGTTTTATTTAGGTATTATCATCTATAATTATAAAGATAAACTGATTGTAAGCATTGCAAAGTTTCGTTTGGAATATATATTGTTTATAGCTTATTTAGCTATTACAATATATAAACCGACAAAATATGGTGATATTTATTGGTATAATGTAATTGCACAAGTATGTATAGTTGTGGTATTGTGGTATTGGGTAAACAAAATTGATTGGCACAAGATAAAAATAATGCAACCTATAGTTTCAATTAGTAATTGCAGTTATGGAATCTATATATGTCATAATTGGATACAAATGTATCTTATATCAAGTACAGCTCAACGGTTATTGCCTTTGGAGAGATGGGCTGCAGAACATACCATATTATTCCCTCTATGCTTCTTTTTGTTGTCATTTGGAATCTCATACGTATTAACTAGATTATTACTAAAGACAAGGGTTGGTAGATTTTTAATTGGATAAACATTCGAACCAGTAAATATATGTTTGTTTAGTTAAAGTTATTGAATATATTTGTTTTTGTAATATTGATATTGGAGATGAAAGGAACACATATTCTTCTGATATTAAAAGAGCCATTCTTAGATCGGATTCCAAGTTTAAAAACATTGATTTGGTATTTGTTGAACAGAGGCTATAAGATAACTCTTATTACTTCAGAAACAGACAAATTTACCTTACTCTCATTTGATCATGAAAATCTGAGGATAATGAAAGTCAGACAAAGAAGTAAGAGTTTAGAGTTACCTACAACAATAAAGTTGTTATTAAAAACATTCTCTTTTGTAATATTTCATAAAGTCGATTTTATAATAGGGGGAGACGCTATTGGGAATATTATTGCCTCAAAAGTTGCCAGACTATTGAAAAGAAAGCATATTTTCTTTGTACTGGAATATCCCCAAATCATTACAAATAAGGTATTGTCGTTAACTCGGTTGCAGAGATTAGAAAACAAATCTCTGGAGAAAGCGGACTTTATTATCACACATGATAAATGGCATAAACAATTTTTATTATCTCATTTTAATCTGAAAAGTGATAATATTTTTTTATTACCTAATGCTTCGTTTACACCAGAAGTTTCTATAAAAAGTGATTTCTTGCAATGCCGGTTAAATATTCAAGGACAAAAGATTGTATTGCATTCTGGTGGATTTGGACGATGGTTTAAATGTAAAGAGTTAGCACAATCGACAGAAAATTGGAGCGACAACGTAAAGTTGGTTTTTCATATGAGCCATAAACTTAATGGGGATAGCTATTTTGAATCTGTATACAATTCAGATTATCATGGAAGAGTATTGTTCTCGTTAGATCCTGTGAGTACATATGAATTAGACCTACTAGTTGCATCTGCAGATATTGGAATCGCTTTATATTCAGAGGCTGAACTCGATTATCGGGCTACATATATGGGATTGGCAGCAGGCAAGATTGGTAATTATTTGAAATGTGGTGTACCAGTAATTGCAACAAGATTACCCTCATTGGCATACATAGAGGAATATAATTGTGGCATATTGATTGATAAAGAAAGTGATATAGCAGATGCTATAAATCAGATATTATCTAATCGTGATATGTTTTCTAAGAATGCACATCGTTGTTACAGAGAGTTGTGGTATCCAGAGTCATACCTGTATAAGATAGAAGACGCTTTATCATGACTATTCTTGTTTGTATACCTTGTTTAATGACAGGAGGAACGGAGATACAGACGTTGAATCTCGTTCAAGCACTTGTGTCTGGAGGTCATCGGGTGGTGACTGTATGCTATTTTGAATATAGCGAGGATATGGTCGCTCGGTTTCGTCGGTCGGGTAGTGAGGTGGTCTGTCTTAGTCCGACGGGGGCTCGGGTTGGAGGATGGCGAGGAATTTTATTTCTTTACAAAGGTCTGCGAAAAGTATTGAAACAATATAAGCCCGATGTGGCTCATGTACAATATATGGCGCCTGGGGCTATTCCCATTTTGCTTTTGCGATTGTTGGGGATTCAGCAAATTATTGTTACGGCTCATACGGCGGCCGATATATATCCCAATCTGCGGTTGGTCCATTTCATTCAGCGACATTGTGTGAGAGCGTTTACTTGCATTACCGAGCTGGCCGAGCAATCGTTCTTCGGTTCTTCGCAGCTATATAGTGAGAATACACCATTGAAACGACGTAATCACTTTACGATTTACAACGCTCTTCCTGCTGGATTTTCGATTTGGCAGGAGACTCGTAGTTTCAGCAGGCCTGTGACTTTAGGGGTTGTCAGTCGATTGGAAGAGATTAAGGGGATGGATTTGGTGGTTCCGGCTTTTGCGCGGGTAAGAGCAAAATATCCCGATACTCACTTGATTGTAGTGGGTGATGGCTCATTACGAGCACGAATGCAGCAGCAGGCTCAAGAATTGGGTTGTGCAGATGTTATTGACTGGGCCGGACGACAGCCTCAGGAGCGGCTGG
>ERZ780067.394-NODE-394-length-16752-cov-7.25322_pt1 | contig 16752 bp, 11 predicted proteins | sample MGYA00511841_ERZ780067 | MGnify/ENA primary metagenome ERZ780067 (study PRJEB29588, sample SAMEA2143295) | human gut metagenome | biome: human gut; feature: human-associated habitat; material: faeces | place: Denmark | collected 2008/2010 ... | reverse complement strand
GAAGGGCGGGGACGCGACACCGTGGGCATACACTACTCACCCAAAGGCATCGAGACCGACGACAACCTGCAGACCAACGTGCCCGACGTCTACGCCATAGGCGACGTGACCGGCCGCTGTCTGCTGGCCCATGCCGCCTCGTTCCAGGGACGCAAGGTCATCGACCACCTGCTGGGCCAGGAGAGCGGCATCGACCTCAGTATCATTCCCTCGGCCGTATTTACCCACCCCGAAGCCGGCATGGTGGGACTCACCGAAGAGGAGTGCAAACAGCAGGGCATCGCCTTCACGGCCAAGAAATCGCTCTTCCGGGCCAACGGTAAGGCGGTGAGCATGGGCGAGCCCGACGGGCTGTGCAAACTCATTGCCGACGAAAACGGCCGCATCATCGGCGGCCATATCTTCGGGGCCCACGCTGCCGATCTGATACAGGAGATTTCGGCCCTGATGAACCGCGCTATCACCGTAGCCCAACTGAAAGAGATGGTACATGCACACCCCACCCTCTCGGAGGTGCTGCAAGAGTGTGCCCGGGAATTTTAGGGAATCCCCCCACTCCACAGGATAACGAAAGAGGCTGTATCTATCTTGGATGCAGCCTCTTTCCGTATAAACGTACATAATCGTTCCACCCGAGAAAAGCATGGGCCTAGATTGTTTCTTTCAATAATTTTTTGCTACTTTGTAACTGATATAATATGTAAAGCCTTAATCTGAAAAAGAACACACCTATGGAAGCGACAAATTGTGAAAACATCGGTATAAAAATACAGGTAAGAGAGAATCTGACCGATCCGAGAATAACAAAATTTCTCGAAGAAAAAGATTGGAATTTTTCATTAGACGACTTTGATGCATACCTTGATACCTTAGAGCGACCGCTCTACAATGAACGAGCTCGACAAATTGTAGAATTTCTTGTCAACTATCGCGACGGGATTATATGTCCCGATCGGTACAACAGTTGTGACCCGATAAAATATCCCTTTGACAAGAACGATATATCAGACCCGATTGCCATGCTAAGTTTCCCGGCAGGAGACTTGAGTATGAAGAAACTGCGTAAATATCTTGTTCTTATATACAATAAGTCATATGCTATTATCGGAGATGGAGGAGTGGAAAAAGTCTTACGTCCCAAACGGGTCTTACCGGAATATATGGGTATTATCTCCTTTTATTTCCTCAAACAATGGAAGATTGACAGGGACTTTGTGGAACAACTCCTGCGGGACTTTTGCGAGTACCTGAAAGCCGACTACGGCATTATGTATGACAATAAGACAGGCGAAGTCCTGCTCGATCTCTTCGGCAATGCCGAGAAAAACATCTACGAAGAGAAGTGGAAATCACAAAAAGAGACCGAAGAATACTTCAACAACCTCATGCAAAAGGCATTGGCCAATCAGCAGAGCCAGGAACAGGAAATCGCCGACCCACAAAACCAGGAGCAGAAACCCGCGATACGGCAACAGGAACCCGGCAAACAGCCTCCGATTTTATGCTTATGTGTACAGGTCAAGCCCAACCTGACCGACCCGCGATTTGTAGAGTTCATGCAGAACTGGGACTTTGATAGGGCCAAATTAAATACCTTTTTACACGACCTGTGGGAGAAAAGTCATAACGAGTATGCCGAGAAGATAATCCGTTTCTTCTGCACCTATAAAGATGGATTTATTTGCCCCGACAAATATGGCTACTACGCCACCATGGGAAAAGAGTTTGATGCCGACCATATAGAGATACCCGTGGCCTGGTTGAGTTATCCCGGCGTGCGCCTGCACCTGTCGAAGAAGCGCATGTATCATGGCTCTATCATCAGCGATTACTGGTACACCATTACCAATGGCTGCGACATAAAAAATCCTAAGAAGGTAACTCCCCAATATGTAGGGATATTGACCAACGAACTGGTAAAGTCGAGAGCGCAGATTTTTGGCCAGTTTCCCGACTACATGGGCACCATATTGATTTGGACCATGAAGAGGAGCAAGCTGGATATGGAACGATGCAAAGAGCTGCTGGTCGATTTGTGTACCTATATGGATACCGACAGCGGGGCGATAATCGACGAAGAGACCGACCAAATCATCTTCAATGTCGAAGAGGTTCTGGAGAAAAAGCCAAAGCCTCGCAACAATTGGCTGTCGTGGCTTCTGAATCCCTTTAAGAAAAAAGACGACCTGAAGTCATAGACTCATAAGAACAGAAAGAAAAAAACAAGAGGGGCTGCATCGGTTGCGATGCAGCCCCTTGTCTTATCAGTCTGTGATAAGATTATTTCATCACTTTGGCAACCGTGTTACCGGCTTTTACAATATAGGCACCGGCAGCGGGCAAGGCGATTTCGTTCTCACCTTCCACACCCTCGACACTCATAACCAATACACCGGCCATGTTGTAGACGGCAATTGTAGCCGGTTTCTCAAGAACAACGTGCAGATTGTCGTGTACGAAAATCTTGTCGTTGTTAACTTGTACACCTTCTACACCGCTTTGGCCATCTACATCAATCAAATTTGAAATATTGGAAGCATCGGTAACTTGACCGGTGGCCATATTGACATTCAAGGCAAATACACCATAGAAGAAATTATCAGTTACCCCTTCGGACATTATATCTCTCTCCATCGTAAATACCTGAACCGATGTACCCGTGGTCGTGGCATAATCATGGAAAGCCATAAACTCAAGACCGGGAGCAAGAGTTTGTGATACAACGAATCCATTAACCTTTATATCACCTGTATTCTCCGAAGCCATCGTATATAAGAAAAGTCCCGATTCTTCAGTCAACGGAAGATCTGGAACCGAATAACTTCCTTTCAACCCGCCATCTTCCAAAGTCAGGTCACCCAAAGCATAAGCTTTGCTTTCACCATTTTCATCATAATAATACCCTATATAAACCTTATCACCGGTATTACCCTCTAGACTGAGACTGAAATGGATATTCCCGGTTTCACCACCAGCCGTCAAATCCAACGGGGGAGTATCCAACTCGCAACCCTCTGCAGCTGCGGCAGGGAGAATAACAGACTGATCGCCCAACTTACCATCGATCAATACCCACTGAGAACGGTAGGTACTACCATTAAGATAGTTGGTAATCGACTCATCACTTGCCTCTGCGAAATAGAAATCTTCATACAAAGCACAATATTCAACAGAATCGGCAGCCGTAGTAAATATTCTATATGTATCTACTTCGTAATAATTAGCTCCCGACACAGCATTCCAGTTAGCTACAAAATAAGAAGGTGTTACATTTGTAGCAGGGAGAGCTTCAGGTGCCGTCAAAGCAGCAACTTGTGCCGGTTTTTTGGCAATACGTTTTTGATTCTCCTTAATAAAATCAAATTTGGTTTCAGCAGTACCCGGTAAAGTTCTGCTCAACGAGGACTTTTCAATCTTCTCGAGGGCTACTTGTTTAACCGGAGTCAAGCGATTCATCGGTTCAAATGTTTGGGCAAAGCCAACATTTACACACAAGGCCGTAGTGGCCAACACAAAAGTAAATTTTTTCATACCACTTTTTTTAAGTTACTACTTTGGGGTCAAAAAATATGTACACAAATGTAATAATATTTTGATAAATAAAGTCATTTTTCTAATAAAAATCTATTAAAAATTTCATTTTGAAAATGATTACACCCCTGCAAATTTTAATCTCAAAGCAGATGATATTTCCACAACAATCTGTTTAACAGAAAAATACAAATAAAACAAACCTGCTTACAACTGAAACGAACAAACTAAATCGTACCGACCATGCAATCTACCGGCCCGAAAACAGATAGTTGCCACACTTGTATGAAAAGAGAAGGAAAGCCCCGGATGGAAGAATTTGCGAGGGGTTTAAAAAAGGAAAGGTTGTCTCACGACAACCAATCTTCATTAACCTTAAATCTAATACTATGAAAAACACATTGCAAATGTATGAATTTTCTGAGTCGACGGCAAGAAATTCAACTTGAAAATACGACTATACAACATTATTTATTATTTAAACACAACATTTTAGCAAAATAGAATCAAAAACAACCAACTATAACCTATATTTGCCGCATTGAAAAAAGTAAGGGCTCGACGAATCATTATCGCCAAGAAATCGCTATCTTCGTGCACCCAAACGAAAAGAGATGATAGACCAGGCAACCATCGATAAAATTATGGCCGCGACCGACATTGTCGATGTCGTATCCGACTTCGTCAGCCTGCGCCGGCGTGGAGCCAACTATTGGGGGTTGTGCCCGTTTCACGACGACCGGTCGCCCTCGTTCAGCGTATCGCCGTCGAAGGGGGTTTGCAAATGTTTCAGTTGCGGCAAGGGGGGCAGCGCCATACACTTCATCATGGAGCACGAGCAGCTCTCCTACTACGAAGCGCTGAAATACCTGGCCAAGAAATACAACATCGAGGTTCACGAGAAGGAGCTGACCGACGAAGAGCGTCAGAAACGAAGCGAGCGCGAAAACATGTTTGTCGTCAATACCTTCGCCCAGGAGTTCTTCAGCAAGTCGCTACTCGAGACCGACGAAGGCCGTTCGGTAGGTCTGGCCTACTTCAAGGAGCGGGGCTTCAACGAAGACATCATCCGCAAGTTCGGGTTGGGCTATTCGCCCGAAAAGCGCGACGCCCTGGCCGTGGAGGCCCAGAAACGGGGCTATAAGATTGACTACCTGCTCAAGCCGGGCCTCTGCCGCAAAGGGCAGAACGGCCGCATCTACGACCTCTTCTCGGGCCGGGTCATGTTCCCGGTCTACAGCGTGTCGGGCAAAGTGGTCGCCTTTGGCGGGCGCATCCTGAAATCGGGGGTGAAGATAAGCAAATACTTCAACTCGCCCGAATCGGATATTTACCACAAGAGCGACGAGCTCTACGGCATCTACCAGGCCAAGCGGGCCATCGAGAAAGAGCGCCGCTGCTACCTGGTCGAGGGATATACCGACGTGCTGTCGATGCACCAGTCGGGTATCGAGAATGTCGTGGCCTCGTCGGGCACGGCGCTCACCCACGGGCAGATACGGCTCATCCACCGCTTTACCGACAACATCACGGTGCTCTACGACGGCGATGCGCCGGGCATCAAGGCCTCGTTGCGAGGTATCGACCTGCTGCTGCAGGAGGGTCTCAACATCAAGGTGGTGTTGCTGCCCGACGGCGAAGACCCCGACTCTTTTGCCAAAAGCCAGAGTGCCGAGTCGTTCACCCGCTATATCAAGGAACACGAGACCGATTTCATTCGTTTCAAGACCCAACTGCTGCTCGAAGATGCCGGCGAAGACCCCATCAAGCGGGCCGCCATCATCTCGAATATCGTCGAGAGCATCTCGCTCATACCCGATGCCATTGTCCGCTCGGTCTACGTGCAGGAGTGCAGCCGGCTGTTGCAAATCGACGAGCAGATACTGCTGTCGGAGCTGAACAAGCGCCGCCAGAAACGGGCCGAACAGCAGTTCTCGCGCGAGCGCTACAATCAGGAGAGGCAATCGGCCGCCCCGACGGGCACACCGCAAACGACCGGCACCACTCCGGCAACCCCGGTCAACGATGCCGAAACACCTCCTCCCCCCTCGCTGGCCGATATGCCTGCGCAGGCCGAAGCTCCCGAAGCTGCACCCATCGCCGACCACTCGCTGTCGCAACGGGTGGCCCAGCAATCGCCCTTCGAGAAATACGAGCGGGAGATTATCCGCTATATGGTGCGCTATGGCTACCGCAACCTCTTCGAAACAGCCGACGGCTCGTGGCAAAAGGTGTGGGAATACATCGTCGAGGAGCTCTCGATCGACAGCATCGAGCTGAACAATCCGCTATACAAGCATATCGTAGAACTGACGGCCGGACAACGGGAACACGAGGCGCAACAGGTAGCCGCATTGCGGGCCGAGTTGCAGATAAAGGAGCAAAAGCTGGTCGACGAAGCCATCGAACAGATACGCCTCGAAAGCGGCGACATTGCCGACAAGCAACGGAAAGAGGCCGAGGCACAGACACGCATCGCCCGTGAGATGGACGAAGAGTTGCAGACCTTCGAGACCAATTTTCTCGAGCGCTACTTCACCACCCACCCCGACTCCGAAATCAGTCTGCTCGCCGTCGACCTGGTAAGCGAGAAATATCAGCTCAGCAAGGTCCACACCAAATACCAGAAGGTAGAACTGGAGGCCGACCGCCTGTGGGAACTTATCCCCCGGGCCATCTACGAATTGAAAAATGCCATTCTCGAGCAGTCGATCAAGCAGATACAGGAGCAAATCAAAGAGGCCTCGCGCAACAAGGACAACCAGCGGATAGTCGAGCTCATCGAGCAGAACGTCGAGCTCAACCGGGTGAGAACCGCCCTGGCCAAACAGATAGGCGATCGCATCGTATCGCCGAGATAAAAAAGATATTCAATATTTATTTATCGAAAAACAATAAAATTTTATCATTTTACTTGTTTAATTCAAAAAATATACGTTCCTTTGTCTCATCAATCATATACCTATTGTCAAAACACTATGTACTATCTCGAAGCCAATCACATTGTCAAACAATATGCTTCACACCGAGCACTCGACGATGTCACCGTGCGCGTACCCCGCAACGGCATCTATGGCCTGCTGGGGCCCAACGGAGCCGGTAAAACGACCCTGATTCGTATCATCAACCAGATTACCGCCCCCGACGAAGGCGAAGTTCTCATCGACGGCCGCCCGCTACACCCCTCGGATGTCGAGCACATAGGCTATCTGCCCGAAGAGCGAGGCCTCTATAAAAAGATGAAGGTGGGCGAACAGATTCTCTACCTGGCCCAATTGAAAGGCATGTCGCGACAAGCTGCCAAAGAGAGCATGAACTATTGGCTGGACAAATTCGACATCCGCGGTTGGGAAAAGAAGAAAATAGAAGAGCTCTCCAAAGGCATGCAACAAAAGATACAGTTCATCACCACGGTGATGCACAACCCGCAACTGCTCATCTTCGACGAGCCCTTCAGCGGATTCGACCCCGTGAATGCCAATCTGCTCAAACGCGAGATTCTCGAAATGCGCGACAAGGGTGCCACCATCATCTTCTCGACTCACAACATGGGTTCGGTCGAGGAGTTGTGCGACGAGATTACCCTCATCAACCGCTCGCACGCCGTGCTGCAAGGCAAGGTCAACGACATCCGCGAACAGCACAAGAAGCATCTCTTTCAGGTCGAAGTACAACAGGGCGAGTTGCAAAGCAACGACCTCTACGAAATTACCGAGGCACGGACCATCGCCCGCGGCCACGCCTATACCCTGCGCAAGCGCGACCCGCACATGAGCAACAACGAGCTCATCGGGCTGCTCACGCAACAATGCCAGATAGCCGGATTTGAAGAGATACTGCCCACGATGAACGAAATCTTTATCGATACCGTTGGCGAGTCGGCCCTGGAAGAAAAACAAAACGCTTAGCTAAACACACTGCATCATGAGTAAAATATCGCTTATCATAGAACGCGAGTACCTTACCCGAGTTCAAAAGAAATCGTTCATCCTGATGACGATTCTCTCCCCCATCATCATGGTGGCCCTCGTCTTCGCCCCCATCTGGCTCTCCAAACTCTCGAGCGACGAGACCCGCCTCATCGCCATCATCGACCAGACCGGCCTGTACAAGGATATTTATCACGATACCGACGAGTATCACTACACGTATACCCAAGGGACCTTATCGCCCGACCAGATGCGGGTCGACGGCGACGAAAGCACCATGCCCTATGCCTATGTCATCATCAAGGACAACCTGCTCGACAATCCTCAGGGCATGACCATCTATTCGCAGAAACAGATTACCTCCAGTTGCGAGCTGAACATCATCTCGCAGATGGAAGATTACCTCAAGGACGAGAAACTGCTCTCGTACAATATCCCCGACATCAAGCGCATCATCGACGAGTCGGACATCAATCTCCAGGTCGACACCATCCGGCTCGAAGAGGATGGGGCCGAGACCCAGACCTCGACCGAGTTCGTGACGATTATCGGCATGGCCATGACCCTTATCATCTACATGTTCCTCATGCTCTATGGCGGACAGGTGATGTCGAGCGTCATGCAGGAGAAGACCAACCGCATCGTCGAGGTGATGGTATCGTCGGTCAAACCGTTTGAACTGATGATTGGCAAAATCGTCAGCATCGGGCTGGTAGGGCTCACCCAGTTGGGCATCTGGATTATCTTCCTGGTGGGCATATTCCTCTCGGCCGGTGCCTACTTCTCGTTCAACGGAGGTGTTGATCCCGCCCAAATGAGCGACATGGCCGCCATGACCACTACGATGAACGGTGTCGACGCCACTCAACTGGCCGGCGACATGGGCGCCATGGCCGAAGTACAGCAAATGCTGGGGAGCATCAACATCACCCAGTTGCTCGTCAGCTTCGTGTTCTTCTTCATCGGCGGGTATATCCTCTATGCCTCGCTCTTCGCCGCCATCGGGTCGGCCGTCGACAACGAGTCGGACACGCAACAATTCATGGTCCCCATCACCTTCATCATCATCTTTGCCCTCTATGCCGGCATCTTCAGTGCCGAGAATCCCGACGGACCGCTGGCCATGTGGTGCTCGATGATACCCTTTACCTCGCCCATCGTCATGATGGTGCGTATCCCCTTCGGGGTATCGACCTGGGAGCTGGCCCTCTCGATGGTTATCCTCTACGGCTCGGCTATCGGGCTGGCCTGGGTAGCCGGCCGCATCTACCGTGTGGGCATACTCATGTACGGCAAGAAACCCAGCTATAAAGAGATGATTAAATGGATACGTTATAAAGCCTGAGCAGTATGAAAACGGTACGAAATTTCATAACTCTGCTATGCGCCGGTCTGCTGATGCTCTCCTCTTGCGCCGGTAGTAAATATGTAGTGGAGAAGAATCCCGCAAAGCACAACCCCGTCGATGAAATCGAGTGGTTGAAGGAGCGGAAGAAAACTCTTTCGCAGACCGAATGCCGCATCACCCTCTACGAGAAAGAGGGGGCGCTCTACTACGTCGTCTATATGCCTACTCCCGGAGCCTTCGACAAAAATACCACTAAGGTCTACGACAGTGAGGGCAAGATGTGCCTCAAATACGGAGGCCTCATGCCCCCGGCCCGTCGGGAAGCGGTCCGGCAGTTTTTCGAAGGTGCCGTCGACAAAGGGGTTATCTGGGAATGCCGCCTGCGCGAACCGGCGACTGCGACCAATCCCAAACCCTGACAAATACGACTTTTACAGATTACACACAATAACAAGCGTGGCAGAGGCCCGAGAGGGTCGCTGCCACTTTCCTTTTTTAAATGTCCTTATAACTCCGGCAAAGACTACCGCAGCTCAAAATCATCGGCATCCTTCCATACGGGGAACTTTTCCCGGAACCGACGCACCTTCGACAAGTCGAGTTCGACCTCGAGCACCTGCTCGGCAAAGGGTTCGGCCTCGGCCAGAATCTCGCCCTTCACCCCTACGGCCATCGTATCGCCCCGATAGACCATTGCGGTAGCATCGTTGCCGGTACGGTTCACCCCGCACACATAGGCGGCATTCTCGATAGCACGAGCCACCAGCAGACTGCGCCAGGCATAGGCCCGCGACTGCGGCCAGTTGGCCACCACCAGCATCAGGTCGTACTCGTTGTTCACATTGCGGCACCACACCGGGAAACGCAAATCGTAGCACACCTGCAAGGCGATATTCCACCCCCGATAATTCACCACGAGTTTGTGGTCGCCAGCTGCAAAATGACGCCCCTCCTCGCCCATGCGGAAGAGGTGACGCTTGTCGTAGTAGTGCGGAGTACCGTCGGGAGTAACCAAAAATCCGCGGTTGTAGCACACTTCACCCTCCCGGGCCATGAAGCTGCCTGCCACAGCCAGATTGTACTGCCGAGCCCACGAAATCAAAGCCTCGACCGTCGGACCCGAAACCGGCTCGGCCAACTCTTCGGCCCGCATCGAGAAGCCCGTGGTAAACATCTCGGGGAGCACCACCAGGTCGCAACGCCCTGCGAGCCGCTCCAGCATCGCAGCACAACGCGCCCGATTCTGTACCTTATCCTCCCACACAATATCGGTCTGCACCAAGGCGACCCTCAACAATTCGTCCATCTCAATCGTGTTTATACAAAAAAGCCGAGCAGACCAACCAGCCCGCTCGGCTCATACAAAATTTACTTACAATCCGGTTATGAAATTCTCGGGCTTACGGGCGTGGAAATCCTTGTAATACGACTTGATGGCCCGCATATCGGCCTCGACATCGCCCGTAGGGGTAAAGGTGCGCTCGATACCCACCCGCTTCTCCTTGTAGTCGATATAGGCCAGCACGATGGGAACACCCGCCCCCTGAGCAATGTAGTAAAAACCCTTCTTCCAATCGGCATTGGGCTTGCGGGTAGCCTCGGGGGTAATGGCAATCGCAAAGCGTTCGCGCTCGTTGAATATCGCCACCAGTTGCGACACCATATCGGTACGTCTGTCGCGCGACACGGGCACCCCGCCCATCGAGCGGAACAGGGCTCCGAGAGGCGGGAAAAACCACTCTTTCTTCATCATGAATCCGGCAAAGCGCCCTATCGACAGATAGGCCAGCTTGCCGATGATGAAATCCCAGTTGCTCGTGTGAGGCGCCACGCAGATGACACACTTGGGATAATCGGGCAGCGTGACCACTACCCGCCACCCCAGCGTCTTCAGCACGAAGGAACTCAGGGCCCGCTTCATCCTACCCATTAGCCGTTAAGGGCAGCCAGATCTTCGAAAACACCGTCGATAGCCTTGTCGAAGTCGGCACGCAGTTTCTTGTAATAGACTTTCACCTTCTTGGGATCCTTGTCGCCGTTGGCACTTACACGGCACAGAAAATCGTCTTGAATATTGGCGATTTTACCCATCAGCTCATCGAGCTTGTCGGCATCGACACCGGGCACATAATATTTATTGAACAGGCACTCGGCCAGCAATTCACCGGCGATGTAGTTAATCTCTTTTTTCAATGTTCTTTTGTTAGCCATAGCTTTTCTATTTTTTTAGGTTTGGTCAAAGATAAGAAAAGGTGAGTGCAGAGGCAAACAGGAAAACATGTTTTTCAAGTTTGACTATGCCGAACCGCATCCTATTTTCGTGTAACAAAGATAAGGAAAGGAGTGCGGAAAGGCAAACGAAAGGCGCAGTTTTTTCAGGTAAATTGAATTTCGAAGATTACGAAAACCTTTCTTTCCTCCTTTTATAAGACATCATCAACGAATGATATGGAATAACGCATACCCTCGATAAATACAATAGACATAGAATTGAGAATCGGGCTCTTGTTTTTTATATCCTTTATAGAACAGATACAACTTTTGCAATACAAAAGATTTCCTTTCCCGATCAGAGAGCACAACCGATTTTTACTCCACGGGTCATCGTTTTATCGTGATAAGAATTTGCAAAAAATTTTTTTTATCGCTGTGTTACAAAATATTTTCTCTAAATTTGCACTCTCCATTTCCCAAGAAACAACCGGGAATGATTTTTACAGTAATGGAAAAACAACTCGTACCTGATTATATTTTTGAAGTTAGTTGGGAAGTTTGCAACAAGGTAGGCGGGATTTACACGGTGCTCTCTACCAAAGCAAAGACTCTGCAAAAACAATATAAGGATAAAGTCATCTTTATAGGCCCCGATGTCTGGGGCGATAAACCCTCACCCTATTTCACCCGCTCGAAAACGCTTTTGAAAGAGTGGCAACGTGAGGCATGTCTGCCGCAGAACATGAAGGTAAAGGTGGGCCGCTGGAATGTACCGGGTCGCCCTATCGTGATTCTGGTAGACTTCAAACCGCTCTATGCCTACAAAAACGACCTCTACGGCGAGATGTGGAACCGCTATGGCGTAAACTCGCTGCCGGCCTATGGCGACTACGACGAGTCGTGTGCCTTTGCCTACGCTTCGGCGCTGGTTATCGAGAGCTACTACAAGTTTATCCATGGCGAGAAATACAACGTAGTAGCCCACTTCGACGAGTGGATGACCGGCATGGGGCTGTTGCATATCAAATACACCTTGCCGCAGGTGGCTACCCTCTTTACCACACATGCCACCTCGATAGGTCGCTCGATTGCCGGTAACGGCAAACCGCTGTACGACTATCTGGCCGGCTACAACGGCGACCAAATGGCCGAAGAGTTGAATATCGTATCGAAGCACTCGCTGGAGAAAACGGCGGCTATCGAGGCCGACTGCTTCACAACGGTGAGCGAAATCACGGCCAAGGAGTGTACCCAACTGCTGGACCGCAAACCCGACATCGTAACCCCTAACGGATTCGAACGGAATTTCGTTCCCTCGGAAGAGGTTTACAAGGAGCGTCGCAAAGTGGCCCGCCAACGGCTCTTCGACATCACCGAAGCGCTCACGGGCGAACGTCCCGACAAAAACGCATACCTGATTGCCACCTCGGGACGATATGAATACAAGAACAAGGGTATCGACCTCTTTGTCGATGCGGTCGAACGCATAGCCAAGAGTCCCGACCTGGAGCGCGAAATCGTAGCCTTCGTACTGGTGCCGGCTTGGATTGATGTTCCCCGGGCCGACCTGCAAGACCGGTTGAAAAGACAGGCTCACGAGACTACCCCCCTGCCCGAACCCTTTATCACCCACACCCTGCACAACTACGACCAGGACAGTGTGGTGAACCAGATACACTATCTGCATCTCGACAATCAGGCCGGCAGCCGGCTGAAGATTGTCTTCATCCCGTCGTACCTGACTGGCGACGACGGCATTGTAAATCTGTCGTACTACGACCTGCTTATCGGCCTCGACGCCACGGCATTCCCCTCGTACTACGAACCGTGGGGCTACACCCCGCTCGAGAGTATCGCCTTCGGGGTGCCCACCATCACGACCGACCTCTCGGGATTCGGCCAATGGATCAACAGCCGCCAGGAACAGGGATTGAAGAAATCGGGTGTGAAGGTACTGCACAGGAGCGACTTCAACTTCGTGGAGGTTTCGGAAGAACTGGCCGATACCATCCTTGCCCTGAGCCATTGCGGAAAAGTGCAACGCGAAAAAATAGCCCAGGCTGCAACCGCCGTTTCGCTCGAAGCCGAATGGAAAAACTTTATTACCTACTACACGAAGGCCTTCCACATAGCGCTGAAAAAGTCGGCTCTGCGAAAGCCCTCGGACAACTCGGATAACTCGGATAATTTAATGTAGAAAAGACTTAATAATAAATTCAATATTCTATTATGAAAGTACAAGTAAGCAACACAAACACTCCTAACTGGCGTGATATTACTGTTAAATCGCAAGTTCCAGCAGAGTTGAACTGCCTGGCAGTCTTAGCAAAAAATCTATGGTGGTCATGGAATAGTGAGGCCAAAAACTTGTTTAAATCGATAGATAAGGATTTGTGGAAAGAGGTTCACGAGAACCCCGTTCTATTCTTGCAACGCATCGGGTACGAAAGACTCGAAGAAATCACTAAGGACAAACAGCTCATGCACGACATCAAAGAGGTGTATGATCATTTCGAAAAATATCTTCAGGTAGAGAAGCGGAAGGATGTACCGTCGATTTCCTACTTCAGCATGGAATATGGCTTGAGCCACGTGCTGAAAATCTATTCGGGAGGTCTCGGTATTCTGGCCGGCGACTATCTGAAAGAGGCCAGCGACAGCAACGTCGATATGACGGCCGTTGGCTTCCTCTACCGTTATGGCTACTTCACGCAGACCCTCTCGATGGACGGTCAGCAGATTGCCAACTACGAGGCCCAGAACTTCAACCAGCTCCCCATCGAGCAGATGACCGAAAAAGACGGCCGTCCTATGGTACTCGAGGTTCCCTACCCCGGCCGCATTGTCTATGCCCACATCTGGCGCGTGAATGTAGGCCGCATCAAACTCTATCTGCTCGACACCGACCTCGACTCGAACAGCGAATGGGACCGCTCCATCACCTACCAGCTCTACGGCGGTGACTGGGAAAACCGTATGAAACAGGAGTATCTGCTGGGTATCGGCGGTATCTTGATGCTGAACAAGCTGGGTATCAAGACCGATCTCTACCACTGCAACGAGGGCCATGCTGCCCTGCTGAATGTACAACGGTTGGTAGACTATGTACAAAACGAACATCTGAAATTCGGCGAAGCCCTCGAGGTAGTGCGTGCTTCGTCGCTCTATACGGTACACACGCCGGTACCTGCCGGTCACGACTACTTCGACGAGTCGCTCTTCGGCAAGTACATGGGTGAGTTCCCCGCCAAACTGGGTATCGAATGGAAAGACCTGATGAACATGGGTCGCGAAAACCCCGACACCAACGAGAAGTTCTCGATGAGTGTATTTGCCTGCAACACCTGCCAGGAGGTGAACGGTGTAAGCTGGCTCCACGGCAAGGTATCGCAAAAGATGTTCCAACCCATCTGGAAAGGATACAGCCCCGACGAACTGCACGTAGGCTACGTAACCAACGGTGTACACATGCCTACCTGGGCCGCTTCGGAGTGGAAAGAGTTCTATGTAAAGACCTTCGGTCCCGACTTCATGGATCACCAGTCCGACCCCAAGATGTGGGAGAAGATTTACGACGTAGACGACGAAATCATCTGGAATATCCGTCAGACGTTGAAAAACAAATTCGTGAAATTCGTGAAAGACGACTTCCGCGAAACCTGGCTGAAAAACCAGGGCGACCCCTCACGCATCGTTTCGGTTCTCGAGAAAATCAACCCCAACGCCCTGCTCATCGGCTTCGCCCGTCGTTTTGCCACCTATAAACGTGCACACCTGCTCTTTACCGACCTCGACCGTCTCTCCAAGATTGTCAACAACCCCAACTACCCGGTACAGTTCATCTTCTCGGGTAAGGCTCACCCCGCCGACGGTGCCGGCCAGGGTCTGATTAAACGGATTGTCGAAATCTCGCGCATGCCTGAGTTCCTGGGCAAGATCATCTTCCTCGAGAACTACGACATGAAGGTTGCCAAACGGCTTATCTCGGGTGTGGATATTTGGTTGAACACGCCTACCCGTCCGCTCGAGGCATCGGGTACGTCGGGCGAAAAAGCCGAAATGAACGGCGTGCTCAACTTCTCGGTACTCGATGGCTGGTGGTACGAAGGTTACAAAGAGGGTGCCGGCTGGGCGCTGACCGACAAACGCACCTTCCAGGACCAAGGACAGCAGGACAAACTCGATGCCGCTACCATCTACTCGATGCTCGAGAACCAAATCGTTCCTCTTTACTTCGCCAAGAACAGCAAAGGCTACTCTCCCGAGTGGATTCAATACATCAAGAACTCGATTGCCAAGATTGCTCCCCACTTCACCATGGAGCGCATGTTGCACGACTACATCGACCGCTTCTACCTGAAAGAGGGCAAGCGTACTCACCTGCTCAAGGCCGACAACTATGCCAAAGCCAAAGAGATTGCCGCCTGGAAAGAGGAGTTCGTATCGAAATGGAACGACATCGAAATCTGCTCGGTATCGATTCCCGACGGTCTGCTCTACAACCCCCACGTAGGCGAAGAGTATGAGATGACAGTCGTTCTCGACAACAAGGGCTTGGGCAACTGCCTGGGTGTAGAACTCGTCATCGCCAATGCCGAAGAGGGCAATACCGAACCGTACAAGACTCTCGAAATGAAACCGGTACAGACCGATGGCACCAAGGTGACTTACAAGTTGCGCTACCTGCTCAACGACTCGGGTGTATTCCGCTACTCGTTCCGCATGTTCCCCCAGAACCCCGACCTGCCCCATCGTCAAGATTTGGCATACGTCCGCTGGTTCTAATCGGAGTCGTCGTGGAGAGAGGGACCACACTCTGCTTCGCATGAGGGCGGCTCCCGACCAACATTCTCCCGACCCTATACCATCTATCGCCAGATTCCCGCACGGGAGTCTGGCGATCTGTTTTTGTTAAAGCTCGTTAAGTTTTTCGTCTCGACAAACATTATTTCCACACATGCGTTTTATCCCCAAACTACTACTCTGTATATCAAGATGACCCGGCGTCGAGACGACAGGCAATGCCCCGTCCCTGCACCGAGTCATCTTTTCCCTCTTACCGTTAAAATAAATCGTGCGAATTTCGTATCTTTGCACAAAGCAAATATCGCAAAGCAAACATAAACCTCATGAGCGAACAAAATTCACTACTGGAAAAATTAGAGGGATTGCTTATCCGATTTCAAGAAATAGGGACTCTCATCACCGACCCTGCCGTCATAGGCGATATGAAACGGTATGTAAAACTCACCAAAGAATACCGGGAACTCGAAAAAATATCGGAAGCAGCCAAACGCTATAAACAACTGCTGAACGGAATAAACGAATCGAGACAGATACTCGACAGCGAAAACGACTCCGAAATGCGCGAGATGGCCAAGGACGAGCTCGAATCGTGCACGGCCCAACTGCCGCAACTCGAGGAGGAGATAAAGCTGCTGCTCGTACCGGCCGATCCCGAAGACAGCAAAAACGCCATCGTCGAGATACGTGGCGGAACGGGCGGCGACGAGGCTGCCATCTTTGCCGGCGACCTCTTCCGCATGTATACCAAGTATTGCGAGACCAAGGGGTGGAAGACCGAGGTAAGCAGTTACAGCGAAGGTGCCTCGGGCGGTTTCAAAGAAATTATCTTCACCGTGACAGGCGACAACGTGTACGGCACCCTCAAGTATGAGTCGGGCGTACACCGCGTGCAACGTGTACCGGCCACCGAAACCCAGGGGCGCG
>ERZ780067.392-NODE-392-length-16814-cov-4.01235_pt1 | contig 16814 bp, 14 predicted proteins | sample MGYA00511841_ERZ780067 | MGnify/ENA primary metagenome ERZ780067 (study PRJEB29588, sample SAMEA2143295) | human gut metagenome | biome: human gut; feature: human-associated habitat; material: faeces | place: Denmark | collected 2008/2010 ... | reverse complement strand
TAAAGGAATAGAGATTGCGACAGATGATACAGTATGGAGTATTATTGAAAAGGAGATTGATTTAGAAAAATTATATGTGGCAATACATCGTTTAGATATATGGGAAAAGATTGTGTTGCAAAAGATATTCTGGGAAGGATTGAGTGAAAAAAGAATAGCAGAGGAATTAAATATTTCAAGATCAACTTTGAATTATAGAAAGGGAAAAATATATAAAATAATTCGTGAGGAAGTAGAAAAAGGTAAATATTGAAACATGTGATATGGAAGTTTAAGGAATATTTCTTGAGATTTATAAAAAGTTATGAGATCAGATATGATGGGAAAAAAAGAAAAGAGTATTTCAGGATTTTGCGTTTGGTAATATATTACTATTATATACAAGAATTATAAAATAAAGAAGGGTGGGCACGACATTTTCAGAACTTATTTGTGCCATGAGCGAAGTGAAAGGGATGATAAAAAATATGAAAAATGAATGGTTGACATTTTTTTTTATACTGATCGCAGGATTATTAACTAGTTGTTCGATGCCAAATGCAGTTGAATCTACAGTATCTGTAGATAATGCAGAAGAAGATATCATTTTGCCAGATGATATTTTTGAGGCGCCTGAATATGAATATATTATCAATAATCCCTTTAATTCTTATGTAAAACATTTTAATGAAACAACATATGCTGCTACCCCGGATGGACTCTATGCTCAAAAAGATGATACGAAAGGGTGGGAATTGATTGATGTTGGATGTATCGGAATGGGAGATGAATTTAATGGAGATTTGTATTACAGCTGTGATAATCTAGTAAAGCGACTTAATTTGAATACACATGAAATTTCGACGCTCTGTGACAGTGAGGAGGCAATATATAAAATTACATTTGAACAATGGAATGGCGAAAATCATATCTATTTTTTTGCGGAATCAGGGTGTGTGCAGGAGGCTCTTTTGGACGAAAATGGAGAAATACTGGAATTGGTACCGTTTGATGAAACTACGAATTATCAGGAATATAACAGCAGATACCGATATAAGATTTCCTATCCAGAAAGTGTAAAAAACGACCCTTATTGGGATTTATCTTTTAGTGTAGACCTCATTGATACCTGTTTTAGTCGGAAATATTGGAATGGTACAAATTTCTTTTCTGTCCATGCTTCAATGTCTGGCAATACAGATATACGATTTATGAGAGCCTATCGGTTTAATTTTTCCGAAAGAAGAGGAGAAATTATTGAATATGGAAAATGTTATGATAAATGCATAGCGACTAATTGGGGACTTGTATTTTTTGATGAGCATCAACATGATAGGATTCATCTTATGTCACTTGATGGTAAACGAGAAAAGATTCTGTGGAATCGGAATGAAGAACATTTTGATTTTATCACATTTGATGATGATTACTTATATGGATTTTATGAAAAGGATGAAAAGGCTTATGTTGGTAGGATTTCTTTTCAAACAGAAGATTTTGAAATTCTTTTCTCTAAATCTGAAGATTATGAACATTTTGATATATTAAATGATCATATTTATTATTTGGATTCGGATAGTCAGCTTAAATGTCAGGATATTCAATCTGGAGAAATAACATATATTGGTTGATTAACCCTAATGGGAAAATTTTTTAACAGAGAAATGATTCAAAATCATTTCTCTGTTTTTAATTATTTTTTATGTTTACAATTTTTTACATAAGTTCTTATTTATTTATAGCTGCGCAGCTAAAATAAATAAGAAGGAGAAATAAAAATGGATTTGAAAGTTTTAGAAGTGCAAAAATGGTTAAATTTGACCTATGGGAATCACCCGGATTTCCCGGCTGTCACAGAGGATGGTCTCACTGGAAATTCAACGATTAAAGCGTTGATCAGAGGGCTTCAGATTGAAGCTGGTGTAAAGGTTGATGGTGTTCTTGGATCGGGGTCTTTAGCTGCCATTGGAACGATTTCGCCATCGTTGGACACCAGTGTGCAGACGAATCGTAATAAAGTGTATATCGCACAGGGCGGTTTATATTGCAAGGGCTATAATCCCAAAGGATTCGACGGGATTTATGGTAGTGGTATGATTGAAAAAGTAAGGGAATTTGAAACAGATGCAGGTTTTATATCTACTACAGGAAATATCACACCTAAACTTTTAAAAGCGATTCTTAATACCGAGAATTTTCGACTTGATGAAGAAAAAGGTGATCATCAAATCCGAACGATTCAGCAGGCATTAAATCGTTCTTACAGTAATTACATGGACCTTATTCCATGTAATGGGATTTATGGAAAATTTACAAATAAGGGACTTATACGAGCGCTGCAGCATGAAATTGGAGAAACAGTAGATGGTGTTTTTGGCAGCGGGACGATGTCAAAATGTCCTACTATTAAGCGTGGTGGGGCTGCATCTAAATCAGTTGTTCTCATTTTACAATATGCCCTTTGTTGTAATAAATTTAATCCAAATCAACTTGACGGTGTTTTTGGAGCTGGTGCTGAAAGAGCTGTTAAAGAATTTCAGGAATTTGTAGGACTTATTGCTGATGGAATTGCCGGGAAAGACACATGGGCTTCCCTTTTGACCAGTTCAGGAAATCCTAATAGAAAGGGAACAGGATGTGATCGTGCACATCCATTAACAAAAGAAATTGCCAGCGCATTAGCAGCAGATGGACGTAAAGTTATTGGCAGATATATCGGTGGCGGTCTTTGGAAACGTTTAAAGCGCGAAGAAATTGAAATTATTACAGAAGCCGGAATGGATATTTTTCCGATTTACCAGACAGAAGGTAATCATAGTGGCTATTTTACATCTGCGAAAGGACGCACAGATGCTGCTACTGCAATTTCAAATGCCCAGAAATTAGGATTTCCTTCAAGGACTACCATTTATTTTTGCGTCGATTTTGATGCGCTGGAAACAGATATTAAAAATAGCATTCTTCCTTATTTTGAAGCTGTTTTTAAATTGTTTTCTGATACAGGACGTAATCCTAAAAATTACAAAGTTGGTGTTTATGGACCAAGAAATGTATGTATACAGGTAAGCGATAAAGGCTATGCTATAAGCAGCTTTGTGTCGGATATGTCAACTGGTTATAGCGGAAATTTAGGATATTTACTTCCGTCTAATTGGATGTTTGATCAAATTTCTACAGTAAAGTACACGGTCAATGGAAGTACTATTGAAATAGATAATTTGATCGTATCCAAAAATTATAGAAAAATGGCGCCATTTGATCCGGAAGAAGTTCCAGAACCTGAATCGACTTCTCTCTTTAAAATGGATAATGCTGTTCTTAGCGAAAAAGATCGTAATATTGAGATCGCACTAGAATGTATCAATTATCGGCTTAAAGAAGAAGAAAAGGCGAAGGATACGGTTAATTCCATCAAATTTGATCTTCAGGAAATTAGGCGTAAGGATGAATATCAGTACTGCTATGAGAATTTTGGAGATGATAAAGGTCGCTTTATTTTCCCTTTTCCAACTCAGAGTCCAGAGGAAAAATATACTTTAAAAGTAGAACATTATGAAAATTATACTGCTGAGAGGATTAAGGCACTGAATGGAGGAGGTAAACTTGCAGAGTTTGCGTCAAGTTTTTTTGGCACGGTAGGTTCCGTACTTTCATATTTAATGAAATACGCAGATATGGAGCGCAATGGCGAAGATGTTACGTTAAAGCAGCTTATCTATAATGCGGTGGATACATTTGTTCCGGGAACGGATGTTTTGTTGAAAAATTTATATTTTCCGACTCTTTCAGAAAAAGAAGATATTCTTTTCTCAACATTATATACAGTGCTCAGTAATGATACGCTGTATCATGATATCGTTACCGATTCGACACCATATTATATAACACCTTACAACTATCGCCCTGGAGATTCAGGTTCCGGAGATGATGGTCAAAAATCTTTTAAAATTTATGCAGGAGATAGTTTGGTTCAGGTAAGTGTAACGAAAGGCGGTAAGCACTTAGGCGATTATTATGTATACCTCAGAGATTATATTCCTAGGTGCGTCTGGTATTATAAAGCTACTATTTAGGATGATTTAAAGATAGCTTTATTCTGACAAAAATGTAAACCAGGTAAGAAATCTTGTTTTAAAGGTTTCTTGCCTGGTTTTTTTATGGTACGTTCAGCAGTGTACAGTTCTGATAAATATAAGTTGTAATTTTGACATAAGTGGTTCTCTTGTGTAAAAAGCTATTATTATCCGGCAGTGGTGAGATCAAAAAGAGAATATTAGAAATAATGTAAACAAAATTATTTGTATTTTTGGCACTTTCCTTTCTTTAACGGCTAATAAGTGAAGGGTTTTTATTGGAAGAAGAGACGGAATGAGGAGGACCGTGTATCAATTTAGAATCCATAAAATAATGGAGGAAATATACGAATGAAAATTATTTGGCGTGCCTGTTCTGTTTTAAAGACATGGAGGAACTCTATGGCGAAAGCAGGCAGGCTGCCGGATTTTCGGAAGATGTATCCGGAAGCCAGTGAAGAAATCATTTCAGTTTTGAAGGAAACAGAAAGGAAGATGCAGTATCAGGAATACGATCTGAAAGCAGAACAGGCGGTACTTGACCGAAAAACAGGAAGAGTAAGCATTCTGCCCGGAAGGGAGGATTCCCTTGACAGGATGATGGAAGCGGGGCTGTTCCCGGACAGAGGGGAACAGGATATTGAGGCGGAAATATGTAGCAGACTTCAATATGAAAAATTGCACAGAGCGATCAGACAGTTGGAAAAACGGGAAGAATACCTGATTATCCAGCTGTTTTTTGCGGACGCAGTGAGAGGGAGCTGGCAGGGGAGCTTTGTGTTTCACAGAATGCCATAAATAAGCAGAGGGGGAGGATTTTGCAGAAACTGAGAAAAATTTTACAGAATTTGTCATTTTAGGGTTGTCAGAAGGCTTTCCCAACGTGGATATAAGTAGGAGGAAAAAACTCCAGATATTTTCCGGCGTGTAAGCAGGACATGCGGCGGGAGAGCGAACATTGACAAGTCCATAACCGGCAGCATAAATACGTTAGCTGTTCAGCCCGGAAGGGAAAGCATGGCGGAGGAGGCGCGGCGACCATCTGCAGGCAGGAAAGATGCCTGTTAAACAAGATGACATCAAAGATGCAGAGCGGAAACAATCCATCCCCGGTCAGCCTGTGGCGGGCTGTTTGCAATGACCTGAACAGCCTATTATGATACTTCCGTCCAGTCACAGCCCTGCACGCGGGTGCGGGAACACGCAATGAGGGCGGCTCGGGGAGAACCTCGGAGGGGTATAAAACCCATGACAGCCAGAAGCCATGGCTGGTTTATGACTGCCGCCCAAGGGCGCAGAGCGTCCGATCCCGGGATGTAGTGTCAAATAGGGATATTGAGGAAACTGTTGATGAAGAACAGGCACGGCAGATGATAGAGAAAAGGGCGGCGGTTTTAGCCGCCGCCGTTTCAAAGGCTGTGCAGGAAGGAGAAAGGATGATCAAGAGGGGTGATGTTTACTGGGCAGATCTGCAGCCGACAGTTGGAAGCGAACAGGGCGGGGTACGGCCTGTGATGATCTTACAAAATGATAAAGGAAATTATTTTAGTAGTACGGTCATTATTGCACCGATGACGGCCAAGACGGGGAAACATAATCTTCCGATCCATGTGACGGTGTATGCAGGGGAAGCTGGAATTGGAAGAACGTCAATGGTGCTGCTGGAACAGATCCGGGTGCTGGATAAAAGCAGGTTGGGCGAATACATAGGGCATTTGGAAGCTGGTAGGATGAAAGATGTGGAATATGCAATGGCGGTCAGCTTAGGGCTGTTTGATGATAGTGGGATTGAAGAGGAGTTTGGCAGGGAACAGGTGGAATATGAGCAGTTTCTGCATATGTAATAGAAAGTGACGGGAGGCACAAAAGGGATGAACAAAGGGGAAGAAAAGAAAATCCATGAAATTTTAGAATCAGGCAGTATTGGGTACGCCTATCTTTTTGATGCGAAAGCAAGAAAAACCCTGGAAAAAGTAGTGTCTCTGGAGCCGGAAAATCTGGCGGCATTGTTCAGAAAGTATGGGACAGAGATGGAGTGGATGTCTGTGACGGATATGAGGGATAGAATGGTGCTGCGTGCAGCAAGTGGAAAAATCAGTTCTTGTAAGGATGAGGAAATGCGTCGGGAGATAGAGCAGCATCTGACAGCATTGTTATCGGCAGGAGAGAAAGCGACAAAGGTGCTGGAGGTAGATAAAAAAGCGGCAGACCAATACTTTGGGGAAGAGGATCAGGCAGTGACATGGGCGGAATACGGGATGGAGATCTGGTTAAGATAATATTTTGACGGTATATGGAAGCAGCAAAAGCAGATGATTCCTCCACCCAGCATTGAGAAAAAATTAGGAGGGGTTTAGTTTGGAGAAAAAAGAGAGCAGGGAATTAAGTTATAAGCTGGCTGTGAAGCTATTGGACCTGATGTTGAAAAATGGTTTTTTATTGCCGGAGGAATATGAAAAAATTGATGCTTTAAACCGTCTAACATTTAAACCGGAACTTTCCAAAGTATATGCTGAAAGCACTAGATCTCCAGCAGAAATTGTGGTATTGTGTGGTGCTAATAGGAGAGGTAATTTTAAAGAGGGTATATCTGAAGATGGAGGAAAAGGAAAGCGATGGTAAAAAAGGAAAAGAAAGTCACACGGATTGATCCGGTCCGTACCACACAGCCCCTTGAACAAACACAGGAAAAACGAGTTTGTGCATATTGCAGGATCAGCACAGATTCTGAAGATCAGAAGCATTCGCTGGAAGCTCAAGTGGCATACTACAGTCGGCTCATTGGAGAGCGAAACAACTGGATTTTTTCAGGTATCTATGCGGATGAGGACAGGAGCGGAACAAAGTTGAATGGTCGGGATGAATTTCAGAAGATGATGCAGGACTGCCGGCGGGGACAGCATGATTATATTATCACAAAATCAGTCACACGATTTGCAAGAAATACGGTAGACAGTATTCAGGCGATTCGTGAATTAAAGGCTCTTGGAATAGGAATATATTTTGAAAAGGAACGGGTTGATACCCTTTCTGAAAAAAGTGAACAGCTTCTTACTATCTTAAGTTCCATTGCGCAAGGGGAATCAGAGAATATTTCTGCAAATGTCAGATGGTCTGTGGTACGGAGATTTCAAAATGGTACCTTTATTATCAGTGATCCTGCGTATGGATATTGTAAAGATCCAGATGGAAATCTGATCATTGAACCGAAGGAAGCGGCAGTAGTACGGAGGATTTTTGAAGCATATCTGGGGGGAATGGGTTCCTATACAATTGCTCAGAGCTTACAGAAGGAGGGAATCCCTACTAGCCGGAAGTCAAATGGATGGCAGGAGGGAACCGTCAAAGAAATTCTTAAAAATCCGGTTTACGAAGGGGATCTGCTTTTACAGAAGACTTGTACTACAGAAGGTATACCATTTAGAACGAAACGGAACCATGGAGAACTTCCTCAATATCTGATCAGGGATAACCATGAACCTATTATCAGCAGAGAAGAAGCGGAAGCAGTTCGTAAGCTCTGTACATATCGAAAGGAACAGCAGTGTGTCAAGGACTCAGAGGCATATCAGAACCGTTATGCATTTAGCAGCCGGATTCGGTGTGGAGTGTGCGGCAGCATATTCCGCAGGCAAAAACTATACATAGGAAAATCTTATGAAAAAGTCCAGTGGTGCTGCCATAAACATATTCAGGATAGGAAAGCCTGTGGTCAAAAGGCAATCCGAGAAGAAAATATTGAACGTTTGTTTACCAAGATGTGGAACCGGATGGCAGGAAATTATGAGGAAATATTGATGCCTTTACTGGCTGGGCTTAAAGCAGTCCCAAGAGATCCAAAGCAGGAAAGGGAGATTCGGAAGTTAAATTATCAAATAGAGGAATTGAGAAAGCAGAGCTACATGTTGCGGCAGGTCCTGGTGGACGGCAATATTGGCTCTGCTGTTTTTATAGAAAGGCGGAACCAGATGGATTCAGAATTGGAAACGCTAATCCGTAGGCGGCAGCTTTTAGAGGCGGATCAGTTCTTTGAACCGGAGATCATGCAAACAGAATATCTGCTGACTGTATTTCGGAGCCGCCCAACCAGAATGGAAAATTATGAAGAAGAAGCATTTTTGATGATCATTGACCATGCAACGGTATATCCGGGGCAGAAAATCCGGTTCTGCCTGAAAAATGGATTGGAGCTGGAAGAGTCATTGGAGGAAGGGGGATTGGAAGATGGCAGGAATTAAACGGCAAAAGCGTTTTCCAATCGGATATCGAATTCAAAATGGCAGGGCAGAGGTTGTCCCGGAAGAGGCAGAGTTGGTACAACGTATTTTTCGGGATTATTTGGAAGGATCTACCACTTATGGAATTGCAAAGTGGATGACAGAGTTGGGAGTGCTGAATGCAAACGGACATCCTTCATGGAGTCATGCCTCTATCGGAAATTTGCTGAAGAACCCAAGATATTGCGGGGATGAATATTATCCGCCAATTATTTCAAAGGAGTTGTTTCTGCAGGTACAGGAGAGACGGGAAAATAGAACCAGCCAGCTGGGACGCAGGTATCATCCAAACAGTCATGCAGGCAAGGGCATTTTGAATGGAAAGATCTTTTGCGGAACGTGTGGATTAGAATATCGAAAATATGCGAAGAAGCGGCAAAAGCCCGGAGAAGATAAATGGTGCTGGAAATGTTCCAAGTATCAGAATGGGAGGAAGGTATCCTGCGGAAACCGGATTCTGTCAGAGGAGCAGATAAAAAATGCAGCACTAACAGCCATGAATCTGGTGGTGGAGCATCCGGAACTGGCACAGGAGGTTCAGAAAGAGAGCGCAGCAGTGGAAACACCCAAATACAGGAAGCTGACAAGACAGATTGAAGAACTTCTGCAGATTGAAGAGTTTTCGGCAGAAGAGATCAAAACATTGCTTTACGAGAGGGCAATGGAACAGTATCAATCTGCAGAGATAGAAAGCCGCGCTTATTATGGAAGGAAGATTGAAGAAATCCTGTGCAGAGGTGGAAAACAGGAATATTTTAATGAAAAATGCTTTCAAAAGACAGTGGAGAAAATCATGGTTTTTAAGAATGGAACCATGGATGTACATATGAAGAATGGAGTCGTAATCCAGATAAAAGAAGATGGAGGCGGGAAGCAGTGATGGAGGCAAGTATAAAAAAGAACATATCGATCATACCGGCAAAACCGGCGTATGACCGGAGCATCCGGCCGCAAATGCGAACCCTTCGGGTGGCAGCCTACTGCCGTGTCAGCACCCTGATGGAACAGCAGGAATCCAGTTATGAAGCTCAGGTACAATATTATACAGAGAAAATCAAAAGCAATCCGAACTGGAAACTGGCAGGGATTTATGCAGATGACGGAAAGAGCGCGACAAGTACCAGAAAAAGAGCGGATTTCCAGTCCATGATCGATGACTGCATGGCAGGAAAGATTGACATGGTCATTACAAAATCCATCAGCCGTTTTGCCAGAAATACCGTAGACTCCCTGACAAATATCCGGAAGCTAAAAGAAAAGAACATTGCTGTATTTTTTGAAAAAGAGGGGATTAACACTCTGGAGGGAAGCGGGGAACTGCTGATTACGATCCTGAGCAGCCAGGCACAGGAGGAAAGCCGGAATATCAGCGAAAACTGTCACTGGGGAATTGTGAGACGGTTTGAAGCAGGACAGGTTATTGTCAACCACAATAAGTTCCTTGGATATACGAAGGATAAGGACGGAAATCTGGTGGTAGTACCGGAAGAGGCGGAACTGGTGCGGAGAATATACAGGCTTTTTCTGGAGGGGAACAGCAGCTATAGGATTAAAAGAATCCTGGAATCAGAGGGGATCAGGACAGTGACCGGCAATACCGTATGGCAGGCAACCGTGATTGATAAGATGCTGACCAATGAGAAATACATGGGGGATGCCCTCCTGCAGAAGACCTATACCGTAGATTTTCTGACGAAGAAGAAGGTAGTCAATAAGGGGATTGTTCCCCAGTATTATATAGAGGATGACCATGAAGCCATCATACCAAAAGAATTATTTTACCGGGTACAGGAGGAGAAAGCCAGACGAGGAAATATTTACCGGGCAGCCATCAAGAAAAAGAGGGGAGAGGAGAAGAGTAAGTACAGCGGCAAGTATGCGCTGTCGGGTCTGATGATCTGCGCAGAATGCGGACAGCCCTACCGGAGGCAGGTGTGGTCTAAATATGGAAAGAAAAGCGCTGTGTGGAGATGTGATAACCGGTTGAAACATGGTTCCGAGCGGTGTAAAAATTCCCCGACATTAAAAGAGGAAATCCTTCATGAAGCCATCATGATGGCAATTGGCAAGGTGGTAGAGGATCAGGGCGAATTTGTGCAGGCATTCCGTGAAAACGTGATCCGGATTATCGGAAGCTATGGAAACAAAGCAAAACCGACAGAATACAATACAGAGATTCAGGAACTGGAGAAGCATCTGATGTCGCTGATTGAGGAAAGTGCCAAAGGAAACTGCGGAGAGGAAGATTTTGATCGGGAATACCGGAGAGTTACGGCGCATCTGAAGGAGTTGAGAAAGAGAAAAGAACAGTCCAGGAAGGAACAACGTCTGGCAGAAGCCTATGATCAGAGAGCTGGAGAGGTGGACGATTATATAAGGAAAGCAGGGGTACTGAGCAGGGAATTTGATAATGATCTGGTGTGGAGGCTGATCCAGACGGTTAAGGTTATTAATCAGAATAAGATCGAGCTTCAGTTCCGGTCGGGGATCGTGATGGTGCAGAGGCTGGATAAGTGGGAAAATTAGAAATTGATATCAGGAAAGAAATACGGGAACCGTCGGGTTAAAAATATAAAATCTAAACATAAAATGAGGCAGAGCGAACCTTGCAACAGAAGTGTGCCTGTGATAAAATTTAAGTATGATAGGGAAAGTATATGCTTCTGATAAAAACAGGCAGAGAAAGGAAGCAGAGAGATGAGTAAGGATTGGGAAGAAAAGTTCAGACCGGAAGATCTGCAGAGAATCCGTGGATTTCGTCTGATGGATGATGACTTTATGTCAAAATGTTTTGAGGAAAATATCGAATGTACGGAACTGGTGCTGCAGATTGTGCTTGGCAGAGATGATTTGAAGGTGGAAAAGGTAGCAATCCAGCATCAGCTTAAAAATCTGCAGGGCAGATCAATTATTTTTGATATTTATGCGACGGATCATGCCGGAAAAAGATATAATGTAGAAATCCAGAGAGCAGATCGCGGTGCGGGAGCAAAGAGAGCCAGATATCACAGCAGTTTGATCGATGCTAATGTGACTGAGCCGGGAGAAAAGCTGGAAAATCTGGTGGAAACTTATGTAATCTTTATTACAGAGCATGATGTGCTGGGAAAGGGAAAACCGATTTATCATATTGACCGGGTAATCAAAGAAACTGGTGAGAACTTTGGCGATGAGGCACATATTTTATATGTGAATGGCGAATACCGGGATGAATCGCCCATAGGGACCCTGATGCATGATTTTTCCTGTACAAATGCGAAGGATATAAAGTATAGAACATTGGCTGAACGTGTAAGATATTTCAAGGAAGATGAGAAAGGAGTGGCAGCTATGTGTAAGGCGATGGAAGATATGCGGGATGAGGCTGCTTTGGCAGCACGGTTAGCGGAAAGAAAAGAAGTGGCAAGCAGACTTTTGAAAAAAGGTGCGATGTCTTTTGAGGAGATTGCTGAGATTTCTCAGTTATCTGTAGAGGAGGTTCGTGCATTGGCGGGTAAAAGAGGGGCTTGATTTAGTGATAAATTACAAATAAGATTGATTTTGTAGTAAAAAATGATAGAAGGGTTGCCGGAAGGTGGTAACCCTTTTATTAGTTAAAGCGTATTATAATTGCTTAACGGGAAGGTTTAAGTTTAAGAATCAAATATGTAAGCGGAGGAGAAAAAGTGATTTTATATCATATAACATCACTAGAGAAACCAATTCAGAGTATTTTGATTCCCAAGATACCAGATGAAACAGAAATAGGTGAGAATTATACAGAAAAGAGAATCTGTTTAGCGCCTAGTATTCTGGAATGTCTTAAATCAGCGGAAATCGTAAACAAATTTGATGATGAAGTAGGATTGGTTAGAGTTTATAAGGTTAAAATTAATGAAGATGATCCAAATCTGGTCGGTTGGAATAAACTATATGAAGAAGGACTTGTGCCAGATGCAGCACTAACACATGAGTATTGGTATAAAAAGCCAATTATGCCTATTGAATGTAGTGTTTATAGAGTTTCGGGATGGACAAAAAAAGAATATATTATAGTGGATGCTGTTCAAAAAGAACAGATTAAAAAGATTTTATTTGAAATGAAATTATACGATGGGCAGATTGAGAAATGGAGTGCTTTTGATATAGTTAATTATTGGCTGCCACTTCATGGAGAAATTTGGGTCGAGAGGTTCAAACAGAGATTAGTGCATAGTGTTATTGATTATACTCCTGAGAGTGCTAAGATGTATGAGTCGCTGTTTGGTGAAAAACCAAAATTGTCACATGAGGAGCAAGATTTTCATATAAATAAATATTTGGAAACGTGTACAATAGTAAAAGAAAGTAGTATGGAAAAAACGGATTTATTCCAATTTGAAAAATGTTATAGTGAGGAAATTAAAATATACAAAAAAGAATACAAATTGATATTAGCATGGGAATTTATTTTACCAGATTTTGTCTGGAGGAATAATGCTTATTTGTGGAAAATAAAAGACAGTTTTGGAAATATAACTGCATTTTTATACTACTTTATTGAACAGAGTGGAAAGTATAATATTTCATGTTTAGAAGTTGTACCTTTTATGAGAAATCAGGGAATGGGTGAGAAAATCATAAAACAATTTTTTGATATGAACAGCATCAATCCAAGAGATATTCGTGTAGAACCACCGAATTTGGCAACGGCTAAATTTTGGAGAAAATGTGGTGTTGAATGTTCTTGCCCAGAAGAGTGATTAAATATGGGTGAAAGAAAATTTGGAATGATATTAAAATAGACTACACGAGGAGGAACATGGGGTGGTATACAATTGTTTTATAAGATGTCATGTCTGTGGCAGTATAACACGAGTCAGGTTACAAGTTGGTTGGCAGGAGGAACATCCAATTGTCGTAGCGTGTAGAAAATGTGGGATTTCTTTAAATGGAAAAGTTAAAATAGGGCAGGATATGCCGGGATTGGAATTCAGTTTTGAGAATGCAGAAATTCTAAGAGAGGATGAATCGGCAGATTATGTTGTTGAATGTTCCGGAGAATTTCCAACTAAAAAGCTAAGTACTGATGAGAGAGAGTTTGTACCATCTCCATTTATGAGAAACCAAAGTCGAATGCAGGAGAATAATGGATATGAGAAATTTACAAGAAGTGTATCCAGATTAATGGAAACTGCACAGAACTGGGCACAATATAAAAGAATATTGGATTTGTCTCAGAACGGAAATAAAGGCTATCTAATTCAAGAGGTGAAGAAACTGATTCCAGAGCAGTTTGTTCCAGGAACTAATGAGTTGGAAATTTTAAGAGCGGTGCATCTGGTAGAGATTATGGGATTTATTACACCGTTGAGGGATGATGTTATTTCAGAACATGAAGTAAGTGATAGTGTGCTAAAGTTGGATTTTAATCAGATAAGAGAATTGATAGAGTATTTAAATGCTCATGAAGGATATAGATTGGAAGATTTGCAATCTACAATCTATCAAATGCTGAGCGAGTTTATTGAGGTTTATCAATACTTGATCCCAGCATTTGCTACTCAGTTTTGTAAAGCAGATAGCATCGACTTTGCAGAGGAAGGATCGACAACAAGCAGTTTTGATTTGGTAAAACAGTTTTATTTAGATGTATATGAAGCTTTGGGAAATATATTAATTTTACCAGTTGCGTTAAACAACATAAAGTTTCGAGGAAATTTCAAGAAAGTCAAACCTGGATTAGAAAGAAGAGTTAATTCTTTGGACGATTTCTTTGGGCTTTCCAAAGCAAATAGATATCACTTATGTGATAGTGAAGAAATTTATACGGAGTATTTGCAGGTTATCATTAATGCGAAATTGCGCAATGCAATAGGACATAATGATGTTAAATATGATGCGATTTCTCAACAAATAACATATATACCAGATCCTAAAGATAGATTGAAGAGTAGGACAGAATACCTTTTGGAATTTGAAAACGAAGCATTACACTTATTCCAGGCAATCTTGGTGATTGCAGAATATCTGTATAAGATAAAAGAATTTGCATTGATCGATAAAGGACATAGGCCAGCAGAATTGGGTATGCCATCAAAGAAGTTGAAAACCGGAAGAAACGATTTGTGTCCTTGTGGAAGCGGAAAGAAATTTAAAAAGTGTTGTTTAGGGAAAGGTTTATATGATTGAATATATAGGAAATACCAAGGAAGAAATTAGTAGTTTAATGTGATAAGTATATAGTTTGCAACGAAAGGTTAAAAGAAAGATATTAAGAATTATGAAAATACTTTGAACCTAGCGTAAAGATATAAAAGTAAAACTATGAATGGATTTTAGGCGAGTAATCGGTTCCCGCCAGGGACAAAATCTGCTTTTCAGGAATCTGTTTCACACCCTCAACACATGTTGAGACGGTAGTACTGCTTTCCCACAAAAAGCCAGACGGACATATCAACGTAAAAGTTGAGTTTGGCGAGGGTGAGGGAAAAGTTCCACTTGATAATATTGCTAAAAGAGCGGAAAGCTATAAGCCCAAAGAACGAGTGACCTACAAAATGATAAAGGAGCATTCCTGTTAAGTAACAAATAACCGGTTTGCAAAAAATGAGTGCCACCCATAGAATAATGATTGTTAACTGGCAGGTTAATTAATCATCGTTCAAAGGAGACACCCACAAATGAATTATAAGCAGAATGAAAAAATCAATCAAGTAAAAGAATCAACTTTGGTAGTCGGAATCGATGCAGAGACTCAGCGAAGGAGCATCATGACGCCCCTTTATGGATAAGCAGAACGAAGGAATTAAGGACCCTGAAGTAAAGGAGATCCCGTATGACATGGGAGGTTAGGCTGCCGTAAGGAGTTGGGGAAAGAAAGGCCGATCATAACAGAATAAGACGACGTCTTGTTTTGTGTACCCTAAACATCCGTATATCCATGATTCATGGCCAAGGGGAATGACATAGACTTAGAAGCAATCTCTATGAAAAAATGAAAATGTGAGAAAAAGCGAGTTAACAAGAGAAAAACAAAGATTATTATGGAAGAAAATGGTAAAAAATTTGATTTTTTAGTAAAGCCATGTGCGATTGTTATGGGAAGGAATATAGAGCGAAATTTAGATTTTAGAGATAGGGTACGGGAGTACTCTAGCAAGAGTGGAATCAGATTACTAAAAGCACAAGATATTAAGAAGTAATGCGGTAAGGTTAAATTTTTTGTTATGTTTATTTGTATAGCAATCCTTTTGGTGCACTAGATTTAATAATAGGGAACTTTTTAATATAATATATAGCATAAAAGTTCCCTAAAAAGAGAGAGGTGAAATGAATGGGAGCAAATTATTCAGAAATTCAAGAATTATTACAGCAAAAAGCGGATATACAGGCGAGGCTTAATCTGATGCCATATGATGGAAATCCGGAAATTAAGGAATCAAATGGTTCAAAATACTTGTATATGCGTAAGCGAGTAGCAGGTAAATTGACCTCTACTTATGTAGACGTATATTCAGATGAACTATATCAGTTGCTTTTGCGTAATGCCAAGGAACGCAAAGATTTAAATAAAGCCATTCGTAAAATCAATAAAGATTTAGCGGCACTTGGTTACGAAGATAAAGAACTTTCAGCGAGAGTATTACAAAATTTGGATTTTGCCAGAGCAAATTTGAAAGCGAACATTTATGATCAGGCAGTGTTAGAAGGTGTCGCAACGACATTTCCGCAAACGGAGGATATTATCGAGAATGGACAAGTCCATGGGGTATCGGCTACGGATGTGCAGAAGATTCTTAATTTGAAACACGCCTGGGAATTTATCTTAGATAGAGATGTGATTCAGAGTGAAAGTAATTATCATATGCTTTGTCATATTGCAAAGTTGGTTAATGAAGGTTTCTTTTATGATGGAGGTCGTATTCGTGGTATTCCTGTGCAGATAGGCGGAACAAGCTATGTACCACCATTACCTATTGAAACAGTGGTTATCGAGCGAATAGATGAAATTAGAAGTCAGGATAAAGAGCCAATAGAGATAGCGATTGAGTTATGTATGTACTGTATGAAAACGCAGGTGTTCAAAGATGGAAATAAGCGAGCATCGGTTATTTTTGCCAATCATTATCTGATTGCACATGGTATGGGATTTTTAGTTATACCGGAAAAGGATATACCGGAATTTAAGAAGTTATTGGTGCAATATTATGAAGGTGAGCCACTAGAGGTCATTGGCGCATTCTTAAAAGAGCGTTGTTGGAAGAATTTTTAGAATGTTATTGAAACTGCAAAAGCGGACATTGAGGGTGTTAACTCCCTTCATAAAACTGCTCAAAACAAATCTGCGGACCGATATATTACCAAATCCGACAGTAGCATTGATTAAACATGGCAAAATAACAAAGAGTGTAAAAAGCAAGTGTTTATGCGGGTTCGCGGGATGTTGAGGTCTGAAATAATGATACCGCATGTGGAGGCATTGAAGCATTTTAAGATGAATAGTTAATAAAGAGAGGTGCAGATG
>ERZ780067.390-NODE-390-length-16983-cov-2.72785_pt1 | contig 16983 bp, 8 predicted proteins | sample MGYA00511841_ERZ780067 | MGnify/ENA primary metagenome ERZ780067 (study PRJEB29588, sample SAMEA2143295) | human gut metagenome | biome: human gut; feature: human-associated habitat; material: faeces | place: Denmark | collected 2008/2010 ... | reverse complement strand
CGGACCGGATCGTGAGGGCCGTACCAGCGCCAGGTTTGTTCACATAATATCATAATGAATGGGCTTGATTTATTGATTTGTACTACGTAAGTGTTCCATATTCACTTTGTAAGTGTCAGATAGAGAAAGCGTCAAAACCACCGTCTACTACAGACAAGGCACCCGTTACGAAGCTGGAAGCATCGCTGATAAGGTAGTGGATGGTTCCGAACAGTTCTTCCGGTTCGGCAAAACGTCCGCATGGGGTGTGGGCGATGATAGTCTTTGCGCGATCAGTATAAGACCCGTCCGGGTTAGTCAACAGGGCACGGTTAGCATTTACACGAAACTCAGGGCTGAATTTAGTGGCCAGTTCCGTAGCCATATAACGGGTGTAGTTAGCTATGGCAGCTTTGGCAGAACCATATCCTACCACACGTGTAAGAGGGCGCAGAGCTGATTCAGAGCAGAAGTTAACGATAACTCCTTTTTTATTCTTTGCCATCACGTCTACGAATGCCATTGTAGGCAATACCGTACCGAAAAGGTTCAGGTCTACTACTTTTCTGAAAGCATCTACTTCCAGGTCAAGAATGGTTTTATCCGGAGCAATAGTAGCACCTGCCATATTTCCACCTGCAGCATTCAGCAAGACATCAATGGTACCGAAACGTTCCAGGATGGCTTTTTTGTTTTCTTCTAATATTTCTTTATTCAGAACGTCTGTTACAAGGAACATAGCTTCTGTCTTTTGACTGAGTTCTGCTTCCAGTTCCTTACCAATTTCTTCTACACGGTCAAGGATTACGATTTTGGCACCTTGTTCTGCAAGATAGTTAGCAATACTTTTACCCAGGATACCGCAACCGCCGGTAACGATAATCACTTTGTCTTTAATGTCGAATAAGTTTTTCATGTCTTTTCATTTATAAGTTTATTCTAAATCTCTGTGCTACAAAAATAGTGGAAAAGTAGCTTGTTTACTATAACAAACGTCTCAAAAAGGTGAACTCCTATATCAAAAAGTATTAATTATTGCTTAAAAGCGTCTTTTCTGGCCAATGCTTCCAGGTAATAATAGTCTGCATAGTTGAGAGGAACATCGATTTCATCACCTCCCGGATGGTGTCCGGTGGAGTGTAGCAACAGGAAGCCATAGTTTGTTTCCGGTTCAGCTTGGTAGTGTTTGTTGAGGCTATCTACGATCTTGTCGGCAATGCTTTGATAACGGTTGCTATCTTCTGCTGAAACATAGGTCCGGAGTTCGTACAGGGCTGAAGCCATGATGGCAGCAGCAGAGGCATCGCGGGGGACGTTGGGAATACCAGGCGCTTTCATATCCCAGTAAGGAATAAAGTCTTCCGGCAGGTTCGGTAAGCCAAAAAAGAAGTCTGCAATATGGCGTGCCTGTTGTAGATAGGCTGGATTCTTTGTGAAACGATAGCACATGGTACATCCGTATAATCCCCATGCTTGTCCACGGCTCCAGAAAGAATCATCGGCATAGCCTTGTGCTGTCTGTTTGGCACGCACTTCTCCTGTTTCGGGGTCGTAATCTACTACATGATATGAAGAGTAATCCGGACGGAAATGATTCTTCATGGTAGTATTGGCATGGTTTACAGCAATTTTCCAGTAGATGGAATCGCCGGTTTCTTGGGTAGCCCAGAATAGCATTTCCAGGTTCATCAGGTTGTCGATGATGACGGGATACTTCCATTTATCACGGTTATGATCCCATGAACGAATGCTCTTTACTTTGTCATTGTAGCGGGTAATCAAAGTCTTGGCGCTTTGTAATACTACATCTTTATAAGAACGTTCACCTGTTAGTTGATAAGCTTTGCCAAAGCTATTGTTCATCATGAAACCCAGGTCGTGAGTACCTTTGTGCCACTTAGCCTCTTCTATCATCCAGGTATTGCTGATAGCTTCCTGACGCCAGAAATCATCGTTTGTATAAGCATATACTTGCCATAATGAACCGGTGAAGAAGCCCGAACACCAGTCGTGCGGATGTATCATTCGCAGTGAACCGTCTTTGTTGATACTCCGGGGAATTACGCGGTGTTTGCATTGATTCTCAGCTTCTTTTCTGGCCTTATTTGCACATTTCATGGCAAATTGCAGTTGGCCACAAGCAAAAGCATATGCATTGTCTACATCATCAGGTTTTACCCACAATAGATTGAAACGATCCTTCCAATCAATGGTGCGATGTGCTCTATAAAGTTTCAGATAGTCTGTACGTTCCGGATTTAACAGGAAAACACGGTACAGGTCTTTGCAGAATTCTTGTTGTTTGTAATCCCATTCGCTGATTTGCTGGTAGGGCCAGTCTTTTACATCTTTGCCAACGTATGGGGCTAAGAAGTCCATTGCCTTGTAGAAATTGCGGCCGTCCGTTGATGTGGCGTTATCAATTGAAATACCAATCTTCTGAGCCATAAGAAAAATATCGATGAAATGGGACAGATTGAACTGTGAATAGCCAAATGCAAGGGTACGGCGCAACTCATGTGGTTGCCTGCCATCCGGCTCGATCTGAGTGAAGATACGTCTTTGGGGGATAGCATTGATGACTTCCTGTGCCACTTTCACATTCCCTGCATATAGGGCGAAAGCAATAACTTGTGCATCATGTGCTGTACTGTGGTTATTAGCCTGATTAGCTTCTTCCTGTCCTTGCGGACTATTCAGTATCCATGTCAGCAGTTTGCCAAACCATGCTTTCAGTTGTTTACTGTCTTTGGGTGTGAAAGCCTTCGACTTCTCCAATAGTTGTACGGCATCCAGCATCTCAACGAACGAATAAGTATCGATGACACCATAACAGCGGCCTTTGTTGTTATGATGTCCCGGTATCATCTGGGCATATTCCAAATTCGGGTTCATGCGCGTATCTTTATTAAAGAACCATACACGAATCAGTTCAGTAGCCTTTTGGGCATACTTCTCGTCATTGCTGAAATACCACGCAAGTGCAAGAGTGGTGACGCGCTGGGCAGTTGCTCCAAGACGGTTTCGATCCAGCTTATTCAGTTCCGGGTTCGACTCACCGTCACGGCTGATGTAGGGTAGACCGTCAGGTTTGGAGGGATCGGGCCAATAATAGCGTGCCTGACTCATGTAATCGTGTTTATCTCCGCTGCCGGGCGTCTTCTCTTTCATCACGACGGATAGAGGTTGTACATCCAGCAATTTTTCAGCTTCTGCTACCAACTCTTGATATGTGGTAGAGAAGTAAGGTTGATGTAATGATTGTTTTACTTTTTGCAGATGTGCTCCATCCCAAATAGATTGTGCATGAATATGGCCTACTGCAAGTAATAAACAGGTAATGACTAAGTTAATTCTGACTCTCATGGTGTTTTTGTTTTGAAGTTAATAAAGTTTCCTGAGTTTTATACCGTTCAGAAAGCTTTTTCCATTCCGAACAGAGAAGCGTATTTCAATTTTATTCCGAAAGTTTGTAATATTGTATCTTTTCCGCAGAGCATGAAAATAATCACTTTCGCGACAAGAGGAAAAGCTTTCTTCGATAGTTTGATCATTGATTATTATGTCGAATCTGTTTTCACGGTTTTCCACATCAGAATTACGACCTAATTGGTAGACTGTTGTTGCATTCTCGCGGAATATATCTGTAAAAAGAAATTCTATTTCATAAACTCCGTTGGGAACATCGAAACGGTAGCCTTCAATTCCGTTGCGAAGAGTCTGAAATAGAGGTCCGTCATTGGTATTCTTTATTTGTATCTGGCTACTTTTACTTTCTCCGCCAATATATCCCCAGCCATTTTCAGTATAAGGCTGATCGGGCAGCCAGGTGAGATTACTTTCGTCAGAAGTATAGAAACAATAACTTCCTACATTGATGGCAAGTTCTAAGTCCCGTAGATTTGTTCCATTTAAATTTGCAGGGATAGGGGTAAAGTTTAAGCGGATTCCGTCTTCTACAAAAGAGATATCTTGGACGGCTTTTCTATTTTCTGCTTTAGCAGCGATAAAGTGTTCTTTTTGGCAGAATGGCACCTCAAATGTTACTGCAAAATTCTTGGTTTTCTGTTTGCCCAAAGACTTCCCATCAATAAAAAGCTCTACTTCAGGAAGGTTAGTATATATTTTAACCGGTAATATGACCGGCTCTTTCCCATGCTGTATACCGGAACGATGTGTCCAGTCGCGGCTGGCGATATGTAATACTGGAATGTCTTGACGCCAGGCAGCTTTATAATAATAGTATATATCTTTAGGAGTGCGGTTTGAGTATACCAATCCTTTATTGTTGATCCGTGGCATAGACTCATCACGCAATGCGGAAGAGAAATCGATGAAATTCCAGTGTGTTCCACCACAGATGTAAGATGTTTCCTCCAGTACAGGCAAGTAATGCTCCAGATACTTCTGCTGGTATTCGATACTGAAATCAAATGCATGAGGTTGTAGCGAATGTAAGCGCTTGTCAGATCCTGCACCGTATTCGCTGACAATCATGGGGTGGGAAGGATACTTTTTGTGTTGTTCTTCCAGATACTGTTCGAATCCGGTGAGGTTACCTCCATACCAGCCTTGGTAAAGATTCCAGCCGACAATATCGGTAATACTGCCTAAGCCAACTTCGTTATAGCTATTGCTACCATGGAATGCCATAGTGCTGACGCGGGTTGTATCTTCTTCTTTTAACACTACTTCCAGTCGATTGGCCAGTGCCAGTGTTCGTTCCAGTATGGGCTTTAATTCTTCTTCTTTTTTATAGAGTCGTTGAGTGACGAGTAAGATTTCGTTCATATATCCCCAGGTGATGATTGAGGGATGATTATAATGCTGGCGTATCATCTCCCGCAGATTTCGTTCACAGTTTTCCGTATAACCGGGGGTATCGGGTACAATGTCAATGATGGGTATTTCTTCCCAAGCTAACATGCCGAGTTTATCGCACATTTCCAGTAAAGCGTCATCTTGTGGATAGTGAGAGATACGGATGAAGTTGGCTCCCATTTCCTTCATCAATTTTATGTCGCGACGATGCATTTCATCCGTTAGTGCCACCCCAATAGGTTTCTGGTCCTGGTGACGGCAAATGCCACGTAGCTTATAAGGCTTTCCGTTGAGGGAGAATCCTCTTTCACCATCAAAACTAAACCAGCGGAAGCCGGTATAGTGGTTACTTTGGTCAAGAACCGTTTTAGTCTTTTTATCACGTAGGATACTTTCCACTCTGTAAAGATGAGGTGTTTCCGGAGTCCATAACTGAGGAGATAAGATTGGAGAGGTCTCAGAACGGAAAGAATACTGTTCTCCGGCCTTGATTTGTATGGACTGTTTCAGGCTCTGGGCAATGCTTCCATTAGGGTGATATATGATGTGTTCCAGTTCGAGTAATGCTTTCTGGGTAGCGTCATTCTTTATATCTCCACGGATAAGTATTGTTCCTTTTTCCTCGGATACCTTGGGGGTACTGATGAAAATTCCTTCCGAGCCATAATTCGTCAGATGGAAATGTTGTTTCGAGACAGCTGTGAGCCATACATCCCGATATATGCCGCCAAAGAATGTAAAGTCACCTGAAATAGGAGGGATATCCTGACGGGAATTATCTACACAAACAGCAAGAGAGTTGGGAGTATTCAATGAGCAAAATGGGGTAATATCGAGTGTGCAGGCGGTATATCCTCCGGTATGTTCACCTACCTTTTTCCCATTGATATAAATGGTGGCTGCTTTGCTGGCAGCATCCAGTTTTAGAAATATCTGTTTTTCTTTCCAACTTTGCGGTATTGATATTTGCCGGCGATACCAGCCTGTTCCCCGATAGTAATCCTTTTCAGTGTAAGCATCCGTATTCCAGGTATGTGGCAGATGGACGGATGTCCAGTTTGCATCATTGAAAGCACTATCTATTGCTGTAGGGCATTCTCCTTGTAAGAATTTCCAGCTGTCATTGATGGTTTTACTTTCTCGTTGTGCCTGTACAGTTGTCAGGAATAATAGAGATAGGGCGGTAGTAGCTATCCTGTGGAAAGCTGTCTGTCTGGATGTGTTTTCTTTCTTTTTCATGGTAAGATAATTAACCTTATTGCTAACTTAGTCTGGATGGGAAAAACTTGTTATTTTAATCTTACTTGATAAAGTGAGGATATTGCTGTAATATAGAGCTTATCCCCGCTTATCAATAAGGATGTCGGGCGTTCGGGCACCTCTATTGTTCCTATAGGTTTGCTTGTAGAATCGAAAATAGAGATATCTCCGTTTGCTACATATACATTGCCGGTTTGGTCTGTTACTACACTACGGTCACCTCCATCTGCAAATACATGACTATGTTGTAAGAAACCTTGGGCATCTGTTTCCGAATGAATAACTCGTTGGTGATACTCATCCAGTGTATAGATTGTTTCTCCCGGAACGGCTTCCACTATAGATGAACAACGGAACAGGTCTTCATAATATGGAATAATAGTTACTCCATCCGGAGCCACAAAGCAGTGAGTTGGTTTTCTACCACCGTAATATTCATTTTGGGTAATAGTCCGGTTGGCTAAATAACATACCTTCTGAGGCTTCTGTACTTGTGACATGTCTACTAAAGGAAGTACCTGAAAGCTATCATCTGCATTTTCAGGGCGGATTGAATAAAGCTTGGGAACATAGGTGAATCCCCATAAGCCACCCGATCCACGCCATCCGAATAATGGCTGGTTGTCATTGCGTGTATCATCGTTTTTATAACCGGGTTGGGATATGTATTTGGTGACAACAATCAGGTTGTCCTGCGTATCACAGGTCAGTGCCACTGCATTCCAAGGGAAATCGGCAATGGAAGTCACTTGCCCACTTTTAATATCCAGTTTGTAGATACGTCGTATGCGATACTCGCAGAAATAGATATTGCCCTGGCTGTCTTTGGTCAATCCGTCAATAAATTCAAAGCCGGTGACTATAATCTCAGCTTTTCCTATTTCATTGTTCAATGAGTATTTTCGCTTCTCTTTACCTGTCAGTTGCAATCGTGCCAGTTCCCAACGACGTGCTTCATGCCGGCTATTTACATCATACAGACTGGCATTGGACGTAAACTTCACGCGGGCATGGGCATAATTATGCAGATTGAGAAATTCAATATCTTTGCAATTCCAGGTGCGTATGGCCGATGGATAAGACTTCAACATACGTGATACACGGTAAGAATAGAAATTAGCGAAAGTCAGGTTCCGGCAATCAATCAAATCCAATGGCTGTGTGTCGACACCTTCAGCTTCTACCTCAAACTGAAAATCATAGATTTTCCAGTTGGCAACGTTGCGAAAGATCGCTTCATTACGTAAGTGATGTTCCAGCGACATTCCATAGATGCGTCCGGGCGTCTCAGTATGGCTCACATAAAGACCTGCCGAGCTATATTCGTTAGCCGTCCATAAATCCCGGAAAGTACCTCCGCCTCCATTAGTTATCCATAAACTCCAATGCTGGTTATCCCAGGCACGGGTTATCAGGTCATGAGTTTCCGGGGTTACAGGCATAGGCTTTTCTAATGGATTGGCTGCACTTTGCCCGTTATAGAAGAAGCGGTTCTTATCATGTCCGCTGAATTTTACATCGTATAAGTACGAACCTTCACCTGCCATCCATTTACAATTTACAGCCCGATAATTATATGCATCAGCGTTGAGGAAGATACCACATACGATATTAGTACCTCCTTTCAGAGTCGTTAACTGTGCCTGAGGTGCGCCAAAGCCACTAAATGCAGGATTACCGCCTAATGTTAGCAGGATGGTGGTTCCGGGGTGTAGCCCGATTATATTTGTATTCGGCTCTAAAACTAATGGATCTTTGACCACATACCAGCCTTGCGGAATATAGATATTCGTATATTTCTTTATGGCTTCCCGGAAGATTTCCGTGTCATCACTAAAACCGTCTCCTTTGGCACCCAAATCCCGGATATTAACCCAATGATTCATTGTGGGAAGCATTGGAGTATCACCGACATCCAGTGGGATGATACTTTCGATAGGTACGATTTCAGCTTCACGTACTATCTGGGGAATATCTTCGAGGCTGTTGGCATTGAAGCCATAAGTGAAACGAGTAATCTGGTAAGCCTTTCCCTTACCGGATACCTGTTCATTTGTAGAACGTTCCAGAGAAAATACCGGAACATTTTTGCACTGTATACCCCGAAGATTGATTTGTGTAGCTGCATTGCCTGCATCCGTCAGAATGAGTCCCGTTCGTTTTACATTTTCAAAGATGCAATCTTCCATAAACAGGCGATCGGGTGCATTTTCTTTAATCTCTACAGCTACGGGTACATTCTTTACTTTCATGCGTACGATAGTCAATCCACCTTCATTAGTCAGGATCGCACTTTTACGCTGTCCTTCAAAATAACTGTTGAGCAACATAATGGGCCATCCCGGGGCTGATTTATCCGTATCAATACCATATTCTCCTCCAAAGACGGATACGTTTTCCAGATGATTACCTGCATCTACAATTCCTGCACGTCCTTTTCCTACGTGAATCGTCACATTGGAGATGGAACAATGCTGGGCAAAATGGGCGCGAATTCCTGAAGCATTCGGATTCCCATCTTCAATACGAATATCTGCATTTAGTAACGAACTATAAAAAGTTCCGGCATTAGCGTCACTCACTGGACGGTCAGAACGGTAGTTCCCGCTGATGAACCAGAAAAGATACTTTCCTTTATTTGTTTCATGCGTCACTTCCTGGAAGCCGGGTGAATTTTTACCAAGGACGAATACCGGACGTTTGGTCCCATATCCAATGAGACGTACCCCTGAAGGTATATATATCGTTTTACTAAGTTTATAAACTCCTTCGGGTACAAAAAGAATACCGCAACCCGATTCTTTATGTTTGGCGGTATTCAGTGCTTCTTGCAGAGCATCAGATACGTCCGTGCTTCCATCTGGTTTGATAGGGAAGTATTCCGGAGTAAAATATACGGCTGCAGAGTCCCCCGGTCGGTCGGTGAAGACCGACCGGGGATTTTGAGCTTGTATTCCTCCTGCGAGGATCACAATTAAAAAGAAAATATGGATTCTGATACGATTCATGTGCATGAGATTATAACGGGTAACGTTTGATGCTAATCGTCATTTTACCACTATCATCAATTTTGTTCACATATACATAAGCGGCATACTTGCCATTTGCTGTTTTCATAAATGCACCGTCATCCTTACTGAATGTCAACGCATAATCAACTGCCGCGCCGAGATCCAAACTCTGGAAGTCAACATCGTCAATGTAAACATTGGGCGCTTCACCTTTCAGCTGTGCGTCACGTACATTGGCACGTTTTTCCATAGGGGTCTTATTGGTGGCTTCGGCAGGAACAATTCCTGCAATAGCAATGTATTTCGGGTCGGTACCTGGCGATACGAATGAATGCTTATAATCGTAGCCATTCAATTTGGCCTGATAAATGTAAATAAAGTCGATTTTGCTTGCCAGACTTTGGGTGGTTACTTCTTCTTTTGTATAAGCTTTCATGTCTTCAATAGAGAAATAACAGGCTCCTTCATTACCCAATTCAATGAGTCGTTTCATGTCCATCTTAGAAACAGGGTAAGACGGGGTACTGTAAGAAGCCTTGGCGCCTGTGCTGGAAGTTGATGAGAAAGTGAAAGAGATATTCTTTCCTTTAGCTTCTGCAGGTACCACGTATGCATAGCGTACAGTAGCAGCGATCAGTGATGCTTGGCTGGTACCGAAAGCCACTGCCGGATTCATATAGTGTTCATCTACTTTATCCATCATAGTGGCAGTAGATGTGGCACCATTCGTGGAAGCGTCCTTTACTGTTTGTACTGGAACATCATCCCCTGCCTGATACGTCACTCCATTTACCACCAGTTTGTTTCTTGCAGTGAACCAGGAGTTGAGCTCAAATCCTGTACCTTCGGCTCCTGAGATAGAAGCCCTTGCTTCGGCTTGACCCAACTGTCCCATCTGGGCACCCATGGCATAAGCGAACTCTATTTTTTCACCTGCGATAGCAGGAGCAACTGTCTTTTTAATCAGATCGTTTCTCAGCGTAGAATCATCGTCATCGCTACATGAAAAACAGGAAAGTGCAATGGCAGACAGCATTACATATTTCAGTAGTTTCATAAATAGTCTCCTTTTTTAAAGTTGATACTGTTTAAAATTATTCTCCCTGTAAAGCTACAGTAATAGTATAAGTCCTCTTCACCTGGCGGTTACCCGAAATAACCGTATATTCACGTGATTGACTAAAGTCGATCCATGAACCCATAGAAGGGGTTACAATGCAATCTTTAGCTACAGAACAGTGAGGTTTAACATGCTTCAGATTGGTTCCGAATTTGGCTACAGCTGTAACTATACCTTTCGTGGCATCTGTTTCTATATCCTGAATATTGGTTTCAACCAATACATTACGATCGTCCGGACCTCTCAACTCGAAGTTGGACATATAGCATTCTTCACTGTCGGTAATCAACAAATTGTTGTCATCCAACGGGGCGTCCCCGCAAGCTTGTATCAGGAGGCATACAAACAAAAGACTTAGTATTCTATATACACTTTTCATAAATGTTCGTTCTTGTTTTAAATAAGTATTGTTTTTCAAGCTGAGTATTAATACCATGGGGTATTTTGAGTCAACTTCGGATTACGGCTTCTTTCACCTTCCGGAATCTGATAAATATAGTATTTCTGGAAGTCGCGTTCGGAAGCATTTTTGAACTCGTCACGGAGTCTGGTTCCTTTAGTGTCATACAGCGTCTGCCCATCACTATTCGGTTCACCCCATATTTCGTTGACTTTTCTCCAGCGGCGGATGTCGAACGGACGATGCCCTTCGGTAGCTAATTCTACGATGCGTTCTTGCTCGATAGCCTTAAAGAACTCTTCTTTATTAGCATACTTACTTTCTTTCAATCCCGGCAGGTTGCCTCTGTTACGGATTTGGTTGATTAATCCTACTAATTCCTGTGATGGACCATCTGTTTCATTTACGGCTTCACAATACATCAGGTAGACGTCAGCAAGACGCATCAGATAGAAATCCTGAGGACCCTGTGTACGTTCGGCAATACCTACTTGGCGTACCCATTTACGGTAGATATAACCAGTCTGACTGCTGGCATCGTTATTGATAAAGCCTTTGGATTCTTCGCCTCTAACTCCAAACATCCAAGTCAGGCTATCACCAATGGACATGCCGTCCAGAGCTACCTTAATCATTTTCTCACCATTCCATAAGATAGTACTTCTCATACGCCAGTCACGATTTTCGTAACTTTTGCGGTTCCATGCGCCGTTTTCCTGATTTTCCTGATTGTTTAAGATTAACTCAGGTAAGAAATCTCCTGTAATAGTCGATTGATAACGGTTTACCAGGCGATTAGTTGGCATAATCCAGCATTGTGCATTGGCTGTAGAACGTGTTCCGAAATCACGTAATAAGCTTTCTCCTTGGCCGTCACCCAAGTTAGGACCTCCATATTGAAGAGAAAATATGATTTCCTGGCAATACTCATTGTCATATTGGAATAACTTCCAATAGTTGGGAGTCTGATACTCTCCCGGGTCACCATTGCCGAAAAGTTTCAGATCATAGTCATAGATCACTTTCTTGAAGTCGGCGGCAGCTCGTTTATAGTATTCCTGAGCTTCGCTTGTGCTTTGCTGGAAATCTTTCAGTTCCGGCCAACCGTTTTTCTTCCAGGATGCCCAGTAAAGCTCTATTTTACCTTTGAAAGCCAAAGCAGCTACTTGAGTTGCCCGTCCGGCCTCGCCACCACTTACGCTTGCAGGCAGTTTCTCGTAAGCATATTGCAAGTCTTGCAGAATATCATCCTTGATGGTTGCAATAGGAATACGTTCCAAAGAACAAGCTTCAGCATCTCCTGAGAGTACATGGCGATAGTAAGGCACATCACCCCAGTTCTCAATCAGGCGGAAGTAAGCTAATGCGCGAAGAAAATAGTTTTCAGCATTGATGCGTTCTAGAGAAGTCCGGGTGGTGGCATTCCCCTCTATTTCAATCATCCGCTCTATGTTCTGGATAGTAAAGTTAGCGCGGTTGATAGTTTTATAGGCATTGTTCCACATAGATGAAAATCCGCTTGTCACCCAGGCGGCAGGACTCCATCCCGTGATACTTCCGATACTTTTGCCACGGGTATTTTGAAATTCACCCTGTCCGTCGTAATAATAATCGGTAGCATACAAGTCACGGATAGCATTGTAGACCCCGTAAGTGGATGACAAAGCATCATCTGTGCTTTTCCAGAAGAGGTCTGAAGATACTTCTGTAGTCGGCTGTCTGTCCAGTAAATCACTTACGCAAGATGACATTGTTCCGACCAGTCCGGCAAATAATATATACTTAATGTATTTCATATTCGTTTTCTAATTTAAGGTGGTTATCAAAATTCAACATTAATACCGATAGAATAGGTTTTAACCAAAGGATAGAGGTCATTGGCATCCGATCTATTGTATTGCTGATTCCAACTACTGATAGATTTCTCCGGGTCAACACCTTTCCACGGGGTTATTGTGAAAACATTTTCTGCAGATAGATAAATACGGGCACGTTCAAATGAAATTTTTTTCAGTAACTTGGTTGGGATTGAATAACCTATCTGCAAGTTTTTCAGACGTACATAATTCATGTTTTCCGCCCAGAAAGTGCTTTCCGTTCTGTTATAGGAGCCTCCGCTACCTGTAACCAGCCTTGGCATGGAAGCATTACGATTATCCAATGACCAGGTGTCATTCCAGTGGAAACTCTGGAAAGCATAACGGTCGGAGGGTACACTTACATTATTAAGATCGTCCAACCACATGTCTGCGCGACCATAACTACCTTGGAACAATGCCTGGATATCGAAACCTTTATATCCTCCTGTCAGAGTGATGCCAAATTGTCCGAGTGGAGTTTCACGATACTTATCTTTCCATGCTTTTTTATCTTTATCATCGATTTGTCCGTCGCCATTCAGGTCTTTAATCAGGATGTCACCGGGTGCGGTATAGTTACCTTGATAGGGAGCATTATAGATCTGGTTCCAAGATTGTACCAATCCGGGGTAGGCCTCATAAATATACAGGAAGTGATAAGGCATGTTTAATGCTGTCCAACCTCTGTCAAGATGATCACCCCATTCTTCCAGTTTGTTCACATTGTAAGAAGCATTCACGTTGATGCTGTAATCCAATTTTCCAACTTTGGAACGCCAAGTAATATTGGCTTCAATACCACGATTGCGCAAGTCGGCGATATTTACACGGGGTGCGTCATATCCGGAAAGGATAGAAGAAATGCTGGAGCCACGAATCATACCGGTGGTGAAACGATCGTACCAATCAAGTTCAGCCGTCAGTTGGTTGTTGAATAAACCAAGGTCCAGACCCACATTGATGACACGTGTTGATTCCCAGGAAAGATCCTGGTTGATCATTTTACTGGCACTGAATCCTTGTACTAGCTTACCATTCATGATGTAATTAGTCGTTTTCATCGTTTCCTTTTGTTCATAACGGCCTACACCGGAGTTATTACCCAATGTACCGTAAGAAGCACGGAACTTGGCATTGCTGATAACTTTCTTCAGTGGTGCGAAGAATGTTTCTTCAGAAATACGCCAGCCGATTGCTCCTGAGGGGAAGAAACCCCACTGATGCCCTTTGGCAAAACGGGAAGAACCATCCGAACGGAAATTGAATTCAAACAAATATTTGTCGAACATTGCGTAATTAACGCGACCGATAAAAGAACGTAAGCCTTCTGATTCGGATCTACCCCAGTTGGTTTGTTGTGCAGCTGAGGCTGCATTCAGTTCTTCGAGGCTTGAATGGAGTCTGTCTTTTCTCCAGGCGCCGAGTTGACGATCAGACCAGAATTCTTCAGCAGCATTGAACATTGCAGTGATGTGATGTCCCGGAGCGATTTCACGGTCATAGCTGATTCTACCTTGGAATAATGTTTTATACCCTTCATAATTAGAGTCGGTAATACCATCTCCTCCGTTGTCCGGCATTTCACGGGCTACCGTATTACTCTGGAAATTCCATTGTTTTAAAGGATTCTGAACAGCTTTTGAGAATTGATTGTAATATCTCAATGCATAGCTTACATTCAGTTTCAGGCCTTTCAGAGGTTCCCATTCCGCATAAGCATTTCCATTGAATTCCTTGCGGGAGGTAGTTGTACGGTATGCTTCATATTCGGCAGCTACGTTACCGGCAGCAGAGTTTTCACCATAAGCCATGGCACCACCATATTCGCCCGTTTCAGGATGCTTGTTCAATATACCAGATACTGCATATTTCAAACCGGCATTTTCCAAACCACTTCCACGGGGAGCAGTTGTTTCGGACCATTGGCCGTCTGACTTCATACCGATTTTAAAGTTGTCCCGAATTTTATAATCCAGGTTGAAACGCATATTGTAGCGGCTGTAGTCATTATGAATCTGCAATCCTTTCTGATCCATAATACCGATTGATGCGTAGAAATTCATTTTGTCCGAACCACCTGAAGCCGAAATAGTCTGGTTGAGTGTACCACCTGTGCGGAACATCTCATCAAATTGGTCGGTGTTGGGAAACAGAATAGGGTCCACCATACTCATGGCCATCCATTGCTCCACTGTTCCTTGGCGGAAGTTGGTTGAACTGTTTCCTGTGCCGGCAGCCCGCATGTGCATAGTTAGTGCGCGAGAGTAGTCATTCATGTAGTCGTAGAACTCTACCGGGCTTGCCCAGGCATAAGAACCATTATAAGTAATCTTTGCCTTACTCTGTCCCAGACCGTTTTTGGTGGTAATCAGAATAACACCATTAGCAGCACGCGAACCGTAAACGGCTGATGAAGCAGCATCTTTCAATACGGAAATGCTTTCGATATCATTCATATTGATACGGTTGATGTCAACATCAGGCATACCATCCACTACAATGAGCGGGTCGGAGTTATTGATAGAACCTAAACCGCGCACTTTCAGTGATGCTCCATCGGAACCTGCAAACCCAGTAGATTGGTTTACCACCAATCCCGGCACTAAACCGGAAAGCCCGGAGGATACATTGGAAATGGAACGGCTGGCAATTGCTTCATCAATCTTCACTGCTGATACCGACCCGGTCAGGTTAACCTTTTTCTGGGTACCATAACCAATCACTATAACTTCGTCCAATGCTTGTGAGTCTTCGTTGAGGGTTACAACGATATTTGTTTTGCCTTTCAGGGCAACCTCTTGTGTAGTGTATCCGATGAAGGATATCACAAGAGTGGCATTTGTTGAGGCATCAATGCTAAAATGACCGTCAATGCCTGTGATAGTACCACCTGTACCTCCTTTGATGGTGACATTAGCGCCGATAATCGTTTCTCCTGTGTTATCTTTTACCGTACCGGTAATCTTGGCTTGCTGTGCCGAGACGCTTCCGATACCAATAAAGACTAATAGGAATACCAAAAAATGTTTCATATAGCTTAAATTTAAATGAATAATAAAAGGTTAATTTCATGTAAGAACTGAGGGCTTTTACTTCTTAAGGTGGAAGTGGATTTATATGCCCCTCTTTAAGATGTGTGATTCATAAGTATTACTTCATAGGCGTCCTTTCTCTTTTAATGGTTAATATGCTTTTCTAAATCGTTTTATAAAGTGATGGCAAATATATCGGTATTTCATACTCGCATTGGAAATATGGCTACATCTTAGCTACATCAGTATTGCTTGCTGACTACATCAATACTTTCTCTGTGTAAAATTAATGTATTGATTATTAATTATATAAATGGATGTTTTGAGTTTAAAAGACTACTTCTCTTTTTCTCAAAGAATAGAGTGTTATTCATCAGAAAGATCTTATCTTTGCTTCTACGAAACCAAAAGTTGACCGCTATGAAACTAAAGACGTATGCTACATTCTTTTTTCTTCTCTTATTGTGCTCATCATTGAGTGCCGGTTGGCAACGGCCGATAACAAACTATACACGCCATGCTTATAAAGCCGGTAATCAGAATTGGGGGTTACACCAACATGAAAATGGCTGGATGTATGTGGCCAATACCAATGGACTGTTGGAGTTTGATGGCGCTGGATGGAATCTTTATCCCATGCATAATGCAAAAGCCCGTGCTATGAAAATAGGAAATGACGGACGGATTTACATCGGTGGAATCGGTCGTTTTGGCTATTTTACTCCGAATCGTTTGGGAGGGTTAGATTATACTTGTCTTTCGGATAGTTTGCCTCCTAACTCTTCTATAGGTGTTATCTGGAATATTCTGCAGGATAAAAACCGAATCTGTTTTCAGTCGGATCGTAGCTTGTTTTATTGGGAAAATGACCATTTGGAGTATCTGGAATGTAGCGGTGAAATATATACTTCTTCTATCGTATACAATAAATTTTATATAGGTGCTGCCGAAGGATTACTCATTCTTGATGGGAAAGACTTCACTGTAGTACCCGGTTCGGAGATATTGGGAAGAATTTCCAGTTTGTTACCTTATAACGGTAAGGTTCTGATAGCTACCCGCTATAACGGACTCTTTACTTATGATGGTGAAAAGATCGAGAAATATACTTGTGCGGCAGATGAGTTCATGAAGAAAAACCGTGTGTTTTGTGCAGCTCTTAATCATTCTTTGTTGGCCATAGGCTCTGTACAAGACGGGGTGTGCTTATTGAATCTTGAAAAAAATGAGATCGATGTCATATCTATTAGTAGCGGATTACAGAATAAAACAGTGCTTAGTATGGCTTTTGATACACAGGAAAATCTTTGGTTAGGACTGGATAATGGAATTGACTATATTCATTTGAATTCTCGTATATCCTCTTTATATGGCAACAAGCCGGTTATAGGTTCGGGATACACTTCTTATCTCTATCGGGATAAACTATATTTAGGAACCAACCAGGGACTGTATTATACCGTGCCTTCTGTAGATTTGAATCAGACGATACCAATGGAGT
>ERZ780067.389-NODE-389-length-17052-cov-3.47867_pt1 | contig 17052 bp, 14 predicted proteins | sample MGYA00511841_ERZ780067 | MGnify/ENA primary metagenome ERZ780067 (study PRJEB29588, sample SAMEA2143295) | human gut metagenome | biome: human gut; feature: human-associated habitat; material: faeces | place: Denmark | collected 2008/2010 ... | reverse complement strand
CGCCCCGCAAACATACAGCGGAACCGCCTCCTGCTTCGCATCCTCATGACACAGCGCCGACATCGCATTGTTGATCATTCCAACCTGCGGGCCGTTTCCGTGTGCGACGATCACATTGTGTCCTGCTGCAATCAGATCCACGATCGTGCTCGCGGTATTCACAACGGCAGCCTTTTGCTCGCTCAGGCTCTGCCCCAAGGCATTGCCTCCCAGCGCAACAACGATTCTCTTAGACATCGTTCTGTCTCCTTAGTCGATGCCCACCATCGCGCAGATAAGCGCCATACGCAGAGGAATGGAGAAGCCGATCTGCTTGAAGTACAGCTCATGCGGGGTCTGGTCGATAGCGAAGTCAAACTCACCCGCGAAGCGCGGCAGAGAGTGCATGATGCCGATGGTCTTGCCGGTCTCCTTCTTTGCCTCTTCGAGCGTCTCCAGCTTGATGTAGTAATTCTTAGCCTTGTTCATGAAGATATCGCGCGCATCCTGACCCTTGGGAACGGAGCAGCCGGGCAGATAAACGAGATCGCAGGTCTTGATCAGCTCAGCCTGCTCCTTCTCATTCAGATCGAAGTGCTCTTCCACCTTGCCGCTGCCGCTCTTGACCTTTGCCATGATATCGTCCGGGGTCTTCAGCTCAGAGGGGCTGGAGTAGACGATGTCGGCGCCCATCTGAGCGAGGCCACGGGCGATCGACCGGACCATCACGCGGATGCCCTTGAACGTGCCGAGCGCACGATAAGCCGTGTACATATCGAGCAGGCCCTGCGTGGGGTGGGTCTTGTTGCCGAAGCCGCAGGAAATGACGGGAACCGTCGCAACGTTTATGTCATCGAAAATGGTCGTGTCGTTATAGTGGCGCAGACCGATAATGTCGGCATACTCGGAAACAACGCGCAGCGTGTCGGACAGGGACTCATCCTTTGCCGCAGAGGAGTTTGCCGCCGGATTGGACTCGGAGATGACAGTGCCGCCCAGTCGCAGCATTGCCGTCTCGGTGGAGAAGCGCGTTCTCGTCGAGGGCTGGAAGAACATCGTGCAAAGCACCTTGCCCTTCATCAAGTTGAGCTGGTCCTTGCTGTACGGTTCGATCAGCTCAGCCGCGCGGAACAGGTGCAGCAGCTCGTCCTCGGTCAGGTTGCTCAGGTAGGTCAGGTTCTTGCCGCGAAGTCCGGTCTGGGCAAGCTCGTCCGCCAGGCGCAGGGGTTTGAAATCAGAAGTGATAGCCATGATGTTTTTTCCTTTCTCAATTAAAAATATTGTTGTGCTTGTCTTATGTAATGCTTCCTTTTCGGAGCACTTTACCAATACTCTTTTTGCCGATCCACGCTCCATTTTCTGCGATGATCTCGCCTCGCAAAATGGTCATGACCGGCATACCGACTCCCGTTTTCCCCAAGAAACCGGAAATCTTATTTTTATAGTATAGCGAGTCTGCCGTAACCACCCACGGTTTATTGGGGTCGAGCAGGACTACGTCCGCATCGAAGCCTTCCCGCAGCGCGCCCTTTTTGCCCCAAAGGCCAAACGCTCTGGCGGGGCCCTCGCACATGAGCTTTGCAAGCTGCGCAGGCTTCATACCCCGCTTGCCGCAGCCCTCGCTGTACATTGTCTGGAATGCGGTCTGGATACCGTTCATACCGCCCCATGCATCAAAGATGTTATTGACCTTTTTCCCGAGGTTTTCCGTTGTTTTCTCCGCCTCGGTGCAGGGCGAATGATCGCTTCCGATCGCGCAGATTGTTCCGTCAAGCACATAATCCCAGAGACGTCTGCTTTCCTCTTCCGTGCGAAGAGGCGGCGAGCACTTGCAAAACGCCCCTCTCTCCAGCACATCGTTCTCGTTCATGCAGAGGTAGTGCACACAGGTCTCCGCCAAAATGTCTACGCCTTCCTGCTGGGCCAGCTTGACCTTCTGCGCAACATCCGGACTGCTGATGTGACAGATATAGCTCTTGCAGCCTGTTGCCTTGGAAAGTGCAATCACTGCTTCCGTTGCAATCATCTCAGCGACCACCGGGCGGGAATCCAGAAATGCCCGGCTGTCAAAACGGCCCGCCCTGCGCATCATCTCTTCAAGGTGCAGAATTGTAGAATAGTCCTCGCAATGGAAGCCAATCCTGCCGCCGAAGCGCTTGATGATCTGCATCGCTTCGTAGGTCTCACCATAGCCGAGATGCTCGAAATCAGGAGACGACGGAGAGAGGAATGCTTTGAATGCCACACAGCCCTCTTTATCCATCTTCTCAAGCTCGTCAAAGTTCTCCGGTACCAGACCGCCCCAGAGAGCAAAATCAACGCAGGCGCTCGGTTCGACAAGTTCGATCTTGTCCTTCACTCGCTGTGCCGTCGTAGTAGACGGCGCATTATTGAGCGGCATATCGATCACAGTTGTTACTCCGCCAACAGCCGCAGCCTTCGTACCATGCTCGTAATCCTCTCGCCATGTCCAGCCCGGCTCATTGAGGTGTGCATGCGGATCAACGATTCCGGGAAAGGCATATCGCCCGCTCGCATCAATTTCACGCTCAGCTTCTCCCGTTCCTCTTTCCAGAAACGCGGCAATCTTCCCATTCTGAATTGCCAGATCTTTTTCACATTCTCCATCCGGAGTAACCAATACTGCATTTCTAATGAGTAAGTCGTACATTCGCCCAGCCTCCTTCAAGCGGCAAGATGGATACAACCTCTAGAATAGTTTCTTTCGTTCCGGCACGGTTTTAAAAACTCTTCGACCGGTTGGTATGTTTTTATAATAAATTCTTTTGTGCTTTTTTTCAATATTTTATTTTGCCCAAATTATTTTTTCAAAATATGTGCATGATATATAATTTCTGCGAAAAACAGGTGGTGCAAAGCCGGTATTCTGGAATTATGAAATTTTACGGGACATGCAAACCCGCAAATTATTTCTTTTTTCTCCGCACCTTCTCCATATTATCGTTATCCCTCCCTGTAAAAAAAGTACCCTCCGAATTTCAAGGGGATCTCCCCGAAATGCATCATGCCGGTTTGCGCCCCCCAATTCGTCAATTTCTCCCCCGATTTTTACTCTGTTGTTGTGATATTCGCAAAAATTTATCTTGAAAACCTATTGACCAGTATGCTAAACTATAAAACAAACAGGTAATAACTGTTTTTATCGATGCGCTTTTCTGCCGTAGCATCCGTATGATCGCGGCTCATCAAATCAGGAAGGATGATCATCATATGATACATTTTGCATCGACATCTTTTTCTCCTTCAGAGATGCAGGCTCTGCTTGATTTTCGCCGCAAGCTTCATCAGCATCCGGAGCTTTCCGAGCAGGAGCAGAAGACAACCGCGCAGATCCGCGCAGCGCTCTTTTCGCTCGGGCTGGAGGAGCTGGACCTCGGTCTGCCCACAGGCGTCGCTGCCATACTGCGAGGAAAGCAGCATGACGCCGCAGTTCTGCTCCGCGCCGACATAGACGCCCTCCCCGTTGAAGAAAGCACCGAATGGGCGTATTCTTCGCAGATCCCCGGAACCATGCACGCCTGCGGACATGACGTGCATGCAACAGCATTGCTCGGGGCCGCCGCGCTGCTGCGTCAGCACAAGAATGATTTACCGGGTGATGTATTGTTTCTCTTTCAGCCCGCCGAAGAAACTATGGTCGGTGCCGAAAAGGTCATTGCAGCCGGACTGCTGCAGCGCTTTCCGATTCGCGCTGTATTTGGAATGCATGTATGGCCTCAGCTTGAGTCAGGTACTGTTGGCCTGCATGCAGGACCGGTAACCGCTGCCAAGGATGTGTTTCAAATCATGCTTCAGGGCGACGGAGGCCATTCCTCCAGCCCCCACCTCACGCATGACAGCATCGTCTGCGGAGCTGAATTGATCCTCGCCTTGCAAAGCATCGTCAGCCGGAATCTCAACCCATTCGACCCCGCCGTTCTTTCCGTTTGTTCCGTTCATGCCGGCAGCTGCGATAATGTCATTCCAGACCAGATGTCCCTTCTTGGCAGCGTGCGGACCTTCTCTGCGGAAGGGCGAAAGCTCATCCGCAAGCGAATCGAAGAGCTCTCAAAGGCCATTGCTGCAGCGCACGAGTGCCGCGCAGAGATCTCGTTTGTCCCAGGGCTTCCGTCTGCGGTCAACAGTGCACAGCTTATGTCTACGGCAAGACTTGCTGTAGAGGCAACTTACTCTGAAAACGGCATTGTGGAGTGCGGAAGCGTTTCGTTCTCAGAAGATTTTTCTCTGTATGGCGACATTGCGCCTTCCTTCTTCTATCTATTCGGCGTCCACGAGCCAGGTACAGAGAGATATCCCCTGCACAGTCCTTTTTTCTGCCCGAGTGATCAAGCAAGTGCGTCCGCTGCGGCATTGCTGGCAAATTCTGCAACTATTTTCCTTGAAAATGAGATATAATCCCGCCCTCTCAAGCGCAGCACAGAAACAGCGCGCTCCAGTATGGCACGATAACTTGAAATAAATTTGTAGCGGAGGAATGCAACTACAATGGCTTTAGAGAAAAATAGTGATCGTCTTGGACGAAATATTTTAACCCTGCGGCATCGTTTAAAAATGACCCAGTCTGAATTCATCAAGGTATTTTTCAGGAATCCAGATGGCTCGCCAATGTTCAGTGTGGCAAAACTATCGAATATTGAAACGAAGGGTTGCAGTGACCCAGAGCAAATCACCAACGTCCTTTCCGAAAAATTGGAGATTCCTCCGTCTGTATTTCATCTGCGGCCTGTAGAATTCAGCAGCGTTATCGACAGTCTGCTGAAAGATGAAAATTCTGTCTCGAAAATTCATTTTTTCCCCTCTGAGGACTCTCCCACCGTCCGCCAGACCTACAGCAGCAATATTCTTGAAGTGCTCAGCGACTACATTGCAAAGAACATCACAGCCGGCAAGCTGCACGCCAGCGACCGTCTCCCCGGAGACCGCACGCTTGCGGAGTTGCTGGGCGTGTCCCGCTCGGCTGTGCGGGAAGCTCTCAAAGTTCTCAGTGCCATCGGCGTTGTCAATATTCTGCCGGGAAGCGGCGTTTACCTTGCCAAGAACACGCGGGATATTTTCACGCTTCCCTTCTCCTGGACCACACTTCTCAGTGCAGACTCCAACAACAACATTTATGAGCTTCGCGTTCTCATCGAACGCGAAACCGTTCGTCTCGCCACAGAGCAGCACCGCGAGCAGGTTACCAATTTCCTCCGTCCGCTGATTGAGTATGAAGGCGCTATGCTGGAAGCGGAGAATTATGCCGAGATCCATAAATGTGATACGAATTTTCACATGGGCATCGCGACCTGTGCCGGCAACGAGCTGCTCACGGATCTTCTCTTTATCTGTCGAAAGATTCTCTCCTTCCTCAATGCTCTCGGCACATCAACACCCAACCAGATTCTTGCACTGCACGCGGAGCACTCCCGCGTTTTCTATGCGATTGAGCAGGGCGACAGTGAAGCTGCCCAGAAACTGATCGTGGACCATCTGAAGCGGGCTGAGCAGCGTTATATGGGACTGCGCTGACCGTTTTTTCCGCAGCAGGTTCTCACCGGATGCAGAGGGTCTCCTTTCGATTGCTATCGAAAGGAGACCCTCTTGTCTGTATGCTCAGCACAAAAATGTATCTTCCGGCATTTTGTTATTGAAATTCTTATTGATTCCATGTTATATTTTCAGTACGTAAAAACCTAGCGACCAGTTTATTGGCTTTATTGCTTGCTACACAATACAGGAGGTTAGACTTATGTATGATCTGTTGATCAAAAATGGGCTTTTGGTGACATCCGAGAAGGTGCAGCGCGGAGATCTGGCCATTCAGGATGGAAAAATCGCCGCGATTCTGTCGAGCAGCGACCCTCACTGGGCAAAAGAATGTATTTTTGCGGATAATCTGCTGGTTTTTCCCGGAGCAATTGACACTCACGCGCATTTAAACGATCCTGGCTATACCTGGCGCGAGGACTTTCTCCACGGCACGCAGGCCGCCGCAGTCGGCGGCTTTACAACCATCCTTGACATGCCCTTGCAAAATGAACCTGCCATGACGACCGCTGCGCTCTTTGATCGCAAGCAGCAGCTCGTTGCCCCAAACGCCTGCACGGATTACTGCTTTTATGGCGGGGGTGGGTGGGGGTTTGATCCCGGAAAACTTCCGCGATCTGTCTGCGCTCAATGAGAAGGGCTGCATCGCCTTCAAATCGTTCATCGGACCGGTTTCTCTGGACTACTCCCCCCTGAATTATGGACAGGCCTATGAAGCCATGCGCCTGATTCAGAATTTCGGCGGCAAGGTCTGTTTCCATTGCGAGGACTATTCCATGATCAAGCATCTGGAGCAGCTCATGCGTTCAAGTGGACGCAGCGACTGGCGCGCCTTCTTGGACTCCCGTCCGGTTGCAGCCGAAATGGTTGCTACAACCCGGCGGTGGCACCCAGGAGGGTCACCAACAACCGCCATCATCGAGTTGGCAAAGGCAACCGGCTGTAGAGTGCACATCTGCCATGTAAGCAGCCCCGACGTTGCCGACCGAATTGCCGCAGCGCAGCGCGAGGGTTATGACATCACCGCAGAAACCTGCGCGCACTATCTTTCCATGACCGATGAGGATGTTCTGCAAAAGGGTGCTCTCTTCAAATGTGCGCCGCCGCTGCGCTCGCAGGACGAGGTAAACCGCCTGTGGGAGCACGTTGCAAACGGAACCTTCAGTGGAATTGCAAGCGATCATTCGCCTTGCGCCTATGAAGAAAAATTTGGCAGTGATCTTCTCACGCCCTTTGATGTGTGGGGCGGCATCAGCGGAATTCAGAGCTGCCTGCAGGTCGCCTATGATGAAGGATGCGTCAAGCGTGGTCTCTCTCCCTCCGTTTTAGCGGCAGCAATGTGCGAAAAGCCCGCTAAAGCCTTCGGCCTGTTTGGGAAAAAGGGCTCAATCGACATTGGCTTTGATGCCGATCTCGTTCTTCTCGATCCCAATGCAGCGTGGGAGATCACGGCAGAGTCCCTGCTGTACCGAAATCAGCTCTCCGCCTTTGTGGGCAAAACGGGTATTGGTACGCCCGTCATGACCCTTCTGCGTGGTCAGAAGGTGGCCGAAAGCGGAGCATATATCGCAAAGCCCGGTTGCGGCCTGCTCTGCCGCGGTACTGCACCGGACGCCGCTATCATGTGATCATTTCCTGCTATCCCTCCCACAAGAGCAGCAAAGCAGGCGCTGTAGGAAAATTTGATAACGCACCCGAAGCGGTCTGGCCCCTGTGATGTGCAGGGTTCAGACCGCTTTTTCGAATTTGGCTGCCGCTGCGGTGCAAAATGCGGCAGCCAGCTTTTCTTCCATTCAGCACGCCGCCTTTCCCCTGACGGCCATCACTGCATCCGAGAGCGGAGTTTTTTCACACTCCCTCTGAATAAAAAGGCGACGCGCGATCCGCTTTTCGCAGGATCAGGTGCGCTCAGCTCATCACTTGCAAAGCAAAGGAAAAGCAAATCTCCCATCCAGTCATTGGTGCTGGCAAATTTGGAAAAAAACGGAATTCATGGCTTCGCTCATAATTTTATCTGTTCCCCCCCGACGCTGAAGAACTGTGCGTTGTAAACAATTGTTTTGATATTTATTTGACATTTTTGATTATTGAATATTGCAAACAGATATATTATTATAAATGCAACGGTAAAAACAGCGAGACCGGTCGCACGTTTTTTTAGCAAGCAAGGGGTGGTGTTGCAATATCGCTTAATTAAGGCAAGCAAAAACAGTCGTTCTCTAAACAATAATGGTGCCGCTCAGATTCAGCTGAGCCGCTCATGATCGATTCGCCTTTCATATTAGCCCACAGCACATGACTCCAGCGAACTATTCTGCTACATATTTTTTCACAAAAAGAAATGGATGGATGAGATAATGATTCGATACATTGCAAAGAGATTGGGCTATCTCGTTTTAGTCCTTGTAGGAGTGTCCTTCATCGTTTTCACACTTCTGCAGATCTCTCCGGGCGACCCGGTGAGAATGATGCTCGGTGAGTCTGCCACGCCGGAGGCAAAGGCAGAGCTGAGAGAAGAACTGGGACTCGATGATCCGTTTTTGGTTCAGTACGGAAACTACCTGAAGAAAATCGTATTTGAACAGGATCTGGGTATTTCCTATAACACCGGCCGCCCTGTGGTAAAGGAAATCACAACAGTCTTCCCCAACACGGTCAAGCTGGCGACCGCTGCGACCATCATCGCTGTTGTTGTCGGTACGATTCTCGGTATCGTCTCCGCAGTAAAGCAGTATTCGATTATTGATAATATCGTAATGGTGCTTGCTTTGCTAGGAACATCCGCCCCGATTTTCTGGATCGGCATTCTGATGATTCTGCTGTTTTCCGTTAATCTGGGTTGGCTGCCTCCCTCCGGATTCGGTTCCCTCAAGCAGATGATCATGCCCGCAATCGCCTTGGGAATGCAGAGCACCGCAGTCATTGCACGAATGACTCGTTCGAGTATGCTTGAGGTCATCCGTCAGGATTTCGTCAAAACAGCCCGTGCAAAAGGCCAGAAGGAATTTATCGTGATCATGCGTCATGTGTACCGCAACGCTTTGATCCCCGTCATCACGGTCATCGGCCTGCAGTTCGGAAACCTTCTCGGCGGCGCCATGCTCACGGAAATCGTCTTTTCCATCCCCGGCGTCGGACGTTTGATGGTCGAAGCCATTAAGCAGAGAGACTTCCCGGTGGTACAGGGAAGCGTTCTGTTCATCGCTGTTTGCTTCAGTCTGGTCAACTTGGTGGTGGATATTCTCTACGCCTTTGTGGATCCGAAAGTCAACAAGCAGTAAGGCTCAGGCCAACAAGAAGAAAAGGAGTCTGTACTTATGCAAAAGAAAGTAAAATCCAGAAGCCAGGTTGTTACTGTACTGAAAAGTCTGAGCCGTAATAAGATGGCCATTCTTGGACTTGTTATTTTGATTCTCTTGACGCTCATGGCAATCTTTGCGCCATACATCGCTCCCTATGACTATGCGCAGCAGGATCTGGCACATCAGTTCCAGGCCCCCAGCGCAGAGCATTGGTTCGGCACAGATGAGTTCGGCCGCGATGTATTCAGCCGCATCGTTTACGGTACGCGCGTATCGCTGCTGGTCGGTTTCGTTTCCGTTGGCATTGCCCTTCTGGTTGGCGGCTCTCTCGGCGCGATTGCCGGCTTCTATGGCAAGCGGGTTGACAATGTCATCATGCGAGTCATGGATGTTCTGCTGGCGATTCCGCAGACCCTGCTGGCCATCGCCGTGGCCGCAGCGCTCGGCAGTGGACTGTTTAACCTGATGATAGCCGTTGGCATTTCCTCCGTACCGACCTACGCCCGAATCGTTCGAGCCTCGGTCATGACGATCCGCGGTGAGGAGTATATCGAAGCCGCTACAGCCTCCGGCACAAACAATCGCAAGATCATTCTGAAACATATCCTGCCGAACTGCGTTGCTCCAGTCATCGTTCAGGTAACGCTGGGTATCGCCATGGCCATCCTGACGGCTGCCGGCATGAGCTTTATCGGCCTTGGCATTCAGCCTCCTCAGCCGGAATGGGGCAACATGCTCTCGACAGGACGCGACTACATCCGTGGTTATTCGTATCTGACGATTTTCCCGGGTCTGTTCATTGTTACCACGGTGCTCTCGCTCAACCTTTTGGGCGACGGTCTTCGTGATGCGCTGGATCCCAAGCTGAAGAACTGACAGAGAGAGAGTGTGACAAAATGGAAAACATGGAAAACCAGGATAAGCTGCTCGACATCAATCACCTGTGTGTGACATACAAAACCGAAGACGGCATCGTCTATGCGGTAAACGACCTGAATCTGCACATCGGCAGCAAGGAAACACTGGGCTTCGTTGGCGAAACCGGCGCAGGCAAAACGACGACGGCTATGGCCATCATGGGTCTGCTCCCCTCCCCTCCGGGCAAGATCACCGACGGTGAGATCACGTTCTGCGGAAAAAGCATGATCAAAATCTCCGATAAGGAGCGCCGCAAAATTCTGGGTGAAGAGATCTCGATGATCTTCCAAGACCCCATGACCTCGCTCAACCCCAGTATGCGTGTGGCAGATCAGATCATGGAAATGATTCGCCTGCATAAAAAGATCAGCAAGCACGAGGCTTATGAAGAGGCCTGCCAGTTACTGGAAATGGTCGGTATCAAAAGAGAGCGTGCAAAGGACTATCCGCATCAGTTTTCAGGCGGCATGAAGCAGCGCGTTGTTATTGCAATCGCACTAGCGTGCAGACCGAAGTTGATCATCGCGGACGAGCCGACAACTGCTCTGGACGTGACCATTCAGGCGCAGGTGATGGAGCTGATCAAGGAGCTGAAGGAAAAATTCGGTACCTCGATGATTCTCATCACGCACGACCTTGGCATCGTTGCAGAGATCTGCGACAAGGTCGCCATCATGTACGCCGGACACGTTGTCGAATACGCTCCGGTCGAGGAGATCTACAACAATCCGTCTCACCCGTATACACGCGGCTTGTTCAATTCGATCCCCAAGCTGGATACGGAAGAGGAGTGGCTGGAAGAGATCAAGGGCCTGCCGCCTGAACCGACCGAAAGAATTGAAGGATGCATCTTCAATCCCCGCTGCCCGAACTGCATGGAGATCTGCACCAAGAGAAAGCCCGGTCTGAGCAAGCTCTCGCCCACGCATGAGATCAAATGCTTCCTGTATAGCGATAACGCGGAAGAGGAGGGAACAAAATGAGCGAAGCAACCACCCAGCGTGAGAAGCTGCTGGAAATCAATCATCTGAAAAAATACTTTCATGTAAAAAACGGCCTTCTTCACGCAGTTGACGACGTCAGCTTCTACATTGAAAAGGGCGAGACGCTTGGTCTGGTGGGCGAATCCGGCTGCGGTAAGTCCACGACGGGCCGCACGATCATCCGCCTGCTGGAGGCGGACGGCGGCGAGGTTATTTTCCATGGAAAGAATATCCATGACCTTAACGCAACGGAAATGAAAGACTTCCGCCGCCATGTGCAGATGGTCTTTCAGGACCCCTACTCTTCTCTCAACCCCAGACTTTCCATCTTTGACTTGATCGCTGAACCGCTGACAAACCAGCATGAATATCAGCGAGACAAGGCAAAGCTGGAAGCCCGTGTTAAAGAGCTGATGGATATCGTCGGTCTCTCACACCGTCTGATCAACGCATATCCGCATGAGCTCGACGGAGGACGCCGGCAGCGCGGCGGCAACGCCCGTGCGCTTCCCGCAACCCCGGTTTTCATCGCGCTCGCGGAGCCGGTATCCGCGCTGGATGTCTGTATTCAGGCACAGATCATCAATCTGCTGATCCGCCTGCAAAAGGATTTCGGACTCACTTATCTGTTCATTTCTCACGATCTGAGCGTTGTCAAGCACATCAGCAACCGCATTGGCGTCATGTATTTGGGTAAAATCGTGGAGCTGAGCAACTATCGCGATATTTTCGCAGATCCGCTTCACCCCTATACCAAGGCGCTGCTCTCCGCCATTCCGATCCCCCGCGTCGGCATTGAACGGCAGAGAATCATCCTCAAGGGCGATGTTCCCAGTCCGGTCAACCTGCCCGAGGGCTGCCGCTTTGCAGGCCGTTGCCCCTATGCGCAGGAGCGCTGCTTCAAGGAGACACCCGAACTGCGTGAGGTCGCGCCAGGCCGTTTCGTCGCCTGCCATCTTGCCTGACGCAGAAAGCAATTTCCCTTCCCCACTTTTCAATTCCCGACACTAAATGCCGGATTTGAGAACAAAAAACAAAAAAGGAGAAAGAAAATGAAAAGAACAGGCCTTGCACGTGCAGCTGCTCTGCTGCTGGCACTCGTGATGATGTTCACCACGCTTACCGCATGCGGTGACAAGTCGCAGGACCCTAACGGGGGGAAAAAGGACACCTTAGTCGTTGCCCTCAACGGCGATCCCCCGACCCTCGATCCTCACGCTTCTTCAAACTCCATAAGCGTCAACAACCTCAACCCCGTCTATGAAACGCTCTACCGCTACGATCAGAACGGCGACCTTCAGCCGCTGCTGGCTGAGAGCTATGAGCGTATTGACGAGACGACCTGGAGATTCCATCTCCGTCAGGGCGTCAAGTTCCACAACGGTGAAGAGATGAAGGCGAGCGATGTCCTTTATAGCTTCACCCGCGCAGCCGGCCCCGATGGCGCAAAGGTTTCTTATATCATGGGCTACATTGATCCCGAGAACTGCAAGGTTGAGGATGATTACACGATCGTCATCGCCACGAAGGATCCCTTCCCTCTTCTCGGCTATCTGCCTTACATCGGTGCTGTTGTCGTTTCCGAGAAGGAATTCACCACGGATATCGAGCACGCAAAGACCCATCCCGTTGGCACCGGCCCGTTCAAGTTCGTTTCCTGGGATAAGAATGACAAGTGCGTCTACGTCCGCAACGAAGAGTATTGGGGCGAGAAGCCTGCCTACGAAAATCTGGTCATCCGCACGATCGTCGAGGCGAACAGCCGCGTCATCGAGCTTGAGGCAGGCACCGTCGATATCATCTTTGAAGTTCCCGCAAATGATGTCTCTCGTCTGACCGACAACCCGGATACCGATGTGGTTCGCAACCTGAGCACGACCTTCGTTTATCTGGGCATGAACAACTCCAAGGCGCCCTTCAATGATCCCAACTTCCGTCTGGCAATCGACTACGCCATTGACCAGAACGCTCTGGCTGAATCCGTTTACAGAGGCATTGCGCAGTTCACGCCCGGTCCTGTCACGCCGAACATGAAGTACTTTGATGACAGCGACGTTACCGATCGCTACGATGTCGAAAAGGCGAAGGAGCTGCTCGCCGCCTCCGGTTACGACACCTCCAAGCCCCTGCACCTTTGGACCTCGGAGAACACTGCGAGAGTCAACACCTGCACGGTCATCCAGCAGATGCTCGCTGAGATCGGCCTCGATATCAAGATCGATGTGTATGAAGCCGGTACCTACTTCGACCTGCTTGAAAGCGGCGATCAGGACTTCTTCATCAACGGCTGGGGTGCCGTCGGCTTCCCCGAGCCCGACAACAACATCTACGGTCCGTACCACAGCGCTCAGATTCCCGTCAACAACTCGATGTTCCTGCGCGATGACAAGCTTGACGAAATGCTGACCAAGCAGCGCGCAATGGAAGACGGTCCTGAGAGAGAGGCTCTTGTCAAGGATATCCAGAAGTACATGCGTGAGAATTGCTTCTGCATCTGCCTGGTCAACACTGAGCAGGTCATGGGCATTCGCAGCAATGTCAAGAACTTCAAGCCGACTCCCGCAGCCAGCCACTTCTACCACATGGTCACTTTTGAGTAATTGATAGACGATAGGCTCTGTTTTTCGCCGTCTGAAGTGATTTTTCGCATAAGCGGTGGAAGTCTGAAACAAATGGGTATACTCGTTTGATACCCAGCTTAAAAAGAGGTCCGTCGGTATACGATGGACCTCTTTTTTAAAAAAAGAAAGGATAGCTTTATATGATTACCAAAGTGAAGGCAAAATATGTGGTGGGCTATGACGGCAGCGACCATGTGGTGCTGCTTGACGGCGAAGTCGTTTATGAGAACGAAACGATCCTCTATGTCGGAAAGAGCTATGAAGGTGCGGTTGATGAGACCATCGATGCCGGCAACGCCGTGGTCTGCCCCGGTTTTATTGACTTGAACGCATTGGGCGATATCGACCACGACATCATCCATCTGGAGGCATATCCGGAAGTGATCAAGAGCCTCCGCCCCTCTGAAGAGTATTTCCGCAAGGGGCCTCACGAACTGATGAGTGTGGAAGATGAGGCGTTCAAGTCCCTGTACGCCTATACCCAGCTGATCATGAGCGGCGTCACGACAGCAATGCCGATCACCTCAACTTATTATAAGGGTTGGGCCGAGACCTACGAAGAAGCGGTCGCAGCAGTGCAGAACGCGGCGCGCGTCGGTCTGCGCCTGTACACAAGCCCCAGCTATCAATGCGGTCTGGGCGTCTCAAAGGGCGACGGTTCCTACGGCGTGTGCTACGATGAGCAGAAAGGGAAAGAAGGTCTGGAGCGCGCAATCGAATTCGTCAAAAAATTTGACGGCATGTATAATGGTCTGATTCGCGGCTGTCTGGAGCCTGAGCGCATTGAAACTCAAACTGAGCAGGTCTTACTGGAGACGAAGGATGCCGCAGAAAGGCTGAACTGCCCCATCAAGCTGCACGCAGCGCAGGGCAAGGTGGAGTATGATCTGATCCACGAGCGCACCGGAAAGAGCTCCATCGGCTATCTCAATGACATTCACTTCCTGAGCAAACGCGTTGGCATTCCCCACTGCCATATTACCGCCGGAACCAGATGGGGCCGGGATGAGGACGGCGACGATCTCACGCTCCTTCAGGAAACCGGTACGACCGTTATACACTGCCCAGTCATCATCGGGCGCAGCGGCGGGTTATTTTTCTTATCTGTATAATTCACACGGCAGACGGCGCTCTTTTCCAAAACCCCGCCGCAGAGGGATCAATGTTGTTCTTGGAACAGACACCTTCCCGCCCGACTTCTTCCAGAACATCCGCACGGCCAGCATGTTCTCCCGCATGGTGGAGGGAAATGCCGTCGGTTCGACCTATGCAGATATCTATCGCGCCGCAACGCTGGGAGCAGCCCAATATCTGGGCCGCGATGACCTCGGCCGGCTTTGCAAGGGTGCAAAAGCTGATATGATCGTGGTGGATCTGGACTCTCTGCACATGGGGCCCATCGACGACCCGATTCGCACGATGTTCATGGCAGGCAATCGAACGGATATCAAGATGTCGATCATCAACGGCCGCATCGTGATGAAAGACCAGAAGGTTCTCGGCGTCGATACGGACGAGCTCAAAGAGCGCGGTCAGATCTACTATGACAAAATGAAGCTGGGCTACATGGAAAGAGACGGTTTCCATCTTCCGGCGGAAGAAATTTTCCGTCCTTCCTATCGGACTTGGTAAACGGAGGAATTGACAATGTTTGATTTGTTATTGACGCACGCAACAGTAATTTCCATGGATGCTGAACGCAGAGTCATTCAGGATGGCGCCGTCGGCGTTAAGGACGGAAAGATCGCGTTTGTCGGCTCCAGCAAAGAGGTAGAGAACGCAGCGAGCGCTAAAACGGTAGACTGTGCCGATCACGTGATTCTGCCCGGCTTTGTCGACGCGCACGGCCACGGCGGACATTCGGTATTCAAGTCCGTTGTCAAGGACACAAGCTATTGGATGCCCGTGATGACGCACACCTACAAAAACTATCTGACGGATGACTTCTGGTATTATGAGGGCCGTCTTTCCGCGTTGGAGCGCCTGCGCAGCGGCGTGACAACAGGCGTCTGCGTCCTCGGCTCGCAGCCGCGATGTGACGATCCCATTTTTGCTCTCAACAATGCAAAGGGCTATGCAGAAATCGGCGTGCGCGACATTGTCTGCACAGGCCCGTGCAGTCTGCCGTGGCCGCATCGCTTCAGCCGCTGGGAAAACGGGAAGCGCGTAGAGAAGGAAGTAAGCTTCGAGCAGCTGCTGGACAGCCTCGAGACGGTGATTCAGGAGCTTAATCATAAGAACAACGACCGCACGCGGGCATATGTGACCCCCTTCGGCGCCGTGACCTCTATCGAGGTCTCCGGGCCTACCGGCGCGGACCGTGTCATCGCACCGACGGAGTGGGATCTCTATCAAGCGAAGGAAATGCGCCGCATCGCCCGCAAGTATAATACGAGAATTCACACAGACGCCTTTGGCGGTATGGTCCGTCTCGCCGCAATGGACAAAGAAAACGCTCTTCTCGGGCCGGATGTCCACCTGCAGCACTGCACAGGCTTGTCGATGGACGAGGTTCTTCTCCTCCAAAAGACGGATACGCACGTCAGCTTTGCGCCTGGCATGCGTCAGGTCAACACCCGCACGCCCGTAGTGGAGCTGCTTGAGCTCGGCGTGACCGTAGCTGTATCTACGGACGGTTCCATGCTCAGCTCCAGCTTCGATATGTTCTCTGCCATGAAGCGTGCGCAGGCTGTTCACCGTGTTGCATCCCACGATGATTTCTATCTGCCCTCGGAAAAGGTGCTGGAAATGGCGACGATCGACGCGGCAAAGTGCGTCGGCATGGAAAATGAGGTCGGCTCCCTTGAAGTCGGAAAGAAGGCGGATATTATCACAATTGATCTGATCAATCCTCGCCTGATGCCGCGCTTCAATATCATCGACACCATTGTTGCGAACGGCAGCCCCAGTGATGTAGATATGGTCATCGTAGATGGCGAGATCCTGCTGCAGAACGGCAAGGCGCAGCGAGTTGACGAACGCAAGGTTCTTCTTCAGGCGGAAGAAGAGGCCATCGAAACCGTAAAACTTGCCGGTCTGGACAAGTTTGCATGGCCGAGCGTTCCGCAGTGGGGACGCACCAAGCTGTATCCGGATGAAGTGCGCTTTGATCTGGAAGCAAGCCGCAGAGACGGCAACTATTATTGAGATCAGACAACCTACGGTAAACTGAATCGCACATAAGAAGACGACATAGTCTGCAAACTCCGGTAGAATGAAGCATCTGCGCATCATTCTGAAGGGAGCACGCAGGCTATGTCTTCTTTATTCATTTCTCCGCCTCTCTGGATATATCACCAATTGTGGGTAAGGCTCTTGGCTCGCCACGCCCACATTCACAAAAAGCGCCTGCGCCGTCTTCGGCGCAGGCGCTTTTTCTACAGCTTGATCGATTCGGGGAATGCCTCTTCTCTCAGGATGCCCCACATCTTATCGATATAGGAAAGCGTGTAAAAATTCTCGTAGTAGTGGTAGGAAAACGCGCCTTTCAGCGTCATTTCGTATGTGCCGTCATGCTCCGTGACAAGGCCGAGGCGTTTTGCAAGCCAAAGCTCCATCCCGTACATTTTCTTGAGCGGCACGCCGAAGAAGGCTTCAAAGTCATCGGCGTTCACCCTTGTGCTGTACGCCGTCCAGAACAGCCAGTAGATCATTCGCTGCCGCCTCGTAAAGCGGAGCGTCAGCGAGGTCGCAAGGCGGCCC
>ERZ780067.385-NODE-385-length-17144-cov-5.36755_pt1 | contig 17144 bp, 9 predicted proteins | sample MGYA00511841_ERZ780067 | MGnify/ENA primary metagenome ERZ780067 (study PRJEB29588, sample SAMEA2143295) | human gut metagenome | biome: human gut; feature: human-associated habitat; material: faeces | place: Denmark | collected 2008/2010 ... | reverse complement strand
GATGGGCGCCGAAACCCCCCCCCCCCCCCCCCGCCACAAGAAGTACGACTGGTCTTTCTTCGGGTCTACGCCCCGGGCCAGCACCCGGTAGCCGTCGCGGTCGAGTATGCGGGCGTAGTGGCCGGTCGCCACCCACGAGCAGCCCAGCCGGTCGGCCTCCTGCAACAGGTAGTGCCACTTGAACAGGCGGTTGCACATGACGCACGGGTTGGGGGTGTTGCCCTTGAGGTATTCGTCGATAAAGCCTTTGATGATGGAGCTCTTGAACTCGTCGCGCACATCGAGGATGTGGTGCTCGATGCCGATTTTCTCGGCCAGCTCCCGGGCCTCGAGGGCAAACTGCGGGATGGTCTGTCCTTCGCGGGGAAAGTGGCGGGGCAGGTCCCACATGCGCATCGTGAGCCCTACGACCTCGTAGCCCTGTTCCTGTAAAATCATGCAGGCCGCAGAGCTGTCTATGCCTCCGCTCATGCCTATCAATACTCGTTTGTTCGATTCCATACGTTTCATAAGGGTACAAAAATAGCTAACTTTTATGAGGCGGGGAGCAATTATATTCTAAAAAACATATAAACCTGAAATGTTAAAGTGTGGGGAGCTCTTGGACTATTTAACAGAAAAAGAATATCTTTGACGAAAATATTGAAAATATAAGCGTTTAGAAAATTACCTCTATTCGGAATCAGCAAAATTCTCTTAGGTGGGGTAATTGACAACTAAATGCCTGCGCTTGTTACATAAAGCAAGCGTGGGCCGGTTGTTTTATCCACCTACGGTTTTTGCTGGACCTCGAATAGGATAAACCATCGGGCTCACGCTTTTTATTTTTTATCAGGCTCTGTATTTCATGAGCCGCGACGAGATGGGGCTATAACAAAGAAGGGGAATTTTCGGTTTACTTTTTTCTGCAAAAGGCCATAAACGAATACGGTATATGAACTACTTATTGGGTCATAGCTCGTATGCCGGTAAAATTGTTTGGTTAGGCTTTACGCAGAATGTCGAAGAGAGAGCTGTTGGGTGACAGCTTTCTCTTCGTTTATTTTTCGAGGAGTACGACGGCATAGGCCGAGATTCCCTCTTCACGGCCCGTGAAGCCCAGGCGTTCGGTGGTAGTGGCCTTGATCGAGATGTCGTCGGGGTCGACGCCCATGCAGGCGGCCAGTGTCTGTTGCATGGCCGGGATGTGAGGGTTGAGTTTGGGGCGTTCGGCGCAGACAGTGATGTCGGCATTGCCGATGGAATAGCCTTTGCCGTGGATGAGTTCCACGGTTTTTTTCAAGAGTATCTTGCTGTCGATACCGGCATATTCGCCAGCCGTATCGGGGAAGTGATAACCAATGTCGCGCATGTTGGCGGCCCCCAGCAGGGCATCGCACAGCGCGTGGATGAGCACGTCGGCATCGGAGTGGCCCAGCAATCCCAACGAGTGGTCTATGCGGATACCGCCCAACCACAGCTCCCGGCCTTCGACCAGCCGGTGCACATCGAAACCAAAACCTACACGTGTCTTCATCGGCGATGTCCTACCAGTTCTTTAAGTCCGTCCATATCGAACGAGAGGGTGAAACGAAGCGTCTGGTCCAGCGGGCTCGTCTGTGCGGTAGCCACCATGTAGGCGGCATCGATTTTCAGCACGTTGAGCGAGAAGCCGGCACCGAAGGAGAAGTATTTGCGGTTACCCTTGTATTTGTTTTCGTTGAAGTATCCGGCCCGCAGGAAGAACTGCTGGTTGTAGGAGTATTCGGCACCAATCGAAAAGTTGATTTCGCGCAACTCCTCCTTGAATCCGCCGGGGGCATCGCTGAACGACTGGAAGATACCCGAGATGGGCGAGGTGTTTTGCCACTTCTCTTTGGCCTCTTCATACTCGGCATCGGTCTCGTAGTTGGCTACCTGAGGTGTCGAGGGTACCAGCAGTTTGTTGAAGTCGAGGTTGAGCGAGAGCGTGTTGTAGTCGGCCAGCGGGAAGAGGAACGAGGTTCCTATCTTCAGGTTGGTGGGCAGGAAGGCACTTTCGTTACCCCCGTCATACGATACTTTGGTACCGATGTTCGAGATGTTGAAACCCAGTGACCACTGGCACTCGTTGCGGCCGATGATGGGGTAGGTGGTGTAGTAACCCGATATGTCGGCGGCAAAGGCCGAAGCACCCGAGGCGTCGGATACGCTCGACTCGTCGTAGTGGAAACCCAGGTCGGAGTAGATGTAGCGGAATACGACACCCATCGAGAACTTCTCGGAGAGCTTGCGCGAGTAACCTACATCGAAGGCCATTTCGTAGGGGGTGATGCTGTTCTGGGCATTACCCTGGTTGTCGGTGAGGGTGATTTCGCCCAGCGAGAAGTAGCGCAGCGAGGCGCTTATGGCCTGCAGGTCGCTGCTGCCCAACTTCCAGTAACCGGCCAGATAGGCCAGGTAGATGTCGTTGACCAACTTGCGCAACCACGGGGTGTACGAGAGCGACACACCGGCCTGGCTGTAGGCAAAGGCATATTTCGAGGGGTTCCAGAATTGCGAGTTGACATCGGGGTCGGTAGCCGCACCCAGGTCGCCCAACGAGGCTCCGCGCGAGTCGGGCGTGATGCTCAACGAGGTGACACCGGTGTTGATGGGGTTGAATTCGTTTTTGGTCGTATTACCGCCGGCGGCAAGGGCACCCGTAGGGAAGACGAGCGACACGAGCGTAAGGAGTATGATATGCAAAAAGCCTCTTTTCATTGTACAGGGTATTACAAATTACATGTATATAATAAACAGAGATTCCCCCCGATTATTGCGTGATGACCACGATTTTTTTGGACGGCGTGGCGAGGGTTCCGGATTCGGTTTCGAGGTAGGCCCGGCATTCGTATCGGCCGGCCGGTACCCGTTGACCGTTGAGGTCGAGCAGGTTCCAGGTAATCGGGAAGGGGTTGCTGCCGGTTGTCTCGCGATACCACACCTCTTCGCCCAGGCTGTTGACGATGGCGATGCGAGCCTGTTTCACCTCTCCGATTTCACGGCCCTCTGTGTCGAGGCACGACAGGGTAGCCAGTTCGGTGACCGGGTTCTCGTCGAGCGAGAGGATATAGGAAGAGGTTTCGGGGGTAATCTCGAAGGTGGTGTTGACCTCCGACGAGTTGCCTGCGTTGTCGAATACCCGGAGGGTAATCGTGTAGTTACCGCTCTGCAGGGTGGGCAAGGGGAATGCGAGTTCGCCGGTCGAGCCGTCGGTCGAGGGGCGGAAGTAACGCACAGGGTTGTCGTCGAGGGTCGAACCGTTGAGCAACAGCATCATTTGCCGGCCCAGCGTGTTGCCGGTGTAGATACCCGAGGGGTCGGACATCTGGCAATAGAAGGTGGCCGGGTTGGCTACCGAGGCGCCATCGGCATAGGAGCGGGTATTGACTCCGGCATACTGGATGGCAGGGCCTTGACTGTCGAGGGTTGAATTGCCGGCAATGCTGTCGACAAACAGCTCCTCGGTATATCCGTTGGCCTCTTGTCCCGACGTGGGGTCGCAGGCATAGAGGATGAGCAGGGCCGATTTGCCCGAATGGGAGTTCTCGACCGGCAGGGTGACATCGACGTGGAACCGGCCGTTCTCTACCGAGCCTTTTCCCGTGGAAAGGAGGTCGGTCCGATAGTTGTAGGTATAGGTCTTTTTATCCTGATGCGCCAGGGTGGTGAAGCTTTTCTTCTCGTCGTAGAGCGAGTAGTATACCTCGCCGTTGAAGTCGTCGAGGAGTTGGCCTCCGTAGTCGTATACCTCGCCTTCGACCGTGTAGCTTTTGCCGGGTTTCATGTAGACGGCCAACCGTTCGCCCGTGCTGCCGGCTCGGGTGATTTTCAGCTTGTTCTGCGGGTAGAATAGTCGCAAGGCCGGGTCGCCCAGAAGCACGAAATTGAGTTTGTTTTTATCGATTTCGGTATTGAAGTCGCGTTTGGCCAGTTTCAAAACGTCGCCTATGCGCAGGGAGTTGCCGTTCTCGTCGCGCGACAGCAGCCGGTTCATCAGTCGCCGGTTTATCTTGTCGTTGCCGTCGGTATAGACCACGCGGGTGGTGGTGATGAGGGCGATGGCTCCGGCCGTGGGGTTGAGCAGCACGTTTTCTCCCGCTGTCAGGTCCTCTTCGTCGAACCGGGTATAGCTGCAGGTGATGGTGATGAAGAGGGGCCAGCGGCTGTTGGTGAGGTTGTCCATCTCGTATCGCGAGAAGAGGCCTTCGCCCGTGAACCCTACTTCGGCATCGTTATGGCCGATGTAGTTGAACACGAGTACCCCTTCGTCGAGATTCTTCATCAACTCCCGGTTGGCATCGGGGCATTTTTTCGAAACGGGGTCCAGGTAGTAAGAGTCGACATACACCTTGTTGACGCGGAACTCCAGCCGGGGGGTATCGGTGTTTTCGAGTAGCAGGGTGTCGCATCCCTGGTCGGCCTGTTTGGTATGTACGGCTTCGTCACCGTCGTCGGCTGCCAGGCAGAAGGTATTCTTCCACGGGCCGAGGTCGGTGTTCTGTGCATACTGGTAGAGTTTGTCTACGGCCAGTCTGGCGGTCTGGAGCGAGGTTACGGGGTAGCGGCCTATGCCCAGACACACGCGGTCGGTCTTGATTTCCGTGCCCGAACCGTCCTCGAGAAATCCGAAATAGTCTTCTACCACGAACGATTCCCGCTCGTCGATGCTGGTCTTCGACTGGTAGGTGAGCAGGCTGTTGATTTTTGGGGTGTGGCGGGGCGGTTGTTGTAGGAGCCGTCGCCGAAGAGCAGCAGGTAACGGGGGCGTTCGCTCTCGTTGGCAGCCCGGTCGTAAAACATCTTCATCAATCGGCGATAGGCTGTGGCGTCGGGGGTTCCCGACGAAAATTCGTTGAAAATCTGCTCCTGGTCCACGACCAGAGTCGTCAGTCCTTCGGCTTGATGCAGGCGGGCTACTCGCTCGGCTTCGCTTCGCAAGACGGTGGGGGTGATGATGGTGAGGTCGGGTATGGGCGATGCGTGCAGATTCTGGTTCTCGACCTGCTTGACGAAGGTCGGTGAAGGGAACGTGTAGCCGGGGTCGAAGGCGATGAACTCGCGCAGTTGGATGTCGCCCGGGACGAAGCGGGTAGTTTGCCCGTCAAAGGCGGTCGCGACTTGTTGCGGTGCATGAGGCGTGGTGATGTCCCACACCTGCGTCGAGTCGGTGGTGTTGCCTATCTGATAGCAATCGTTGTCCCGGCGGTTGATGAAGCGGAAGGCAACCTGTCCGTCGTAGAGTTGCAGAGCCCTTCGGTAGTTGAGGCGAATGTAGTCGAGGTAGGCATACTCCGATGGACCGCTGTGTTCGTACCGCAGCCCGATGGTCGACTCTTCGGTAGCCTGGCCTACGGTGTGCAGCGGAGTGGCCTGCCGCAGAAATTCGTGTGAGTCGTAGTATTTCGAGATGCGGTTGGCGGTGCCTGCCGGCAGTTCGGTGCCGTTGTATGATATGTGTATATAGCCCTCGCCGCTGCTGATTTTGGCTCCGAAGTTCACCCGTATCTTCAGGGTGGCCGATTGGGCCCCCGTCAGGTGAAAGGTGAAATCCTGCTCGGCGGTCTGCGTGAAGCTCTCGCCGAAGAAGTTCTGCCCGGTTTTCCCTACCGAAACGAGCTCCTGCTCGTGTACCGTGTAGGCGTCGTAAGTCGAGACGGCGCTCTCGTTGCCGGTGGGTATGCCGTTGCGGAGGGGCATCTCGGCAGCCGGTACCTCCCGGTCGGTGAGGAAGTAGTAGGCGTGGGTCGAATAGGGGTGCAGCCGGTGGGCAAACTCGAGGTTGACGTTGTCGAGCGTCCAGCGGCTGGTCCCGGTGGAGTAGAAATAGAGTTTGCCGTTGTGCCGCCAGAGGGGAATCTGAGGCAGGTCGTCGATGTAGTTGTCGTCGTTGGCAAAGAGCTCGTCGATGACGAGACCCCCGTAGCCGAAGAGCTTGACCTTCGACGGGTCGGAGAATCCCCACGCTGCGAGCTGCTCGTCGGTAATCTGGTAGATGCCGGCCTCGTCGGTCGATATTTTCACCCAGCTCCCTTCGGCCAATACCGAGGTTGCCGCATAGTCGCTGCCGGGCCGGCCGAAGGCCTCCGGGGCCATGAGCAGGCAGAGTGCGGTGAGTATCGGTACGATGATGTTTCGGGCAAAAGGACGCATGGGTGTGACGGACGGGCTATTTGACAAAGAAATCGAGCACTCGGGTATCGCCGATGAACCCCTCGATGTGGTCGCCTATCTTCACCGGGCCTACTCCGGCGGGAGTGCCCGTAAAGATGATGTCGCCGATTTTGAGGGTATAGAACTGGCTCACGTAGGCGATGATGCGGTCGATCGAGAAAATCATGTCGCGGCTGTTGCCCTGTTGCGCCGGGACGCCGTTCAACCGCATGGAAAACTCTATGTTGTCGGCCTTGGGCGGCATCTCGGGCAGCGGCACGAACCGGCCGATGGGAGCCGAGTAGTCGAACCCCTTGGAGATGTCCCACGGGTTGCCCGTGCGCCGGGCCTCGGCCTGTATGTCGCGGGCCGTGAAGTCGATGCCTACGGTCACGGAGTCGTAGTAGCGGTAGGCAAACTTGGGGGCGATGTTTTTCCCCAGGCGGGAGATGTGAAACACCAGTTCGGTTTCGTATTCGATGCGGTTGGAAAACTGGGGCAGGAAGAAGGGTTTCCCGTCTTTGAGCAGCGAGGTCTCGGGCATGGTAAATACGACGGGTGCCTGCGGCAACTCCTGTTGGGCCATTTCGGCATTGTGCGATTGATAGTTCCAGCCAACGGCAATAATTTTCATAGGTAGTTACTTGATGTTGTTCAGCCGGTTGAACATGACGGCCAAATGGGCATAAATCGATGTGTTCTGGATGACGATGTGCTTGGGCACGCGTATACGATAGGGGGTGAAGTTCCATATCGCCTTGATGCCTCCGGCAATCATCTCTTCGGTAGCACTTTGGGCTTTGTCGATGGGGACGGTGAGAATCCCGATCTGCACGCCCATCTCCTTTTGCTTCTGGGCAAACTGGGAGAGGTGGTAGATGGGTATGTGGTTGACATAGGTGCCGGCCAGCTCGGGCTTGATGTCGAAGCCGGCTACCACCTCGAGCCCGTATTGCGACAGACCCGAGTCTTGCATGAGGGCGGCTCCCAGGCTGCCCACCCCGAAGATGAAGGCCTTGTGCATGGAGGTGAATCCGAGAAACTCTTCCAGTACGGCAACCAGCGAATTGATTTCGTATCCCACCCGGGTTTTCCCCGAGATGTTGATAAATGAGAGATCCTTGGCTATTTTCGACGAATCTACGCCAATCTCTTTTGCTATCTGTGTGGAGGAGACATACTCCTCGCCTTTGGTTTGCAGCAATTTGATGTAAGCCAAATACCAGGGGAGCCGGCGAAGCGAGGGCTCCGGTAACTTAACGGTAGATTTCGAATCAGAACTGTACATCTTCTTTCATCTGTTTTATCCCTACAACGAAACGACGAACCGCCGGCAGAAACGGGTGCACGCCCGATTATGCCGGAGAGGGTCTGTTTCATTTGATTTACAAAGGTATAATAAAATACCGAATTTTGGGACAAATAAGATTTTTTAGCCATTCTTTTTTGTCGCGGAGCGGGTGCCGCCCGGCTCGTGCGAGGCGGTTCTGCTGTTTGTGGCCCGGAGGGTCGGGCTCCGGGGCTATCCGTTCTGGCAGAGACGTTTGAGCAGATTGCGGTCTTCGGCCAGCAGCTTGCTTATCTCGAGGTGTATGCAGGCCTCGTCCTTGAGCAGGCCCGAGGTGCTCGAGTTCTCCTCGACATCCCAAGTGAGCAGGATGGTCTCTATCTTAAGCGCCTTGAGTTTCTTGATGAGCATCTCGTGGTCGGCATCGCCCGTAATCAGCACCACATAGTCGAACTTGCGGAAGAGGGCCAGCTCGTAGGCCTCGAGGGCAAACCACACGTCGATGCCCTTCTCGATGACGGTTGTCTCGCCCTCTTTGCGAATCTCGCGCAGGTGTTTGTAGTGGAAGATGACGTCGTTTTCGATGAGCGTGTCCTCAAACTTGCGTTCGCTGTACAGCAGCCGTTTGTCGTGGGCGTTGTTCACCCGATAGCGACCGCGGAAGTAGTGGCTCTCGGTGATGTGGCACGAGGCGGGCGCCACCCCGCTCATCCGGGCTATCTGTTCCCGGATGAGTGTCATCAGGGCACGCAGGTTTATGTTCAGGTCGAAGTGGTCGCTCAAGGCTTCGTTCACCTTGGCGTAGTAACCTCCGTCGATAAAGAGTCCAATCGATTGATAGGTGTTGTTCATGGTGTGTAATGGTTAAGTTCGAATCTTTTTTCAGACCGTGCTATTGCCCGGTGACGCAGAGCTTCTTCGAGCGGGTGGTCTCGTGCTCGTTGTCGGTCGAGATGACGGCCTTGTAGAGGGAGATACCGCCGGGTACCCGTCGGCCGCTGCTGTCGGTCAAGTCCCAGTTGACGGGGTATGAGCGGTACATGTCGGAGAGTCCCTTGCCGGTGTATCGCCATACCTCCACGCCCATGAGGTTGTAGACCGAGATGGTCACGTTGATGAGGGCGTCGGGGCGGTTGTGCCGCAGGTAGAAGTTGGTCGACGTGCTGGCCGGGTTCTGGTCGGCATAGAGGTCGTAGATGACGGGCTTCAGACCGGCCTGTACGGTAAAGGCGATTTCGATTTCCGACGAGTTGTTCTCGGTATCCCATACCTTCAGCCGCAGGGTGTGGTTGCCCTCGCTCAGGTCGCTCAGCGGGTAGTTGATGTAGCCGCGGCCGAAGTCGCCGATGGCGGGGTCGAAGTACGATGCCACGTCGGTATAGATGGTGTGGTTGTCGAGCGTGACGGTCATCTGGTGGCCTATGCCTGCATCGGAGATGTTGATACCCGAGGGGTCATACACCTCGGCTACCAGCAGGGGCGACTCGTTCACGACATCGCCATTCTGGAAGTCCTGCGAGTTGAGGAAGGCGTAGTAAATCTCGGGCCCGTCGAAGTCTTCGTTCGAGTCGTCGTTGAAGCCGCCCACGACGAAGTTCGATTCGTTGCCGCTCCCCTCTTGGCCGGCGTCGTTGTAGCTGTAGAGGTTTATCAGCCCCTTGTCGTCGGCGAAGTTGATTTCGCGCGGCACCTTGAAGGCGATTTCAAACTCGCCCCCCACAATCGAGTCTTTGCCCACATAGAGGCGGTTGCTGCGCTCCGAGAACTCGAAGGCTTTGCCCTCCTCTCCATACCCGTGGGTCACCACCGATACCTCCGAGTCGTAGACCGTGGGGCAGATGATGCCGTTGTAGTCGGTGGCCTTTTGCCCTTGCGGGGTGTAGATTTCGCCCTTGATGAATACCGAGTCGCGGGCCTGGATGGTGGGCGTCGTCTGGGTGATGTCGTAGCCGTTGATTTCGGTTACCTTGATCTGGTAGTCGGGATAGAGCAGCCGCAGGGCCGGGTCGCCCAACAGGGTATAGTTCAGTTTGTTGCTGTCGGTCTGTTGTATGCTGCACTTGGCCTCGCGCAGGATGTCGCCCAGGCGGGGATACTCGTGGTTTTCGTTTCGCGTGAATATCTGGTTGGCCACTCCCGTGTTGAGGTAGTGGTTGTCGCTGATGTATACCACGCGGGTGGTGGTGATGAGGGCGATGCCTCCGCCGCTGGGGTTGAGGCAGAGAATCTCGCCGCCCGAGGTATCCTCGTGGTCGTAGCGGCCGAAGTCGCAGGTGGCGGTGATGAAGAGGGGCAACCGCTTCAGATACATCGACTGTATGTCGGTGATGTTGAGCAGGTCTTCGTGGGTCCAGGCCACGGTGCTGCCGTGGCCGATGTAGTCGACTACGAGCACTCCGTCGTCGAGTACCTGGAAGAGTTTCTTCTTGGCCGAGGGATAGGTGCGGCCGGTCGAGGTGATTTCGGCCGTATAGGCATCGGTGTAGATTTTGTTGATGAAGCAGTGGGCGTCGCTGTTCTCGAAGATGGAGCAGATGTCTTCGGCCTGTTGCATGTGGATGGCGTAGTTCTCGTCGTCGGCTACGACACACACCTGGTTTTTCCACGACCCTTTGTCTGTGTTGGCCACGTAGGCGGTCAGCTTGTTTACCATATCTTGAGCCTCCTGTTCGCTTTTCACGGGCAGACGGCCCACGCTCACACGCAGCTTGTCGGCAGCGATGCGGGTACCCGAGTCGTCGTCGAGAAAGCCGAAGTAGTCGTCGGTCGTGTAGGAGGCCCGCTCGTCGTTACCGCTCCCGTGCTGGTAGGTGAGCAGGATGGGGTATTTGATGTACTTGCCGGTCTCGCCTATCTTGCGGTTGTCGTAGAGTCCCTTGCCGAACAGCAGCAGGTAGAGCTGTTTGCCGTTGACGCCTCCCTCACGGTCGAAAAACATCTTCATCAGCCGGCGGTAGGCCGTGGCGTCGGGGGTACCCGACGAAAATTCGTTGAACACCTTCTCGTGGTCGATGACGGCCACCTCCATGCCGTCGAGCTGGCTATGCAGCTGGGCGATGCTTTGGGCGTAGGAGAGGTACTCCTTGGGGGTGAGTATCACCATGTCGGGGGTGGCCATGCCGTGCAGGTCCTGGTTGGCAACGGCCTCGACAAACGACACCGAGCCTACGGTGGCCTGGGTATCGAAGGCCACATACTCTTCGTGAGCCTGCAAGGGCACGAATCGGGCATTGCTGCCGCTCACCGCGGGGGTGACGGCGACCGGGCGCTGCGGGTCGGTGATGTCCCAGATTTGCGTGGTCGAGGTGTAGCCCTGCAGGTTGTAGCAGCTGTTTTGCGGCACCTGTTTCAGCCGGAACTGGATGCTGCCGTTATAGAGTTGCAATTTGCGTTTGTAGTTGAAGCGGAAGTAGTTGAGCCGGGCCAGGGAGAGGCTTCCCCCGTTCTGGCGAAACAGAAGCGAGAAGGCCAGCTCTTCGCTGTCGAGGTTAATCTCCTTGAGGGTCGAGGTGGCTTTGAAAAATTCGTAAGAGCTCTCCGAGCCCGAGGCGAGGTTGTCGGTCGAGCTTTCGGGCAGAGTCTGCCCCTGATAGGTGAAGACCAGTTTGCCGGTGCCGCCTATGATTTTGGCGGCAAACGAGGTGCGCAGTTTCACCGCCTCCGAGTTGTCGACACCGGGAAGTTCGAAGGTGAAGTTGCGCGAAGTCGTGTAGCGGAAGTCTTCGCCCAGGAATACACGGCCCGTAGCGCCGGGCGAATAGCTCTCTTGTTCGTAGACGGCATGCTCGTCGAACGAGGTGATGTCGGTCATACCCGTCGTGGCTCCGCCGTCGCGTTGGCCCAGGGTGGCGGTGGCGCTTTTGCTGTCGGTCAGGAAGTAGTACCCGGCCGTAGAGTAGGTGTTGGTCTCGTGGTCATACTCCTGAGTCTTGGCGTTGTAGCTCCAGGTCACGGGCCCTTGTGCATAGAAGAGAATCTTGGAGCCTGTATTCAGAGAGGGTATCTGTTCGAGGTCGTCGGGGTCGTCGTCCGAGAAGGTTTCGGGCAACATGGCGCCGCCATACCCGTATATGGTCACGGCCGCCGGGTTGGAGAATCCCCATCGGCTCAACTCCCGGTAGGTGATTTGGTGGATACCCGATTCGGAAACGGCAATCTTCACCCGCCGTCCGTCGGCCAGCTGCGACCGCGAGGCGTAGCGGCTGGCATTCAGTGCCTGCAACGGGCCGGTTGCCAGTACGATAAGGCTCAGGCACAGCCATAGCTGTAGCCGGGTGAGCAGGTGAGGTATATATAGTGTGTGTCGTATAATTGCTTTCATCGTATCTTATACAACGGAGAAGTCGTGCGATTATTGCAGTCGCGTGAAAATATAGTCGATTGATTTGGAATATTCAGATGTAGTTTAAATATTTGGTTTACAGATTGATATGGTGGCTTTTGACAGCGGGCTCGATCGTTGTTGCCCGGGTAGATTGTTGGTTCAATTGATAAAAAATGTTTTTTTAGCGATTATCGGGCCGATAATTTTGTTATAAATTTGAGGAATTGCATAAAAAATGTTACATTTGCTTGTCATTAAAAATACAGTTTTCTAATACAATATTCTTATGAAAAAAACTACTTTTGATTATCTTAAAAGATTGGTAATGACAGTTGTAGTCTTTATGGGCTGCGTGTCGTTATCGTATGCACAAGGGGATTGGACTTTGGTAAGTGAAGAAGATTTGACCTCGACGACATCCATGGGAACAAGTGAACTGTTGGATTCGCTGCCCGAAAATTATTATGCCAATATCCCGGGAAGCGGTTCTTATGGTGAGTTGAAATACAATGCCAATTATAAGGAAAACGGCATTTATCCGCTCTATCTTATTAGTAATGGAAATCGTGGCGACTTTTTCTGCATAAAGAGTACGCTCGAGCCGGGTGAGTATCGGTTTACGTTCCGGGCAAAATATCCCAGCTCGAAGAATGTGGGAAACCTGGGCTTCTTCTATTCCAAGGGCGATCCTGCCAGTGCCGAGAAGGTATTTGTGGGTGAGAACGTGGAATTAACAAACAGTTATGCCGATTATACCTATGTGTTTACGGCCGACGAGAGTGCCAACTACAACATGGGCTTTGCCGCCAACATTTCCGTTTCGGGTTGGGCTTACTATGCTTTCACTTCGTTTAAGTTGGAGAAAAACAATGCTCCTGTAGAACCGGAACCGGTTGTAGAGGCCAGCTACGATGACTTTGGCAAACCCACAGCCGGTACTACCGGTAACAAGCGGGCCCAAACTAAAGGCGAAGTGCTGAACGGTGTAGGCCTGTTGGCCGAATCGCCGCTGACTTTCACTCCCACCGGAACGAATGCTAATCAGGCTTGGGACAATAGCGACAATCCTATCCTGGCCAATCCCGGTGCCACCTTCGATCTGAAGGTTACTTATTCCGATGCCTGGGGTAGTTTGACGGTATTCCTGTTGAGAAGCGATGTAGCACCGAGTGCTGCCGACAAGATTTTCGGTACTTACGAAGGTAGCTGGTACAGCGGCGCGGGTACGGGCGAACTTTATACCAATATAAATAACGACTCGCAATCGGGTGCTACGGCTTCGGCCACCGACAAGACGGCAACCTTCCCCATTACCATCCCGTCCGATCTCTCGGTAGGTGAAATGGTGGTTATCCGTTTCATCATCTGCAAAACGGATGGTGCTACCTATGACGGAGACCCCTGTTCTACGACGGCTACTGAGTTGAACTACTGCGACTATGTAGTCAAGATTGCCGAAGAGGGTGCTGCCACGCAATATGGTGCTGTGACGGTAGATGTTCCGGCCGACAAGGGCTCGGTTGAAATCCAGGCTCTCAACGAGGCCGACAACACGTGGAGCGAAGTAGCCGATCTTACTCAGGTTGCATACGGTACTCAACTGCGTGCCGTTGTTACGGCTGCCGAAGGTTATGCCGTAAGCACCGTAACGAAAAACGGCGAGGCTCTCACGGCCAACGAAGACGACAGCTATTACTACTTTACGGTCGAAGAGGAGAGCGTAGCGATTGCCGTTACCTTCCAGGTTGTATCGGGTATCGACGAGGTTGAAGCCACGGCTGTTTACTATGCTGCCGGCGTGCTCTATGCCGAAGGCGCACACAGCGTGAAGGTTTACGACCTGAGCGGACGTGTAGTGATGAGCGCTGCCGATGTCGATGCCGTTTCGGTATCGTCTTTGGCTGGTGGCGTTTACATGGCTGTAGTAGACGGAAAGGTTGTTAAATTCGTGAAATAACCGATTTTAGCCACACCATACCGAGGGAGCTCCTGCATACGGGGGCTCCCTCTTTTTGTATTATCACAAACCTTTCGCTATCTTTGTTACACGAAGATAGGATGCGGTTCGGCATAGCCAAACTTGAAAAACAAGTTTTCCCGTTTGTCTCTGCTCTCTCCTTTCACTATCTTTGTTCAAGAGTATGAATCCAAGAAACAGCAGCAATGAAAAAGAATAACGACTGGAAAGATAGGCTCAATGTGGTCTATTCGACCAATCCCGATTTTAAGTTCGAAACCGACGAAGAGGTTGAACCCGATACGCTGGAACCGGCCCGTCAGAAGTTGCGCATCTCGCTCGACAAGCGCAACCGCAACGGTAAGTCGGTCACCCTCGTGACGGGTTTCGTGGGTACGGCCGACGACCTGCACACGCTGGCCAAGAAGCTGAAAACCAAGTGCGGCGTGGGCGGCTCGGACAAGGACGGCGAGATTTTGATACAGGGCGATTTCCGCCAGAAGGTACTGGAACTGTTGCTGGCCGATGGGTATCGGGCCCGCATAATCTGAGAGGAGTATCGCTATGCTGCACATCTACAAGGCATCGGCCGGGTCGGGAAAGACCTATACCCTCACGCTCGAATACATAAAACTGCTGTTGGGCTATCGCGACGAAGAGGGGCACTACCGCATCTACCGCAAGAGCGATTCGGCGCATCGGCGCATCCTGGCGGTGACTTTCACCAACAAGGCGACCGAGGAGATGAAGCACCGCATCGTGGCGCAGCTCGACCTGCTGGCTCACCACACCGAGCGGTCGCCCTACCTGGGTGAACTGACGCGGCTGTTTGGCTGCGGCCCCGAGCAGGTGCAGGCGACGGCAGCCGATACGCTGTATGTGCTGCTGCACGACTTTTCCTACTTCAACATCAGTACCATCGACCGCTTCTTCCAGCAGGTGTTGCGCAACTTTACCCGCGAGGTGGGGTTGCAGGGGAGTTTCGAGGTGGAGATGGACAACGACTTCGTCACCGCTTCGGCTATCGACCGCATGTATTCCGACCTCTCCGACGACGGCCAGAAGGGGCTGCTCAACGGGCTGGTGAATTATGCCGAGGAGCGTATCGAGTCGGGCAACTGGTGGAGCCTGGGCAACCGGGCCGACCGCAAAGACGACTTGCGCGAATTGGCCGGTGAGTTGTCGAAGGAGAATTACAAACTTTTCCGCGAGTCGATTCTCGCCCAGATCAAGGACAAAACGGTGCTCGACCGCTATTTGCGCGAGATGCGCCGGGTGAAGAGCGAGTATGAGTCGCTCTTGCGCGAGTTGGGCGAGACGGGCCGCGAGGTGCTCGACCGGCACGGTGTGGCAGCCGAGAGTTTCAAGGGTAAAAGTAATTCGTGGGCTTTCTATTTCGACAAGTTGGCCGGCGGAAAATTCGACCCGCCTACCGCAACTTTCAGGGGAAATGTCGACAACGGCGACAACTGGTTCGTCAAAAGCAGCCGGCCCGGGTGCTTCGATGCCCTGTATGCCGAGCTCAACCCGGTGATGCAGACGATTGTCGATGCCTTCGGCGAGCCCTATGTGCGCTACAATACGGCGGTACAGAGCTCGAAATATATCTATGCCCTGGGCATTCTGGTCGATATAGACCGCCGCATCGAGGAGTATGAACGGGAGCACAACGTGCTGCTGCTCTCCGATACGGCCGGTATTCTCAACGAGGTAATCAACGAGAACGATGCCCCCTTTATCTACGAAAAGATAGGGACCCGGGTCAACCACTTTATGATTGACGAGTTTCAGGATACCTCGAATCTGCAGTGGGGCAATTTTGCGCCGCTTATCGGCGAGAGTCTCAGCCACGACTATACCGACCTGATTGTGGGCGACGTGAAGCAGAGCATCTACCGGTGGAGAAATTCCGATTGGTCGCTGCTGAACGAGGGGGTTCAATCGCGTTTTCGCCCGTCGCAGTACGAGGAGCGGACGATGGATACCAACTACCGCAGTTGTGCACGCATAGTCGAGTTCAACAACCGGATATTCGGTCAGGCGGCCGAGCGGTTGCAACAGGGGCTGGAGAGTGAGGTGGCCGAGTCGGCTCTGGTCGATGGCAGTTTCGAGGTGAAGGTGCGCAAGGCCTATGCCGATATAGCGCAACGGGTGTGCGGTTCGAACCTTGCACGGGGTGGACGGGTGTCGGTGACGATGTGGGAGGCCGATACCCGCGACGACTTTTGTGAAGAGGCTCTGGCTCGTATCCCCGAGCTGTTGCGCGAGTTGCAGGACCGGGGCTATTCGCCCGGCGATATAACCTTCCTCACCCGTACGGCCCGCGAGGGTACGCTGCTGGTCGACCTGCTGTTGCGCCTCAACGAAGAGAACAGCGACCCGCGCTACCGGTTCGATGTCATCTCGAGCGAGTCGCTGCTCATCAAGAACTCGCCGGTCATCGGGCTGCTGGTGGGTATTCTGCGCTATATCCAGAACCCCTCGGACGAGTTGAACCGGGTGATGGCAGTCTATGAGTACAACCGGCAGCAGGCTGCCGGCAGCGACGAGACGGCCGCGATACTCACCTACTTCGAGCGCCGCGGCGATGTGGGGCAACACCTCGACGACGACTTCATGCGCTTTGTCGAGTGTGTGCGCAAGGAGCCGCTCTACGAGATGTGCGAGCGCATTATCGCCCGCTTTGCCCAGGTCGACGACGAGCGGGGCGAGCGGGTCTATATACAGGCATTCCAGGATTATGTGCTGGAGTATTGCCGCACGCATACGGCCGATTTGGCTTCGTTCCTGGCCTGGTGGGACGACAACGAAGACAAGCTCTCGGTCACGACCCCGCAAGAGCAGGATGCCATGCGGGTGATGACCATACACAAGTCGAAGGGGCTGGAGTTCAAGGTGGTGATTATCCCGTTCTGCAACTGGAAACTCGACCACCGTACCGACAAGACCAATTTCATCTGGTGCCGCACACAGGGCGAGCCCTTCTCGCAGATTCCCGTGTTGCCCCTGCGGTATGGCAGCCGGCTGGCCCAGACCTACTACGCTACCGAATATTTCGACGAGAAGATGCACGCCTATATCGACAACCTCAACGTGGCCTATGTGGCCTTTACCCGCGCCGGTGAAGAGCTGCATATCTTCGCTCCGGCCCAGAAGAACCGGGGCAAACGGGAGAGTGTGGGCAGCATATCGGCGTTGTTGAACGAGATACTTTTCCCCGACGGAGGCGATGGGGGAGACCTGCACTACGAGGAGGGGTGCGACTGGCGGGCCGAGGTGCGGCCGACGGCGGAATCGACGGCCTTGACGCTAATCTCGGGCCCCTATCGCTCGATTGAGCCGGGTAACCGGCTGCACCTGCGGTTGCAGGGCAAGGGTGTCTTTGGCGAGGGTAACGACCGCGCCTACGGTACCCTGATGCA
>ERZ780067.377-NODE-377-length-17594-cov-6.77866_pt1 | contig 17594 bp, 16 predicted proteins | sample MGYA00511841_ERZ780067 | MGnify/ENA primary metagenome ERZ780067 (study PRJEB29588, sample SAMEA2143295) | human gut metagenome | biome: human gut; feature: human-associated habitat; material: faeces | place: Denmark | collected 2008/2010 ... | reverse complement strand
CATTCCGCTCGGGGTCAGCGGCGACGAGCACGAGGCCATGGCCTGTTACAACGAGGCCGTGCGGTTGAGCCCGCTCAACTTCAAGGCACTCTACAACCGGGGCAAGTTGCGCTACAAGCAGGGCGATTACGACTCGGCACTCTCCGATTTTGCCAAGGCCGTGAAGCAGAAACCGGGCCATGCCACGGCCCACGATCGCTTGGGCGACACCTTTATCAAACTCGATATGCCCGACATGGCTGCCCGCCACTGGGCCATAGCCGAGGAGCTGCGTGAGAAACGACAACAAAACAACCAATAATAGCGACCATGATGAACAAAAGACTGAAAAAAGGTTTGAAAATTACCGGCATAACTCTGGCGGTGATTTTGGTATTGATGTTTGTCTTGCCCTTTGCTTTCCAAGACAAAGTGATGAACATTGTAAAGAAGGAGGCCAACGAGATGTTGAATGCCCGGCTCGACTTCGAGTCGCTTCACATCAGCCTCTTCTCGCATTTCCCCAGTGCCTCGATCGAGTTGAATGGGCTCTCCCTCTCGGGCGTAGGCGACTTCGAGGGCGATACGTTGGTATCGGCTCGCTCTATCGATGTGGCTGTCAATGTGATGAGCCTTTTCGGCGACGAGGGTTTCGATGTGAACTATATCGTGCTCGACCGGCCGTCCGTCAAGGCTGTGAAGCTGGCCGACGGGCGGGTAAACTGGGATATCATGAAACCCGATACCGTGGCCGAGGAGGATACGGTCGAGGAGGAGAACTCGTCGGCTTTCAGGCTGAAACTGAAACACTTCAAGATTATCGATGCCACCCTTGTCTATCTGGACGATTCGACCCAGATGCAGTTCTATACCGACAAGTTGAATCTGAAACTCTCGGGCGACATGAGTGCCGACGTGACCGATATAGACAGCAAGCTCTCGTGCGAGAATATCTATTTTGCCATGGGCGGTGCCTCTTATCTGAAACAGGCCCGGGCCGAAGCCAAGTTGACGGTATCGGCCGATTTGAAGAACAGCAAGTTTACCTTGAAGGAAAATTCGTTGAGCCTCAATGCAATTACTTTGAACCTGGACGGTTGGGTGGCCATGCTCGACAACGGGGCCATGGATATGGACCTGAAGATAAACACGCCCGAAATCAACTTCAAAGAGATATTGTCGTTGATACCGGCCATCTACCAAAACAATTTCGACAAGTTGCGCACCACGGGCAACATGTCGCTCACAGCCTTTGCCAAGGGCCGCATGGTGGGTGATACGGTACCACAATTCGGCCTTACGCTGGGTGTGAAAGATGCCACTTTCAGCTACGAAGGGATGCCTGCCTCGGTCAACGGTATTCAGATAGCCGCTACCGTGAGCAATCCCGGCGGTGTGTTGGACAAGACAATCATCGATTTGTCGGACTTCCGGCTCAATATGGCCGGCAATCCCTTCCAGGCTACGCTCTATGCCGCCACGCCCATCTCCGATTTGAATTTCAAGGCTACGGCTAAAGGTACGGTACATCTGGGTAAAGTCAAGGATATTTATCCGCTGGGCGACTCAATCAGTCTGAGCGGTATCGTTACCGCCGATTTGCGCCTGGCCGGACGCATGTCGGATATTGAAAAAGAGAACTACGAAAAGATACAGGGCGAAGGTACCTTCTCGATTGCCGACATGGACCTGACCATGAAGGGAATGCCTGCCGTAGCGGTGAAGAAGGCTCAAGCCTCGATTTCGGCCAAGGCCATGTCGCTCTCGCAACTTGATGTGAAGGTAGGGCAGAGCGACCTGCAGGCCCAAGGCTCACTCACCAACTATCTGGCTTATGTATTGAAGGACGAGACGATAAAGGGTACCCTAACGGTTACCTCGTCGCTGCTCGATTTGAACGAACTGATGGGCGAGAGCGAAACGACCGAAGAGCCGACGGCCGAGGCCGATACGACAGCCCTCTCGGCCATCGAGGTGCCCAAGAATATCGACATGACCCTGAACGCTTCGTTCAACAAGATTCTGTTCCAGAAGATGGTGCTCGAGCAGGTGAAGGGCAAACTGGTCGTAGCCGACGGGGCCGTGCGCATGACTCCGCTCAGCTTGAAAGCCTTCGGCGGTACGATGGTGGCCAACGGTACCTATTCGACGGCCCAGAACGCATTGCAGCCGCAAGTCAACTTCGACCTCGATATACAGAAAGCCTCGTTCGAGAAGACGTTCGATCAACTCGATATGGTGAAGCAGATTGTTCCCATATTTGCCAAAACGGGCGGAACCTATTCGGTTCAATTCGATTTGAAGTCGGCCCTCGACAGCCAGATGTCGCCCGACCTGAATACTTTGACAGCTCAAGGTGTTATCCAGTCGAACGATATACAGTTGCAGAATATCGAGGTGTTCAGCCAGTTGGCAACCCTGTTGAAGAACGACAAGTTGCGCAACATCGAGGCCAAGGATTTGAAAATCTCCTTTGCCATAGCCGACGGCAAGGTGAAGACTTCGCCTTTCGACATCAAGATGGGCAACATCACCATGAACCTCTCGGGTGTCACCGGGCTCGACCAGACTATCGACTACACGGCCAAAATCAATATTCCTGGAGCCGGCGCCTTGAGCAACGTATCGGCTACCATCGGGGGAACCTTTACGAAGCCTTCGATCAAGCTGAATACCGAGGAGGTGGTGAAGAATGTGGTGACCAGTACGGTCGCTTCGAAAGTGCTGGGTGTCGATGCTGAGGATGTGGAGGCCCAGAAGGCCGCTATTCGCAAACAGGCCGAGGATGCCGGAAACAAACTGATTGCAACCGCCCAGTCCGAGAGTGAGAAACTGGTGGAAAAAGCCTCGAATCCGTTGGCCAAGATAGCTGCTCAGGCAGCCGGCAAGAAGCTGGTCGAGGAGGCCGAGAAGCAGGCCCAGAACTTGAAGGAAGAGGCCGAGAAGCTAATCGAGAAACAGTACGGAAGCGGCAAGTAATCGATGTTGTAGCAGAGAATACAGAGGTACAATGTACCCGTAGCTGATATTCAGAGGAGGGGAACCCGATCGGTTATACCGACGGTTTCCCCTCTTCGCTGTATCTATACCCGGCCAAGGAGGAGTGAAGCGATTATGAATTAACAATGCTATATAAAATATAAATTGTATTTGCTTTATTCCGATGTGGATTTTACCTTTGTAAGGTTAAATATATAATATTATGAGACATATCTGTAAAAGATTAACATTAGCCTCGCTTGTCATAGGAATGACAAGTATGACTTTTTCTGTGAAATCGCAAGATTTTACGAAGCAAAACCTCCCGAATCCCGATAATATTCCGGCTCCTGTTTTTCCGGTACCTACCAAGAGACAATTAAACTGGATGGAGACCGAGTTTTATGGATTCTCGCATTATGGACCCAATACCTTTATGGGTACCGAGTGGGGAAATGATCGCCGGCCCAATCCTAAAGAGTATGCACCGCAGACGATTCCCGATTGCGACCAATGGGTAGAATCGATGCACGCTGCCGGTATGAAAGGGGCCGTGGTTATCTGCAAGCACCACGATGGTTTCTGTCTGTGGCCTACCGAGAGCACCGATTTCTGTGTGACGAACGGTGGCGGGGTAAGTGCGCAGGTCGATATTCCCAAACTCTTCTCCGAAGCCTGTAAAAAATATGGTATGAAATTCGGTGTATATCTGTCGCCGTGGGATGCCAGCAACAAATACTATGCCTCGAGCACCTATGTGACCGACGTGTTCTTGAAACAGATTACCGAGCTTTGTACCAATTACGGTGAATTGTTCGAAATCTGGTTCGACGGTGCCAACGGCGGTAGCGGTTATTATGGCGGATCTTACCTGACAACCCGTACAATCGACAAAAAGACCTATTACGATTGGGATAACCTCACGCAACGTATTCACGAAATGCAGCCCAATTGTGTCGTGTGGGGCCGTGAGTTCCGCTGGTGCGGTAACGAAGACGGTTATTCGGGCAAGACCTGCTGGTCCAATTTCGACGTAAACGCAGTCAATAGCGAAACCACCAATAATGTAGGTGCCGAAGACGGTCTGCTGTTCATGCCCTCTGAGGTCGATGTAAGAACGACGTCGAAGTGGTTCTGGACCTCGTCGGAACAAGCCAAGTCGGCCGAGCAACTCTTCAAAATCTATCTCGAGAGTGTAGGCCGCAATGCTACGCTGATTATGAACTGTGCCCCCAACAGCGACGGGAAAATGCCCGACAACGTACGCACGAGCCTCAGCGGTCTGGGTACATTGCTCACCGAGCGTTTGAGCAACGACATGGCCTTGCACGCCAATGTAACGGCCGAGCAGACCCGTACCCCGGGTAACTTTGCCGCTTCGAACATGACCGATGGCGACAAGACTACCTACTGGGCTACCAACGACGACGAAACTACGGGTACTTTCGTTATAGATTTGGGCGAGCTGAAAACGATTCACTACGTTACCCTGCAAGAGTATATCGCGCTGGGACAACGCGTAAAGGGCTTTACTATTGAAACCAGCCAGGACAACGGTTCGTGGGATTCGTTTGCTACCGGTACCACAATCGGTTACAAACGCATCATGGCCAAGAACGACGACACTACCTCGTATGGCAGTGGTACGCAGGCCCGTTATATCCGTGTGAAGATAACCGACAGCAAAGCCTGTCCGCTCATCAGTACCGTTTCGGTTTTCTAACAAATCAATCCTATCTAAAATTGTAAAAGATGAAAAGAATATATAAGAACCTCATTGGTGCCGTTTCGTTGCTTTGGGCATTTGGTGGATATGCCGAAACTACTTTGTGCCAGTTTGAGAAAGTTGATTACAGCGCAATCTCCACCTATGATTATTGGGACCAGTCTCCGTTCAATACCGGCTTGCTGACCGGTCAGATTGAGGTGGTAGACAACCCGGTATCCGACGATATAAACGGGTCGGCCAAGGTGCTGGCTTTCCAGCGTTCGCGATATGGCAGCCACTTGTACGGTGCCCGCATCGATTTGACTTCGCCTATTGCTTTGTCGCCCACACCGCAATACATCCATGTACTGATGTATAAACCTGTGGCCGGTCGTGTAGCTCTTGTCGGACTCGGTAAACGTAACGACTGGGCCGACCAGCCGGCTACGACCGTACAGTTTGTGACGGCTGCAACCAAGGAGATCGACGCCAACAAGTGGGTCGATGCCGTATTCAGTGTATATGGCAACGATGCTGCCGAGCTGCATAGCATTGTCATTGTGCCCGATGTAGATTCGCACCTGGCTACCGAAACCGATTACGTAGCCTATTTCGATGATATTCTCATCAACGACGATTCGCAACAGCGCTTTACGTTCGATCCCTATCCTTTGAACTTCGATGCCACGCAAGAGAAAACTCGTAATGACCGTGCTCTCGAGGGCCTTGCATTCTCGGGTGATATGGGCGCTTCGTATGAGTCGGATATCGCAAGCGAAAGAACCGTATATGTCGATAAGACTTCGGCCGATCCCATCGAATTGAAGGTGGGCGAGACCGTCAATGTAGAATTTACCTACACCGGTAGCTGGATGCACCGGTATGTATACATCGATAAAGGCAATGACGGTCGTTTCGATGTAGATATTCAGAACAATGTTCCTACCGCCAGCAGCGATTTGGTCGCCTATTCTTATTTGTCGGGCTATAACAGTACCGGTGCATCGGCTTCGAACGATACAAGCCTCGATCCTCCTGCATTTACGCTTGCTTCCAACATGGCGCCGGGCTTCTACCGCATCCGTTGCAAGGTCGACTGGGATAGCTCGGTGGCTGCCGGTAACCCGGCTTCCGACAACTCGGTTGTAGCCAATGGTGGTGGTATTGTCGATTACCTGGCCAATGTACACCGCGACAATGTGGCTTTGAATGTAGTAGCGAGAATGTGCGAAGTGACTGCCGCCGACGGTTCGGCTCTGCCTGCCGAGATTCCCTTTGGCGAAGACTTCTCGTTCAACATTGCCATGGACGACAACTACGACATTACCGGTCTTGAAATCAAGCACGGTTACAACCACGAGGGCGAAGAGTATCTGTTCGGTAACCGTCAGTGGAAAGTCGATAATATGGAGCTTAGCGAAGATGGTTTGATTACAATCCCGGCCGAATATATCGACGGCGATGTTGCCATCACAATCTTGTTCGAAAACAAATCGGTTGGCATCCAGGAGCCGGAGAACGACGGCTTGAGAGTGATTGCCGGTGAAAACCAAATCGAGCTGCTCAGCAACGAGGAGGTTGACTATTCGGTAGTTCATGTCAACGGCGCTTGCTATGCTACGGGCAAATTTGCCGGACGTGAAGTAATCGAGTTGCCGGCCGGTGTCTATTTTGTAAATGGTCAAAAGTGTATTGTACGTTAATCGGGTCGATTCGTACGAACATAGATTAAAGAAGAGGCCGCCTCGGGTTACGGGGTGGCCTCTTTCCGTATCGCCCGGCCGGTTTATATATGGGTGCGGTGTAGATGTCTCTCGGAGGTGAAGCCTGGGAATGATTGTTCCAAAATGCGGTATCGTTTTTCGATAACTCGCATAGCCGATTTTCGTATTGGTTTATTCCTTATCTTGGCACTCTGTTAATAAGAAAGAATGAAAGCAGGTAAAAAGATTTTAGGGATATGGGTAGGTGTGAACCTCCCTTTTTTCGTCTCGTACGTTTCGGCTGCAGAGCCCGATTCGATATATAGGAGAGAGATTATGGAAGTCGGCATGGACAGCTGTATCGTGAACAGAGCCATGTCTTCTCAGCATGCCGTTACAATCGATTCGTCGGGTATGGAGGCCCGAGTCGACAGCAGTCGTGTCGATACCGCTTTTCAGGTATCCCAAGAGATAAGTAATCCCGATTGGGATATAGCAGCCCCTCCTCGCAAACGGCCATGGTTGTCGGGGGTAGAGGTGGTGGGAACCAATGCGCTGTTTCACATTATTACCCGTTATATCATTCACGAAGACTATGCACAGATTACCTGGTCGTCGATCAAGAACAATTTCAAGACGGGGTTCTTGTGGGATAACGACAAGTTCAACACCAACCTCTTTTTTCATCCCTATCAGGGAGGATTGTATTTCAACTGTGCACGCTCCAACGGTTTGAACTTCTGGGAATCGGCTCCCTATGCCTTGTTTGGCAGCTCCATCTGGGAGTTGTTTCTGGAGTTGCAGCCACCTTCGACCAACGATATTATCTCTACTACCTTGGGCGGTATGGCGCTGGGCGAGGTGAGCTATCGCTTGTCGTCGCTTGCGCTCAACGGGCAGGCTCGGGGGTGGAATCGCTTTGCACACGAGGCGGTGGGCTTGATACTCAACCCGGTGCGTGGAGTCAATCGATTGATGACCGGCGAGGCCTGGCGCGTGGGCCCTCGTTATGTCGATCGTATGGCCACCGTGCCCTTCTATTTTCAGTTCGATGCCGGCTATCGGGTGCTCAACTGTTTTGACTCACAGCCCAATCGCAGCCGACATATCGGGTTCATAGGATTTAATATGGTTTATAACGATCCGTTCGAGATCGAGGGGAATGAGCCGTTCGAGCATTTTACGGCACGTATGTTGTTGAATCTCTTTTCTCGTCAGCCGGCTATCGGTGAGGCCAGTATCTGTGCCTCGATATGGGGTAGGGCACACGACTATGCCAATGGCAACGAGCTGTTTGCCGGTATCTTCCAGAATTATAACTATTACGACAGTGAGAGCTTTTCGGATGAATCGTCATACACACCGTTCCGCATAGCCGAGACGGTCTCATACGGCCCCGGTTTGTTGTATCGGGCCCGGTTTCAAGGCAACAATAGCCTGTCGCTGAATGGCTTTCTGTCGGGCATTGTGTTAGGTGGTTCGTTGAGTGACTACTTTCAGTTTCACGACCGGGACTACAATATGGGCAGCGGGTATAGCGTGCGGGTCAACGGGCTCTTTTCGCTGCGGCAAAAGCTGGGGCTCTATCTGGCTTTTGAGAATTACCACATTTTCACCTGGAAAGGCTATGAACAGAAAGATTATGAGCATATAGACCAGAACTACCTCAATGCGCAGGGCGATGTGGGCAATGCCCGGTTACAGCGTTTGAACTTCAGAGCCTCGTTTGCCATAGCTCCTCAGCTCTCTATTGCAGCCGAGACGGCCTGGTATCGACGTAAAACCCATTATAAATATTTCCCCGACGTGCGTTCCGATACGTTTGAATTTCGACTGATGCTCTCGTATCATATTTGAGCGCATCGTCGCATCGGGAGTGCAGTCGGGGAAAGATGATGAACCGGTTGCCGTCGGTCAGACGGTAATCAGTTCATATTGCATGGTACCTAATCCTATCTTTTCGGCATGTTCGAGACCGGCTTGCCAGTTGGTGTCTGGGTGCATCAGGTGGAACTTGTCGGCACCTTCGAGATGTTCGTGAGGATGCTTCTCGACCAGACGGCTGCCGTCGATGGCCGGAGCGGCAATCACCAGATCGGCACAAGCCTTGTCGAGAGCTACGGGGTCGAACGAGGCCAGGATACCCAGGTCGGGCACGATGGCGGCATCGTTGTGATTCCAGCAGTCGCACTCGGGCGACACGTTCATGATGAAACTGATGTGGAAGTTGGGTTTATCTTTCAAGATGGCTTGCGTGTATTCGGCAATCTTGTAATTGAGCCGTTCCGAGGTATCGCTTTCGCCCATGACGGCTGCATCGTGTTGGCACAAGGCTACGCACTGTCCGCAACCTACGCATTTGTCGTAGTCGATTACGGCCTTGTGGTCGGCATTGAGGTGTATGGCGTCGTGGGCACAGTGTTTCACGCATACGTTGCACCCCTTGCAGTTGTCAATATCGATGCGAGGTTGCGAGTTGCAGTGCAGCTCCAGTTTGCCGCCCACGCTGGCACCACCCATACCCAGGTTTTTCAAGGCTCCGCCAAATCCGGCCTGCTCGTGCCCCTTGAAATGGGTCATCGAGATGACGATGTCGGCATCGGCCAAGGCAGCCCCGATTTTAGGCACTTTGCAATATTCGCCATTCAGGGGTATTTCGCGGTATTCGGTCCCTTTCAGACCATCGGCAATGATTACCTGGCATTGGGCCGAGATGGGGTTATAGCCGTTTTCCATGGCGCTTTGCAGGTGGTCTACGGCATTGGCACGTCGGCCCGAGTAGAGCGTATTGCAGTCGGTGAGGAAGGGTTTGGCACCCCACGAACGGAGCAGATTGGCCAGTCGGGCGGCATAGTTGGGCCGCAGGTAGGCCAGGTTGCCCGGCTCCCCGAAGTGGATTTTTATAGCTACAAACTGGTCCTTGAAATCGATGGTCTCGATACCGGCCCGTTTGATTAACCGCTCCATCTTGTCGAGCAGGTTGCTCGAGGGGGTGGTGTGCAGATTGGTGAAAAATACCTTTGACTTTTCCATAACAGCTTGTTTTAGTTGAATGTCGTGTACTGTATAGAAGACCCTCTGATTGGTAGTGGGCCTCCCTCTCTTTTCTGAAACAAATGTACGAAAAAAAATATCGGAATACAACTGCTATTTGTAGAGCAAGAATTGAATAAAATTTATTTCTATATAAATAAAATTGAACTTTTATTTTATTTATGGAAAAGTAATACTATATTTGTAGAAGAAATTTAACCGATAAAAGTATAGCGATGAAACGGAAAAACGTAAAACTGATGATGCTGGCAGCCTTGTTCCCGATGCTCTGCTGGGCTGCCGGGGAGCAACCGATTTCGCTCGGTACTCCTACGGGTGAAATCCAGGGAAGGGTGATGCTGCCCGATGTCGAACGTCCGCCGGTAGTTCTGATTATTGCCGGGTCGGGTCCTACCGATATGGATGGCAATTCGCTGCTGGGAGCCGTCACCCTTAAAAACAATTCGTTGAAACTGCTGGCCGAAGGGTTGGCCCGGCGGGGTATCGCCTCGCTGCGTTACGACAAGCGGGGCATTGCCTCGAGTGCCGCGGCCGGTAAGGAGGAGAAGGATTTGCGATTCGACGATTATGTGGCCGATGCCCGGGGGTGGATAGAGCTGTTGAGTGAGGATAGCCGTTTTTCGGGTATCTTTGTCGTGGGGCATAGCGAGGGGTCGTTGATAGGCATGCTGGCCAGTGAAGGGAATGCGAAAGTAAAAGGTTTCGTCTCCATAGCTGGTGCGGGACATCCGGCTTATGAGATTATCGAGACTCAGATGAGCAACCAGCCGGCCGAGGTGCGCCAGTTGGTGAAGAACATTAACGACTCGTTGCGGGCCGGAAAGGCTGTGAACGACGTACCTGTGGGATTGATGGCGCTGTATCGCCCCTCGGTGCAACCCTATCTGATGTCGTGGTATCGGTACGATCCGCGGGAGGTAGTGGCCCGTTTGGAGCAGCCGGTGCTGTTGGTCCAGGGCGATAAGGATATACAGGTATCGGTAGGGGATGCCGAAGCGTTGAAGGCGGCTCAGCCTCAGGCCGAGTTGCATCTCATCGAGAACATGAATCACGTATTGAAGTCGTGCGACACGGTCGATGCCGGAGTGCAGCAGGCTACCTATACCAATCCCGACCTGCCGGTCGTAGAGGAGTTGTTGAACGTAATCGAAAAATTTATAACGCCATGAATCAAAACGAAACGAAAAAACGATTGCCGCTGCGCTGCCCGGCGTGTGAGGCTCCGTTGAAGGTCGCCAAGATGGTTTGCGACCAGTGTGGCACCGAAGTGTCGGGCGTGTTTGACCTGCCGGTTCTGACCCGGCTGACCGAAGAGGAGCAACGCTTCATGCTCGAGTTTGTAAAAGCGAGCGGAAGCCTGAAGGATATGGCCAAGCAGATGGGGGTGAGCTACCCTACGGTGCGCAACTATCTGGACGATTTGATTGAGAAACTGAATAATATGGAGGCATGATGAAAACGGTTTTGGCATTTTTGAAAAATCCCTTTTACAGGGTAGCCGGTTACACCTCGCTCGTGTGGGGTGTGGCAGGTATCGTGGTGGCTACGGCTATCGCATTTGTGGGCGGAGTTCATTTTCATGGCCTGCTGCACTATGGCGGTGCTCCCAACGGGGCGTGGTGGTGCTTTGTGGTCGAGCATTTGGCCGTTTGGCTGGTACCCTCGGTGTTGATTTATCTTTTGGCCTTGTTTTGCAGCCGTTCGCATGTGCGGCCCGTCGATGTGTTGGGAACCGTCGCCTTTGCCCAACTGCCCTTTGTGCTGCTCTCGCTCTTCATGGCATTACCCCCGATGCACGAGATCGTGAAAATACAGTCGTTGCAGGCGGCCGACCGGCTGCTCTCCGACACGACTTGGCTGCTGGCAGTTGTGTGTCCCGGTGCCGTGAGCCTGTTGCTTACGATATGGGTATTGTACTGGATGTTTAGGGCCATATCGGTCGCTTGTAATCTGAAGGGGCGAAACCTGTGGCTGGTCTTTATCATCGGTATCTTTGGCGGTGATATACTCTGCCGCTATTTGATAGGGCTCTGCTATTGAGCGGAGAGATATGACTCAAGAAAAAGTGAAGCGGCTATCGGGGATGAATGCCCGGTAGCCGCTTCGTTCGTATGAGAAAATCGTGTGCTGTTCGTTATTGTATGTTTTTGGTCAGACTCTGGAGCTGACTGATGGAGATATCGCCGGTGAGCTGTATGAGCACAAACTCTTCGCTGCCGTCGTCGACCAGCATCACCAGTTCCTTGATTTTTTTCTGAGGCTTGGGATAGATGTAGATGACAACCGACTCTTCGTCGTCCTTTACCTGCATCAACTCCTCATAGGGGGCTTTCTTGAAGTAGGCTGAGCTGGCCTTGCGAATGCGCTTGATCAGGTTGGCATCCTCTTCACAAGTAAGAATCTGGATGCGGTCGAGGTCGTTGATGACGCTTTTCAGGTCGAGGGCATCGACCTCCAGCTGCCCCGCGGGCATCATGTTCAGCAGTGCTTTGGATATGTTGACATAGGTGACGTTTTTCTCGTTGGAGAATTGGTCGAATATGGAGGAGTTTTGAGCCTGGGCCGAGAACAGCCCGAGAGCCATCCATAACAGCGTATAAATAAGTCGTTTCATAGTTTATTCGTATTTGAAATGTTTGTTGATGATTCGGTTGGTCTTGATAATCTCCTGTTGGGCCTGTTGCCACTGCTGGGTACCTTTGTTCAGTTTCTGAGAGACGAGCAGCAAGGCTCGTTGAGCCTCGGCGCAGGCATACATCTCTTGGGCGTTAAGTTGGGGCGAGGCCGGTTGTCGGGTGAAATAGAGTGCGGCAGCCGAGGCCAGAACCACGATAGCGGCAATACCGCTTACCCATCGCCAGACGGGAGCGATGCGCATCGCTTTTTTGCGGGCCGGCAGCCGGTCGATAAATGACGACAGCCGCTCTTCCAGCCCCTCGGGGATTTCGACCGTGTGGGGCACGAGTGCGAGGACGATGCGCTTCTCGGCGAGAAATTCCTGTGGAACCTCGTGAGTGGCCAAATAGTCTCTCAACGCTTGTTCGTCGGCCTCCGACAGATTGCCTTCAAAGAAGGAGTCTATTTGTTTTCGTAACTCTTGTGTGGTCATATCGTTTGTGTAAATAGTTCTTTAATCGTTTTTCGGGCCCGCGAGAGCAACACCCGTATGTTGGCGTTGCTCAGGCCGGTTTCGCGTTCTATTTCTTCTGTGCTCTTCTCTTCGAAATGCCTCAGCAGTACAACCTGCCGTTGCTGTTCGGGCAACTCGGAGATGATGTGCAGCACTATCTTCATCTCTTCTTTCTGCTCGAGTGCCTGGTCGGGTGGAGGCTCCGGCGAACTCTCGCCAACCAGTCCCGATTCGTCGTCGGTCTGGACGAGCGGAGCCTTCAACTTGTCGAGGCACATGTGCTTCAAGGTGGTGACGGCATAGGCTTCGTCGCTTTCGACATGCTCGAGAAAATCCTGCTTCTCCCACAACTTCAGGTAGGTGCTCTGTACCATATCCTCGGCGTCGCACGCATTGCCCTCGTATCGGTAGGCGATGCGGTAGAGCTTTTGGTAGTAGGGCAGGAATCTCGCTTTAAACTCCGCGTGAGTCATATCGGTCGACTATTCTATCGTTTTGTTCAGGAGCTCCGATTTCAGATTCCCTTTGAATCTTACCAGATTGATTTCATCTTTTTCGAGGTCGATGATGACGACTTCGGTAATCTTCTTCTTATTGCGTTTCATAAGGATTTTCACCACTTCGTCATCGTCATGGGTATCGATGAGCATTTCGTAGGGCTTGTAATCCCCCTTTACAATCGTCTTTCGCAGAGTTTGGTAAGTGCTTTCGTCGATGGCAGCTTCGACGGCTTCCAGGTTCTTGATGCCATCGATTACTCCCTTTTTCTCTGTTTTGCTTATCTTTTCGTGGGTATACTCGGCGTTGGGCAGGTCCTTTACCTGGTCGAACAGTTTGTCTATCTTGTTCCCGGCCAAGACTGTCAAGGCCGAGAGCAGCAAGATGGAGAGTGTAAAGATTCTTGTTTTCATGGCTGGAGGTATTATTTGTTGTTTTCGATAATTTCGTTCAGTTGTTTAGGATCTATTGCGCCTTTGATGCGTATGAGGTTTGCCTCGTCCTCTTCGAGAGAGAGAATGACGATTTCTCTGATCTTGTCTTTCTCCATCTTCATCAGTATGCGGGCTATCTCTCCATCTTCATTCGACGAGATAATCGTCTCGTAGCCTTCGCTCTGGCAATCCTCTATCAGCTTTTTCAGCCGGGTATAGTCGGCAGTCGAAATATCTTCGGCACTGACTATGTTCATCGATTTCACCCCTTTCATTTCGGACGAGAAGGGTTTGATCAAGTTCATGACAAACGGGTTTATGTTGACGGTTTGTGCTTCGGGCAGTCGGGCAATCGAGCGTGACAGGTTGTCGATACAGTTCCCGGCTACGATGGCCGACGAGCAGCCCAGCAGGAGCAATGCGGACGAGCAGCCCAGCAGGAGCAATGCGGTGAGGAAGATTCGGGTTTTCATCTTATTCATTTTTTTATTAGGTCCTTCATTCTGATTCCGGGTGATAAGCGCTTTATCTTCGGTTTTCATATAGAGGACGAACAATCCGGGAATATGTTACAAAGAAAATAAAAAAAACGAGAGAAAAGTGTGATTCTTTTCTCTCGTTCTCTATGGTATACTTATTTTCAAGAGCTTGTTTAAGCCTTTTGAATAATTTCCATGCCTTTCAAGATGGCTTTCTCGTTCAACGGAATGAGGTTGTGGTGGCGTTCGGGGAGCGATTTCTTAAGTCCCTTCAGCACATTCTCCATGCTTACCATCGGTTTCAACTTGAGCAAACCTCCCAATACAATCATGTTCAGGGCTTTGGTGTTGTTCATTTCGATAGCAGCCTCCATGGCGTTGATGCGATAGACGTTGATGTCGGTACGCGTAGGGGGGTGGTGTATTCCGTAACCGTCGTAGATGAGAATGCCACCCGGTTTTACCTTGTTTTCAAACTTCTCGAGCGAGGGTTGGTTCAGGATGACAGCCACGTCGAACGAGTTCAATACCGGCGAGCTGATGCGCTCGTCGCTGAGGATTACCGTCACGTTGGCCGTACCGCCTCGTTGTTCGGGTCCGTACGAAGGCATCCAGGTAACCTCTTTGCCTTCCATCAGTCCGGAGTAGGCGAGTATCTTACCCATCGAGAGCACGCCTTGTCCGCCGAATCCAGCTATGATAATTTCTTCTTTCATGTCGGTCGTGTTTTTTGATTATACGTTTTTGAGGTCTCCCAGCGGGTATTTGGCAAACATGTGTTCCTCCATCCATTGGTTGGATTTGACGGGAGACATTTTCCAACCCGAGTTACAGGTCGATACGATTTCGACCATCGAGGTGCCTTTGCCGGCCATCGAGTTTTCGAAGGCCAGACGGATGGCTTTCTTGGCTTTGCGTATGGCGGCGGGAGTGTGTACGCTCTGGCGGGTTACATAGCAGGTACCGTCGACGCGTTCCACCAGTTCGGCAATGCGCAGGGGGTATCCGTTCAAGGCTACGTTACGGCCATAGGGGCAGGTCGAGGTCTTCATACCCTCGAGGGTAGTAGGTGCCATCTGACCGCCGGTCATACCATATATACCGTTGTTGATGAATATGATGGCAATGTTTTCGCCACGGTTGCAGGCGTGGATGGTCTCGGCCGTACCGATGGCAGCCAGGTCGCCGTCGCCTTGGTAGGTGAATACCATCTTCTTGGGGTTGAGTCGTTTTACGGCAGTGGCGATGGCCGGTGCACGACCGTGAGCGGCTTCAATCCAGTCGACGTCGATATAGTTGTAGGCAAATACGGCACACCCTACGGGGGCTACACCTATTGTCTCTTCTTCAATACCCATTTCGTCGATGACTTCGGCAATGAGTTTATGTACTACGCCATGGCTACAACCCGGGCAGTAGTGCATGGGATTATCGTTCATGAGCCGAGGTTTCGTGTAAACCAGGTTCTCGGGCTTTATAATTTCGTTGATATCCATAATGCGTATGAGTTATGAACCACCTTCAGGTTCGGGTATTTACATTAGTTTTTCTTTCAGTGCGGTCAGAACTTCGTCGGGCGTGGGAACGATACCTCCCAGACGGCCGAAGTGTTCTACCCGTACTTTTCCGTTGACGGCCAGACGAACATCTTCTACCATTTGTCCGGCATTGAGCTCGGCCGAAAGGATGCCTTTCACATGATCGGCCTGGCGGGCGATGGCTTCCGAGGGGAAGGGCCACAACGTGATGGGTCGCAACAGACCTATCTTGATACCCTCTTCGGCAGCCAGTTCGATGGTCTTCTGGCAGATACGCGACATGGAACCGAAGGCAACTATCAGGTAGTCGGCGTTTTCACAGTTGATCTCTTCGTAGCGGACCTCGTTTTCGGCAATGCGTTTGTAGGTGGCCTGGAAGCGGATGTTGTTCTGCTCCATGATGGCGGGGTCGAGTTCGAGCGAGGTAACTACGTTCCGTTTGCGGTCTTTGGGTTTTCCCAGTGTAGCCCACGGATTTTGCTGGCGTATCTCTTCTTCGGTGCGGCGTTTGCGGAAGGGAGGCAAAACCACCTTTTCCATCATCTGCCCGATAACACCGTCGGCCAGCAGAATAGCAGGGTTACGGTATTTGAAGGCCAGGTCGAAACCCAGTGCCACGAAATCGGCCATCTCCTGTACCGATGCGGGAGCCAGCGTAATGAGGTGGTAGTCGCCGTGACCGCCGCCTTTGGTAGCCTGGAAGTAGTCGGCCTGACTTGGCTGGATGGTACCCAGACCCGGGCCTCCTCGCATGACGTTGACAATCAAGCAGGGCAACTCGGCACCTGCCAGGTAGGAGACACCCTCCTGCATCAAACTTACACCGGGGCTCGACGAGGTCGTCATCACGGCCTTGCCGCAACTGGCACCGCCATACACCATGTTGATGGCAGCCACTTCGCTCTCGGCTTGCAATACAACCATACCGGTCGTTTCCCACGGTTGCTCTTCCATGAGCGTTTCCATCACCTCCGACTGGGGAGTAATGGGGTATCCGAAATAACCATCGGCTCCATAGCGTATAGCTGCATGGGCTATGGCTTCGTTACCCTTCATCAGTTTTATCTCTTCTTTCATAATTAACGGATTTATCGGAATGAACCGGTTACAATTTTACTTTATATACGGTGATACACCCGTCGGGACATACGAGTCCGCAACTTGCACACCCGATACATGCGTCGGGATTTTGCATGAAAGCATAATGATAACCTCGATCATTAACTTCGGTAGGCTGTAATGCGAGAACCTGACTGGGACAGGCGACCACGCATAGTTCGCAGCCTTTGCAACGTTCTTTGTTAACGACGACAGCGCCTTTGATTTTAGCCATATGTTATTGTTTTTAGTTTCACAAATATAAAAAATATATTTTTAAATTGATAGCAAAATAGGTAGTTTTTTCTCAAAACTACCTATCTGTATAAAAGGTTGACTTTCAAACTAATGGATTGATACGAAAATCAACTAAAATATAATAAATCGTTATAATTTCTTTGAAATATGTTTTATAACATAGAGTAGATTGTTATATGACTTACGATTTGAAAGTTAGCCTATTTTTATGCCCGAAAATCCCATGAAAGCCATGGCCAACAGTCCGGCGGCTACGAGTGCGATGGGAGTACCCTGCATGGCCTTGGGGATGCTCGAAAGACTCATCTGTTCGCGCATGCCGGCAAAGAGCACGAGGGCCAGCGTGAAACCCAGCGCCGTCGATATGGCATAGACGGTAGACTCGAGCAGGGTCATGTTTTTTTGAATCACAATCAGGGCCACACCCAATATGGTACAGTTGGTTGTGATAAGCGGCAGGAATACGCCCAGTGCCTGGTAGAGTGCAGGGGCAATTTTCTTGATGATGATTTCGAGCAGTTGCACCAGAGCGGCAATGACCAGGATGAAGACGATGGTCTGCATGTAGTCGAGCCCCAGCGGCATGAGCAGATAGGTTTGCAGCAGGTAGGTGACGATGGTCGACAGCGTCATGACGAAGGTGACGGCCGCACCCATACCCAGCGCCGAGTCGATGCGTTTGGATACGCCCAGGAAGGGGCAGATACCCAGGAACTGCGAGAGCACGATATTGCTG
>ERZ780067.366-NODE-366-length-18203-cov-6.10177_pt1 | contig 18203 bp, 17 predicted proteins | sample MGYA00511841_ERZ780067 | MGnify/ENA primary metagenome ERZ780067 (study PRJEB29588, sample SAMEA2143295) | human gut metagenome | biome: human gut; feature: human-associated habitat; material: faeces | place: Denmark | collected 2008/2010 ... | reverse complement strand
ATCCCGATGTAGCGGCCGTAGTTGGTGAAAATCTCTTCGGGAGCAGCGGCAGCCAGTTCACTGCCGGGCACACTACCCAGCAGCGGGATAATGATGAACCACACGAAGAGAGAGCCCGAGCAGATAATGAGGCTGTATTTCAAACCCACGATGTAGCCGAGGCCCAACACGGCGGCGCCGGTATTGACCTTGAACACCATCTTCACGTTGTTGGCCAACTCGGTGCCCCAGGGTATTACACGGGTCGTGAGCACATCGCTCCACCAGCCGAAGGTCGAGAGGCAGAAGTCGTAGATACCGCCCACAAGACCGGCCAGAATCAGGGGTTTGGCCTGACTGCCGCCCTTCTCGCCCGACACGAGTACCTGAGCCGTAGCCGTAGCTTCGGGGAAGGGGTATTTGCCGTGCATGTCGGATACAAAATATTTACGGAAAGGTATCAGGAACAGGATACCCAGGATACCACCCAGCAGCGAGCTGAGGAATACCTCCATGAAGTTGACGGTCAGTTCGGGATACTTGGCCTGCAGGATATAGAGGGCAGGCAGGGTGAAGATAGCACCGGCCACGATGACGCCCGAGCAGGCTCCGATCGATTGGATAATCACATTTTCGCCCAGGGCATTCTTGCGCTTGGCGGCTCCCGACAGACCTACGGCAATGATGGCGATAGGTATGGCGGCCTCGAACACTTGTCCTACCCGCAATCCCAGGTAAGCAGCGGCGGCCGAGAAGATAATCGCCATGACGATACCCCAGGTCACCGACCAGGCATTCGCCTCGGGATAGACTTTGTCGGGCGAGAGAATAGGACGGTATTCTTCACCCGGTTTCAACTCCCGAAACGCGTTTTCGGGCAAGTCGACAGGTTGTTTTTCGTTTGTTTCCATCTTATTTTTATTCTGTTTTTGTGTATTGCTTTTTACAAAATCGTGGCAAGTTAGTAAAAAATGGAAACATAGCGGGTATTATTGCGCTTGTTTTTTGCCACGGGGGAGCATAAAATGCGTTTTTACGTGACAGAACGAACAAAAAAATCTATATTTGCTTCACAAATAAGAAGTGTAATTACTCGATATAGAACCGATATAATGCTAAAGAATATGAAAGATATATTGACTTATTTGACTCGACTGAGAGAAAACAATAATCGGGAGTGGTTCCAAGCCCACAAAGAGGAGTATGACCGGTTGCGCCCGATCTTTATCGACAAGGTGCAGCAACTGATCGACCGCATCGCACAGTTCGACGACGAGATTGCGGGGCTGGAGGCGAAATCGTGCATGTACCGCATCTATCGCGATATTCGTTTCTCGCCCGACAAGACACCTTATAAAACCTATATGTCGGCCTACATGGCCAAGGGCGGCCGCAAGAGCCTGCGGGCCGGTTACTATTTCCATCTCGAGCCGGGCAACTGTATGATTAGCGGCGGGGTATGGTGCCCCGAGCCGAAACTGCTGAAGGCTTTGCGACAGGCGATTTACGACAACTACGACGAGTTTCAGGAACTCATCGGCCGCCCGCAGTTCAAGACGCTTTATCCCGATTGGGAGGGTGAGACCCTCAAGGTAGTACCCCGGCCGTTCCCCCGCGATTGCGAGCAGGCCGAGTGGCTCAAACGGAAAGATTATGTGATGGTCCATTTCGCCCCCGACAACTTTTTCGATGCCCCCGACTGGGTGGAACAGACGGCTCACGCTTTCGAGATAATGAAACCGGTAAACGATTTCTTCAACTATACGGTCGACGAGGTATATAACCTGTAACCGTCCGAGGTATTTAGTTCAGCTCAACTACCGTAATGCCGGCGCCGCCCAACTGCACGTGCTCGTCCTGAAAGTGGGCTACGCCCGGCACGGTCTTGAGGTATTGCCGGATGACCTGCCGCAGCACACCAGTGCCCGTACCGTGCAGAATGCGCACGCGGGTACAGCCCACTTGTATGGCATCGTCGATGAAGTAGGTGACTGCCTGCAACGCCTCGTCAGCCCGCATGCCCCGCACATCAATCTCTTGTTTGAAGTTGAGCTGCTTCTCCCTCATATCTTCGGTAGTCTGTACCCCCAGAAAGGTAGCCTTGGCATTCTCCTTTTTGATCTGGCTTTTGCTTACCCGCTCCAGCCGGTCGGCCTTGACGGTCGACTTGAGCATGCCGAAAGCCACGGTTACGTTGTTGCCATTCACTTCGAGCACTTCGCCTACCGAGGTTTGGCCCTTCAGCCGCACGGCATCGCCTGCGGGGAGGGGTGAGGCGGTTGCGGCCTGCGGTTGGGGCTCTTCGCTCTTCTTGCGCTGTTGCTTGCGTTTCTTCCGCTCGGCTATCTGTTTGAGCTTGCGGCTCACCAAGTCGTCGGCTGCGGGTTCGGACTCTTCGCTCAGTCCGGCTTTGAACTGCTCGAACTTTTGGCGGGCGGCACGGGTCTTCTCCTTCTCGGCCTGCGCCTCCTTGATTTCGCGTATCGTGTTCTCGATGCGGGCATTGGCCTCGGCCAGAATCTGGGCGGCATCGCCTTTGGCCTGTTTCAGCAACTCCTTGCGTTGCTTTTCCAGAGCGGTGAGGTCGGCCTCGTAACGGGCGGTGAGCTCCTCGAGTTTCTTCTCACGCTGGCGTATGTTCTGGCGTTTGCTCTCCCAGTAGCGTTTGTCGCGCACGATGTCCTGCAGATACTTGTCCATATCGATGTAGGCCGAACCCACCTTCTCGGAGGCCGAGGCGATGACATCTTCGGGCAAACCTATCTTGCGGGCTATCTCGATGGCAAACGAGCTGCCGGGGTTACCGATGGATAGCTTGAAGAGCGGCTGCATGAGGTGACGGTCGTAGAGCATGGCGCCGTTGACGATGCCGTCGGTATCTTCGGCAAAATGTTTCAGGTTCTGGTAGTGGGTCGTGATGACTCCGTAGGCCCGCTTCTGGTTGAAACGGTCGAGCAGGGCTTCGGCAATGGCCCCACCGATTTGAGGCTCGGTGCCGCCACCGAACTCATCGATGAGCAGGAGACTGTTCTCGTTGGCATTCCGCACGAAAAATTTCATGTGCGTGAGGTGTGAACTGTATGTACTCAGGTCGTCCTCGATAGACTGCTCGTCGCCGATGTCGATGAATATGTCCTTGAAGATGCCGGTGCGGGAGTTGTCGTACATGGGCACCAGCAGACCACACTGCAACATGTATTGCAGCAGTCCGGCCGTTTTGAGGCAGACCGATTTACCGCCGGCGTTGGGCCCCGAGATGAGCAGGATGCGGTTTTTCTCGTCGAGAGTCAGGTCGAGGGGAACAACAGTCTTGCCCTGCCGCTTGAGCGAGAGGTAGAGCAGGGGATGCACGGCGTGGTACCACTCGATTTGCCGTTTGTTCTCAAAGCGAGGCAATGTCCCGCCGGTCTCCAGTGCCAGGAGGGCCTTGGCCCGGATGAAATCTATCTCGGCCAGAAATTCATAGGAGTAGATGATTTCGTCGATATAGGGACGCAGGGTGTCGGTAAAGGCGGTGAGTATACGCACGATTTCGCGTCGCTCCTCGTTCTCGAGTTCACGCACCCGGTTGTTAGCTTCGACTACCTCGGCCGGTTCGATGAATATGGTCTTGCCGCTGGCCGACTCATCGTGCACGATACCCTTGATTTTCCGTTTGTACGAAGGGGCCACCGGTATCACCAGCCGGCCGTCGCGCATGGTGGGGCTCACCTCTTTGTCGACGAACCCCTCGCTCTGTGCCGCCCGCAGGATGGAGTTCAGGTTGCGCGATATGCTCGAGAGGGTCGAGGCGATGCTGCTGCGAATCTGGGCCAGGGCGGGCGAAGCGTTATCCTTGATATGGCCGAATTTGTCGAGAATCGCATCGATCTGTTTGACCAGCTGGGGGAATGCCTCTACCTCTTGGGCCAGTTCGTGCAGGTAGGGATAGCGAATCTCCTCCTCTTCGCCGGGACGAAGAAAGCGCACGATGGCCTGAATCGTGTCGAGCGAACGCCGCAGGTCGAACAGTTCGCTCTCTTCCAGAAAGGTCCCTTCGATGCGAACCCGTTTCAGCGAAGCTCGTACGTCGAAAAAGAAATCGGCCGGGAAATCGTCGGCCTGCTCGATAATGTGTACAAACTCCCATGTGCAGTTCAGCTGCTTGCGTATGGCGTCGTAGTCGGTAGAGAATTGCATTCTATCGGTATAGTCCGTTCCCAGGCTGCTGAGACACTTCTCTTTAATGAGCGACCGTATCTGGTCGAAACCTATCTTCTGCTCGAAATTCTGCGGATATATCACACTTTATAATTTAGAAAAACGTATGCAAAAGTAATAAAAAGCGTGGGGATAATCGATATTTGTCTCTGAACAAAACACAGCGGTTAGGTGTAATAAAGCGCGTATAACCGTTAATTGAAAAAAGAGATGGATTCAATAAGCTCGATTTACAAAGATATTCGGCGGATGTTCCAGTCGGCAGTTCCGCCTTATGTAGCTACAATCAACGACGACTACCACTACGAAGTGTGGGCTATCAAACAACAGGCTGGTCAATCGCAAAGCTCGGAGGAGTTGCTGGGATATGTAGCCAAACACGACGACAGTGTGACCGTAGGCTTCAACAACAAGTTGGGCGAGGAGGCTCGAAAACGTCTCTTTTCGGCCCTGTTGCTGACCAAGATGAATGGTCACGGTCGAATCTCCATTCATCGCATGACTCACCAGTTGCATGCCGATTTGCAAGAGGCCATTGCCAACCTGATGCGCTATTACAGCGAGATGAACTGGATATAATCGGGGGCTGTACTTTTGCAAACTATTACCGACTATCTGCTATTTTTTGCTTAATAAAACTGTTTTTGGATATTTATTGTTATATTTGCGCCCTATAAATAAGCGCATTTATGACACAGATTGAAACCAATAACGAAGGAGAAGACAAGAAAAGTCTCAATTTCATAGAACAGATTGTAGAGGCCGACTTGAAGGCGGGTAAGAATGGAGGTCGTTTGAGCACCCGTTTTCCGCCCGAACCGAACGGCTACCTGCATATAGGTCATGCCAAAGCCATTTGCATCGACTTCGGTATTGCCGAGAAGTTCGGCGGTACCTGCAACTTGCGTTTCGACGATACCAACCCTGTCAAGGAGGATGTCGAATATGTCGACTCGATCAAGGAAGACATTCACTGGCTGGGTTTCGACTGGGGCGACCGGTTGTACTATGCGTCGGACTACTTTCCCAAACTGTGGGATTTGGCCATCCGCATGATTAAGGAGGGCAAAGCCTATGTCGACGAACAGTCGTCGGAGGAGATTGCCCGCCAGAAGGGGACCCCCACGCAACCGGGTATCGAGAGCCCTTACCGCAACCGCAGCGTCGAAGAGAACCTCGACCTGTTTGAGCGCATGAACAAAGGCGAATTCGAGGAGGGACGCTTTGTATTGCGTGCCAAAATCGACATGGCTTCGCCCAACATGCACTTCAGAGACCCCATCATGTACCGTATTATCAAGCACCCGCATCACCGCACGGGCACGAAGTGGAACGTATATCCCATGTACGACTTTGCCCACGGACAGTCCGACTACTTCGAGGGTGTGACGCACTCGATCTGTACGCTGGAGTTTGAGGTGCACCGCCCCTTGTACGAGTATTTCGTGAAGGAGCTGGCCGACGACAGCTACTGCCCGCGACAAATCGAGTTCAACCGGTTGAACCTCACCTACACGGTGATGAGCAAGCGCAAATTGCTGCAACTGGTCAAGGAGGGGCTGGTAGCCGGTTGGGACGACCCGCGTATGCCGACTCTCTGTGGTTTGCGCCGTCGCGGATATACGCCCGAGTCTATCAAGAACTTTATCCAGAAAATCGGTTACACCAAGTACGACGGTATCATCAGCGTATCGCTGCTCGAACACAGCATTCGCGAAGACCTGAACAAGACCGCTACCCGCGTATCGGCCGTGCTCAATCCGGTGAAACTGATTATTACCAACTATCCCGAAGGACAGGTCGAATACCTCGACATCGAGAATAACCCCGAGGATCCCGAAGCCGGAACACACAAGATTCCTTTCACGCGCGAGTTGTACATCGAGCGCGACGACTTCATGGAGAATCCGCCGAAGAAATTCTTCCGCCTGGCTCCCGATCAGGAGGTGCGCCTGAAAGCCGCCTACATTATCAAATGTACCGGTGTGAAGAAAGATGCCGACGGAAACATCGAGGAGATTTATTGCGAATACGACCCCGAGACCCGCAGCGGCATGCCGGGCAGCATGCGCAAGGTGAAAGGCACGTTGCACTGGGTATCGGCCCAATACAGCTCTACGGCCGAGGTACGGCTTTACGACCGGCTCTTCAACGTGGAGAACCCTTCGGAAGAGAAGGATGTCGACTTCAGAGAGCTGTTGAACCCCGATTCGCTGAAGGTAATTGACAACTGCCGCATCGAGCCCTATCTGGCTGAGAACGCCAAACCGGGCGACCGCTTCCAGTTCCAACGCACGGGATACTTCTGTGTCGACCCCGATTCGACCGAAGGTCATCTGGTCTTCAACCGCACCGTGTCGTTGAAAGACAGCTGGGAAAAACTGAAATCGAAATAAGATACCATTCCATCACTATACTGTCGGATTCCTTGCCAGGCAAGGAGTCCGGCAGTTTTTATCTGAAAGCCAAGCAAGAATGTCTTCCAAAAAATCCAATGAACTCATAGAACGGTACGAACAGATGGTGTCGGGGGCGGGCAGTTGCTATTTCGATTCCGACGAAATCGACGAGATTGCCGACCATTACGAGTCCAAAGGGCAGATGCCCAAGGCTCTGCATGCCATCGAGTTCGGGTTGAAGCTGCACCCCGACGATGTGGACCTGCGCCTCAAACAGGCCCGCTATCTGCTCTATCTCGACCGGACTACCGAAGCCAGAAAGATTATGTCGGAGTTGGCCGATTACAGTCCCGATGCCACCCTCATACGGGCCGAGCTCCTCTTCCTTGACGGGCAGGTGAAACAGGCTCACCGGTTGATGCTCACGTTGCTCGACAGTGATGAGTTGCAGGAGGATATTTGTTTCGAAGCCATCGACATCTATGCCGACTATAATTGTTTCGACGGGTTGGTCGAGTTCGTACACAAGGCCGAGAAGGTGTTGCCCGACAGTCGTGAGCTGTTGCGCGAGATGGCTGCCCTTTGCGAAGACCGGTCGGAGTACGACCGGGCCATCGTGATTTACAACAAGCTGATTGACAAAGATCCCTATTCGGTGGCCGACTGGTTTTCTTTGGCCAAGGTCGAGGCTCTGCTCAAGCACTACGACAAGGCTATCGAGGCTTGCGATTTTGCCCTGGCCGTGAAGGAGGACGACGAGGCGGTGCTTTCGTTCAAAGGGTATTGTTACTACGACTCGGGCCAATACGACAAGGCCATCGAGCAGTTCAAGGAGTATGCCGAGGTGACCAAAGACAAGTCGGTAGCCTATGAACTGATAGGGGAGTGTTACATCAAGCGGGAGGATTACAACAACGCCTTGACCTATTTTCACAAGGCTCTCGAAGCCGATCCCGCAAACTCGAATATCTGTTACCAGCTGGCTACGTGCTATTACGACCTGGGGAAGATTCGGGAAGCCATCATCTATCTGCAGGACACGATTAGTCTCGACGAACGGGACGACGAGGCCCATTCGTTTCTGGGCGAAATATTTTTGCAGGTGGGCGATTACGAAAAGGCTTATCGCCATTTGTCCCGTTCGCTGGCGCTGAATGCCAACGACCGGGAGACCTTGCGGCTGAAGGGGGTGGCCTGTCTGCATCTGGAGAATTACAAAGAGGCCATCGAGGCTTTCGAAGAGGTGCTTCAGGGCGACATGTACGACTTGCAGACCCGTTTCAATCTGGTGTTGGCCTATGCCCGCAACCACAACGAGGCCGCAGCCGAGCATCAGGTCGAACTGATTGACAAGATGGCCCACACCTTCGACTTCAGCGAATTGCCGGCCGAGGAGCAGCAGCAATGGAAAAACGTACAGACGGCCATCCAGTCGCTCAAAGAGTTTTTGCTGGGGAATATCAAACCCGATGAAAACAAAGAACCCCTCTCATAGAAAGGGGTTCTCGTTGCGTTCGATGCCAATTTCGGTCTCGGGTCCGTGCCCGGGATAGACCACCGTTTCGGGGGGTAATGTCAATAGATTTTTATGAATCGACTCGATGAGCTGGCGCTGATTTCCGCCGGGGAAATCGGTGCGTCCGATACTCAACTGAAAGAGGGCGTCGCCCGAAAGGACAAAACCCGATTCGGGGGCATAGAAGGCCAGACTGCCCGGCGAATGTCCCGGCACGGCAATGGCTCGAATCTCTTCCGTCCCGAGCGTGAAGATGTCGCCGTGGTCGATGTAGTGGCCGATGGGCTCGATTTCTCCTTTGAACGGGATACCGAATGCCTGGCACTGCTGGGGCATGTGCTGCAACAGAAACTCGTCGGCTTGCGAGGCACTGAGGGCGACTCCGTACCGCTGGGCCACAAAGGCGTTGCCGAAGCAGTGGTCGAAATGCAGGTGGGTAGCCAGCAGATATTTTACCGTCAACCGGTTGTCGGCGATAAATCGGGCCAGAGTCTCCTCTTCCTTGGGATAGTAGCACCCGGCATCGACAATGGAACACTCCCGGCTCTCGTCGTCCCACAGCACGTAGCTGTTCACGGGGAGCATGTTGAAGTAGAAACGGTTTATCTTCATAGTCTCTATCTTTTTACAATCTGTACATAGATGACCTTCTTCGTCTCGAAATACTCCTCTTTGAAGTAGTCGCTCAGGTTGAAGAGAATCGACGTCTTCTTCACCGGGGCGAGTTCGCTCTGCAAGTCGCCCCCCTTGAGGCAGAGCAATCCGTTGGGCAACGCGTTCTGCTGCTCGCGCCGGATGTTCTTTCGAATCAGTTTCAGCAGGTCGGGCAGGGTCATGACGGCCCGGCTCACCACAAAGTCATACTCGGTCTTGAGCTCCTCTACGCTGCCGTGCTGGAAGGTGACGTTCTGCAACCCGATGGCTTCGGCTACACTCTGGGCCACCTTGATTTTCTTGCCCACCCGGTCGATCAGGTGGAAACGACACTGGGGAAAGAGAATGGCCAGAGGAATACCCGGGAATCCGCCGCCGGTACCCACGTCGAGTATCGTGGTGCCGTCAGTAAAGTCGATGGCCTTGGCGATACCCAGCGAGTGGAGTATGTGGTGCAGATAGAGGTTGTCTATATCTTTGCGCGAGATTACGTTAATCTTCGCATTCCAGTCGGTATACAAGGGGCCCAGAGCCTCGAATTGGCTCTCCTGGGCAGGGGTCAGATTGGGAAAATAGGTCTTGATATATTGCATGAGATTTTATTTAATCAGTCGTCTAACAGGGCTCTCGGGGAGCATGTACATCTCGATTTCCTTGAACGGGACCGCTATCTGCACCTGACCGGTAGCATAGCAGGCAATCTCGTAGGGGTTGAATACCCAGCAGATGCTGTCGTCGGTGAGGTAGAAGTTCTCGTTGGCCGCAATGTTTTCGGTATCGAAAAATCCCAACTCCAGCAGGGAATCGGGCGAAGCCAGATTCAGGCTCTTAAGCAACTGGTCCAGCAATACGCGATTTACTTGGTCGGTCGATTCGGGCAGGAAAATATCTTCGAGAACGATGCGATGCCAGTTCGAGAGGTCTATCGTGTAGAACAGGTCGGAGTACATGCCGTGGGCTCCACCCGTATACTCCGAGGTGGAGAGGCTGTAACAGAAAAAGTCGTTGCGGTTATAGACCGTAGAGAGGTTGTAATCGAACTCCCACTCGCACGAGTAGGAGGGACCGTTCTCTTTCATCTCTTTTTCAAACTCGGGTTCGAGCTCCTTGTAGGCGGCTATGTGCGACGCCACGGCTTTCTGAGCCGAACTCTCGAACAGGGAGTCGCTGGCATAATCGTCGCCGAATACCAGAGGGGCCAGCATCTTTTGCAACCGAATACCGTCGCCCACCTGCCGATATTTCGTAGGAACGTCGATAGTTACCGAAACTTTACAGGCCGGCATGGCCGTATCGCCAGCGAGATGATAGCTCTCTTTGATGACGACCTCTTTCACGGCGACCGTATCGGCCGTTGCGTCGTCGGTCGAGTTGTTGCTCTTGAAATTGCAGGAATATAAACAGCCTACCAAGGCGATTATACTCAGTAACGATACCTTTTTCATAGCTACAAGTTTTTTACAAAAATACGCCTTTTACCGGGCTCGGCAAGGGAAAAGTGCAAAAAAAGCAAATTGATGTGGGTGATGGGGTCGCCGATATGAAAGCAAACTGTACCCAGAACAGGCACGATGTTTTTCTGCAAACAGCTGCGAGCAGAGTCGAAAGAATTGTGTACCTTTGCCCACGAATCCCATAATGAAACGGGTATTGCAAATAGAATCGGTATGTTACAAATCGGAAAATTCAATACACTCAAGGTCGTTAAGACGGTCGATTTTGGGCTCTATCTCGACGGTGGCGAGAAAGGCGAAATCTTGTTACCCCGCAAATTCCTCCCCGAGAAGCCGTATGCCGAGGGCGACGAGCTGTCGGTCTTTGTCTATTACGATTCGGAGGACAGACTGATTGCAACTACCCGTAAGCCGTACGTGCAGGTGGGGCAGTTTGCCCGCTTGCAGGTAAAGTCGGTCACGAAGGTGGGAGCCTTTCTCGATTGGGGCGTAGAGGCCAAAGACCTGTTGGTGCCGTTTCGCGAACAGCATGGCGAAATGCAGCCCGACCGATATTATATCGTGTATGTCTATCTCGACTTTGCTACCGGCCGTATTGTCGCATCGGCCAAGCTCGACAAGTTTCTCGATAATGTCCCGCCCGAGTATACCCCCAACCAGCCGGTCGAGATTCTGGTGGTGCAAGAGACCCAACTCGGCTACAAGGTCATCATCAACAACCTGCATTGGGGTGTAATCTATCACAACGAGATTTTCCGCCCCGTTGCCATCGGCGAACATCTGCAAGCCTACATCAAGCAGGTGCGCGACGACGAGCGAATAGACGTGTCGCTGCAACCGATCGGTTATGAGCAGCGCATTGACCCGTTGAGCGAAACCATTTTGAAACGGTTGGACGAAGCCGGTGGCCGTCTGCCCCTCTCCGACAAATCGCCGGCCGAGGAGATAGCCCGCTACTTCCAGTGCAGCAAGAAGAGTTTCAAGAAGGCGATAGGGGCTCTCTACAAGGCCCGCCGCATCGTTATCGACGAGCGGGAGATACGCAAGGCCTGATTCGTGTCGGTTCCATTATCTTTCGACAAGTTAAAAGAACTTTTTTCTACAACTGTTGTTTAAGAGTTGTAAAGTTTCCCTTGGGGAAATCAAACAACTTTTAATAGGTACTAAACAACAAAAACAGTTATGAAAAGAGTTTTCGTTATGTTGGTCGTCGTGCTGGGAAGCGCGGGACTGCTATTCGCTCAAAAAAGCAACCAAAAGGAGGTAAAACAACTGCAGAGTTTCTTGCAGCAGACCTCGGCCAAAGGCGATGCCAATTATGTGCGCTTGGAAATCACCAATATCAATAATCCGACCTCTTGGAAGGGGGTGACCTGGAGCGGAGGTCGGGTAATCTCGATTGAGTGGTCGGACAAGAATCTGGCCGGAGAGCTCGACCTGGCCGGCTTTACCGCCCTGCAAAAGGTCGATTGCTCGCGCAACCAGCTTACCGGTATCGAGGTGTCGGGCTGTACGGCACTCAATACCTTGAACGTAAGCCGCAACAAACTCTCGACGTTGAATATCGACAACTGTCCGGCCCTGATCAAGCTCGATTGCTATAAGAATCGGCTTACCGACCTGTCGCTCGCGGAGCTGCCGGGATTGAAAAATCTGAACTGCTCGAACAATCTGTTTGTCGAACTTAATGTGAACGGAGCCCAGCAACTGCAAAGTCTGAATGTGCAGGGGTGCCACCTCGAATCGCTGATGGTCGACAGTTGCGAGAACTTGAAAAACCTCTATTGCGGATACAACAAACTGACCAGCCTCAACCTCTTCGGTACGGTGAGCCTCTCGAACTTGAATATCGACGACAACGAAATTGCCAATATGGTTATCTCGAAACTGCCTTCGCTCACTTCGTTTGTTTGCAGCGACAATAACATGAAGACACTGGGTCTGCTCGACTGTACCGCCTTGTCCGACCTGGTCTGCTCGTACAACGACCTCACGACGTTGAGTCTCGACGGGAGCAACAACCTCTATTTTGTCGATTGCTCGTACAACGACCTGACCAATCTCGACTTGAGCAACCGCACCATGCTGCAACGGCTCATCTGCAACAACAACCAGCTGAATACGCTCGACGTTTCGTTCTGTCCCAATCTGGTCTATATCAACTGCCGGTACAACCAGATTATCGACCTGCGCACCATGGGCGACAGCAACCTGCGCATGATTGCCTGCCAGTGGAACTACTAACCAACCATATCCCCTTATCTTGACCGAAAGAGCGATTGCTTGCCCGCATACCGGGCCGTGCAATCGCTCTTGTCGTATAGGGGTGTTGGGGCTTTTACTGGTGTTTGCTGTCGTGGACCGGCGATTGGGCCGATTGCTCTTCGGCAGCCTCTTGCTTGCGATACTCCTCGATCATATACCCCTTGACCTCCTTGAAGAGTCGGGTGGCAAATACGAAGTCGTTCAGGGCTTCGTTCGACGAGGTGAATATCTTGTTTTTGTTGCCGACCCACTCCCGATGGCCCTTGTTGATGAAAACGATATTTTCACCGATACCGATAACCGAGTTCATGTCGTGGGTGTTGATGATGGTCGTCATGTTGTATTCGTGGGTGATGTCACTCAACAGTTCGTCGATAAGAATCGAGGTCTTGGGGTCGAGGCCCGAGTTGGGCTCGTCGCAAAACAGGTATTTGGGGTTCAGGGCAATGGCTCGTGCAATGGCCACCCGTTTCTGCATACCGCCGCTTATCTCCGAGGGGTAGAGGTCATTCACCCCTTTCAGGTTTACACGCTCGAGACAGAACTCGGCCCTCTTCTTGCAGGTGGCATAGTTGTCGCGGGTGAACATGCGCAAGGGGAACATCACATTTCCCAGCACCGTCTCCGAGTCGAACAGGGCCGACCCCTGAAACAGCATGCCTATCTCGGTACGCAGCACTTTGGTCTGGGCCGGTGTCATGGCCATCACGTCGCGGCCGTCGTAGAGAATCTTCCCCTGGTCGGGTCGCAACAGACCTACGAGACATTTCATCAATACGGTTTTTCCCGAGCCGCTCTGTCCAATAATCAGATTGGTTTTCCCAGAGTAGAATTTGGCGGAAACGTCGTGCAGAATCTCTTTCCCGTCGAATTGCTTGTATATGTTATTTACCGTTATCATCAGAACAAGATTTGAGTGAGCACTACATCGAGGAGCAACACGATTACACTGCTGACCACAACCGAATCGGTACTGGCCTGACCCACCTGCAAGGCGCCACCTTTGACCCGATAGCCGTAATACGAGGCTACGCTACTGATGACAAAAGCAAAGAAGAGTGCTTTGAATATGGCTTGCCAAATGTAGTATTCGACAAAAAAACTTTGCAGACCGTAGATATATTTCGAGACCGAAATGATGTCGGTAAACTGGGCTATGAGGTAGCCGCCCACGATACCGCTGGCCATACTGAAGACAACCAGCACCGGGATGAACGAAACCATGGCGGCAATCTTGGGCAGGATGAGCAGGTTGGCCGAGTTGACACCCATGATTTCGAGGGCATCGATCTGCTCGGTTACTCGCATGGTACCTATCTCCGAAGCAATGTTCGAACCCACCTTGCCGGCCAGAATCAAGCAGAGTATCGACGAGGAGAACTCCAGCAGAATCACGTCGCGGGTAGCCAACCCCACGGCGTATGCCGGTATGAGGGGCGACACCACATTCTTCTGCATCTGAATGGCGATAACCGCACCGATGAAGACCGAGATGGTGATGACGATGGGAATGGAGTCGATGCCCAGTTTGTAGATTTCGGCAATGTATCGTTTGAAAAACTCCCGCCAGCGGTCGGGTCGGGTGAAGACCCGCCTCATCAGCAGGACGTAATCCCCGAATTTTCGTAGTGAATCGTCTATAATCATATCCGTCGTTTTGGAATATCAAGGAACAAAAGTAGTGAAAAAGATTGATGTACAGCAATGCTTTGCCCCTTGAAATGAACTTGACATTATTTTATTTTGTAAAAGTGGCGCATGAATATCTCTATTTCCGTATCTTTGCACGAGATAGAGCAGGACCGTATGCGGTCGATCGAAGGCATACACCTCTCTTGTTGAGTAAAACGCTAATAGATAAAATATGTTCTCCAAACTATTCAAACATCGGGCCGAAGCTGCCGATGCCGCACCCAAGACGACAGCCGAAGTACAACAGCAGGCCTCGGAACCCACGGGCAACAACATGGTGCTGCGTACCGAGGACTTGGTGAAGAAGTATCGCCAGCGCACGGTGGTCAACCATGTGTCAATCGATGTGACACAGGGCGAAATCGTAGGTCTGCTGGGCCCGAACGGCGCCGGTAAAACGACCACTTTCTACATGACTACGGGTCTGATTACACCCAATCAGGGACATATTTATCTCAACGATCTCGATATTACCGACTATCCCGTCTACAAGCGGGCTCAAATCGGTATCGGCTACCTGGCCCAGGAGGCTTCGGTATTCCGCAAGCTGTCGGTCGAGGACAACATACGCTGTGTACTCGAGATGACCCCTACCACCAAGGAGTACCAGCGCGAGAAGCTGGAGAGCCTCATTGCCGAATTTCGTCTGCAAAAGGTGCGCAAGAACCTGGGCGACCAACTGTCGGGTGGCGAGCGGCGGCGTACCGAGATAGCCCGCTGTCTGGCCATCAGCCCCAAGTTCATCATGCTCGACGAACCCTTTGCCGGTGTCGACCCCATTGCCGTAGAAGATATTCAGTCGATTGTCTACAAACTGAAAGAGAAGAATATCGGTATCCTCATTACCGACCACAACGCGCCCGAAACCTTGAGTATCACCGACCGTGCCTACCTGTTGTTCGAGGGGAAAATCCTCTTCCAGGGTACCTCGGAGGAGTTGGCCGAGAATCCTATCGTGCGCGAAAAATACTTAGGCCGTAACTTTATCTTCCATCGGAAGAAATTCCTTTAACCTCGCGATCGGCTACGAACACTTTCTTATAAAAGAGATAGAGCAGGAGGGCGGTGGCTACGAGACTTACCCAGGCCAGCCACCCCGTGGACGACTGTGTCGTGCCCAGTGCTTCCAGCGTATTGTCCGATGCGTTGCCGGTGACGTAGGCGATGCAGACCACCATGCTGTTGTTAAGGAAATGTCCGAAGATGGGCAGCCACAGGTTGCGGCTCCACACAAGCAGATAGCCGAAAAACGCACCCAGCAGCAACCGGGGGAAGAATCCGTAGAATTGCAGGTGTATGGCACTGAACAAGAAAGCGCAGGTCCAGATGGCCCAGTGAGCCCGGCGGCTTTTGCCCTGTACCACTTGCTGGAGTACCCCTCTGAAAACCATCTCTTCGCCCATGCCGGTGAGTAATCCTATACCCAATACCACGGCCAGGGAAATGGGCAAACGATTTGATTTGCAGCATCTGTTCGGTCACTGCGGCGGCCGCCTCTTCCTGTTGTCGCATCCACGCCTCGATGCCGCTGAAAGCAGCGGGCAGGCTGATGGACTCGTTCCACTCCACCAGCCGGTTGAACATGGGGGTGGCCACGAAGTAGAGCGCCACGATGCACAGCAACTCGACCAGTCGGGGCGCCTTGTTCAAGTGCAGACCCTGACTGGCATCGCCCCAAAAGAGCATGGCGGCCACCAAGGCCGGCAAGATGAACATGCCAATGTTTTGCAGATACATGCCAATCAACAGGGCATATTCACCCCGCACGAAAAGCATGGGTATGGCAATGACAAACACGCCGCACAAAATCAAAAGCAGCAACACGATGAGCTTTACGCCCACCGACGAATGGCGAATGTATTCGGTAATCTTCATAGTGCTCATTTTTTTCGTGGGTAAAGATAGTACAAAAATAAAAGGCGGCCCAGAGAAAAACGTCGTTTTAGTTGGTGCATAAGATTATTTTTGTGCTTCTTTGTATAAGCCTTTAATCTAAAAAGCGCAAAGTGTCTGTCCGGTTGATTTATTGGAATGTATAAATAAAAGAATATACAATAGGCAAACGGTAAACCGTGAATAAATTACATATAACAAAAAGCAAATAAAATTGCATAAATTTATTATTTTGTCAACTTGTTGTTTTGAAGAGTTGGATAAATGTCTATATTTGCACTTTAAAATATGACAAAATAACAGTTTTATGGAGGTTGCCATTGTAAAATACAATGCAGGGAATATTTATTCGGTTTTGTGCGCTTTGCGCCGCCTGGGTATCGAACCGGTGGTGAGCGATTCGCCCGAGGTGCTCTCGCGTGCCGATAAGGTGCTGTTCCCCGGGGTGGGAGAGGCATCATCGGCCATGGTGTATTTGCGAGAGCATGGGCTCGACCGGGTGATTGTCGGTCTCACCCAGCCGGTGCTGGCCATCTGCATAGGCATGCAACTGCTTTGCTCGCACTCCGAGGAGGGCGATGTCGATTGTCTCGGCCTCTTCGATGCCGAGGTGCGCCGCTTTGTCCCGCAGACCAGCGAGCAAAAGGTGCCCCACATGGGGTGGAATACCTTGCGCGGTCTGCGTGGCCCTCTCTTTCACGGCATCGACGAGGGTAGCCATGTCTATTTCGTGCACAGCTACTATGTCCCGGTTTCGGCCGATTGCATAGCAGCATGTGACTATATAAACCCGTTTTGTGCGGCTATGAACAAGAACAATTTCTATGCCACTCAGTTCCATGTCGAGAAGAGTGGGGCGGTAGGGGTGCGCATCCTTGAAAACTTCCTTGCCCTATGATTCAGTTAATTCCGGCCATAGATATTATCAGGGGGCGTTGCGTGCGGTTGTCGCAGGGCGATTATACCCGGCAGCAGGTCTACAACGAGAATCCGCTCGAGGTGGCCAAGGCGTTTGAAAACAGCGGGGTGACCCGTCTGCACCTGGTCGACCTGGACGGGGCCAAGGCCAGCCACGTGGTCAACTACAAGGTGCTCGAACAGATTGCCAATCACACGAGTCTGACAATCGACTTCGGGGGCGGTGTGAAAAGCGACGAAGACCTGCATATCGCCTTTGAAAGCGGGGCCCATCTGGTGACGGGCGGCAGCATTGCCGTGCGTGACCGCGACCGGTTTGTCGGGTGGATCGAGCGGTATGGCAAAGAGCGCATCATCCTGGGTGCCGACGTACGGGACGAGAAAATCTCGACCGGCGGCTGGCTCGACGACTCGGATGTGGAGCTGATACCCTTTGTGCGCGACTACATGCAGGTGGGCATCGAGCAGGTAATCACGACCGACATTGCCCGCGACGGCATGTTGCAGGGGTGCTCCGTAGAGCTGTATCGCAAGATGCTGGCCGAGTTGCCGGGCATTTACCTGATTGCCAGCGGCGGCGTGGGCTCGTGGGCCGACATCGAGGCACTGCAGTCGCTGGGCGTCCCGGCCGTCATTTTGGGAAAAGCCATTTACGAAGGGCGCATTTCGCTCGACGAAATAGCCCGATTCATCATACATAACAACTGACGTATCATGTTGGCAAAACGAATTATACCTTGCCTCGATGTAAAAGAGGGTATGACTGTGAAGGGAACCCGTTTCGTGAACTTCAGAGAGGCCGGCGACCCGGTCGAGTTGGGCGAATATTACAGCCGACAGGGGGCCGACGAGTTGGTCTACCTCGACATTACGGCTTCGTACGAGGGACGTACCACCTTTACCGATCTGGTGAAGCGCATCGCGGCTCGCATCAACATTCCGTTTACGGTGGGGGGCGGCATCCACTCGCTGGCCGATGTGGACCGGCTGCTGAATGCGGGGGCCGACAAGGTGTCGCTCAACTCTGCGGCCCTGAAAAATCCCCAAATTATCGAAGAGGTTGCAAAAAATTTCGGTTCGCAAGTATGTGTTATCGCAATAGATGCTAACTTTGAGGACGGAAATTGGATATGCTACCTGAACGGCGGTCGTGTGCCGACCCGTCGCACGCTTTTCGAATGGGCCGCCGAGGCGACCGACCGGGGGGCAGGCGAGATACTGTTTACCAGTATC